>Ga0068858_100002944_pt1 | contig 17125 bp, 16 predicted proteins | sample KBSSwiS12_FD_66589 | JGI IMG/M metagenome (GOLD analysis project Ga0068858, IMG submission 66589) | Switchgrass rhizosphere microbial communities from Kellogg Biological Station, Michigan, USA - KBS Switchgrass S1-2 | ecosystem: Host-associated > Plants > Roots > Rhizosphere > Soil ...
GCGAGATTCTGGGTTCTCGAATGTCGTATTATCCCGACGATCTTCTAGTCGTCGGCTGGAACGCCGCGTTCCTGTGCGATACCACGGAAGGCGCAACGCCCACCATTCAGCTGCTGGAGTACGCCAACACGCAATTGCTGGAATTCAGGTATTACGACACGGCACTCAGCCGCGTGCTGGAGCGGGTCTACAACTCGCTGGATCAGCGTGGCGGAATCTTTCGGCGCTGGCGGCTCGCGCGGGAAGCACAGAATCTCAATAAGATCCGCCTAGATGTCCGTGAACTCACGGAACGGATTGACACATCCATTAAATTTCTGAGCGACATGTTCTCGGCGCGGCAGTACCGGATGGCGGCCGGGAAAATAGGAGTAGACGACTACCGCCGCCTGGTCGAAAGCAAGCTCCATACCGCGGGCGAGCTCTACACTTTCATGATGGATCAGTTCCACGCCAGCCGGGGCTTCGTGCTGGAAGTGATGGTGGTCGTCATCCTGGTGATCGAACTGGTGTTCGTGTTCCGCGGCAAATGAACCACCAAGGTGCCGCTCACGTGTATACTACGCTGCTGGGGAGTGACGACGATGAGATTCCTTTTTGCGGTTACGATAGCGGCCGCGCTGGCGGGAACCGGACAAGCGCAGTTGCTGCCGCCCAACCCCGCCGGTGTGACCATGGGACACATGCACCTGAACGTCAAAGACGTTGCGGTCCATAGGAAATTCTTCACGGAATTATTTGGCGCGACTCCTTTGAAGCGCGAAGGGCTCGAAGGCGTCAAGGTTCCGGGGATGATTATTCTCTTCACCGTGAAGGAGCCAACCGGTCCTTCCGAAGGCGCCACCATAGATCACTTCGGATTCAAAGTTCACAACACCGAGGAGAAGCTGAAACAAGCGCGCGATATGGGATACGCGACCCGTGCGGTGTTCAAAGGCGCTGAGGGAAACCCCAACGCCTATATCGATGGGCCCGACGGGTTGAAAATCGAGGTTCAGCAGGACGACACTCTTACCGGGCCGTCCACGCCAAATCACGTGCACTACCAGGTGAAGGACATCGCCGCCTTGCGCGACTGGTACGTGAAGACTTTCGGGGCGGTGGCGAGAAACCGCGGCAACCTCCCGGTCACCGCCGACATTTCCACCATGAATCTGACCTTCTCGAGTTTCAAGGAAGACACGCCGCGGGCTGCGACCAAAGGGCGGGCCATCGACCATGTCGGGTTTGAGGTTAAGGATCTGGAGGCCTTCTGCAAACAGCTTGAAGCAAACGGCGTGAAATTCGATGTTCCATACCGCAAGATCCCAAGACTTGGAATCGCTATCGCGTTCCTGACCGATCCGACGGGTGGCTATATCGAACTCACCGAGGGCCTCGGCGCTTTTTGAGTGGAACCTATCGCAGACACTGAATCAGCGCGCCGCTAAGCATTTCGACATTCTCGTGGGTTGCCAGCGGACCCATCAAGCCAATACGGAAGATCTTGCCCAGGAGTTGGCCGAATCCTACCGCGATGTCGATATCGTACTTTTCCAAGAGACGCTTACGCACGTCGACCTCGTTCACGCCCTCCGGCACACGGATGGTGTTGATGGTCGTGATGCGGCGCGCCTCGTCGGCGATGAACATCTCCAGGCCGGCGGCCTCAACCCGCCGCAAGAAATCCTCATGCACCGCGCGGTGGCGGGCAAAACGCGCCTCCACGCCTTCTTCGAGCACCAGCGCCAGGCCTTCGTGCAGGGCGTAGAAAGTGCTGATGGGCGCGGTGTGGTGATAGCGGTGCGCACCCTCGTAGTAATCCAGCAGCAGTTTCAGATCCATGTACCAGATGGGGCAGGGAACTTTGCGCGCCCGCAGGCGCTCCACGGCGGCGGGCGATGCGGTGACCGGCGAAAGCCCCGGCGGGCAGCTCAGACCCTTCTGGATGCAACTGAAAGCCACGTCCACACCGTTGGCATCGACATTGATGGGCATGGTGCCCAGTGACGTCACGCAATCGACGATGGTGATCGCGCCCACCGCGTGCGCGGGCCGGGTGATCGCGGTCAAGTCCTGCAGCGCCCCGGTGGAAGTTTCCGCATGCACGAAGGCGACGGCGTGAGGTTTTTCGCGATTCAAAAAATCAGAGGCTTCCGCTTCGCTGAAGGTCTCCCCCCACGGCTTGCTGGAACACACTACGTTCGCTCCATGGCGGCGGCCCATTTCAACAAAACGCTCCGCGAAGTATCCGGCGGTAAAAACCGCGAGCTTCTGGCCCGGCTCCACGAAATTAGCCAGGGACGTTTCCATGCCGGCGCTGCCGGTGCCCGAGATGACCTGGACGAAAGGATTCTCGGTGCCGAAAACCGGACGCAGGTCACGGCGAATGTCTTCGGAAACTTCGAAGAAAAATGGGTCCAGGTGGGCGACAATGGGCTTCCCCATGGCCTCATAGACACGGGGATGAACTTGCGTAGGGCCGGCGGTGAACAGCAGCCGGCGCGGCGGATTCAATGGGGACATGAAATTCAAGTTTACCGCGCGGGAGCGTACCCGCGCGACTTCAGCCGCCTGCTCAGTAGGTCTCGACCGTGGACGCCGGGGCCGGGCGAGTTCGCAGGCGGAAGTGATACACCAGCGCGCCGGTGGCGAGTGTGACCGCCGCCGCCAGCGAGATCATGGGCTTGAACTGGACTCCGCGGATGATCATCCACGTGCTGACCAGTATGAAGATCACCGGGATCAGAGGATACGCAAAACTTACCACCCGTAGCCTTTGCCATCCTTTGCGGCGCCGGAAGATCATGAGCGCAGCCACGCTCATCACTGCGAAAATGTTTAACGTGAAGCCAATGTAAAACGCGAGTTGCGGAAACGGCGTGAGTGTCATCAACATCGCGCATACGCCCTGCGCGACGATCGCGACGACTGGCGTGTGCCACCTCGGATCCACCTTGGCTGCGGAAGCCAGGAACGCCCGGTTCTTCGCCATCGCGTAGTAAACCCGTGGGCCGATCGTGACCATCGCGTTCACGGTTGACATCAACGACAACGCCATCAATCCGGCGAAAATGCCAGCGACCTGCGGGCCGAATAATCGAGACGCCGCCAGCGCACCCACTGCCGTCTCGCCTTTAAGATTCTCCATCGGCACGGCGTAGATGAACACCACATTCAATGCTACGTACAGCGCCGCCACCAGAATAGTACCCACGGTCAACGCCAACGGGAGCGTCCGCGCGGGCTGCTTCAATTCTTCGGCGACATAGGTGGCTGCGTTCCACCCGCTGTAGGCCAGGTAAATGAAGAATAGACTAACGACGAATTGGGTCGGGATGGAATTAGTGGAGGTTCGCGCCGCCGGCACTGAAAAATGATGCCAGTCGCCGTTGCCGATGGTGAATGCCAGTACGATGAAGGAAAGCAGAGTGAGGATCTTGGCCCCGGTCAGTACGTTTTGCAGCTTCGCCACGCGCTGCACGCCGAAAATATTGATAGTCGTAAACAGCAGCACCAGCAGACAGGCGGCCACTTGCGCCCAGCCAAACGTAAATTTCCAGTCGCCCGAGCCGAACAGCACTCGCGATTCTTCCAGATGCAGCGCCGGAAAGAATTGCGCCAGATAGTCCGAAAACCCCAGGGCGGCCAAGGCTATGGGTGCCGAGAATCCCGCGAAAAACGACACCCAGCCAGTCATGAACCCCCAGGTAGGCCCGAAAGCCTGGGTGAGGTAAACGTATTCGCCGCCGGAGCTGGGCATGTTGATGCCGAGCTCGGAATAACACAAAGCACCGGTCAAGGCGCAGACCGCTCCCACCACCCAGATCCACAGCACCAGGCTCGCGGAACCAAGATCACCAACCATATAACCGGTGAAGGTGAAAATTCCAACCCCGATCATGTTCGAGACCACCAGCGCCGTCGCGCTGAAGACGCCGAGTTGCCGGAGAAGGGAAGGCTTGGAAGTGGCCACGGCTTATGTTTATTCTATTGCACAACCCCGTGGCACTTCTTGTATTTCTTGCCACTGCCGCAAGGGCAGGGATCGTTGCGCCCGGTTTTCTGCGACGGCATTTGCGAATACAGCGCTGCGGCGGGCGGCTCCGGCCCAGGGCTGGGAGGCCCAGTCTGTTCGTGATCGTGTTCATCGGCTTGTTCCGCCTCAAACACAGGAGCCATCCCGTGCAAGCGCAGCCGTTCATCGAGAGCGAACATCACCAGCTCCGTCTCAGCTTGCGAGAGGCTGGCGATGGAATCGATCTTGCGCAGCATCCCCTTCACGCGCCCGCGCGTGGTCTCGCCCGGCATTGCCAGCGCGTAAGCAAACAACGCATCGTCGCGCAGGTCGTCATAGGGCTCGGCGCGGTTAAAGAAGCTGGCGATTTTATCGATCTGCGGAGTCAGGCGGAAGTAACCCGCGCCTCTTATAGCGTGCCGCAGCAGTTCGACGTCATTGTTCTCGGGCTTGCTGTCGTCCAGATGCTCCGGGAAGTACTTAGCGTAAGGTTGCCATAGCGAGCGCCACATCGCCTCCAACGCCTTCACCCGCGCCTTACCACCCGCCGCATACAAACCTTCCAGACCCTTGCGGACGGCGTCCCGATCCGCCACCGCGTAGAGGCCGATGGCGGCGCCGCCGCGCTCTTCGATGGATTTTGACTCGTCGTTCAGCGTGGCGATCATCGCATCCCGGATACGCGCCGTCTCTTTGGTGTCGCCTGCGGTCGCATCGCCCAGCGAGGCCCAGGCTTCGCCGCGAACTTTCGATTCCGGATCGCCGGTGGCCAGCGCAAACAGAGCATCGCGCGCGGGCTTCTCCAGATCCTGATTGAAAAAAGTGTGCGCCGCACCGGCCCGCACTTCCGCATCGGACGATCCCATCATCTCGATGCGCTCAGCGTCATCCAAAACTTCGAACGCCGGCAGTTCGTGCTCAGGGTACTCGGCGTAGAGATCGAACGGTTCCGGCTGATATTTGGGTTCAGGAGCCTTCAATTGCTCCAGCGCGTAGTCGATCTCGCGCCGCAGATCGGCTTCCGATTCCGGCACCTCCGCCTGCATCTTTTCGAGGGCAGGCTGCGCTGCGGAGTCACCGTAAAGCCCCAGACAGAACGCGCCATCGGCAGCATCGTATTCCAGGCGGTCGAGCAGCAACTTGAGCACCCGCGGATCGCGCACCCGCAGCGCAGCCAGCAGGAACGCCACATCCGATCCCTGCTCCTCGCCTAGCTCTTCGTAGAGCGCCAGCAGCGGCCCGGCGGCCTTCTCGGCGAAGGGCAGCAACGCCTGGATCAGGCTGTCATCCACATCTTCCGGCGCGCGCCGGATTGCATCGACGTAGAATTCCAGCGCTTCCTCAGTCCCGAAATGCCGGAACAGATCGGTGAGCAGCGGATCGACATTGATCGGGAACTGGTCTTGCGGCGAACGCGAAAAACGCAGGATCTCGGCGGCAGTTTCCTTGGGCGCGCCGTTATCGACGATGGAATGAAGAAAGCGGCGGTCGACGCCGATACGTCCGCGTGCCGCCGCTTCCAGTAGTTCGTACGGACTGGCCCCTGGCCCCATGTCCGCGCGCACCGCGCTCACTATTCTTCCTTGATCACGTGCACCGGCAGCTCGATAGCCACCTCACGGTGCAGCTTCACGGTCACCTTGTAGTCGCCGAGCGTCTTGATCGGATCCGCCAGATTAACCTTCTTGCGATCGATCGTATAGCCGGCCTTTTCGAGCGCCGCAACGATGTCCTGCGCCGTCACCGAGCCGAACAATTGATCGTTTTCGCCGGCCTTCTGCGCAATGGTCACTTCCACAGAGCCCATCATCTTGGCCAGATCGTTGGCGTCGCCGATTTCCTTCGATTCGCGCCGCAGGTAGGCTTGCTTTTCCTGCTCCACGATCTTCTTGTTGGATTCGTTCGCCGCCACCGCCAGCCGCTTCGGCAGCAGATAATTGCGCGCATAGCCGGCCGCCACCTTCACCACATCGCCGCGCCGGCCGAGCTTTTCGATTTCTTCTCTTAAAATGACTTCCATAATCGGTCTCCCTACATCGACGTCGCAAACGGGATCAGCACGATGTTGCGCGCCTGCTTGATGGCTTCCGCCAGCCGCCGCTGATGCGGCGCGCAGACTCCCGAAATGCGCCGGGGAGTGATCTTGCCGCGCTCGGAAATGAAGGAGTGCAGCAGGCGCACGTCTTTGTAATTGATGTCGTCGATTTTGTCGACGCAGAACCGGCACATCTTCTTGCGCCGGAAATATTGCTTCTTGCCCATCACGGCTTTGTCGCCGCCGGTGGGACGCGAGGAACCGCTGATGGGTCTTCCGCCTCTGGTCTCTGCCATAACTACTCCTTGCCCTCAGTGGATTCAGCCGCTGCTACCGGCGGTGCACCAGGTGCCGCATGTCCGGGCTCAGCCGGAAGCGCGGGCATGGCGGGAGCTGCTGCTGCCGGAACAGCGGGCGATGCCATCGGAGCCGGAGCCGGCCTGCGCGCGGCGCGCTTATCGCGAGCCTTCTTGCGCTTGGCAATCTTTTTCTGCTTCTCATCGATGCGCACGGTGATGAATTTGATCACCGAGTCGGCTACCCGCAAACGGCGTTCTACTTCCTTCACCAGATCCGGCGAGGAGCTGAACTGAATCAGCACGTACAAACCTTCATTGTACTTTTGCACGCGGTAGGCTAGCTTGCGCACGCCCCACTTGTCGGTCTTATCGATGGTCCCCTTTCCGTTGGTGATCACATGCTGGATCTGCTCAACGAACCCGTCGACTTCTTCTTCGACGGTGTCGGGTTTCAAAATGAACAACTCTTCGTAGACTCTCATTCTTCCTCTGTATTTAAGCCTCCGGCGCGACGGTTAAAAACCGCCATGGACTTTTCGACGCCATCAGCGATTATGGATTCGACAGCCGCGGCTCCTCGCCCGACCACCTCATCCACTTCCTTCATCCGCGCCCGCCGGAACGGCGCGAGCACGAAACTTGCTCCATCCCCGATCGGGATGGCGGCCCCGGCTTCATCCACGGGGCGAATCCCTAGCCGGACCCGCGGAAATTCCTGCGTTCCCAGACTGCCGATCACGCTCTTCACTCCGTTGTGGCCGGCATCGGAGCCTTTCGGCCGGATACGCAGCTCCTGCCACGGAATGGCGAGCTCATCGTAAACCAACAACAAACGATCCGGCCCTAAGCCGTACCGTTCGAGCAGCCCCTTCACAGCCGGACCGCTCAGATTCATAAACGTCTGCGGCTGAGCCAGCGCCACTCGTTTTCCCCGAATCGTTCCCACCCCCACCCGCGAAAAATTCTCTTTGCGAGTGACCCGGATGGAATTTTCTGCCGCCAGCCGGTCGATCACGAGGAACCCCAGGTTATGCGGCGTGTTTTCATACTCCGCCCCGGGATTGCCCAGACCAACCACCAGAAACTCGATCTCGTCGGGCATCGGGCCTGCGCGCCGCCAAACTTCCAGCGGCTATTTCTTCTTCTTATCTTCGGCAGCCGGCTTCTTCTTATCGTCAGCGGCGGCTTCCTCTTCCTTCTTGCCCTTCTTGATCACTTCAGGCTCCGCCACTGCTGCCGGTGCTGCGCCTTCCGCAGCCACAGGCTCGGCTTCTACCTTGATGGTGATCACGTGCGAGATCACCGAGTCGGCGGGGCTCAATAGCTTGGTCGAACCCACTAACGGGATCTCACCCGCGCGGATGCTCTGGCCGATCATCAACTCCGTTACGTCCACTGTGAACTCTTCCGGAATCTCATCCGGCAAGCACTCGATTTCAATTTCGCGAGTGATCATCTCGTGCAATCCGCCCTGCAGCTTCACGCCCTTGGGATCGCCCGCGGTGTGCACCGGAACCTTGACGCGAATACGCGCGTTTAGATCGATGCGCTTGAGGTCCACATGCAGCAGGTATTCCTTGATGGGATCGTTCTGCCAGTCGACGATCATCACCGGAGTGGTCTCGCCGCCCGCCACCGCAATGTCAAAAATCGTGTTGTGCCCGGTTTTACTAAACAAAATCCGGTTGATCTCTTTGGGCTTCACCGCCACCGCGACCGCGTCTCCGCCTCCGCCGTACAATACTGCCGGCGCCGAACCGCTGGCCCGCAGGCGCCGCGCTTCATTCTTCCCGCGCAGTGTGCGCTGCTCCGCCACAATCGTAATTTCTTTTCTCATCTAAATTTCCCGCCGTCCCTTTTTAAACAAATAACGTGCTTACCGAACCGTCTTCGTGTATCGACTGAATCGCCTTCGCCAGCAGGGGAGCCACCGAAAGCGGCTTGATCCGCTTGCAATTGTCCGCCTGATCCGGCAAAGGAATCGAGTTGGTCACGATCACTTCTTCCAGCTCGGAATTCTCAATCCGCTCCACCGCCGGGCCCGACAGCACCGCGTGCGTCGCACAGGCCCGCACCGAACGCGCGCCCTGCTTCAGCAGCGCCTCGGTCGCCTTCACCAGCGTTCCCGCCGTGTCGATCAAATCGTCCACGATCAGGCAATGCTGTCCTTCCACATCGCCGATGATATGCATCACCTCGGCGACATTCACATCCGTACGCCGTTTATCGATAATCGCCAGCGGCGAGCCTAAGCGCTTGGCGAACGCCCGCGCCCGCTCCACGCCGCCCGCATCCGGCGAAACCACCGTCAAATTCTCGCCCCGCATGGACTCGAAGTAATCGACCATCACCGGAGCCGCGAACAAATGGTCCACCGGGACATCGAAAAAACCCTGAATCTGCGCCGCGTGTAAATCCAGCGCTAAGATGCGGTTGGCTCCCGCGCGCTCCAGCAAACTTGCCACCAGACGCGCCGAAATTGGCATACGCGGCCGATCTTTACGATCTTGCCGGGCATACCCATAATAGGGTAACACTGCCGTGATGCGCTCTGCTGACGCCCGCTTCAGCGCGTCCATCATTAGCAGCAATTCCATCAAGTGCCGGTCGACCGGACGGCAGGTCGGCTGCACCACAAAAACATCGGCCCCGCGCACGTTTTCCTGGATCTGCAGGTGCACTTCGCCGTCTGAAAACTGTTTGACGTTTACCGCCGCCAACTGGCATCCGAGCTCATAGCAAATCTCCGCCGCCAGGGCGGGATTCGCGTTGCCCGAGAACACTTTGAAGTGATTAAACCTCATGCGCCGTGCCGGCTGTGGGGCGGCCATATTAATTCATCCGGAATCCGGGTTTTATCAATGTATCCCGCCAATTGCCTGCGCCACAGCCGCCGGTAGTTCATACCGCTCACCAGGCTGGCCGGAATCACGCGGCAGTCCTCAAACACCCCGTCCCCCTCCAAAGTCTTTGCCGCGAGATCGCGCTCGGCCTTCGACCCAAAAACGGCGAACAAGGCCGACCCGCTTCCGGTCATCCGTGCTCCCGCCGCGTGTTTTCGCAATCGGCCCCACATCTTTTTGAGCAAGGGTTGCTGACTGAAAACGGCAGACTCGAAGTCGTTCGCGCTGAGCGTACTCGCCGCCCTCGCCGAACGCAAGTCGCCAAGCGTCCGCACAAAGAGCCGGAAATCATTAATTTTACGTGAGAAATCGGGTGAAGTCAAACTTCGGCCGAGTGCCTGATAGGCCGGTCCGGTGGCGACGTGAACGCCCGACGCCACCACCAGCATCGGTTCTGGAGCGACATCCGGCAAGCTGTAAAACTCCGTCCCTCGCCCGATCGCCACCGCCGTTCCGCCAGTCAAGAAGAAGGGCACGTCGCTCCCCAGTTCCGCGCCTAGTTCAAGCAGCCGGTCGAAGGGAATTTGCCGTCCCGCCAGCACCGGCAACGCCAGCAGCACCGCCGCCGCGTTGCTCGACCCGCCGCCCAATCCTCCGCCCATCGGGATGCGTTTCTGAAGGCGGAATCGCACCCGCGCATGGACCTTCAGGGCCCCGAGCGTAACTCGCGCAGCTCGCAAAATCAAATTGTCAGGGATGACCAATGGGTCTTCGAGTTCCAGCACCGTCCGCCGCGCCGGTTCATATTCAATGCTGATCGTATCGGCCAATGAAATCGTCTGGAAGACGGTGCGCAGCTCGTGAAACCCATCGGCGCGTTTGTGGAGCACCCGCAGATCCAGGTTGACCTTTGCCAGTGACCGCAGCCGCACCTGCCGCGTCATCTTTAGTAGTGGACCAGCGCCTGCACGTCCAACTCCGGCAGTTTTTCACGGCCCTTCAGGAAGTCCAGCTCGATCACGAACTGCAAACCCACCACCTCGCCCTTGAGTTGCCGGACCAGCTTGACCACTGCCGCCGCCGTGCCCCCGGTCGCCAGTACATCGTCGACGATAAGCACCCGGCTGCCGATCTCGACCGCATCGCGATGTACCTCCAGGATGTCGGTGCCGTACTCGAGTTGATATTCGACCCGCTCCGCCGCCGCGGGTAGCTTCCCGGGCTTGCGCACCGGAACAAACCCCGCGCCCAACGCGTAGGCAACGGCGGGCGCAAAGATGAAACCGCGGGCTTCGATGCCAATCACGGTATCGATCTTCTGCCCGTGATACTTCGTGCTCAGCCCGTCGATGACGGACTTCAGTCCCTGGGTGTCTTTCAATAGCGTGGTGATGTCATAAAACAGGATGCCGGGCTTGGGGAAATCCGGCACCTCGCGGATCAGAGCTTTGAGATGATTCATGGACGGAGTTTCAATTCTACAATAGGCGGGCCGACTTGACCCATTGCAGACATGGAATCCGATCATGATCCGCAAAAAAAACTGGCTGACGGGTGAAACGCCGCTACTCTGGATTTGCAGGGATCGATGTGATTGATGGCCAGTTCATTTGGACAATCAAGGGCGCGATCTTCCCGCCCGCTGCGCCTTCAAACGTGACCGTTCCGCGGAACATCGTATCCCCAGCGCTCGGGACGAGGTCGGCCCCCAGCAGGCCCGAAAGAGTAACGGCATAAACACCACCCACTCCGTCCGCAGCGTTATAAGGAGGCCCCAGCGACGGTGAACCAGTGAGGACCGGTGTCACCGCCGAACCAACCAATTTTCCGGAGCCATCAAAAACTTTCACGTTCACAACTTGCGCTTCTGCGGCAAGATTCGCTACCGCGAATGACACCACTGTCGCATCGGGCTGCGCCTGTTTACTCAGCGGAGTATCCGTAATCGCCGCACTCCACTTGCTGGAAGCTTGGTCCCTGAACACAACGGGTGCATTCGCCTGTCCCAGCACTGACCCGTCGCTGGCGAGCAATTTGTGGGTGGCGCGGACGAACGCGCTATCTAGCGCCGCTGCATTCGGACCGTCAATATTAAACACCAACGATCCTAAACTCGGCACCGCTTGGCAGTTACCCTGCGTGCAGTCTTCGCCTCCGAGTATTCGCGCCGAATAGGCGCCTTGGATACCATTGACGGCTTCCGCAATAGATCTGCCCAAGCGATCGGAGGCCTCAAGCAGCATGTTGTGACCGACACCGTCGTAAGTGAACGCCGTCGACATGCTGTAACCAAATCGGACAGTACTGAAGCTGGAGCTTAAATCTAGATCGGTTTCCCACTGATCCAGCACGGCCGCATACCAAGGCAGAATTGCGACCCTCCGACAATATCCCTCTACCGTCTGGTATTTGCCGCAGGCCGGGTCTGGGAACCAGGGCGGCACATAGAGTTCAGCGGTCGATTCAGGTCCACCGCTCGCCCCGCTGATCAGCTCCCCGCCAACCATCAGAACTCTGCCATCAAGCAGCAACGTGGCCGTATGTTCCGCGCGCGGCCTGGTCATCGCACCGGCCTTCGCGAAGGTTCCGCTAGCAGGATTGTAGAGTTCTGCGCTCGCATAGTCTTTTTCGACAGGGTTGCCCGTATAGCCCCCTGCGATCAAGACCAATCCGCCGGGAAGCAGCGTAGCCGTATGGAAGCCCCGAGCGTCGAGTAGCGAGCCAGTGGTTTGGAACGTCTTGTTTTTAGGGTCGAAGAGGTACGTGCTGTAATACTCAACAATACCGTTCGTCAGTCCGCCAGCCAGCAAAACCTTGCCGTTGGCTAGGAGAGTCTCGGAATAGCCCTCGACATGCACTAGGTCCGGAAACTGCAAGCCTCGGATGGTTCCGGTCACCGTATCGTAGACCGCAGCATCCGGCCCGTAGTGGTATCCACCCAATAACACATCGCCATTGAGGAGCCGGGTTGCGGGGACACCGTACGCGCTCCCGTTCACATATCCTGTCGGCGTGAAAAAACCTGTTGCCGGATCGTAAAGTTCGAGATTCCGGTCCTCGGTGCCGCTAATGAGAACGTTTCCAGTGCTCAGCAAAGTAGCAGCGTGCCAGCTACGCCCTTCAAGCATGCTCCCCGTTGCTGAAAACGCGCCAGTAGCGGGGTCATAAAGCTCTGCACTCGCAGAAAGGCTTCCGTTAGTAAATCCTCCGGTGATTAAGACCCGCCCGTCCAAGAGCAGGGTGGCCGTGTGCCCGCTGCGGCCCAAGGTCATGTTTCCGGCAGGAGAAAACGTCCCGGTGGTTGGATCATACAGCTCCGCGCTACTTAGAGACGCGATCCCGCTTCCCACTCTGTTGCCCCCGGCAATCAAGACCCGGCCGTCATGCAGAAGAGTAGCCGTATGGCCGATTCGAGGAGCATTCAAGTCTCCCGTCGGAACAAATTTGCCCGAGGATTGCGCGAGAGCATTCGGGATCAAGAGTCCGATCAGCCATACCTTGGCGGAAAACAGACCGGACCATCCCTTAGGAGGCCATGATTGCCGAAGTTTAAAAGTCATACGGAGCAGTATTCCTTGCTTTTCCCCGCCTGTACCATGAAAAAACAGCGAAGAAAATATACGTGTAATCGATTGAAACCGACGCTACTGCGGGATCGCCTGACGAAAGTACGATACCCACTGCCCTGCCGAAATGAGCTGCGAACCATCACCGCCGCTGCCCGCGACGATTCGGCCCATCTGGTCGATGGAGATAGATCCGGACACTCCAAATCCCGCGGGGGCGCCGGGAAATGCAGGGGCTTTCTGCCAGAACCAAGCCCACTGCCACAGGTTGAAGCGATCGGTTCCCGCCGCGGCCTGCATCTGTGCGATCGTCTGTTGCCACGGATCTGTCGCGAGCGCCTGCTGATAGTACAGTACCCACTGCTCTGCCGAAATGAGTTGGGAACCATCACCGCCGCTGCCCGCGACGATTCGGCCCATCTGGTCGATGGAGATAGATCCGAGCACTCCAAATCCCGCGGGGGCGCCGGGAAATGCAGGGGATCTCTGCCAGAACCAAGCCCACTGCCAGAAATTAAAGCTATCGGTTCCCGCCGCCGCTTTCATGGCGGTGAATGCCTGTTGCCACGGATCGGGTGGCGGAACATAGATTTCCGCGGTTCCCAGGCCGTCACCGCCGGTAAGTAAGACCTTGCCATCCCGGAGCAGCGTTGCCGTATGACCGCCACGGCTTTCGTTCATTTTACCGGCGTCAGTGAAGGTCCCCGAGACGGGATCGTACAGTTCGGCGTGATAGCTTGAGTCACCTCCGGCGACTAAAACGAGGCCGGAGGCTAACAAAGTAGCACTGTGCCCTGCTCTGGCTTGGAGCAAGGATCCGGTAGCCTGAAAAGACGTGTGACGAGGGTCGTAGAGCAGCGATGTACGTAGCAATTCCTCTCCAGGGTCATCACAGCCGTCATAACTGCCATAGGTAGCTCCGCCCAAGAATAGAGCCGTACCATTTGCAAGCAAGGTGGCGGTGTGTGACCAGATGGGAAGAGCGCCTAAGACCGTCAAATTTCCACTGGCGGGGTCGTAGACCGATAGATCACCGTCCCTCCAGCCGCCTGCGATCAAGACCGTGCCGTCATCGAGCAGAGTAGCGGTGGACGCCTGTCTGGTCCCGTTCAGATGGCCAGCCGGCGCAAACTTACCCGTCGCAGGATCGTAAAGGGACGGGGCCGTAGGGCCCGTAGGGAGGCCCCTGCCTGATGGATAAAGCACCCCCCCGCTGATCAACACTTTTCCGTCTTTCAGCAAGGTGGCAGCGTGCCCGCCCTGTTGTCCGTCCACCATGCTGCCGGTCGAGGTGAACGTGCCCGTTGATGGATTGTATAGTTCAGCGCTGGGCTCGACGCCAGAGGAGCCTCCGGCTATGAGGACTTGGCCGTCCGTCAAGAGCGTGGCCGTATGACCCGCTCGAGGAGTAGACATAGCTGAGGTGGTAATGAATTTACCCGTAGAGGGATCATACAGCTCCGCACTAGCCACTACCGTCTGACCACCAAAGCCTCCGGTGATTAGGACCCGTCCGTCGTTCAGCAGTGTGGCTGTGAATCCCCCACGAGGGGTCGTCATATTGCCCGTGGCGACAAAGCTGCCAGATGGTTGGGCCACCGCATTCAAGCCCCACGGCCCGGAGACTAACAGAGCAAAGAATAAAGACCCGATCATGGGCTGGTTCTCTTTCCGCAGCATTTCACCTACTTGGCCTCGGGACCTTCAAGTTTCCTGTTCCAATAAACGTCCCCGTCGATTGGGCGACGGCCCTGACACCTGACAACTCAACCATTGCCAGGCATCCCGATAAGACTGCCCGTGAAAGTCCACACCTTGAATAGTGCAAAGCCATGCCTAGCAGTATCCGCCCCCTTGAATTCCCGAAATGTGAGAATAATATTAGAAATATATTTTCGTTCCAAACGAGTGAAAACCCTGGTCATGCTGAATTCACGGGATTCGGAACAGTTCGAGTTTGGCCCGTTCGAACTTCGACCCGCTAGCGGCGAGCTGTTGAAGGCCGGGTTGAACCTTAAACTCCCATCTCAGCCTTTTCGTCTACTGGTAATGCTAGTCTCGCGCGCCGGCGAACTGATCACTCGCGAAGAGATTCAGGACGCGTTGTGGAGCGACGGCACCACCGTCGAGTTCGATCAGAGTCTCAACTTCTGCATCCGGCAAATCCGAGCTGCCCTCGGTGAAGACGCGCGCGAACCGAAATTTATTGAGACCCTTCCGAAGCGAGGCTATCGGTTTATAGCTCCTGTCACACGCATCGCTGTCGAGCCAGATCCAAAGCCGGAACCAACAGCGCCCGCTCCTGCAAATCGGCGCCCGATGGTTTGGGTGACGCTGGCGATCATCGCTGCGATGGCTTCGGCATTGTACCTAGCGCGCCGAACTGGTGAAAAGCAGCCAAGCCCGAGCGCGATCCTGGTGCGTCCTTTCGTCAACTTGGATCTCCCAGCGGAGGATGCTTGGTTCGGCGACGCGCTCACACAGCAAGTGATCGGCGCCTTGGCGGAAACCAAGGCTGTGCGTGTGGTTCCCTGGTCGTCCTCGCTGGCATTGAAAGGCCAGACCGCCAGTGTGCTTGAACTCGGAAAACACTTTCAAGTCGACGCGATTTTGGAGGGTTCTATCGGCCGTCTGGGAGACCGGCTCCGCGTAGTGACACAACTGGTCGACGTTGCGACGCAGCGGACTCTTTGGTCGCATCAGGACGACCGGGATGCGCGCGATCTCGCCAGCGTGCAGGACGACGTCATGACCGCCATCGCCGGCACTTTGAGGCTCCGTCTTACGGAGACTGCCATACCGGAGGCGCGACGCCGTCCCCAGGAGACTGAGACCTACAACCTGTATTTGAAGGCAGTGGTCCTCGGGGACCAGTTTTCCGAGAGCGGCGGCACCGAAAGTGTCAAGGATTTTCAAGAAGTCATTCGAAGAGCTCCGGGCTACGCCCCCGCTTACGCCGGCTTGGCTAACGAATTGGCGATTATGCCGTTCTTTCACCCAGCCGAGGCACGGCAGATACTCACTCGGTCACGGGATGCGGCCGAGCACGCTATTGCTTTGGACCCAAGCTTGGCCTTGGCGCATGCCGCCCGGGGACATGCTCTTTACAACAGTTGGGATTGGAAGGGATCGGAGAAAGAATATCAGATCGCGTTGAGTTTGGACCCGGACTTGGCCATTACGCACCACCTCTATGGATTACTTCTAGGTTCCCAAGGAAGATCCGAGGAGGCGATCCGGGAGGCCCGCCGCGCGGCTGCACTCGCGCCGACCTCCGCTTTGATTTCGTACAGCCTGGCAACTGTCTTGCTTCACGTCGGCAATTTAGATGAGGCGATCGCGCAGAGTAGGCGGACCTTGGAGCTCGACCGAGGATTCGACCAGGCTTATAGCGTACTCGCTCGTGCCTACGCACTGAAAGGAATGCCTTCCGAGTTTCTTCAAGTATTGAGTGACTGGGAGCGCCAGTTGCATAGACCTCTGCAACCCTTGTTGCGCGCATATCAACTGGCGAAATCTGGGCATCGGCAGCAGGCTCTGGCGATCACGAATCAGTGGCTCGCGTCGAATTCACGGGCGTCAGGACCGCACATGGAACTTGTGGCTGCACTGCTTGCAGCGGGGCAGAAGGATCGCGCATTTGAATTGCTCCGTCAGGGCGTGAAGTTGCACGGGCCAACTATGGTCTGGCTTAAATCCACACCCGAATTGGCCGAGGTCCGCTCCGATCCTCGGTTCGCCGCCGCTGTATCGCTTATGGAACCGGAGTAGCCGCAAACCGGAACTGGCCGTCCCGACAGCGCTATTATGAACGCTTCAACAGTAGTGATGTCATAGAACAGGATGCCGGGCGTGGGGAAATCCGGCACCTCGCGGATAGACCTTTGAGATGATTCATGGACGGAGTTTCAATTCTACAATAGGCGGCGAAGTCTAGGCCCGTTGGTACAATAAAACCATGCCGTTGCGCGTCGAAGCCATCTACGAGAGAGGTGTCTTGCGGCCGTTACAGCCCCTCGATCTAAAAGAGGACGAGCGCGTGGTGGTGAGCGTGGTTAAAGCCGCGCCTCCGGGCGGACCTAAGCTGGACGTCGAATACCTGGAAAAAACCAAACGCCAACTAGAGCAGTCTGGTCCCGCTCCCGGTCTGGCAGAAATTCGGCGGCGCTTGGCTAAGATTTCAGGATCGATGGCCGCTGATGTGATTGCCGAGCGCGGGGAACGCTGATACTTGGCGGCTTTCTTCTTCGACACCAGCGCTCTAGTCAAGCTCTACCACATTGAGGCCGGAACGCCAGCGGTCGATCAGATTGTTAACGCTGCGGACAGCCGCATCGGGATTTCCCGTCTGACAGTGGCTGAAATAACATCGGCTTTCGCTATCA
>Ga0068858_100002945_pt1 | contig 17122 bp, 18 predicted proteins | sample KBSSwiS12_FD_66589 | JGI IMG/M metagenome (GOLD analysis project Ga0068858, IMG submission 66589) | Switchgrass rhizosphere microbial communities from Kellogg Biological Station, Michigan, USA - KBS Switchgrass S1-2 | ecosystem: Host-associated > Plants > Roots > Rhizosphere > Soil ...
GCGCGCTCGGCCTGGCGGGCATCGCGCTCATCGCCCTCGACCTCGTCCGAAGCTACGCGGTGCTGCGCTTCGAGACGCGCATCGGCGTCGCCATGCAGGCGGCCCTGGTGGACCGCGTGATCAGCGCGCCGGCGCGGTTCTTCCGCATGTTCTCGAGCGGCGACCTGGCGCTGCGCATGGGCAGCGTGAATACCGTGCAGCGGATGATCACGGGATCGACCATCGGCTCGTTCGTGACGTCGCTCTTCCTGTTCGGCAACCTCGCGCTGATGCTGCACTACAGCGCGGCGCTCACGCTCGCCGCCTCGGGCATCGCGCTGCTGGTGGTCGCGATCTCCTCCACGCTCGGGCTCATGCGCCTCCGGTTCGGCGCGCGCATCGAGGCCCTCGACGGCAAGCTCTCGGCGATGACCTTCGAGATCTTCGCGGGCATCTCGAAGCTGCGCGCGGCGGCCGCGGAGCCGAGGACCTTCGAGCGCTGGTACGCGCGCTACGACGAGTTCCGCCGCTCCAACTTCGACAGCGCCAAGCTCTCGAACTACGAGTCGGTGGCGCTCTCGCTGCTGCAGCCGTCGGCCACGATCCTGGTGCTGGCGCTCGCGTGGCAGCTCACCGCCAACGCGCGGATGACCACCGGGGACTTCGTCGCCTTCCACGCGGCGATGCTCTCGCTCCTGGGCGGCGTACACGGGCTCGTCTCCACCGCGCTCGACGTGGTGAACCTCAAGCCCGTGTGGGACCGCGCGCGCCCGATCCTCGACACCGTGCCCGAGGACGCGCAGGGCGGCGGCGTGCGGCACGATCCCACCGGCGCGATCACGCTCGCCGGCGTCACGTTCGCGTACCCCGGCGGATCGGCGGTGCTGAAGGAGATCGACCTGGAGGTGAGGCCGGGCGAGTTCGTCGCCATCGTCGGCGCGAGCGGCTCCGGAAAGTCCACGCTGATTCGCCTGCTGCTGGGATTCGAGGCGCCGTCGGCCGGCACCGTGCACTACGACACGAAGGACCTCGCCACGCTGGACCTGCGCCACCTGCGCTCGCGCGTGGGCACGGTGCTGCAGGGCGGCAAGCTCTGGGCGGGCGACATCCTCACCAACATCGTGGGTGCCGCCAACGTGAGCGCGGAGACGGCCTTCGAGGCCGCGAAGAGCGCGGGGCTCGCCGCCGACATCGAGGCGATGCCGATGGGCCTCTACACGGTCGTGGGCGAGGGACTGTCGACGCTATCGGGCGGGCAAAGGCAACGCGTGCTCATCGCACGAGCGTTGGTGCACAACCCGAGGATCCTCTTGCTCGACGAGGCGACCAGCGCGCTGGACAACGTGTCCCAGGCAACCGTCCTCGAAGCGCTCGCGAAGCTCAACGCGACGCGGGTCGTGATCGCCCACCGGCTCAACACGGTCAAGGATGCCGACCGCATCGTGGTGCTCGAGCACGGGCGGATCGTCCAGCAGGGGACGTTCCGCCAACTCGCGGAGCAGCGCGGTCCGTTCTCCGCGATGCTCGCGCGACAGGTGGCGTGACCTAGTTGTTTTTCTTGGGAACCGAAACCGAGGCGATCTTGGTGCCCGAGGTGTCCGGCTTCTCGCGGGACGCGGTCACGGTGATCGTTTCCATCTTGACGACCTTCTGCTCGGGCGGAAGACGCTTCGCCTCGACGACGATCGTACCCATCTTCACGACTTCCTGGCCGCCGGAAACGTCGTCCAGCTGCTCTTCGCTCAGTTCGCCTTGCTGCTTTTTGTCTTTCTGGGACATGGTTGCCTCCAACCGGTGGTGAAATTCGACGCGAGGCCAATGTAGCACGCAGGTATCGGCCACTCTGCGGAATTTTCCGCAGTGCACCAGTGGAAGCTTCACCCGTCACCCGCCCGGTTCATCTAACGAAACAATCGTCCGGAATTAGAATCGGCCCCATGGCTTACGATCCCCGCCCGCTCCTCCAGGAAATCGCCCGCGGCAAGCACGCGGCCCGCGATCTTTCCCGGGATCAGGCCCGCGAGCTCTTCGCGGCGATCCTGGATGGCGAGGTGGACGGCCTCGCGCTGGGCGCGGTGCTGGTGGCGCTGCGCGTGAAGGGCGAGACCGCCGAGGAGCTGGCGGGAATGATGGAGGCGCTCGCCGCGCACGTCCGCCCGATGCGCATCGCCTCGCGCCGCGCGCAGCCGGTGATCGTTCCCACGTACAACGGCGCGCGCAAGCTTCCCAATTTCGTGCCGCTCGCCGCGCTGCTGCTCGCGCGCGAGGGCGTGCCGGTGCTCCTCCATGGTGCGTCGCAGGAATCGCAGCGCGTCGGCACGTTCGAGATCCTGGAGCTCCTGGGCCACCCGCCCGCGGCGAGCATCGCGGCGGCGGAAGAAGCGATCGAGTCGCACCTCATCGCGGCGATGCCCGTCGAGGTGCTGTCGCCGGACCTCGCCCGCCTCATCGACGCGCGCCTCGCCATCGGCGTGCGCAACACCGGCCACACGCTCGCGAAGTTGATGCTGCCGCAAGGCGTGGAAGCGCGCGCCGCGTGCCGGCTGATCGCGGTCACGCATCCGGATTTCATGACGCTCATGCGCTCGCACTTCGCGGCGTTCCCGGCGAATGTGTTCCTCATGCGCGGCATGGAGGGCGAACCGATCGTGCGGCTCCACGCGCCGCAACCGATCGAGCAGATCGACGCCGACGGCAAGCACGTGACGCACCTGCTGGGCGATTTCGAGGGCGAGCTCACGCTCCCGGCCCGCGATGCGCGCGCCACGGCCGACTGGACACGCGATGCGCTCGAGGGACGCACGCCGGTGCCGCCCGCCATCGCGCGGCAGGTCGCGATCATCGCGGGGCACTGCAAGGGAGCGGGCGCGGCGCGCTCGCCGCTCAAGCTCGTCTCGTCGAAGTAAGCGCCGCTAGCGCGGCTTGAAATTCCGCACGAAGGCGAGCAACGCGCGCGCGGCGAGCGCCGCGTCTTCCCCGCTCACCGTCTCCGCCGGGTTGTGGCTCACGCCGCCCGCGCCGCAGCGCACGAACATCATGCCGACGTCGACCACCTCGGCGAGGATCATCGCGTCGTGGCCCGCACCGCTCGGCAGCCGCAGGGGCTCGGCCCCGGCGGCCGTGATGCTCGCGGCCACCTGGTCCTGCAGCCAAGGCGCACATGGCGCGGCGCTCACTTCGTGGCGCTTCACGGCCTCGACCCTCACCCCTCGACGCGAGGCGATGGCATCGAAGCGGCCGAGCACGTCCCTTTCCAGCGCACGCCGACGGAGGTCGTCGGGCGCGCGCAGGTCGACCGTGAACTCGACCTCGCCCGCGATCACGTTGCCGGTGCCGTTCTTCACCTGGACGATGCCGACGGTGCCGACCAGCTTCGCGCGCGCGGCGCAGTCTTCCACCGCGAGCACCATCTCGGCCGCGGCGACCATGGCGTCGTGGCGCATGGGCATCGGAACCGTCCCCGCGTGCCCCGCCTCCCCACGCACCGTGACCAGGTGACGTGATCCGCCCGCGATGGACGTCACGACGCCGAGCGGCGCACCGCGATCGAGCAGCACCGGCCCCTGCTCGATATGCACTTCCAGGTACGCACACAGGTTCGAGGCGTCGATACGCGCCTCGTCGATCCGGGCCGGATCGAGACCGGCCGCGTGCATCGCGTCCGCGAATGAAATGCCGTCGGCGTCGCGGCGATCCAGCAGCGGCCGCACCGATTCGGCGCCGTTCAGCATGGCGCGGCTGGCGAGGAAGCTCGTCTGGAAGCGCGCACCCTCCTCGTCGGCGAATGCGGCCACCTCGAAGGCCACCGGCGGACGCTCGCCGCAGCGTTGGAGCTCATCGGCCACCGCGATCGGCAGGAGGATGCCGAGCACGCCGTCGTACTTGCCGCCGTCGCGCACCGAGTCGAAGTGCGAACCCATGAGCAGCGTCTTCGCGCCGGGCGGGCCTTCGAGGCGCCCGATGACGCTCCCCATCGCGTCCACGCGCACGCTCATCCCGGCCTCCCGCATCCAGGCGGCGATGTGGCGTGCCGCGGCCTGGTGCGCCGGCGTGAGGTAGGTCCGGGTGTAATTCCGCGAAGAATCGCTATGCTTGGCGAGCGCCGCGGCGCGGGAAAGGACATCGTGCATGGAACGCGCGAGTCTAGCACCGGACTAAGGCACTGAAACCCCATGAAAACCAACAACCTGGTGGCCTGTCCGGAGTGCGATGCGCTCCAGCGCGAGGTGCCCCTCGTCCCCCACGGCGAGGCGGTCTGCCTGCGCTGCGGCGCGGAGCTCTTCCGCAACAAGCCCGGCAGCCTCGACCGCACCCTCGCCCTGATGATCGCCGCCGGCATCGTCTTCATCGGCGCGAATTCCTTTCCGCTGATGGAGCTCGAGGCGCAGGGCATGCAGACCCGGACCACGATCCTCGGCACGGTGCTGGCGCTCCAGGAGGCCGGCTGGTCGCTCATCGCGCTCGTGGTGCTGATCACCGCGGTCGTGATCCCGTTCCTGCAGGTCGGGCTTTCGCTGGCGGTGCTGCTGCCGCTCAAGCTGGGGCGCGTGCCGCGTGCGCTGGGTTTCCTGTCACGCGCCCTCGATACCGTTTGGCCCTGGGGCATGGTGGAGGTCTTCCTGCTGGGCGCGATGATCTCGATGGTGAAGCTCACCAAGATCGCGTCGGTGTATACCGGCAGCGCGCTCTATCTCATCGGCGCGTACGCGTTCCTGATTTCCGCGGCGGTGGCGGCATTCGACGACCGCGCGTTCTGGGAGCGGGTCGAGGAGCTGCGCGCATGACGACGACCGCCGCGAGCGCGGGCCTTTTCCTCTGCGACACCTGCTTCCAGCTCAACCGCGCGGACGGCCTGCGCCGGCCCGCGTGCGCCCGTTGCGGCTCGCACCTCCACGCGCGCAAGCCCGGCAGCCTCACGCGCACCTGGGCGTACCTCATCGCGGCGGCCGTCCTCTACATTCCCGCCAACGCGCTGCCGGTGCTCAACTCGGGCTCGCTCTTCGAGACCCAGACCGACACCATCCTCTCGGGCGTCTTCTACCTCTGGCGCACGGGCTCCTGGTTCCTCTCGATCATCGTCTTTACCGCGAGCATCGTGATCCCGGCGGCGAAGCTCATGTCGCTCGCGTTCCTGCTGGTGTCGGCGCAGGCGCGCTCGACCTGGAAGCCGCAGCAGCGCGCCTGGATCTTCCGCGCGACGCACTACATCGGCCGCTGGTCCATGGTGGACATCTTCGTGGGGGCGACCCTCGTGGCGCTGGTGCAGCTGCAGCCGTTCGCCTCCGTCGTGCCGGGCCCGGGCGCGGTGTTCTTCGCCGCCGTGGTGATCTTCACCATGCTCGCCACCAACAGCTTCGACCCGCGGCTCACGTGGGATCCGCTGGACGCCCGCCATGGCTGAGCGCGACGACATCCCGCAGGCCGTCGAGCGAAAGCCCGGGCCGCGCTCGCTGCAGTTCATCTGGATCGTGCCCATCGTGGCGGCGCTGGTGGGCGGTTTCATCGCGCTCAAGACCTTCTGGGAGCACGGGCCCACGATCACCATCCGCTTCGTCTCGGGCGAGGGCATCGAGGCGGGCAAGACCAAGATCAAGCACAAGTCGGTCGACATCGGCACCGTGAGGTCGGTGGGCCTCTCGCCGGACCACAAGACCGTGATCGTCTCCGCGGAGATCGACCGCAACGCGGCCGAGGGCTTCCTCGTCGAGGACACGCGGTTCTGGGTGGTGCGACCGCGCATCGCCGGCGGCCAGATCTCGGGGCTCGGCACGCTGCTCGCGGGCTCGTACATCGGCAGCGACCCCGGCCAGTCGAAGGCCGAGAAGCGCGACTTCGTGGGCCTCGAGACCCCTCCGCCCATCACGTCGGACCTTCCCGGGCGCCAGTTCAAGCTGCGTGCCGACGACGTGGGATCGCTCGACATCGGCTCCCCGGTGTACTTCCGCGGCATCGTCGCCGGTCGCGTGGTCTCCGCGGAGATCGCGAGCGACGGCAAGTCCGCGGACGTGGGTGTCTTCGTGCACGCCCCCTACGACCGCTTCGTCACCATCGATACGCGCTTCTGGAACGCCTCCGGCGTGGACCTCTCGGTGGACGCCGGCGGCCTGAAGGTCGAGACCGAGTCGCTGGCGACGCTGCTGCTGGGCGGCATCGCGTTCGCCGCGCCCGGGGATTCCGCGGCGCCGGTCGCCGACGCGAACTCGCAGTTCCCGCTCTGGAACAGCAAGGTCGACGCGATGAAGGACCGCGAGTCGGTGGTGGAGACCTACCGCCTGGTCTTCCGCCAGTCGGTGCGCGGCCTCGCGATCGGGGGTCCCGTGGACTTCCGCGGCATCACGGTGGGCGAGGTGCGCCGCATCGACCTCGAGTTCGATCCCGAGACGGTGACCTTCGTCACCGCCGTCACCATCCAGCTCTGGCCCGAGCGGCTGCGCGCGCACAACCGCGACCCGAACCGGCAGTGGGACTCGAAGTACACGCCGACGCAGCGCCTGCAGCGCTTCGTGGAGCACGGCTTCCGCGGCCAGTTGCGCAGCGCCAACCTGCTGAGCGGGCAGCTCTACGTGGCGCTCGACTTCTTCCCGAAGGCGGCGCCGGCGACGCTCGACACGAAACGCACGCCGGCCGAGATTCCGACGATTCCGGGATCGCTAGCGGAGCTGGAGGAGTCGCTCGGCAACATCGTGAAGAACCTCGAGAAGGTGCCGTTCGACAAGCTCGCTGCGGACCTGCGCCGCTCGCTGGACACGCTCGACAAGACCCTCAAGCGCGCCGACGTCGTGTTGAACCAGGTCTCCACCGACATCGCACCGGAGATCAAGGCCACGCTCGAGCAGGCGCGCAAGACGCTCGGCTCGGCGCAGCAGGTGCTCGCCACCGACTCGCCGGTGCAGGGCGACCTGCGCGAGACGCTGCAGGAGGTGCAGAAGGCCGCCGAGCAGGTCCGGGCCCTCACCGACTACCTCGAGCGCCACCCCGAATCGCTGATTCGCGGCAAGCGCCCCGCCGGAGACGTGAAATGATGATGCGCACCCTCCTCCTCTTCGCGGCCCTCGTCGCCGCCGCGTGCGGCTCGACGCCGAAGGAGAGCTACTACACGCTGTCGGGCACGCCCATGCAGCTTCCAGCCGCCGGCGCTTCGGCCCTGAGCGTCGTCGTGGGCCCCGTCGCCGTGCCCGACGCCGTCGACCGCTCGCCAATGGTGGTGCGCACCGGTCCCAACGAGGTGTCCATCGACGACCTGCACCGGTGGGTCGAGCCGCTCAAGACGGGCATCCCCCGCGCCCTCGCGGAGCTGCTCATGCGCGAGCTCGGCACGCCCAGGGTGGTCGCGGGACGCTCCGCGTCGGGGACGGCCGCCGACTATCGAGTCGCCGTCGACGTGCAGCGCTTCGAGTCCTCGTTCTCCGAAGGGGCGACGCTCGATGCGGTGTGGACGGTCACGCCCGCCCAGGGGGCGGCGCGTTCGGGACGGACGTTCGTGCAGGAGGCGGCGCCGACCCGGGACCACGCGGGAATCGCGGCCGCCCATCGCAAGGCGCTGGAAAAGCTGGCGGCGGACATCGCCACCGCGATCCGGGCGAAAGCCTAGTCGACCCGGACGACCCGCCACTCCTGGTTGTGGTACTCGAGCGTCACGCGCTCGAAACGGGCACCCACGTGCAGGCGGGCGCTCGCCTTCGCGCCGTCGACCCGCAGCTCGGAGATGTCGGCCTTCTGGAGGGGAACGGACCGGCCCTTCGCGTATTCGAGGAGGGCGTCGGTGACCCGGGATTCCACGGACGGCGAGGCATGGTGGTTGCCGCCGGTCTGGTCGGGATAGGGGATGTCCACGATCGCCCAGTTGGGGGCCATGGCCAGGAGTCCCACGAACACCACGCTGCTGAAGACCACCATCGTCTCCCCTCCCCGGAATGGGGTATGGGCCCCATTCTTCGCGCGCCCGCGCGGGCGTGCCACGACAATGCGACGAAATGCAGGCTTTGAGGCACAGAATGCGCCGGCGGTAAGAAATCGTCACCCGGCGATAATGTTCCCCCCAGGAAAGGATCCTACCGGATGCTGACCCCAGAGTTCGTCGAGCGCGAGTACAACAACCGGGCCCTGGTGCCCTCGCACCCCGAGTACTTCGCCCGCTGGCAGCGCGACTCCGACTTCGTCCGGCAGACCCTGCCGTGCACGCTCGACGTCCCCTACGGCCCCGCGCCGCGGCACCGGATCGACCTCTTCCCGGCCGCGCGCTCCGACCGCACCCTCGTGTTCATCCACGGCGGCTACTGGCGCAGCCTCGACAAGTCCATGTTCTCGTGGCTGGCGGCGGCCTGGGTGGCCGCGGGCGTGAACGTCGCGATGCCCGCCTACCGCCTGTCGCCGGGCGCGAGCCTCGAGGAGATCGTGGACGACGCGCTCGCCGCGACGACCTGGCTGTTCGACAACGGGCAGAAGCACGGCATCGATGTGGGGCGGGTCGTGCTGAGCGGGCACTCGGCCGGCGGGCACCTCACCGCAGCGATCCTGGCGGCGCCGCGCGAGCGCCTGCGTTTCGACCCCGCGCGCATCGCCGGCGCCGTGCCCATCAGCGGGCTGTTCGACTTCGCGCCCCTCAAGCTCTTCTCGTTCAACGCGGACTTCAAGCTCGACGACGCGGCGGTGGCCCGCCTCAATCTCTTCGACAAGCGCCCCACGATCCCCGCCCCGGTCGTCGCCGCCGCCGGCGCCGCCGAGAGCTCGGAGTTCCAGCGGCAGACGAGGCTGCTGGCCGAATCGTGGAGGCCGCACGTGAAGTCGCTGCTCCTGCTGCCCGGCCTCGACCACTTCAGCGTCGTCGACGCCTTCGCCGAGCGCGGGCAGCCGCTCTACGAAGAAACCCTGGCTCTGTTCAAATAGCGCATGGACCGCATCCTCGCAACCTATCGGATCACCGCCAGCGAATCGGAGAGCCGCGTGCGCGCGGAGGCGCTGGCGGCGGAGCAAAGCGTCGAGATGCCGGTGACGGCGATCGAGGACCCACGCGTGTTGACGGAGGTGCTCGCGCAGGTGAAGGCCATCCGTCCGCACGCGGGCGATTTCGAGGTCGTGCTCGCCATCGCGACCGAGACCACGGGCGGCGAGGCGGGGCAGCTCGCCAACATGCTGTTCGGCAACTGCTCGCTCCAGCCCGAGGTGGAGCTCGTCGACGTGGAGCTCCCCGAAGGCTACGAGAAGACGTTCCCCGGGCCGCGCTACGGCATCGACGGCATCCGCAAGCTCGCGGGCGTCGAGGGCCGCGCGCTCACCTGCACGGCGCTCAAGCCGCAGGGCACGCCGGTGCCGAAGCTCGCCGAGCTCGCGCGCACGTTCGCGCTCGCCGGCATCGACGTGATCAAGGACGACCACGGCATCGCCAACCAGTCGTACGGCCCGTTCGCGCAACGCGTGCCGGCGGTGCAGAAGGCGATCACCGAGGCCAATCGCGAGACGGGCGGGCGCACGCTCTACGCGCCCACGTTCTCCGGCGGCCCGCGCGCGCTCGCGGAGCAGACGCGCATCGCGAAGGACCACGGCGTGCAGATGGCGCTCGTCGCCCCGATGCTCGTGGGACTCCCCTCGTTCGTGGAGCTGCAGGTGGAGCTCGACCTCCCGGTGATGGCGCATCCCGCGTTCGCCGGCGCCGGCCGCATCGCCCCGCCGCTGCTGCTGGGCAAGCTCTTTCGCCTGCTCGGCGCCGACGCGACGATCTTCCCCAACCACGGCGGACGCTTCAGCTATTCGAAGGCCACGTGCCACGCGATCGCCGAAGCCGCGCGCAGGCCCTGGCTGGGGCTGCGCCCCGCGCTTCCCGTCCCCGCCGGTGGCATGACCGTCGAGCGCGTTCCCGAGATGCTCGCGGGCTACGGCGCCGACACGATGCTGCTCATCGGTGGAGGGTTGCTGTCAGCGAAGGCGAAGCTGCTCGACAGATCGCGGGAGTTTGTCGCCGCCGTGCGCGGCTAGCAAGAAACTCGCCGCGGCGCGGCGGGTCAGTCAGGCATGACCCTGCCGACCCTGCCCGTCTACTCGCGCTACGTGCTCGTCACGCTCGCCCTCCTCGCCGTGGCACTCCTCGTGGGGAAGCTCGCGCCCGTGCTGCTGCTCGTCTTCGCCGGCATCGTGATCGCCACGGTGATCCGCGCAGCCAGCACGCCGCTCGCAAGGCGCACGGGGATTCCGGACAGCGTCGCGGTCTCCATCGTGTCCGCCCTCCTCGTGGCCCTCGCGCTCCTCGGGCTCTGGTTCTTCGGCCGCCAGCTTCTCGCGCAGACCGACGAGCTGTGGAACGCGATCCAGGTCGCATGGGACAAGATCCAGGAGCGCGTCGCCGATTCGGCGATCCTCTCCTCGGCGATGGAGAATGCGCAGGCGGCGGTCGGCGGCACCGAGGCGATGAACAAGATCGCCAAGGGCACCTTCACGGTGTTCGGCGGCCTGGGCGACCTCATCCTCGTCGCGTTCCTCGCGATCTACCTCGCCGTGAATCCGGCCACCTATCGCAACGGCTTCCTGGCTCTCATCCCGGGACGCGCGCGCGGTGCGGTCGCCGGCGCGTTCGACAAGGCGGGCGGATCCCTGCGCAAGTGGCTCCTCGGCCAACTGGGCGCGATGTGCTTCGTGGGCGTGGTCGCGGCGATCGGGTTGAGCATCATCGGCGTGCCGATGGCGATTCCGCTCGGCATCCTGCTGGGGGTGCTCGACTTCGTGCCGGTCGTGGGTCCTCTCATCGGCGCGCTTCCCGGTGTCGTGATCGCGTTCGCGCAAGGGCCCGACCTGGCGCTCAAGGCGATCGCCGTCTACGTCGCGGTGCAGTTCATCGAGGGGCACCTGGTGATCCCGATCGCGCAGAAGTGGGCGGTGTCGATGCCGCCGGCGCTGGCGCTCACCGCCATCGTCGCCGCCGGCCTGCTCTTCGGGTTCCCCGGGATCTTCTTTGCGCTGCCGCTGGCGGTCGTCGCCACCGTGCTGGTGCGCGAGCTGTACGCCGAACGGATCAAGTAGCACGTTCCGGACACGGCAGAAGCGCACCTTCGCTCGCGGCGCGGGTCACAAGGGCGGATCAAAACGGAGGAATCGCAGATGGATACCAGGCTCACGGGCAAGGCGGCGCTCATCGCCGCGACCACGCTCTTCTGCGCCGGCGCGTTCGCCGCCGACGCCAAGTCGACGCTCTCGTCGTCGGATCGCAAGTTCATGGAGAAGGCCGCCGAGGGCGGCATGGTCGAGGTGCAGCTGGGCACCCTCGCCCGGCAGCGCGGCTCGAGCGAAGAGGTCAAGAACTTCGGCGCGCAGATGACTCGGGACCACTCGAAGGCGAACGACGAGCTGCGGGAGCTCGCCTCGTCCAAGGGCGTGACGCTGCCCTCGAGCCTCGACCGCGACCACCAGAAGGACGTCGACAAGTTCGCGCGCCTGCGCGGCGACAAGTTCGACCACGAGTACATGGAACACATGGTCAAGGACCACAAGAAGGACGTGAAGGAGTTCCAGAAAGCGTCGAAGGACGCGAACGATCCCGACGTGAAGAGCTTCGCCGCGAAGACGCTCTCCACCCTCGAAGGCCACCTGCAGCTCGCCGAACGCACCGAACATGCGGTCAAGGGCAAGCCCGACGCGGGATCGCCGGAGAAGGCGGCGAGGTAAGGCGCTCGGCGGCCGCCGGGTAGAATCCCCCGATGGCCGACGATCCGCTCGTCCGGAAGCACTCCGGCGACTACCACTGGCAAGGCGTCGACGTCCTCAAGTACAAGCAGGACGGGGCGGCGCCTTTCCGCGACGTGACGCGGCAGGTGCTGTTCGACAGCGCCGACCCGCCCGCGCAGCTGCGCTACTTCGAGGTGGCGCCCGGCGGCTACACCACGCTCGAGCGCCATGAGCACGTGCACTCGGTGATGGTGATCCGCGGGCACGGGCAATGCCTCGTGGGTGACAAGGCCTATGAGCTCGGCACCAACGACCTCGTGAGCGTGCCGCCGATGACGTGGCACCAGTTCCGCGCCGATGCGAAGGAACCGCTGGGATTTCTCTGCCTGGTCGCGAGCTCGCGCGACCGCCCGCAGCTGCCTCGCGAAGACGAGGTCGCCGCGCTCACGAAACCGCTGCGCTGAATCCCCGGCGACTCGGGGACGACGCTCGAACTACCTCGCCGTCACTTGGTGATCACCACCAGCACGCTGCAGGGCGCGTGCTCGATGAGCGCCTTGGCGGTCGAGCCGCGCCACCAGCGCTTGGCCCAGCCTTCCAGGTGCTTGTGGCCGAGCACGACGAGGTCGGCGTCGATCTTCCTCGCGTAGTCGGCGATCTCGATCACCGCTTCGCCCACCAGCAGCTCGCCCGACACCTTGTGGCCCGATTCCACGAGGCGGCGGACGCCGTCGTCGAGGATCGACTGGAATTCCTTGCGCTCCTCTTCCTCGAGCCCCACGTCGTACACGCCGCCCTCGCCGCCGATGAAGGCCGCGGGCGGCGGCATGACGGCGACCAGCGCCATTTCGGATTTGCCCCAGTCGGCGATCTCGCGCGATTGCAGCAGCGCGTTCTGGCCGGTCTCGGACCCGTCGTATGCCAGGAGGATTTTCTTGTACATGGGGCGGCAGGATACTCCGCGTCCCGGTGAGCGGGTAGTCCGACCGGACTAGCTTGTCTGCCGTACCCGGGTTTCACGCGTTGGACGGTCATGAAACGCATCTCGTTCGTCGTCGCGGCGCTCGCCGCCGCGCTCTCGGTCCCGGCCCTGGCCCAGACCACGTCCCACAACCACGGCAGCACCTCCGGCAGCCACGGTCACTATCGTGGCGGCGGCAGCTACCACGGTGGCTCGAGCTACCACGGTGGCTATCACGGTGGCGGCCACTACTACTCCCACCCGCACTACTCCATCGGCTTCTACGGCGGATGGCCGGTGTGGGGCTGGCCGTCGTACTCGTACGGGTACCCCGCGCCGTACTACGGCTACTCGTATGCGCCGTCGTATTACCCGGCGCCCGTGTACGGCGTGCCGCCTCAGGAGGGCGAAGAGGACTACCCGCCGGACCAGTACGCGCCGGATCCGTACGCGGACCCTTACGCACCGCCGCCGCAGTACGACCCGCAACAGCCGTACACGCCAGCGCCCAACGGACGCTGACCGGCGGGGTTGCTGTGGCTCTCGCTCCACGCGAGACCTCATTTGTAACCAGCTGTAAGCGCGGACAACGCAACTCGTACCTCGGGCGTTGTCCTACTTACAGATACGCACGCACACGCAAGGAGACGCACTCATGACGCTGAAGAAACCCCTGTTGATCGCCAGCCTTTCGGCCGCCCTGGCCCTGGGCGCGATGTCCACCAAGGCCAACGCGGCAGACCCCGTGCTGGGCGCCCTCATCGGCGGCGGCATCGGCGCGGCGATCGGCCACGACGTGAACCACCACGGTGGTGCAGCCGTCGGCGGCGTGATCGGCGCGGTGATGGGCTCCAGCATCGCGGCCAGCTCGAACTACTACAACGGCTATTACGGCGACCCGTACTATGCGCCGCCGGCCCCGGCCTACGGATACTCGGCGCCGCCCCCGGCGTACTACACGCCGGCACCCGCCTATTACCCGGCGCCTTACTACGCGCCGGCGATCGGTGCGACGTTCGTCTATAGCTCCGGCCCGCGCTACCACGGCCACCGCTACTACGGCCATCGCCACTGGTAAGCGACGCCTACGCCGCAATCGGAAACAAAGCCCCACTCCGGTGGGGCTTTTTTTTGCGCCCCGGTTGTCTATCGCCGCATGAACCTGCGCAAGGCCGGACTGTGGACCGGCGCCCTCCTCCTCTTCCTGCTGGTGGCGGCCTATGCCGTGGTCCGGATCATGGTCGACCCCCAGCACCTGAAGGAGGTCGTTCGCGAGAGGGTCCGCAAGAGCTGGGCGCGCGACGTGACCCTCTCCGACGTGAAGCTCGAGTTCTCGCCGCTGCCGTCGCTGCACGCCTTGGACGTGGCGATCACCGGCAAGGGCGAGCCCGCGATCCGCGCGGCGCAACTCATCGCCGACCTCGAGCTGGTGCCGCTGCTGCTGGGCGAGGCGCGCTACCGCACCGTGTACATCAAGGACGCGACCATCGAGCGCGCCGGCGGCAACTGGCACATCGAGGAGGGAACGGTCGAGTCGGGCCCGGACCTGCACGACGTGAAGATCGCCGCGAGCCTCTGGCGCAACCGGCATCCGGTGTCGCTGGTGGCGCAATTCGACGACCTCTCGAAGGTCGGCAAGCCCGGCGAGGTCACGCGCGGGCGCATCGAGCTCGAGTGGAACCAGGCGAGGCTCGTGGCCACCGGGCGCATGCCGCTCGACGGAACCATCGCCAACCACGCGCTGCACGTCGAGCTCGCCGCCGAATCGATCAGGGACCTGTGCGATTTCTTCGGCTACCAGCGCCGCCCCACCACGCCGCTGCACGCATCGTTCGACACGCGCGAGGAGCAGGGGCGCGTCGGGATCGACAGGCTCGACATCGCGCTCGGCCGTGCCCGGGCGAAGGGTGAGGTGCGCTACGCACCGGGACCGAAGCCGGTGGTCGACGCGCGGCTCGCTTTCGATCGCTTCGACTGGGCCCAGTTCTACCTCGACGCCGGCGGCGAGCCGATCCCGAAGGGCGAGGAGATGTTCCGCGACACGCCGCTTGCTTGGTGGGCGCTCACGGGGCTCGAGGGGTACAAGGGCACGGTCGACGCGACCTTCGACACCTTCATCCTTCGCAACGGCATCACGCTCACCAAGCTCGCGACGCACTCCACGTTCGACGGCGACCGCTGGGAGATGCGCTCTTTCGAGACGCAGATGCTGGGCGGCAACGCCAAGGGGAAGATCGAGGTCGTGGGCTCGAAGAAGAGCGCGAAGCTGGATTTCGACGGCCAGGGGCTGCTGATGGAACGCTGGATCCGCGAGCGCGGCGGCAAGGCGCCCGTCACCGGCGGCCCCATGAAGGTCACCGCACGCCTCGCCTCCAGCGGCGAATCGTTCCGCCAGCTCGTGGGCTCGATGTCGGGGCCGCTCGACATCCGCATGGGGCCCGCGGTCCTCGCCTCGGAGCACGCGGGCGAGCTCGAGAAGAGGCTCACCGCGACCTTCTCGGGCCGCGAGGCGCATCGCGTGGACTTCGAGTGCGCGTCGTTCGCACTGCCGTTCAAGTCGGGCCGCGCCGAGGGCGAGCACCTCGTCGGCGCCCGCACCGCGGTGAGCTACCTCCTCACCTCGGGCGTCGTGGACATGCGAGCGCAGCAGGTCGACCTGCGCGGCCGCATGAAGGGCAAGCAGGGCGTGGGCCTTTCCACCATCGCGGGCGACGTGAAGATCACCGGTCCCGTGAAGCAACCGAAGATGACCCTCGACGAGAGCGCCAAGCCGAAGGTCCTGGCACGCGGGGCGCTCGCGGTGGCGACGCTCGGCCTGAGCGCGCTGGGCACCGCCGCCGCCGACAAGGAAGAGGGCCGACGCAACGATCCCTGCGAGGCTGTGTTTCGTTAGGGGACAGACCCTGTTTCACAGCTGCGAGAACTGCGTTCTTGCAGATGGGAAACGGGGTCTGTCCCCGGTTTTCAATTTGTAACAAAGCTTCCCTCCCCCGGAATCCCGCGCTAGGCTCGTTTCCAGTCACAGTTCCCTGGGAGGAATGATGAAACGCAAGACCCTTTGGATCGCGATGGCCGCGTCGGCGCTCGCACTCGGCACCGTCTCGACGCAGGCCTCGGCCCACGGTGGCGATCCGGTTGCCGGAGCCATCGTCGGCACGGCGATCGGCGCCGCGGTCGGTGGCCCGGTCGGCGCCGCGGTGGGCGCGGTGCTCGGCACCGCGATCGCATCGACGCCGCCGTATCCGTACCACCACGGCTACTACGGCCGCCCGTACTCGTACGCGCCGCCGCCCGCCGCGTACGCGCCGCCCGTGTCGTATGCGCCGGCCTACCAGCCCGCACCCGGCTACTACCAGGCCGCGCCGCGCTATTACTCGCAACCCGCACCGCGCTATTACTCGCAGCCGGCGCCGCGCTACTACAACGAGCCGCAGCGCAGCTACGACGAGAACTATCGCTACGAATCCGCGCCGCAGCGCTACCAGCAGGCGCCGCGCGGTTATCGCGAGGCCGGGTACCAGCCCGCCGCGCCGCAATACCAGCAGTACCCGCAGGACCGCCGCTACTACGCCGAGCGCCGCGACTACTACGCGCCCGCGTACAACAACGGCCAGTGAGTCACCAGAAGTAAACCTGCAGGGATTTTTCGCGGACCCGGGGCGGGATGCTCTTCACGAGCTCCCGCTGGGGCCGGAAGTTGAGGGCGCTGCGCTCGAGGAGGTTGTCGATTTTCTCGAGGTCGTAGCGCCCTTCGTTTTCATCGGGTGCGCGCAGTTTCGGCGGGAAGCAACCCATCCCCGCCATGATGCTGTACCACGAGAGCACCGGGTACCCCTTGCCGAGGCGCTGCTGGGCCACCGGCTCCAGGATCCCGCGGCCCGATAGCCACAGCGAGTAGAGCTCCTTCAGCGCGTCGGAGAGCTTTCCGTTCGCCGAGCAGGCGCGCCAGTATTCGGTGTCGTTGCGCGAGTTGGTCTTGTAGTGCGTGACGATGTAGTCGCGCGTGCCCTCGAACTGACCGTTGACGACGTAGTTGTAAGCGTCGCGCGCCCTCTCCGAGAAGTCGCCCTTCTCCAGCACCTCGACGAAGCCCGCCGCCGTGCGCTGGATGAAGAGGAGCGCGGTCGCCTCGAGCGGCTCGATGAAGCCCTGGGAGAGGCCCACCGCGAGGCAGTTGCGGTTCCAGTGCTTCGTCACGCGCCCGACCCGCATCTTGAGGTGGCGTGCCGGGGTCGGATCGTCCAACAGTCCCAGGCTCTCGCGCAGCTCCCGCTCGGCTTCGTCGGCGGAGCAGAACTGCGAGCTGTACACGTAGCCGTTTCCGTAGCGGCTGGTGAGCGGGATGATCCATTTCCATCCGTGCTTCATCGCCACCGAGAGGGTCTGCGACGGGATGTCCTCGCCGATGGGCGTGGGCATCGCGACCGCCGAATCGTTGAAGAGGTTCTCCGAGAAGCTCACGAACGGGGTCTGGAGCGCCTTCTGGATGAGGAGGCCGCCGAACCCCGAGCAGTCCACGAAGAAGTCCGC
>Ga0068858_100002957_pt1 | contig 17072 bp, 25 predicted proteins | sample KBSSwiS12_FD_66589 | JGI IMG/M metagenome (GOLD analysis project Ga0068858, IMG submission 66589) | Switchgrass rhizosphere microbial communities from Kellogg Biological Station, Michigan, USA - KBS Switchgrass S1-2 | ecosystem: Host-associated > Plants > Roots > Rhizosphere > Soil ...
CGGTTGACCATGTCAGCGATCGAGGGGCCGCCGTCGCTGCTCTTGAAGGGATCAGGGCAGGCGGCGAATCTCAGCTTTTCCAGCTCAATGAAGAGCCGCTCGATGCCAGGTTCCCGGCCTCGATCCTGCAGAAGAGCATAGCCGCGGCTGAGTATGTCGCGCCGCTGCAGCTCGCGCTCGCGCCGCGCCCGTTGCAGCGTGAGGATCTGCGCTTCTTCGGGTGTCACTAATCCTCGTCCTCGGGATCTGGCACGATGCCATGAATCGTTGTCGGCTCGATCGGACAACCTTCTCGATCGAGCGTGTATTCGTTGCACCAGCCGCAATGGGGACAATAGAAGTCGTGAAGGCAAACCGGCTCGTCTTCATAGGTGCCGCCGCGCGCAATGGCAGCTTCGTAGCGATCTCGCCAGGCGTCATATTGCTTTTGCGTAAAGGCGACATCCTCGGTATAGGCGAGGCCGCAACCGGCACACTTCAGATCATATTGCCATTCACCAGGCGTGATTAAAGCGCGCGGGTCGTTGTCTGGGATCATCGTAGAAACTGCGCTCATGGCTTGCTCCTTATGGCGGTTTCTAAAACCCTGCCGGGCCTTGCTGGCATCTTGGCCTCGATCGGCTTGCCGTCGGCTCCGACGATTCGGACCTTAAAGGGCGGCTCGACCGTCCGGCCGAAGATCGGCGACCAGCCGGGCCAGTTGTCCGCGGAGATCCATAGTTCGGCGATCTGGTCCTCCTTGAAGATCAAGCCAGCATCAATATCCGGGTTGGTCCAAAACACCCAAGCGGCACCGCCTGGCTTGCCGTCTTGGTCCATCTGACCGGGATAATCGACTGACCGTATCCAAACAGGTTCGCCCGCTTTGAAGGTCGCTCCGGCTCCGATCGGACTGCCGAGGCTACAGTCCTCTCTTGGCACGACGCGGCATATGCTTACCCCTTCAATGTTGCCGGTATCTCCCTCGCCTTCTGCGATATGCCTGAACCGATCGTGAAGCCGACGATACTCGTCCGCTGTGCGCTTGTAGAGCTTCATGTTCTCGACCCGCGCCCGGCGTAAGGCGCTCCGGATCAGATCGAACTCCTGGTCTGTCAGGTGCATAGTTGGCATCAGTTTCTCGCTTCCTGGCCGTCTCGCCGCATGGGAATAGCTCCCTGCTCCATCAGATAGTTGATCGCGGCCTGGCTAATAGCCATAGCCCGATCCGGTTCGATCCGGTCGTCCGCGGCGGTGATACAGACAATGTCCACCGTCGGATCGTCAGGGAGGGTGCTGTGGTTGTGAAGCTGCGTCGAGCGTTTCCCCATGATGTTGGCGTTCTTTGTAATGAAATCGAACGTCTCCTGGTCGTCTAGCAAAAGGAAATAGGGCGGAACACCGTCGGCGTCGGTATAGGACAGATAGAAGGTTTTAGTCACTTTTGCGGCCCTTCTGGAAAAACCCGATGCTCTCGCAATAGGTCAATGCTGCCGCAATGTCTCTGGCAATTTCTGGAGTATCAGCGCGGGCAATGCTGAATGCGAATCGAGGGTCGCCTGCGATCTCGAAAACGGCCTCTGGCGTGGCTTCCTCTTCCGGCGGCAGGTCCACACCGGCGACGTATCGCAACGGCCCTGTGCCGTTGCCGCCGAGCGCTGCCGCCATTACCTCAAATGCTTTCGGTTCGGCTTTGTTTGTCACTTTTGCGGCCCTCCTTCAGCCGCGAGGAATGCCGCAAGCGCGGCGCTGGCGTCGTTTCCATCGGCAGAGATCTCGGCCGCCGTGGGGACAGAAATACCGCGCTGGTCCAGCAGCCGGATCAGCGTCCGATCGAAGTAGCCGCCCGGGTTGCTGACCGGGTTTTTGATGCTCTGCATTCCGCGGGATACGGATCGCCTGGCCTCTTCCCAGGCATCGCAGGCCAGGCGTTCGATGCAGATCTGCCGGAGCTGCACGTACCGGCGTCGGTTGCTGTCGTCGCCGTTATGCAGAAGCTGCTCGATCTCCAGGACAGGATCGACCCAGAGTTTTTTATAAGCATTAGCCTCTGAACCAACGTTTAACGTTTTTCCTGAGTGATTTTTAATCCCTGAGTTTTCTTCCAACGTTGGACCGGAAATAGATTTCCGGTCAGTGGGTGGAAACGAATTTCCGGTCAGGTGTCCGGAAACCTTCTTCCGGTCACGCGGCGACCGGCGGCTCTTCGGCAGATCCTCGGCGGTGTAGACGCGATCGAGCGGCTCGATCCAATAGCGGTTTCGGAGCTTCTTCCCCCGCTGCTCGATCGTGACCAGGCCGCGGGCCTCCAGCTCGGTAAGGTGGTTGCGGATTGTGCGATCGGAGCAGGCTCGCTCTTCAGAAAGGCGGCTCTGGCTCGGGTCGCTGGTCGGCGACTGCCAGGCGTACATTCGCAGCAGGAGGTACGTAACCTTCGCGCCGTCCGTCAGGTTCCGATCGAGCAGGATCAGGTTCGATACCTGTGTCCATCCCGCGGCCTCTGACGCGGATCGGAAGCGGACCTCTTCGGCGGCCTCGCCCTCTCCAGCCATTAGAGGCCCGTCTCCTGCGCGGCCAGCTTGGCGAAGAAATCGCGCAGCGCCTCGGCGATCAGATCCTGCTGATTCCGGCCTGTTAGCGCGGTCGCGACCTTCAGCCGCGACCAGATCGGCCCGGCGATCTTTACGGTCGTCACGGTGGCGGCCGTGCCCTTCGGGAACTCGACCGGCAGCGGGTCGGCCAGCGTCGCGATCTGAGCAGCTCGTAGCGGGTCCATCGGCGCTGATGGGCCGCCCGTTACGTCGATAGTGCGCGCTACTGCGCTACCATTAGCGCTCGCTACCGCGCTACTGTCTGCGCTAACTTCCTCGCTACTGTTAGCGTGCGCTACTACGCTACTTGTAGCGCCGCCGGGCGGCTCCTCCATCTGGCGTAGCACGGTTTCCTGCAGGGCCGTCTGAGCGTTTCCGGCTGGCGGCATGACGAGGCCGCCGCGGCGATTGGGTCGCGTCTCGCTTTCGCTCACTTGATCTGCCATCCTTTGAAGGGCATAGCCTTGACGACCTCGGCGATCGTCCGGGCAGTTATCGTGTTCTGCTTTCGTGCATATGCCTCGATCAGCGCCGAGTCAGCACAGACGCACAGATCCCGGCAGATCCCCTGCGTAGCGTCATAGAGCGGCCTATGACATTCCGCAAGGAATATCCGGTCAAAGGCTGCTCCGTTGTCGTCGGCGACCACGGAGACGCGGTGCCGGAGCATTTCGAGGGCGTCGTCGAAACTGAGGGGGCCGAGGTATGCGCCGCCGGTGATTCGGCTCTGCAGCGCTGGCCGCTGCTCTAGCTTGCGGACGATGTTCGGCTGCGCCAGCAATACGACCTGGAGGAGCTGCTCGGTCAGCGTCTGCATATTGGAGATCCGGTGCAGGACGTCGAGGCAGTCGGGAATCGTGACCTGCGCCTCGTCGAGGATCAGCACGACGGTTTTCCCGTCTTCGTGCGATTTGAGCAGGAAGGTGAGCAGATCGGCCTCGATCGCGGCCAGGTTGCGCGGCCCGGCCAGGCCGAAGGCTTGCGCGATCTCACGGAGGAAACCGGCGGGGGAGCGGGTCGCCGGAGTGATCAGATAGGCCGCGATCATATCATCGCGCTTCTTCCACTCGGCCAGGACGAATCTGCCGAGGGTGGTTTTGCCGGTGCCGATCGCACCCTGCAAAAGAAAGAGGCCGCGGTGGGCCTCGACGCTATACGAGATCTTGGTGATCGCGAGCGTATGCTCTTCGGTACCGTAGGCAAAGCGCGGATCTGGCGATACGGCGAACGGTGGACCGGTCAGGCCGAAATGCTGGTAGATATCCATATCCTGTTTCCTAGTCGCACGATTTTTGCATCATGATACTAGGGTACAGGATAGGCGTCAAGCGATACGGGAATTCACCTATGCGCGATGATGTGGATAGGTGACAGAAGTACTGCGCTTCTCTGGCCGGATCAGGGCATCGACGACGCCCAGGAGGCGGAACCGGGGAGCCTCGATCTTTCCCTCACCGTTCGTCGGCTCTAGCCATGGCTTGCCGTTCATCCTGAAAACCTTACAGGTGATTTCCCTTCCGTCTACCAGCGCGATAACCTTCTCGCCCGGGACAGCGCTAACCTGTTCGCGCACTAGCAGAATGTCACCGTCCTGATAGTAGGGCAGCATACAGTCGCCGCGGACCTCGATCGAGCGCGACGGGTTAGGGAGGATATCGCCGAGCGTGCCATAGGTTTCGCCGAGCGCCTCGAAGCCTTCGCCCGGGTCAGCGCTGGCCTTTCCCAGGGCATGAGGGACGCGGCGCAAAGGGTCGATATTGATCGTCGGCCCGATCAGAGAGAGCAGATCGTATGGTGGCTGTGTCTCTCCAAATAAGAACGCCTCATCCTTCCCTGCAAGCTGCAGCCACTTCCGGACCGTCTCCTCGGCCTTGCCTGGAGGCGCTATCGCCCGGGCGAACTTGGCGATAAATTCCGCCCCGACGGGAATCCCGTGACGCATGTTATTGAGCGTCCCGCGATTTACCCCTGTCTGAATTTGGGCCTTGCTGAGTGACCATTTTCGCTCTTTTAAGACGCGATCGACTTCCTCGGCTAACAGAGCGCTAGACCCCTTTTGTCCGTCATTTATTTTGTTAACGATATCGGTCACGCCCAAATGATACGAAACCGGAATTTACCTATGCAAATAATTTTTGCAAATATCGTTTACAAGTTTTGTTAACAGATATATAATCCTCGTATGGTTAGGCTGTTCACAACTTTTGTAAACGAGGCGCGGTAATGGCGAACAAGCAAGCCAACAGGCACAGGCTGGAAGAAGCGGACGTGGAGCAGATCGAGCGGCGCTTGCTGGCGGCGGAACCTATCGAGTCGATCGCGGCGGATTACGGCTGCCATCGCAACACACTTGAGCGCCGCCTTGCTGCAGAAGGATGCTTTATCGAGCAGGTCGAGGTCAAGATCGTGCGCCGTCTGCGGCGTGAATCTCCTCGACTGGTCGGTTGCATGTGAGCTTCTAACGCAAAAAAGCCCCTGCGCTGGACACGCAGAGGCTCTTTCTCATCACTAAAACGGCGCTGACCACGCCGCGACCGCCCAGAGGGGCAGAGGATCGAAACCCAGTGCATCGTACAGTCACCTACTCCAAATCGTCAAGATCCGAGGCTGCAGCCGCCGTCGCCACAAATCGCGCGCTGCAGACGGCATATGTCATGCGCCTCACTCCGGCTGCGCCTCTGTGCGATCAGTGCCAGGGCGAAACCGTCCTCGTTGAGCGCCGCTATGAGCCGGGCCGCGGCCTGGTCGCCGATCGCGTCTGCAGCCGCTCCTTCTGCGGTTGGGAAGTCGCGAAGGGCGAGATCGTCATTCCTGAGCCGAAGGTGCCCACCGGCAAGGGATCGCGCGGCCTCGACGCGACGCTGGCCTACATCACGGCCCGGTTTGCTGTCCTGAATCGCCCGGCCTCGATCCTGGAGTTGCTCGATCCGATCGCGCGCCCTAACCCCACTGGCAAGGCCCCCGGATGCGGCTATCACGCCTGGTACTGGCATCGCGAGAACTTGTACAAGCTGATCGAGGCCGGGGATCTGGTCGAGGATCAGCCGAGCGACGGTAAGGGCCTGATGAGCGTTCTGTATCGTCTCGCTCCGGCGAAGAAGGGAGGCGAGCAGTAATGGCGACAGATCTCCTGCATCGGCGCGTTCTGCCGGTTCGGCCCCGGTCCTACTACATCATGCTCTACCTGCGTCACCGGCGGGCGCGGCAGATCGCCGCGCTCAAAGCGGCGCTGGTCGAACTCGGCAAGAGCGGCGTTTTGCTGATCGTCCTCTCCATCGGCGCTCTCTTTGCCGCACTGGTCAACGGAGGACATACGCACTGATGCTCTATCCTCCCGACGATGATGTCGATATAATTCCGCACCCCGGGCAGCCCTGGCAGTCGGACCCGTCTCCTACGGAGGAGGCGGGTTCGGCGTACCTATGGGGCTACGTCCGCGGCATCGAGCTATTTCTCTGCCACGGGCGACCGGCGACCGTTCCCAGCGGTGCCGAGTCGCCTATCGCGTTTTCGAGGCCCTCCGACCTGGTCGGCCTCCTGCGTTCGCGGACGCAGCAGATCCGCTATGTCGTCTCGGCCGTCGCCGATGCTGATTGGTGGTTCGCCGACGACTTCGACGCCGACCTCGCCGAGGCCGAGATCACACTCGCCACGGCCGCTTTTGCCAGTAAGGACAAGGACACCCCCCATGACTAGCCTATTCAACGACGAAGCGACGCCCGCTGCCGCGGGTACCGCTCTCCCTCTCTCGCAGCCGAAAGAGGGGAAAGCGCCAGCCGATCCGGACCCGATGCCAGGCCAAAAATCGACGTGGCGGCAGTGGTGCAGCCGGTGCGGTGCGGACGGTGACGACAAGACCGGCGCGGCCTGGCTGGCCTACTGCTCCGGCATGACCGCGGCCCAGTACTCGAAGCAACGCGATGCAGGAGCAGCGGCGACCGCCACGCCACCCGCGCCGAAGATCGACGGCAGCAAGGTCCTGCCGCCCGGGCAATTTACGCTCTGGTTTTCATGGGCGCAACGGGCCGGGATCGGAGATGGTGCCCAGGTCCGGGATCGCATGATCGAGTGGGAGGCCGAGCGCGACGCGAATGGCCCGGCCTGGCAGGCGTACCTCGCCCTCGTGTCGCCGGAGGCATACCGCAAGCATGGCGCAGCCGCGATGCCTGCGCCTGCGCCCGCTCCGGCTCCAGAGCCGATTATTCCCCAGGGAATAGCCGAACCCGCGCCGGTCGTCGAGGAGCTGCAGCAGCGAGCCGCGGACGGCCAGCAGGCCGCGATCGGGGAGCTGGCGGAGATCCCGATCGGGCACGTCCACTCCTCGACCTTTAACCCGCGTACCATCGGCCTGAACATCGAAGACGGCGAGCTGCAGGATCTGGCGGCCTCGATCAAGGAGGTCGGCCTCCTGGAACCGATCCTGGTACGGCCCTTCTCCCCGGGCCGGTGGGTAATCGAGCCGACTCGGTCCGGTGTGCTGCGTTTCGTGGTCTTCGATAAGACCAGGATCAAGGACGGCGCGACACTGCCGGGCGCTCTGGTCGGCTCCTTCGACACGCGCGAGGAGGCCGAGGCGAATCTGCCACTCTTCGAGATCGTCGCCGGTGAGAGGCGCTGGCGGGCCTCGAAGCTGGCCGGAATGCCGACGATCGCCGCCATTATTCGCAAGCTGGATACCAGCGCCTCGAAGCTGGCCGCGCTGGTCGAGAACCTGCTCCGGGTCGATCTCTCGGCGCTCGACGTCGCCCGCGGTTACAAGCAGCTCGCCGATCTCGGATGGACGCAGAAGCAGATCGCCGAGAAGGTCGGCTGCCAGCAGCCGAAGGTCGCGAAATACCTCGGCCTGCTCGATCTTCCCTCCGACGTGCAGGGGAGGATCGCCCGAAACGAGCTATCCGCGGCGCATGGATTCCGCCTCGCGCCCTTCGCGGCCTTCCCCGATGTCTGCAGCGTCATTGCAACTTTCGCCGTGGAGAAGAGCCTGCCGTCGTCGAAGCTCGACGGCGCGCTCGTTCCGTGGAATGCCGCGCTGATCCTGCGAGACGCTGGTACCGCGAAGATACTCGGCAGCGCGGCCAAGTTCGATTGGCAGCAGATCTGCGTGAACTGCCCCTATAAGGCATATGCACGGACGGAGTACACGGAGGGCCTCTGTTTCCGGCCTGAGCATTTCCAGGAACTACAGCAGCGCGCCCAGACGCAGGAAGCGGCTCGGATCGAGGAAGCGACCGCCGCCGCCCGTAAGGCCGTTACGGCTCTGCCTATGGCGAAATCCCTCATAACCCCCGAGGAATACGCCGATCTGCTTGCGACCGGCAAGGTGATCCCTGCCGATGAGTCGGAAAGGGTCGCGGAAGCGCTCTGCGAGGCCGCCAGCGCGCCAGAAGCGGCAGATCCGGCTAATACCTCGGCGAGTGTTCTCCCCGCGATTCCCGCGGAAACTGTACCTCTCCTCTCCGATCTGATCCCGGCCGGTACGCACGAATCGAACGCCTATATCCGGCTCGATAAGAAAGAGCGCCCCACGGGCTGCAGCTCCTGCTGTGCCTGCCGGGCCGCGGCCAGAGACAACGACGGGACGATCGTCCCGATCTGCACCAATCCAAAGCGGTTCGGCGATCTCGTGACGTCGAGCCGCCGTGACGCGAAAGATGCGAAGATCCTCTCGCTTCAGAAGCGGGCCGCCGCCGCGATCCTTGCGATCGACGACCACCAAAAAACCCCTGGCGGCCTCCGGCGCATGGCGGCTGCCGCGTTTTACTCGACGATCCGAAACACGCGCCTCGATTCGACCGGGCAACTGGAGATACTCGCCCGGTATGGCGTCCGGATAGATCCGCGCTATCTCGACAACGGCCGTATCCGGCGAGAATACGATCGGCAGATCCTCGACGCGCTGGCAGAAGGACCGAAGACGACATTTCAATTTCTGTCCCTCTTCGCCGAGATCGCCCTGCGCGACGAAGCCGCCGCCGATTGGGCCGATTACTTCCCCGCGATCGACTACCTGCAGCCGGTGGAAGCTGGCGCAGATGTTGGCGCAGACAGTAGCGCAGCAGTTAGCGCAGACGCGCTAACAGTAGCGCACGCTAACAGTAGCGCAGTAGCGCACGCTACCGAGGCCCCTGCAGCAGAGATGGAGGAGGCAGCGAATGTCTGACCTCTTCGGCTATCGACCCGCGTCTCCGGCCCGCGAGAAGCTGCTCGATGCCTATACACGGCGTCTGCTCGATCGCCCCCCGGTCCGATGCCTTAGACCGGACCAGGAGCCTAACGAGCGAATCCGGGCCGCCACAGCCGACCGGATCGCCCGGAAGGACATGACCCGTTTTCTCGAAGCGTGCGACGGTGCGGGTGTGATGCTGCTCACTGCCGAGGAGTACGCCGCTCTGCTGGCCGGGCAGAAGGGAGGCCCCGGCGGTGCTGAATGACCCGCGACCATGCCGCGATCTGCTCGCCGCGATCATCGCGAACGAGCAGAAACAAATGGTCCGCAACCAGGCCCGGATGATCGACACGACCCGCGAGGGATACCGCCTGATGAGCAGGGCGGTATCCCTGCTAACGAAGCCCCGGCCCGACCGTCTCTCCGATGAGCGCGCCTGCTACGAGGTCCTGTACCAGATCCGCGCGTTCGTCCGCGGTCGCCAGCCGGAGCCGCTCCTCGACGCCTACACGGCGCAGCTATGGGAGGAGCTGCGCGACTATCTCGGTCGTATTCCTCACTCCGGTTTGCTCTTAGAGGATTGATTGCGCTGCCTGGCCTGGTGAGATCCGGTCAGGTTCGGAAAATCGGCCGCGATGCTCTGATCAGCGCCGCGGCCTACGGAAACACACATGGAAAGAATACACCCGGGCACGGCCAATCAGGGCGCGATGCCCGTTATCCGGGCACTGTTGCCCAATTTGAGCGTGTTTGAACTGGCGAACGTCGTGATCGGCGGGGCGCAGCGGCTCGCCGAGCTGACCAAGGGCGCGTCAAAAGTGCTTCTGGAGCTGCTCGGCCATCTCGGATTTCACAGCGACCGGGTTTGGTGTTCGGAGCCGCGTCTCGCCGCGCTGGCGAACTGCTCGATCAAAACGGTGCAGCGCACGATACGGCTGGCGAAAGAGAAGCTCGGCCTGCGCGTGATCGAAGATCCCGACGAGCTGCTGGCCGGTCCCGGTCCGCAGGATTACTCTGGAGAGCGCGAAGGCGACGGTCCTGTCAACTGCTATGACCTCTCGGCCATGCGGGCGCTGATCCCGAGGCCCTTGATCGAGATGTACGAAGCGCTGGTCAGTGAGAAGAAGATCCGCGTCCGCCCCTTCGCCAAAAGCAAACCTAAATTTGATCCCGTCATTGATCAGCCTGATCCTTTTGCTGATCCTGTCACTGATCCTGCTCCGGTGTCTGACTCGGCTGCTTCCTCATCTATTTCTTTTCCGACATCACAACCTGCCGCCCCCCTATGTAATGTCGGAAAGCGTAGCGGTGAGCAGGGGAGCCAGGAAGGCCGGGAGGCTATCCCAGAGCCGGAGCGCAGCCAGGAAAGGCCATCGCCTACGGCCCGGCGAAGCCCCTTCAGCGGGACAAAAATGTCCGCAGTAAATACTAGATACGGACCCGAAAAACGCCCCGAAACGACAGGAAAGCCCGCGGCGGCCCGGCGGCTCTCTGCCTACGAGAAGGCGGCCGTCGCTGCAGCGCAAAAGCGCGGCATTGATTCTGTCGTGGGTCGGCGGATCGTCCTCGATCGCGGCGCGGAATGGTTGCTGAAGCTGCTCGACTACGGGGAGTTCTGTGGTCGGCGCGACGGTGACGAGAAGGGCGGAGGCTGGTTGGTCAATACCTGGAAGGATTGGGTCGCCTGGTCCACCGGGTTTGAAAAGCATCTGGAGCGCGAGAAGCGCGCCAAAGAGCAGATCGTCGCCGCGCAGGAGGCCGCGGCGGTCCGCAATGCCCTGAAGGTCGTCAGCGCTGCTGTAGAGCGCTCTGCCCCTGTGCCTCCTCCTATGCCGTCCACCGGCGCGGATCTGCTTGAGGGCGTCTCGGAAGCGGATCGGCTGCGCCTCCTCGACCAGGCCCGGCAGGAGATCCGTCGAGACATGCCCGGCCTCGCAATTAAGCTCGTTGACCGTATGGTGCCCGCTCGCATCAAAGCGATCCTGGAGCGGGAGAAAGCGAGAAAGGAATGAGCGCCGATACAAAGCGCTACGTGCCGCCAGTTGTCCACGCACGGCCCGCGCCAGCTCCCCGGAAGTTCGGCAGCGCGCCGAGCGTCAATTTTATTCCGGAAACCTGGATGCAGCTCCCCGACGGTCCAGAGAAAGAGATCGCGGTCCGGCGATGGATCGCCCAGGAGCTGCAGGCCCGCGGAATGCAGAGTACGGCCATGCTGTTCGCCGAGGCGTGGTGTGGCGACTGGCGACCGCTGTCCTATGCCGCGGCAGCCGCCCAGAGAAACGGGGCCAGGCCGAGCGCGCCGCCGCCCGCGTTGCGCCTGGTCGGGGGCGACGACGAAGATCCGTTCGCGGATTAGGAAGTAGGAGAGCGACGATGCTTTATATTTTGCTCTGGCTGACGGCCTCGCTGCTGCTGTCGCCGTTTATGGGGAAGCTGCTGCGCCGCCGCCGGGAAGAGCAAACCGAGCGCTGGCGAAAGATAACACACTGGCAGGAGTTGAGCGACCGGGCCGAGATCGAGCGCGGCGGAAGGATGCTAAAGTAGGACATTATGGCGAAAACGATCAACACGCTGAACATAGCCGCGGGGCTTGCGCTGCCGCTCGATACCGCGACGTCACGCGACGCGATCTTCGGAATCAGCGGCTCCGGCAAGACCTATACGGCTCTGGTCCTGGTCGAGGAGCTGCAGGCGTCGGGGATACCCTACGTCGTGATCGACCCGCTCGGCGTGACATGGGGGCTCCGGGTACCCATAGACGAGTCGGCGACCTTCGGGAACCTGGCAGCGCCCGTGTACATCTTCGGGGGCGAGCATCAGGATCTGCCGCTCGATCCGGGACAGGGCGCGGCTATCGCGACGATGATCGTCGAGCGTAACCTATCCGCGATCCTCGATCTCTCCGGCTTCGACGACGACGACGCCCGGGCGGCGTTCGTGGCAGAGTTCGCCCGCGAGCTGCTCCGGATCAACCGAACGCCCCGGAAAGTCGTCATAGACGAAGCCGATATCTTCGCTGCCCAGGCTCCGGACACAAAGGCGGAATTTGCCAGCGGGAAGGCGATCGACAACCTGGTACGGCGCGGCCGCGTACATGGCCTCGGCGTCGCTCTGGTCAGCCAGCGGCCCGCGATCGTCAAGAAAAATATCCTGACGCAGATCACGCTGCTGATCGTCCACCAGCTCACCGGCCGGGCGGATCTCGACGCGATCAACGGATGGATCAAGGACCATGGCAGCGACGAGCAGCGCCGGACAGTCCTGCAGTCGCTGCCTGGCCTAAGCGCCGGTCAGGCGTGGGTATGGCGGCCATCGTCCGGCCTCTGCGAGCAGGTACAGATCCGCCGCCGCTGGTCGTTCGATTCCTCGGCGACGCCGGAGATCGGAGCGGAGATCGTCGAGCCTGCCCGTCTTAATCCGCCGGATCTGGAGGCGCTGCGCGACCAGCTCGGCGCGGCAGTACTGCAGGCCGAGCAGTCCGATCCCGACGCCCTGCGGAAGCGCGTCGCCGACCTGGAGCGGCAACTGAAGAACCGGCCCGCGCAGATCGTGCAGGTTCCGATCGAGGTCCCAGTACTGACGCCGGACGCGCTGCAGCAGGTCCGGCTTTTGCAGGACCTGGCCGCGGGCCTCGGCAAGGAGCTGCCAAACCTGCTCGGCCTGCTCGGCGAGCTGATCCGGCAGTACGGAGGCTACAGGTCGCTACCCATGCCCGCTGACTTACCCGTACCGAGGCCCGAAGCGCCGGAAGGGGACGATATTCCGCGCGGAATGTACGGCGTTTCCGGGGAAATGGTCGAAGCCGCGGCAGCCGTTGCCGCGGCTGCCGAGGAAACCGCGCCGACTCCCATCGAGGAAGATCTGCCCGAAGAGGAAGCCGAGGAAGCAGACCAGATCGACCAGGTCGAGGCGACGCCCGGCGCGGACGGCCTGACCCGGGCAGAGCGGAAGATCCTGACGGCGCTCGCCGATCTGCGAGCGCTCGGCCTGGAAAGTGTCATACGGGCCAATGCGGGCGCGTTTGCTGGAATGTCAGCAAGCGGGGGAGCATTCTCTCGCAGTGTCGCGGGGATGCTGGAGAGCGGCCTCCTTTCCTCGCCTCGGCGCGGTGAGATCGCCATAACGCCGCTTGGCCTCGGCCGGATCGGACCGGCGCGCTCGATCCGGACGCTCGGCGAGCTTCACGCCGCCTGGAAGCAGCGAGTCGGGAATCCGCAGGCCCGAATGCTCGATATGTTGATCGCGGTCTATCCGCAGGCTATGTCCCGCGAGGATCTGGCGAGAGCGGTCGGCATGGCGGCCGCCGGAGGCGCATTCGCCCGCGCTGTCCGATCCCTGATCGAGATCGGCGCGGCCAGATATCCGGGCCGCGGCTTCGTCGTGGCGACAGATCTGCTTTTCCCGCCCGGCCTGAACTGACGAAATCGCCGCGCCCCATCGAGAGGGAGCTGATAGGGCGCGGTTTCGGGTGCCAGGGAGGCGAACCCTTTCTGTCATACGGGCGGAAAACGCTCGTAGTTATCGCTGTCATCGCAAGCGCTGCTTTAGGAGCAGAAAGTTTTATGAAAAGATCACTCGCCCTTTTCTCCGTCTATTTCTATGCGGCCTGGCTGCTCGTACAGGTCTTTTGCGGTAAGTTCGGCATGGACTCGTTCAGCGATACCCGCTTCTTCGATGCCATTTACGCGACCGCCGTCCGGCCCTACGTGTACCGCGCCCTGGTCCCGGCCATTGTGCGGACGATCGCCGATGCCACACCCGCGCCAGTCGCCGCCGAACTGGTCCGGGCCTTCCGTATGCCCAACATCTTCCCCGAGGCCGGGATCACGATTACGTATCAGTACGTGGTCTTCTGCCTGGTGATCTGGGCGGCCTTCGTCGGCCTGGCCTATTCCCTCCGGACGCTGACGCGGCATTTCTACCCGGATCTATCGGAGACGGTCGCTGACTTCGGCGTTCCGCTTGCCTCCATGGCCCTCATGCCGATCTTCTTCCGCAACTTCAATTTCGTGTATGATCCGGCGACGGTGTTCCTCTTCGCCGCGGCGCTGGCCTCGCTTGTCCGGCAACGGTACCTGCTGTTCTTCCTGCTGGTGACACTGGCGGCCTTGAACAAAGAGACGGCGGTACTACTCGTGCCGGTCTTCCTGGTCTGGGCGCGCCACAAGGCATGGAGGATCGCGCCGACGCTGGCCTTCGCCACGATGCTGACCGTGATCAGCCTCGGCGTCTACGGCTATATCACGCATCAGTTTCACGATAGCCCGGGCGGCCAGATGGCTTTCGGGATGAGCGCCTATAACCTGCAGCTCGCCGTGCAGCGCCCCTATGCGTTCCTCTGGCTGGTCGGCGTGGTGATGGCCTTCGGCTACTTCGTGGCCCGGGACTGGAAGACGAAGCCGCTTTTTCTCCGGCAGATGTTCCTCGCGCTCCTCGTGCCACATACGGCGATGCTGCTCCTGGTCGGCTGTATCGACGAGCTGCGCGTCTTCTATGAGGTCTTCGCGCCGCTGGTACTCCTGATGGCTCCGAGCGCGATCAGTGCCCTCGGCGCTGCTTTCAGCGATCGTGATAAAACCCAATAGGAAGCAAGGCGACAACAGAACGGCCCGGCTGCAGATCTGCAGCCGGGCCGTTTTATTCACGATCCGCCGGATTTATATAGAAAACGGCGGATATTATTCACATTTTTATTCCGGCTATTTCGCCGGTGGCGGCATGAGGACATAGACCGCGCAGCGGCCCTGCCAGGCGTCGCCGGTCCATGGCCGCCGATCCGGGCCATAGTGCCCGTGAGACTCGAAGGTTTTGCCGTTGTGGATTAACACCACATGGCCGACGCCTCCGCCGTCCACCGGCGACAGGAACGCGATCCGGACCGCGCCGTCGAGCAGCTCGCCGCTGGCGACGTCGCTCTGCTTGAAGCCGTTCCCCTTGATCCAATCATGCTGATTAACAGAGCCATCGGGCAATATGCAATGCCCTGCCTGATAGAGCGCCCAACGGACGAAGCCGCTGCAGTCGATCGCGTGAAAGCCCCGGCCTGGCACAGCCGACAGGGTAGGCGCTTTGCTGCCGAGGCCGTAGCCGACGCCAGCCTGCCGACAGAGCAGCAGAAGGCCGGTCAGGGTGCCGACGTCGATCGAGAGATGGGGCCAGGGGAAAGCCGGGGTTCCGGCGATAACGCCGGTGGGGAGAGTTGGGGTATTCATCGTTTCCCTTCCAGGAACAGAAAGGGCGGCCGGACGAATCCGGGCCGCCCTCCTGCGTTTTTAGTCCACTTGCTTCCCGGCTAATTAAAGCTGGTAGGCGTTGATCGCGTCCTCGATCTTCTGCGCGACCTGGTAGACACCGGCATTGCCACGCGCGACCGCCGCGGCAAAGTCGGCGTCCGGGATCGCCGAGAGCGCGATCGTAACCGCGAGCTGCAGCGCGCCGGAGGCATAGGCCGGGAGGCTGGCGAGCAGAGAATGTACCTCGGTCTGTATGCCGGTCTTGCTGATCGCCGAGCCGCTGGCGACGGCCTTATCCGCCCACTGGCGGATCGCGGCGACCGCCGTCGGCTTCTCGGCGTCGAGCGCGACCTGCGCGGCGCTGGCGACGACCTGCTCGACCACGGCGACCGCGCCCTGTCCGGCGTCGTACTTTGCTACGGCCGGAGTGCCGCCAATGCGGCCCGCGACCCACCTAAAGAGTTTCTTGAGCATCGGAATGCTGCCTTTCTTGGCCGCGCTCGGCGGCCGGGGTGGCGCTTCAGCGCCGGTGATGAGGGAAGAAACGGCGGCGAGGTCCCTCGGACCTGGTCGCCGGGTGAAGAGGGGATTAGGAGAGCCGCAAAGCCTGCTGCCGCGGCGGGGGGCCATACTGCCAGCCGAGGGACGCGCACCAGGCCGGGAGGGAGATCTCGCCGGTCGAATCGGCGCAGTAGAGTATGCGGCCCTGCTGCAGCCCGTCAGGCATCCATAGAAGGAGCTTGATCGCCCCCGGTGGCGTGGGCAGATCCGTGAGGGTTTTCCAGTCGCAGGGAGTCGGTCGCCCTCCCCGCTTACACTGGACTAATACGACGGCGTCGCCTCGGACGCCGACCACGTCCCACGGACCATGGGAGGCCGCGGACCGCTCGGCCTTGAAGCCGATTTTCCGCAGAGCATCCCGGGTATAGAGTTCGCCCCTATACCCCTTCTCATATTGGCGGTTTGGCATCGGATTTATGCCTTGTCTTTCGGCTCGGCCTGGCCGTCCTCGGCCTCCTCCTCAGTCTCCTCCTCGGCCTGCTCGACGAACGGCTTGCCGAAACCATTCGAGAGCTTTCCGGCCAGCAGGCCGACCAGAGTCCCGATCGAGCCGATGTAAAGCGACTCTTTCGACTGAGGGGCGAACTGGTACAGGAGGAGCATTATTACCAGCAGGGCCGCAACCGCGACGATCATAACGAGGTGGATCTGCGGGATATTGCGGCGAACGCCGGTACGATGGCGGCGAGGTTTGGCAGACATGGCGGGGAGCCTTTCGAGAGGAGGATAAGGGGAGTTATTCCGCGCGGAATAGCGCGGCGAGGTTAGAGGATGTTGTAGAGATCCGGCAGCCAGCCGCCAAAGGTGGCGTCGCCGTCGATCCATCGCCAGCCGATCGAGTAGTTACCGGCGACGAGGCCCTCCGGCTCGGCGGCCTCATGCAGGCCCGTGTTGGCGTCGGGATCAGTGTCGATCCATGTAAAGGTCGTGGGGTCGGCAGTGCGGCTGGTCTGGAGGCAGATCTGCAGCGCGATACCGGTCGGATCGAGGACGCGGCCGCCGGAGGTCTGCGCCGTGACGCGCAGCATCAAAGGCGGCCGGGTGAACGCCGGTACGGAGTGCGGGGACGTCAGGGCGACGGAGATCTGCACATTGCCCGGCAGATCGAGGGGGGAATAGCTCACGGGGGTAGATCCTTGGGTGGGGCCGTCGAGGCCGTCCTCGGCCGGATCGCCGGGAGAGCCGGACGGAAGACCTGCAGCTCCTGCCATATCGGACCTCCTTAGTTGCTGGCCCGGGCCGTGGTATTGCCGGAGCTGTCCTTGGTGAGAGTAAGCGTCGCCATGGTCGTGGTGTTCGCTTTATTTTTGAGCGTTAAAACATGGGTCGAGGGATTGTAAGTAAATACCCCGTCCACGTTCGCGGTCGCAACATTGAGCTGCCAGCCCATCGTGCCGCTGGTCAGGAAGCCGCTCGGGCTTGCTCCCCACACCAGCGTTGCCGGGTCCTGGCCTGCCGCATAGCCGCCAATCGTTACGTTTCCCGATACCGTGCCCGCCGTTACAGCGCCGCCGCCCGAAATCGCCAGCAACGAGAAGTTGG
>Ga0068858_100002959_pt1 | contig 17064 bp, 12 predicted proteins | sample KBSSwiS12_FD_66589 | JGI IMG/M metagenome (GOLD analysis project Ga0068858, IMG submission 66589) | Switchgrass rhizosphere microbial communities from Kellogg Biological Station, Michigan, USA - KBS Switchgrass S1-2 | ecosystem: Host-associated > Plants > Roots > Rhizosphere > Soil ...
TCCGGACGTGCTCGACATAGCGAGCGACGCTCGAGCAATGCACGAAGATCAGGTCGAAGTCATGCTGCAGAAGCGCTTTTCGCACAAGCGCCGCCATGCGCGGCGAATGGAAGTATCCGAACGACGACGGAGTGAGCGTGGGCACGCGCGCGATCATCCGCAGCCCCTGGACGGGATCGCGTACGCGCGCCATTGCGCACGAAGCGCAATGCGCCGCCAGCCCCGCGCCCTCTTCCGCTTCGCTCTCCGAGCGGACGAGCGAAATCACGTGGACTTCGTGGCGCTGCGACAGATGCCGGATCATGTTAAACGGCCGGATCTTGCCGCCGCGCTTCGGCGGAAACGGAAAGCGGTGGCAGAGGTACAGGATCTTCACTACGCCATCGCCTTCAATTCGTCGGCCACGTCCGACGGCTCGCGGCGATCGAGGTAGATCCGCGCCCAGATCTCGAGGTTCATGAGGGCGAGCAGCCGGTCAGTGCCGTCTTCCTTGCTGGATTCGTGTGCGGCAATGAGGCGGGCGACCTCCGCCGGACGGAACAGCCCGCGCGCGGCCACTGACTCCGGCGACAGCACGTCACGTAGGACGGGCGCAAGGTCGCCTTTGAGCCAGGCGCCCATCGGCGTGCCGAAGCCGCGCTTCTTGCGGTCGAGGATCGACGCCGGCAGCACATCGGCAAGCGCCGCCTTCATGGCATGCTTCAGCCTTCCGCCGCGAATCTTGATGTCCTCGGGCATGCGCGCAGCCATCTCGACCAGCTCGTGATCGAGGAGCGGCACGCGGCACTCGAGCGAGACCGCCATGCTCATCTTGTCGGTCAGCAGCAGGAGATCGTCGGGCAACTGCGTCTGCGCGTCGACGCAGAGCATGCGGTTCAGCTCGTCGTCGCCGGTCGCGGCCGCGAATGCGCGGGCGAGCGGATCGGTGCGCGCCTCGAGCGGCGTACGCAGCAGCGTCGCGGCGACGTCATCGGAAAACACCTGCAGATAGGAACGATAGCGCTCGTCGAACGCCAGTCCAGCCGAGGCGAGGAAGCCCTTCGCCAGGCGCATTGCGTTCATCAGCGGCGAGTGGCGGTCGCTCGGCAAGCGCTCGCCGAGCGCCGATGCGGCGCGCCGAAGGCCCTGGGGCAGGCGGTCGAAGTAGCCCTGGAAGTGTCCCCCGAGATAGCGCCGGTAACCGCCGAAGAGCTCGTCACCACCGACGCCCGACAGGATGACGGTCACGTCGCGATGCGCGAACTCGGAGACCAGGTAGGTCGTGAGGAACGCGGTGTCGGCGATCGGCTCGTCCATGTGCCACAGGAGCTTGGGCAGGAGCCCGACAACGTCGGGGCGCACGACGATTTCGTGATGATCGGTCTTGAACAGCTCGGCGACCTGCCGTGCATACGGCAACTCGTTGTAGAACGACTCCGCAGCGCCTCCGCCGAAGCCGATCGCATACGTCTTCACCGGACGGTCGCTCGCCGCTGCCATGAAGGCGACGACGGCGCTGGAGTCGACCCCACCGGAGAGGAACGCGCCGATCGGCACGTCGCTCACCATCTGCGTTCGCACGGAGCGCTCGAGATGCGCGCGTGTCTGCGCGACCCAGCTCGCCTCGTCGATCGTCCGATCGACAGTCTCGGGCACCCTCCAGTGACAACGCTCGCTCACCTTGGCGCCCTCGACGCAGAGCACAGTGGCGGGAGGCAGCTTGCGAATGCCACGGAAGATTGATTGCGGCGCCGGCACATAGCCGAGCGAGAGGTACGAAGCGAGCGCCGAGGGATCGAGCTCGCGCGCCACGCCAGGCGCCGCGAGCACGGCCTTCGCTTCGCTGGCGAAAACCAGGCGCGAGCCGTCCTGCCACACGTAGAGCGGTTTGACGCCGAGTCGGTCGCGACCGATCACGAGCCGGTGTCGCTTCGAATCCCACAGGGCGAACGCATACATGCCGTTCAGCTGCTCGACGAGCGCGTCGCCCACCTCCTCATACAGATGCAGGATGGTCTCGCAGTCGGAACCCGTGCGGAACTTGTGGCCGCGGGCTTCCAGCCCATCGCGCAACGCTCGAAAGTTGTAGATCTCGCCGTTCGCCACCAGCCACAGCGTTCCGTCTTCGTTCGTCAGCGGCTGATGGCCTCCGCCCACGTCGATGATCGAGAGGCGTCGCATGCCGAAGGCGAGCGGACCGTCGACGTGGCGGCCCTCGTCGTCGGGCCCGCGGTGATGCGTGAGCTGGCCCATCGCGCGCAGCGCGTCGGCCGGTGCCGGCGCGCCGTTCAGCTGGACGATGCCGTAGATGCCGCACACGCTAGGACTCCTGGCGCTGCAGGTCGCCCGTGCGAGATTGCTGGATCCGCTGGGGGAATTTGTACGCGTCGACGTAGTGCGCGGCGCTGTGCGCCCACGTCCGCTCCTTCTCGACGAGGTCGCGCGCCCGCCGGCGCATCGCCGGCCATCCCTCGCGTCGCGCGAGCACGTCCTCGATCTTCGCCGCCAGCGCCGTCGCATCGCCGGCGGGAAAGAGAAAGCCGGTGTCGCCATCGCGGATCAGCTCGCGATGTCCGCCGACGTCCGAGGCGACGAATATGTTGCCTTGCGCCATGGCCTCGAGCGGCTTCAGCGGGGTGACCAGTTCGGTCAGGCGCATGCGGTGCCGCGGATAGGCGAGCACGTCGATGACGCTGTAATGGCGTGCCATCTCGCTGTGCGGAACGCGGCCGGCAAACACCACGCGCGACCGGAGACCGCGCTCCGCCACCATCGAGCGCAGGTTCTCGTCCTGCGGTCCACCGCCGAGCAGCAGCAGCCGCAGGTTCGGCATGCGGGGCGCCAGCAGCGCGAACGCTTCGACGAGCAGGTCGAGCCCCTCGTACGCGTAGAACGAGCCGGCGAAGCCCAGCACCGTCTTTCCTGCGAGGCCCAGGTTCTCGCGCAGCGCGGGATCCGGCGGCGGCGCGAACGAGAACGTCTCTGCGTCGACCGCGTTGGGAATGACGGTGATCCTGGCCGGATCGATGCCGCGTGTGACGATCTCGGAGCGCAGTCCTTCGCAGATCGTGGTGACATGATCGGCGCGGCGCAACGCATGAGTCTCGAGCGCGCGCGACAACCGGTAGCGTGCACTGCCCTCGCGGGTGGTCCCATGATCAACGGCTGCGTCCTCCCACAGCGCCCGCAGCTCGTAGACGACCGGTATGCCGAGCTCGCGTCCGACGCGAAGCGCGGGGAACACGTCCAGCACCGGCGAATGTGCGTGCAATACATCCGGACGAAAGCGCAGCGCCAGTTCGTGCAGGCGTTGCGCCGTCGCGCGCATCTCCGCAACGTACCGCAACACCGGAAGCGCCGAGCCGATCCCTCGGGGCGCCGGTGTGCGATGGAAAGTCCACCCGTCGACCTCGACGGCGTCGGCATCGGCGTCGTCGCCGCGCTGCCGGGGCGTCGTCAGCTGCATCGTCTCCCAGCCGAGCCGCCGCTGCTCGCGCAGCAACGAGACCGTACGGAATGCGTAGCCGCTGTGCAGCGGCAGCGAGTGGTCGAGGATGTGGAGAATGCGCACGGCTCGACTCACGCGGCCTTGTCGACTGGCCGCGCGTCGGTCGCGCCCCCGACAACATTGCGCAGGAACGCGTCGAACATGAACAGCGTCCAGATCGGCGCGCTGTGATCGCGCCGCTGCGATTGATGCTCGGCGACCAGCCGGCCGACGTAGTCCATGTCGAACATCCCGCTGTCGCCCATCATGCCGCCGGTGAGCGCGCGTCCGACGCGCTCGCGCAGGGGCCCGCGGAACCACCGCGCGAGCGGGACGGCAAAGCCCATTTTGGGTCGATACAGCACTTCCTGCGGCAGGCGCGGCTCCATGGCCTTCTTCAGCAGCCACTTGCCCTCGCCGTCACGCACCTTGAGCGAAGACGGCAGCGATGCCAGCCATTCCACCAGCGGATGGTCCATCAGCGGCTCGCGCACCTCGAGCGAATGCGCCATGCTCGCCCGATCGACCTTGGTGTTGATGTCGCCGACGAGATACGTCTTGAGATCGAGGTACTGGACGAGCGCCAGCGGATCGTCGGTGCCAGCCTGCGCCGCGTGATGACGAAATACCTCCACGGCGTTGTAGCCGTCGAGCTTCGCCTTGAACGATGGCGAGAACAGCTGCGAGCGCATGGGGTCGCGGAAGATCGACATGCCGTGGAAGTAGGCGTCCACGGAATCGCGGCCGAGCGCCTCGAACGTCGACTTGGCGCGGAAATAGCGCGGGGCCCAGTCAGCCTTCGGATAGACGTGTCCCAATGTCCCGAACATCGGCCGGCGCAAGGACAGCGGCAGGATCCGGCGCATCCGCTCCTCGGCGACATGCATTCGGTAACGCCGGTATCCGCCAAAATTCTCGTCGCCGCCGTCGCCGGAAAGCGCCACAGTGACATGGCGCCGCGCAAGCTGGCAGACGCGATAGGTGGGGATCGCGGAGCTGTCCGCGTACGGCTCGTCGTAGAGCCGTGAAAGCTCGTCGACCAGGTCGAAGTCGTCACTCTCGACCCGATCGACGAAATGCCGCGTCCGGTAGCGTTCTGCGACCATCTGCGCGTAGCGTGATTCATCGTACGCTGGATCGGCGAAGGCGATCGAGCAGGTGTTCACGGGACCACTCGACTGCCCGGCCATCGCGGCCACGACGGCGCTCGAATCGACGCCCCCGGACAGAAACGCGCCGAGGGGCACCTCGGCGATGAGGCGCAGGCGCACGGACTCCTCGAGTCGCGAAGTCAACTCAGCGATCGCGTCCTCGCCCGAAATCGAGCGATCCTGGGTGAAGCGCGGGTCCCAGTACATCTTCGGCGCCGCGAGGGGCTCGCCACGCCGCACGAGCAGCGTGTGCGCCGGCGGCAGCTTGTGTGCGCCGTGGAAGATCGTTCGCGGGTCCGGCACGTAGCCGAGCGCAAAATATTCCTCGACGGCGCGCGGGTCGATGTCCCGGCGAAAGGCCGGATGGATCATCAGCGACTTGAGCTCCGAGCCGAATGCCAGCGTGCCGTCGCCGAGCAATGCGTAATGCAGCGGCTTCACGCCGAGACGGTCGCGGGCGAGGAAGAGCGTGCCGCGGTTGCGGTCCCAGAGCGCGAACGCAAACATGCCCCGAAACCGCTCGACGCAAGCCTCGCCCCAGGCCTCCCACGCGTGCACGATCACTTCCGTGTCGCTGCGGGTGCGGAACGTGTGGCCGAGGCGCGTGAGCTCGGGGATCAGCGCCTGGTAGTTGTAGATTTCGCCGTTGAAGACGACGACGACGCTGTTATCCTCGTTCCACAACGGCTGTTGTCCGGTCGATAAGTCAATGATCGACAGCCGCCGATGGCCGAGCCCGACACCCGGCTCAACATGCAGTCCGCATTCGTCCGGACCACGGTGGTGCTGCGACTCGTTCATGCGCGACACGAGCTCACGGCTCATGTCGCGGCGGGCGCGTGTGTCGAAAAGTCCGACGATGCCGCACATGGCCGTCAGCCTCCCGTCGCGCGGGCGAGTCGCTGCGCGTTCATCGCCCGCTCGCTTCGGCGGCCGCGAGGGCCTGGTCAATCGGGGCCGCCATCGCTTGTGCGAACGACCGCAGCGACATGCGCGCCGCCTCCTCCGAATCGCGCACTGGGGCGAACAGCACGATCAAGGCCGCGTCGTCGCCTTGGCCCGTCAGGCGCGACCAGGCGAGCAGCGCCTTCGCGACGAGCGGATTCGCAGTCATCCGCCCGGCGACGCGATACAGCCGAAACACTTCGATCGACGTCTGCAGGCCGCGCAGCGCCGCCTGATCGACCGTCACCGCCTTGCCGCCCCAATCGACGCTCTCCGCACCTTCGGCCATCAGCTTCCACCGCCAGTTCTCGCGCCGCGTCAGGAGGTTCTCGGACGTGATCAGTTCGGCTCCCTTGGTCTGGTTGCGGTAGAACGCAATCTGCAAGCCAACGACCTGGCCGTCCTTGCGAAAGTCCTGGCGGAGTTCCGCCACATAGCCGGTGTATTGCGGGCGCCAGTCCGCGATGGGCTCGCTGGTTGATTGCCAACCCGCGGCGCCCGAAACGGAGGGGATCGCGGGCGGCTGCCCCGGATGGCCGCGAATTACCGTCGCATCGACCGCCAGCCAGACACCCCCGGCCAGGATCGCCGCGGCGGCAGCGGGCCAGAACCGTGCGCCGCGTCCCAGGCGGTCCGTTGAGGTCGGCAGGGGCACGGCCGACGTCCGATCCGGCGCAGCCGTGGTCGGGTATTCCTGCCACATCGACCCGATCCAGAAGAGCAGCAACATGACCAGGCCGAAGAAGACCCAGCCATAGATGATGTGGTCGACGCCGACGGCAAGGCGGTTATTCGAGAGGTGCCCCATCATCACGATCATGTACGCCCGCAGCCAGTTCGCTATGACGGGCACGACGATCGACGCCAGCACGAACAGCGCGCGGCGGCGGGGGCTGCGATAAGTAATCGCCGCGAAGATTGCGCCGACCATCACCGACGCGATCACATAGCGAACACCGCTGCAGGCCTCGACCACGGACCAGGAGCCCGACGGAATGACGAAGTGGTTGCCTTCGCGATACACGGGCACGCCGCTCAGGCGCAACGCGCCGACCGTGAAATCGGCCGTCCGATCGACCAGCGTGGGCACCAGAAAATCGCCGGCGGGCACGGCGAAGAGGAGGAAAGCCAGCGGGAACAGAAGCACGCGCGCGACGCGCAGGCCGACGACGGTCACGATGGCGGCCTGCAGCATGAACGCCAGCGCGAATTCGCGGACAACAAGGACGTCGGCCGCGCTTGCAACCAGCCACAGAAGTCCCGCGGCACCGAGCACCAGCAGCCCCGGCCACCACGGCTGCGCCGGCGTGTGCGCGAGCTCGGCCCGCTTGCGCCACGCGAACCAGAGGCATATCGGCACGATGACGAAGCCGTGGGCGAACGTTTCCGAACGCCACCACGTCATGACGATCGCCGCCGCGGTCTGCCAATACACGGCCAGCAGCGCAGCGACGCTGAGCAAGCACGCGAACACGGCGGGAGTTGCAATCGCCAAAGGCGTCACGGGTGGCTGCATGATGACGGCATCGAGGTCGCGCTTCATCCCAGGCTCCGCACGAGCATCGGACCGAGCGCATTGACCACCGGCCGCGGCAGCCGGCGCCACACGGCAATCAGCGCGCGATACTTCGGGTTGAGCGGATTGTGCTGCGGAATGGCGTCACCGCGGAACAGCCGATACTCGTAGGCGAGCGGCGCGGGCTCGAAGCCCCAGTTCTTCTTGAAGTCGAACGAACCCGTGTCGCGCTTGCTGCGACCGTAGTCGAACACCCGCAGCCCGCGCTCGCACCCGCGTCGCATCAGGTCCCAGTACTTGAAATCGTTGGCGGCCAGGTCACGCGCGGCCGTCGTGTCGCCCGCGTAGTAGGGCAGCACCTCGTCGCGGAAATAGAAGCTCATCACGCCGCTCACGGGCATTCCGCCGGCATCGCGGACGATCAGGACTTCGCACGCATCGCCAAACGTCTCCTTGAGCCGCGCGAAATAGCGCCTGGGAAACGGCGGCGTCCCATGGCGATGAACGTTATCGGCGTAGAGGGCGAAGAAGAGTTCGGTGCCAGCGTCGATCTCGCCGACGAGGCCATTCTTGATGCCCTTGCGCACCATCGCGCGCTGCTTGCGCGGGATCGCTTGCATGTTGGCGTCGATGTCGGGAAGGATCTCGCGCCGAAAAGTGACGTAGAGATCCTGGGTCGGCCATCCCGGGTTGTGGGCAAACCGGTTGCGGAGCTCGAGGTGGTCGACGCGCCGGGACGCCGCAAGCTCGACTGCAGCGTCGATCAGCAACCGCGCCGATTCGGCATCGCTCGCGGCCGGGCCGCCGTACACCGCGAACGGAAGCGACACGCACGCATGGCCGAACAACCGGCTCGACACTTCGGCGAGTGGGAGCACGCCGGTGATCGCGCCCTCTCGTTCCGCCAGCAGGTAGTGGCAGCGATGGCGAAAGACGTCCTCGATGATTCCGTGCCAGCCCGAGAGATGAAAGAACGTGGCCGCCGGACAGGTGGCGACGAAATCATCCCAGGCGGCGGCGTCCTCCGATGCGAATGGCCGCACGGTGACCGGGGCCGTCGCGCGCGCCGCGCGTTCGGTGGTGGCCTCGGCGTACGTCATTGCACACCATTCAGGAATACCTGGTCCACGCGGCCCCAGCGAAAATCCGCGAGGAGCTTGCGCAGGCGCGCTTCCATGCGGCCGAGATTCACGTAGTGGCGAAACCGCGCCTTCGCGCCCACGCCGTCGACGCGGGGCTGGCCGGGATCGACTTCCCACGGATGGAAATAGAACATCGCCGGCATGCGGTCGCGATCGTTGATGCGGCGGATCGACCAGCGCGACAGCGCGTACGGCAACAGGCGGAAATAGCCGCCGCCGCCGGCAGGAAGATTGTTGCCGAACATGCGCACCGTTGCGACCGGCACTTCGAGCAGCCCGGGCCGGACTTCGTGTGCAAAGCGCGGCGCATCCGGCACGCCGTAGTGATCGTGCCGGATCGGGTAGATGCTCGAGCTGTAGCGATAGCCCGCCTCGACCATGCAATCGAACGCCCAGTCGTTGGCGGGACCGACGGAGAAGTTCGGCGCGCGGTAACCAGTGACCTCGCCACCGGCAATGTCCTCGAGCACCGCCTTCGCAAGACGGATGTCCGCGAGGAACGCGGCGCGCTCCTGGTCGGTGGCGCGCTCGTGGCCGAAGCCGTGGCTCGCCACCTCGTGTCCGGCGTCCGCGATGCGGCGGATCATTTGCGGATAGCGCTCGGCGATCCAGCCCAGCGTGAAGAACGTGGCTTTGCCGCGCGCCTCCTCGAGCAGCGCGAGAATCAGGTCGACGTTGCGCTCGACGCGGCACGGATAGGTGTCCCACGCGTCGCGCGGAATGTGAGCGGCGAACGCTCCGACCTGGAAATAATCCTCGACGTCGATGGTCATCGTGTTGACGATGGCCGTCGCCGGGAAATCGAGCGGTTTCATGCATGCACCGCCGCGCGCGACTTGACGGTCGGCAGCCATTGCGCCAGGTCGGCGGCGATGCGCGCCGCCGCCTTGCCGTCCCACAGCTCGGGCACGCGCCCACGCTTGCCGCCGGATGCGAGAATTTCGCCGACGCATGCGATGGTGCGCGCGCGATCGCGCGCCACCAGCGTGTTCGTGCCCTCGTCGACGGTAACCGGACGCTCGGTGTTCTCGCGCATCGTGAGGCACGGCACCGACAGCGCCGTCGCTTCCTCCTGGATGCCGCCGGAGTCCGTGAGCACGAGGCGGGCGCCGGCGAGGAGCCCCAGCATCTCGAGATAGCCTTGCGGCGGGAGGAGCGCAATCCGCACGCCCTTCAGCAGGCCGGTGAGGGCGAACTTCTCGATGTTGGCCTTCGTCCGTGGATGCACGGGCCACACCAGCGGCACGCGCATCGCGACATCGCGCAGGACCGCAAGTGCTTCGGCGAGCGCAGTGCCCGTGTCGACGTTGGACGGACGATGCAGCGTGACCACGCCGTAACCCGCGGGGTCGCGCACATACGCAGCATCGACGCCTGCCGCCGCGAGCGTTTGGACCGGCGCCACAGCGCGTGCGCGATGCGCGAGTAGCGAGTCGATCATCACGTTGCCGGCGAAGACGATGCGCTCCGGCGCGATGCCCTCGCGCTGCAGATGCGCGGCGGCCGTGCGTTCGGTCGTGTAGAGGCGATCGGCAAGCTGGTCCGTCAGGATGCGGTTGATCTCCTCCGGCATGTCGCGATCGAAGCTGCGCAGGCCCGCCTCGACATGAACGACAGGCGTGCCCTTCTTGCTCGCGACGAGGCTGCATGCGAGCGTCGAATTGACGTCGCCGACGACGATCACGCACGACGGCGCGAGATCGTCGATGACCGGCTCGAAGCGCCGCATGATCTCGGCCGTCTGCACGGCGTGAGTGCCCGAGCCCACCTCGAGATTGAGGTCCGGCGCGGGCATCTGCAGGTCCGCGAACAGGCGCTCGTTCATCGCGACGTCGTAATGCTGGCCCGTATGTACGAGCACGGCGCCCGGCAGATCGGCGCGCGCGGCGAAGGCTTTCACGAGCGGCGCCATTTTCATGTAGTTGGGACGCGCGCCGACGACACAGGCGAGCGGGCCGCGCGGGCGCAGGATCTCGCCCATCAGCGCTTGACCGGCGTTCCCGGCTTGCCGGGGCGCTCGGTGAGCAGCGACCGGTGCAGCAGGTTGACGGCGGAGTTGACGAGCTTCTCGAGGCTGTCCATGCGTTCCTCGAGGTCGTGCAGCCGCTTCTCGAAGTTGCGCGTGTCGGGCGCCGTCTCGCTCGTCGGCGCCGGCTCGGCGACAATGGAAACCGGCCCGGCCGTGTCCGGCGCCGCGACCGAGACGGGCGCAGGGCCGAGCGTGGCGTCCGGGCCCATCTCGTCGCGGATTTCACGCGCGATCGCCTGGACATCGGCGACGTCCAGCGCGTGCTTCTCGGCGAGGAACCCGGCGAGCATCAGGCGGTTGCAGAGCGTGTTGATCCGCCGCGGGATGCCGCCCGTCAACGTGTGAATGAGATCGAAGCACGCCGGATCGAACCGCGGATCGTTCTTCCATCCGACGTGGTGGAGGCGATGCTCGATGTAGGCCTGCGTCTCCGCCTTGTCGAGCGGACCGAGGTGATACGACGCGATCACCCGCTGGCGCAGCTGCTGCATCTGCGGGCTCTGCATCATGAGCCGCAGCTCGGGCTGGCCGATGAGAAAGCTCTGCAGGAGCGCCTGGTCGCCGAGCTGGAAATTCGACAGCATCCGCAGCTCTTCGATCGCCCTCGGCGTCAGGTTCTGCGCCTCGTCGACCACCAGCAGCGCCCGCTTCTTGTCGAGCGCGAGCTGGCACAGGAACGCCTCGAGCGACGCGAGCAGGATGGCCTTGTCCACCGACTTGACCGGCAGCCCGAATGCCGCGCCGACCGCGCGGAGCATGTCGTCGGCGTCGAGCTGCGTGCTGACGAGCTGGGCCGCGACGAGCTTGTCGCGGTCGATGTGCTCGAACAGGCTGCGAACGATCGTAGTCTTGCCCGCACCGATTTCGCCGGTGATGACGATGAAGCCTTCGCTCTGGTAAAGCCCGTATTGCAAATAGGCGAACGCGCGCTTGTGTCCGCGGCTGCCGAAGTAGAAGGCGGGATCAGGATTGAGCTGGAACGGCTTGCCGGTCAGCCCGTAGAAGGATTCATACATGGTGTGCGTCAGTGAAAGGCGTAATTCAATCCGACGAATCCCGCCACCTCGCGATACTCGAGGGTCGGAATGTTGGAGGTCTGCAACTGATACCGCGCCCCGCCAAAAACCGTCGTGTGCGCCGAGATGGGCGCCGTGAGCGCGGTTTGCACCGACCCCTGATTGGTCGTCTGGTCGAACGGCGGATTGGCGACGGTACGCGTCCAGTTGAGCGAACCGTTGAAGGACAGGAGCTCCGTCAGCTTGTGCGTCCACACGGCGCTGGCGCCGGTCTGCGCGTTGTCGTTCGTATTGAACCCCGCGAGAATCGGTGGCAACGCCTGGCCCGATCCGGCGATCGGCGTGCTCTTCAGATAGAAGACATTGAAGAAAACAGTGTTGCGGGCACCGAGCAGCCCGAAGGTCGCTGACACCTGCTCCTGCAGCGTCACCTGCTGGGAGTACAGGTTGACCGGGCCGTTCAACGTTTGAGGCAACCCGCGGTCGCGGATCAGGTTGTCGACGGCGGTCTGCCGCTCCGCCGGGTCGGTTATCCGCGACAGGAACAGGTTGTTGAGCAGCGCCGAGACGTTGCCGGTTGCCGGAAGCGCCGCGATCTGCTGCGGATAGGTCGTGATGTTGCGCGACGCACGAACGCCCCACACGGACAACGGCGTCCTGTAATCGAACGTGAGGCCGAAGGACGTACCAAAAAACCGGTGCTCGTAAAACCCGTCCAGGCTGGTTCGCTCATTCGGGCGCCATCTGCCGGAGACACCATAGGTCGCTCCGCTATAGGAGCTCAGCGGAAAATCGTTACGCTCGTAGCCGCCGCTGGCGCCGAGTTCCAGGACCGGGTCGGGATCGTAGAGAACCCGAATGCGCTCGAGCTCCATCAGCTGCGCGCTCTGGTCGGTAAAGCGCACGTCGTTGCGGTTGTAGTCGACCTGCCATCCGAACGGCACCGGGTCCCGTCGCAGCATCCCGATGACCTGGTTCGTGTATGAATTGTTGGTGCTGAGCGGTGCGCCGCTCAGATTGGTCCAGATGTTGTCGTCGCGCAGCAGATAGCTGATGTTGTTGCCGGCCTCCCCCTTGAGATAGGGTGAGACACGATACGACTGCGTCGTATACCGATTGTTCGTCGCGTTGCTGAGGCTGGACGGCTGCGCACCGAACGGTGTGAAGAACTGCTGCGATACGTTCACCGCACCTTCGACGAACAGCAGCCGGTCGACCAACTCGGTGGTGCCGAGAATGTCGGCCTGGACATAAGCGGTGTTGTTCTCCGCACCGGTCTTGATATAGAAGAGCAGGGGAACGGCAACGGTGCCCAGCAGGCTCGAATGCGACCCTTTCTCCTGAATCGTAAACCCCGGCGTAAGCTGCGTGACGAGATCCCCCTGGCGTGTGCTCGAGGGCGAAAGGTTAACGTTGTTCGTGAGCGTCTCCTGCACGCCAACACTGGGGTCGACGCGCCAGGTTTCGGCCCACGCCGAGGCGGAGGCGACGGCGAGGAGGTAAGCGCAGACGCCTGCGCTGCGCCGGGTCCGGAACGCCGTGCGACGAAACGCGTGCTTGCCGGCGGCCCGCCCTCCAGCCGCCCTACCGCCCGCTCTCGTCCCCGTAATACCCATAGTACGTCCCGACGTCGGTGCGACTCGCCTTGTTGAGCAACATCAGCACGATGTCGCAGTTTTCGATGGTGGCGAGCGCCTGGTTGAGGGCATGCTGGGACGTCGCATCGGCAGCGACGACCATCACGATTTGGCCCATATGGGTGGCGAGGACACGAGCTTCGGTGGTCGCGAGCAGCGGCGGGGAGTCGAAAATGATGATCCGGTCCGAATAACGCGAGGCAAGCTCGCGCAGCAAGCTGGCCATCTGCTCGCTTGCGAGGAGCTCCGTCGAACGGCGCTGCCGCGAGCCCGCCGGCAGCAGCGTGAGCCGCTCGACATTGGTTCTGATCAGTGCGTCGGCGACGTCGACGTCGTCGCGCGTCAGCACGTCCAGGAGTCCCGGCGAATGCGGCGTCTCGAGGATCGACGGCATCGACGGATGCGCGACGTCGCCGTCGACGAGCAGCACGCGGCTGTCGTACTCCATCGCAACGCTCATCGCAAGGTTGATCGACGTGAAGGTCTTGCCTTCTCCGGGCAGCGAGCTCGTGACCATCACGAGGTTCCCGTGCCGCACGCGCTCATCCCCCAGGCCGAGCGCATTCTTGATGATCGGGCGCTTGATGACGCGGTATTCGTCGGCCGTGCGCGACGTCGGCGCATCGGGGGTGACGAAGCCCATGCTGCGAAGGCGCGCCAGGTTGAGGTCTACGTAGCCGCCGGGCCCGTGCGGAGCGGGCTCGGTTCGCGCGGGGCTCGGCGCCTTCCGCTGGCCGGGCTCGATGAGCGGCGACGCCATACCGCCAACGCGCTGCTCGAGCGCCTCGATCATCGCCTCTGGCGTCGGGGATTCGCCGTTCGCGCGCGAAGGCGTGTTCAGCGGCGCGGCTTCCGGCGGAAGCTCGGCGCCCGCGCGGCGAAGCTCCTCGAGCCGCCGCGCGGCCTGTTCGATCAAGCTCATTGATTGCCCCTCACGCCGCACGCCCGATCACCAGCGCGAGCGCGAATATGGCAGTGAACGATGCCAGCAGGCCTCCCAGGCCACCGGCGAACAGAAATGCGTTGCGGCGACGGGCGCGCACCCAGCGATCGCTCGGCAGCAGCGACACCATTCCGAGGATCGGCCGCTTCGACACTTCACGGAGCGAACGCGTATCGTGGAAGATCGGCATGATCTGGCTCGCGACGAGGCTCGTCAGGAAGGCTAAGCCGATCGACACCGCGAACACCATCGCCAGCAGCCAGATCCGCCGCGGCGGGACCGGTTCCGGCGAGACGCGCGGCGGATCGATGACCTTGAAGCGCGCGCCGCCCGTGTCCTGCACATCCTTGCCCATCGCCGCGGATTCACGGCGCGACAGCAGCGACTCATACGTCTTCTTCTGGACGTCGTAGTCGCGGTTGAGCTGCGTGTATTCGGCCTCGACCTGCGGCACGAGCTGCGCCTGGGCCCTCAGCGCACGGTATTGGCTTTCATATCCGGCGAGCTTGGCACGCGCGGACGCCAGCGTGGCTTCGGCGTCGGCCAGCGAGATCTTCAATTGCTGGAACACCGGATTGCGATCCACCGGCGCGACGGCAGGGCGCCCGGACTTGGCGGCGGCCTTTCGCCGTGCCTCGAGTTCGGTCACCTTCTGTTCCTCGAGTTGCTCGATCAGCCGACGCGTCCCCAGGACGTCCGGATGCTGATCGGTGTACTTGCGGCGAAGCTCATCGAGATCCTTTTTCAGCGTCGCGATGCGCGCGTCGATCTCCGGGACGCCCTCCGCCGAGCGCGATTCCGTCGAATCCAGCAGAAGTGTCGGCGATTCGCCGGCAAGCTCCTTGCGGTAGGAGTCGCGTGCCTGCTCCGCCGACTGCACTTCCATGCGCGCGTCCTGGATCGCCGCCGAAAGCTTGCCGATACGGCCGAAAAAATCGGGTCCGTCGCGGTCCGCGACACCGAGGTACTTGAGCTTGAAATCCTTCAGCCGCGTCTCGGCGGCCTGCAGCAGCTCCTCGTAGCGCTTGACCTGGTCATCGAGGAATTTAACGGCCGTCTGCGTATCCTGCTTCTTGTCGCCGAGGCTCGAGTCGACGAAGATGCCGAGCAGCGACTGAACGACCTTGCGCGCCTGCTCGGGGTTCGGATCGCGATAGCTGATGATGTAGAGATTCGCCGAGGCGTTGCCCGACAGCTGGATCGTCTTGATCACGTTGTCGATGAGCTCGTCGCGCTCCTGCGGCGTGCGCACGCGAAGGTCGAGATCCGCCATCCGCACCAGCTTGTCGACGTTCGGGCGGCTGATCAGCGTGCGGCTCATCAGCGCGACCTGCTGGTCGAGATTCGGCTGGATGGCGAGCCCCGCAAGCAGCGGCTTCAGCAGCGATTCGGTGTCGACGTAAACGCGCGCGCTTGCTTCATATTTTTCCGGAATGCGGTACACGACCGCGATGCCGATGATGGCGGCGATCCACGCCGCCGCGAGCCCGATCCAGCGCCGGTGCCACATGCCGCGCAGATGGACGAGCAATTCACGATACAAGTCGTTCATAGGTAGAGAGGAGAGGTTCGCCGGGGCGGGGCGCGGCCTTTGGGCCGCGACTCGTCAGAACCAGCTTTGCGGAATGATCAGGATGTCGCCAGGCCGCATGTCGACGTTGGCGGTAATGTCGCCGCGCTTCACGAGGTCCCTCAGCCGGACGCTGTAAAGCTTGCCACCGTCAGCGACGCGGAAGATGCGCGCGCCGTTGCCGTCGGCAAAGTCCGTGAGGCCGCCGACGGCGATCATCACGTCGAGCACCGTCATCTGGCTGCGGAACGGGAGCACCTGCGGCTTGGTCGCCTCGCCGATGACGCGGATCTGCTCGTTGGCAGGTCCCACGAACGTCGTGACGACCACAGTCACGACCGGGTCGCGGATGTACTTGACCAGCGCCTTCTCGAGGTCGCGCTCGAGCTGGGTCGGGGTCTTGCCGAGCGCAGGCAGGTCGTCCACCAGCGGCGTCGTGATCTTGCCGTCCGGACGCACCGGAACGCTCATCGAGAGTTCCGGATTGCGCCAGACAATGACGTTGATCGTGTCGAGCGGCCCAATGTGATAGTCGAAGTCAGGCGTGGCCGACATTGCGGGAGCCGCCGGATATTGCGCGGTCTGGCACGCGGCAACGAAGATTCCCAGGGCCGCCGCGACGATGCCCATGGCGCAATGGCGGCCATACTGCACCGCAACGCGTCCCAATCCCTGAATAATCGAATTCATCCGCCTCCCCTTCCATCGCTTCCGCGAGAACCGTGAATATTGATCTTAACACCACGGAAAAGGCATTCCACCCCGCAATCAGATCGTGTAGCACAGTCCATGCCACGTGGGTGGTGGCGCCATTCTGGGCTTGGAGGCCCTGCAAGGCGAGCCGAAAATTCACGCTTTAATGCCGGGATTTGCATACCGGCAATTGTTCGCTACATCACCAAACCGCTGCCGAGCGCGATTTCCGCGACAATCGGCGACCGGCGACCGGCTTCCTGTCCAGGCGGTTGCCGCGCCCGGAACGCGGTCGGCGCGGAATCAAGCTCGTATGAACGCCCGCGCTCGGCGGAGTTTCGACGGGAGTGGGGAATGTTGTCATGCACAATTCGAGCGCTACAAACTGGCACGTCGACAATCCTTACAGTTGTATAATTTGCACCGGCTGTCGTATCCCGATACACATGATAACTAAAGGATTTTCTCCCGTGGCACGTCGCATGCTTCGGAGAGAGTGCATGACAGAGTCATTGGGCCGGCAAGTACCGGCAAACGCCTCCGCAGACTGGATGAATCAAATGAAGGCAACGAAATTTTTGGTAGCGCTCGGATGCACGGCCCTGTTGGGGGCGGCGGTGCCTGCATCCGCGAGCGCGATCCTGCAGCTGATCGATAATGAAGGGCATTCGGCACAGGTGACGGGCTCGACGCCCACGCTGTCGCTGTCCGTCAACAACGCCAACGGCAGCTTCTCGGGCAGCCCCTGGAGCTTTGCGATCGCCGTCGGCACCAACGCCACGACGATCCTCGGTATCCCCGATATCGACTTCGATCTCACGGCGACGGCGGCCCGTGCCGGCTCGCTGACGGCGATCTACTCGATCAGCGACCTGACCTACGGCACGGGGCTCCACAGTGTGTCCGTCGCCTCGCTCATCAGCTCGCTCTACACGTCGGGAATCATGTGGAACGTG
>Ga0068858_100002960_pt1 | contig 17060 bp, 14 predicted proteins | sample KBSSwiS12_FD_66589 | JGI IMG/M metagenome (GOLD analysis project Ga0068858, IMG submission 66589) | Switchgrass rhizosphere microbial communities from Kellogg Biological Station, Michigan, USA - KBS Switchgrass S1-2 | ecosystem: Host-associated > Plants > Roots > Rhizosphere > Soil ...
CGCTCTTCCTGTGGACCGCCGCGGCCCTCGCCAAGCTGCTGGGCAAGCTCCTCACCCTCCACGACGCCGCGCGCCTCGCCTCGGGCCTCTATGTGGGCCTCACGCTCGGTTTCCTGTCGCTCGCCGCCCAGTCCCTCATGGGCGAGCGGGCGGTGCGCATGGCGGTGCTCCTGCTGCTGGGCTGCCTCGGATTCCTGATCCGCTCCCACGAGATGACGACCGACGTGGCGGGCCTCGCGGGGATCGCGCTGGCCATCTACGGCCTCGCGTTCGCGCGCAATCGCCCGATCCCGGGCGGCGCCATCACCGGCGTGGGCATGGGCCTCGCATTCCTGGGCGACGGGCCGCTGCCGCTGTTGATGATGGCCGTCGTGCTGGTGGTCCTGCCGCTCGCCTCTCCGCTCTGGCGCACCCGCAACCATGCGATCACCGCCGTCGTGGCGCTCGCATGCGCGGCGCCGCTGGTAGCGCTCTGGCCGCTCATGCTGCAGTGGCGCTCCCCCGTGGCGCTGCGCATCTGGATGTCCAACGCCACCGCGCTCGGCTGGGGCGGCGAGGGCATGGGGCTGCTCTACTTCGTGAAGATCCTGCCGTGGTACGCGTGGCCCGCGTGGCCGCTCGCGGCGTGGACGATCTGGCGCGCGCGGCGCCTCCTGCCGGAGCGCTCCGACCTGCAGCTGCCGCTGCTGGTGTTCGTCGCGTTCCTGCTCTCGGTCAGCGTCTTCGGCGACGCACGCGAGGTGAACGCGATGCCGCTCCTGCTGCCGCTGGCGATCCTCGGCGTGGCCGAGCTCGACTCGCTGCCGCGCGGTGCCGCTTCGGCGCTCGACTGGTTCGGCATGACGACGTTCTTCCTGCTCGCCGCCCTCCTCTGGATCGGCTGGGGCGCGGCGCTCACCGGCCAGCCCGAGGTCGCGGCCGACTGGCTGCGCAAGGAGGTGCCGGGATTCACCTACCGCTTCAGGTTCCTCGCCTTCGTGCCGGCGGCGCTGCTCACGCTCGTCTGGCTGGTGGTGGAGGCGCGGTCGCTGCGCTCGACGCGGCGCGCGGTGGTGAACTGGACCGCGGGCATCGCCATGGTGTGGATGCTGGTCATGACCCTGGGAGTGCCGCTGGTGGACCAGGCGCGCAGCTACCGCGACGTGTCCGCCCGCCTGATCTCCAACGTCCCCCAGGATTTCCGCTGCATCGCGCGCCGCAACGTGGGCGAGGCGCAGCGCGCCCTGCTCGACTACTACATCGGCCTGCGCAGCATCCGCGACGACTTGCCGGCATCGCAGGGCTGCCGCGTGTTGCTGGTGCAGGCGCCGCCATCGCACATCCCCGCCATCGATTCGCCGTGGGTGGAAATCTGGCGCGGCTCGCGGCCCGGCGACCGCAACGAGCTGTTCATCCTTTACAAGCGATGACCGGGGTCTGACCCCAACCTCTCGTCGACGAGCTCGATCCAGTGGCGCACCGGGGTGGCGGTACCCGACTGGATGTGCGCGAGGCAACCGATGTTCGCCGTGGCGATGCGCGTGGGCTTCCCGCCCTCGAGGTTGCGCACCTTGTTCTTCAATAGCTGCTTCGACAGCTCCGGCTGCAGGATCGAGTAGGTTCCCGCCGAGCCGCAGCAGAGATGCGCGTCGTGCACGTGCGCGAGGCGGAACCCCGCGTCGGCGAGGATCGGCTCGACCACGCCGCGGATCTTGAGGCCGTGCTGCAGGCTGCACGGCGAGTGGAAAGCGATCTTCTCCTCGGGCTTGCCGGCGACCGCCGCGGCGAGCGCCGCCCGCTCGGCGGCGACGACCTGCGAGACGTCGCGCGCGAGCCCGGCGATCCGCTTCGCCTTCGCGGCATACGCGGCGTCGTCCTTCAGCAGGTGCCCGTATTCGGCGACCATGGTGCCGCAGCCGCTCGCGGTGATCACGATCGCCTCGGCGCCCTGCTCCACGTGCGGCCACCACGCGTCGATGTTGGCCCTCACGTAGGCGAGCGAGTCGTCCTGGTAATTGAGGTGGAAGGTCACCGCGCCGCAGCAGGTCGATCCCGGCGCCTCGACGAGCGAGATGCCGAGCCGGTCGAGCACGCGCGCGGTGGCCGCGTTGATCGAGGGCGCCATCGAGGGCTGCACGCACCCCGCCAACACCAGCATGCGGCGCGGATGGCGTGCGGCCGGCCACGTGCCCGCGGGCCGCGAGTCGGGGATCTTCTTCGCGAGCCCCTCGGGCAGCAGGCCCCGGAACGTGCGGCCCAACGCCATCGCGATGCCGAACAGCCCGCGCGAGGGCAGCGTGCGCGCGAGGAGCCAGCGGCGCAGGCGCTCGCCCGCGGAGCGAGGCACCTTGCGCTCGACCAGGTCGCGGCCGATATCGACGAGCCTCCCGTACTCGACGCCCGAGGGGCAAGTCGTCTCGCAAGCGCGGCAGGTGAGGCAGCGGTCGAGGTGCAGCTGCGTGCGCTCGGTGACCGGCGCTCCCTCGAGCATCTGCTTCATGAGGTAGATGCGCCCGCGGGGGCTGTCGAGCTCGTCGCCCAGCAGCGTGTACGTGGGGCAGGTGGCGAGGCAGAAGCCGCAATGCACGCACTTGCGCAGGATCGAGTCGGCCTCGAGCCCCTCGGGGGTCGCGCGGATCCAGTCGGCGAGCTGCGTCTGCATCAGGACTGCCCGAAGGGCGGGATGCCCTCGCGCTGGAAGGCGCGCGCCACCGCGGGGCGCTCGGTCATGCGCTGGAAGAACGGCTCCAGGTTCTTCATGCGGGTGGCCGGCGGCTTGAGCCATCGCCCCCAGCGAACGATCACCATGAAGTAGAGATCCGCCGCGTCGGGGCTGCGTTCCCCCGACCAGTATTCGCGAGCGAGCCTCGCATCCTCGTCGCGGAAGTATTGCTCGAGCGCCTTTTCGGCGCCGTCCTTCACCGCCGCCTGCACCTTCGGATCCGCGGAGAACGCGTCCTCGTGGAAGAAGCGGTTGAAGAGGTTGTTGTGGATCTCGGTGGAGAGCGTGGCGATGTTCTCGAGCGTCTTCGCGCGCCGCCACGTCCCGGGCTTCGCGAGGAAGCGGCCCTCCGCGTCGTGGCGGTTGCAGAGGTACTCGATGAGGGCGACGCATTCCGTGAGCACTCCGTCGGCCGTCGCCAGCGCCGGCACCTTGCCCTTCGGATTGAGCTTGCGATAGGCCTCGCCGTGGTGCTCCTTCTTCTCGAAGTCGACGCGCCTGGCCTCGAACGGCACGCCCAGCTCTTCGAGGAGCGCGTGGATGATGAGCGAGCAGGAACCGGGAGAGTAGTAGAGGGTGTACATGTCAGAAGTCGTACATGCGGCCGGGATTGAGGATGCCGGCCGGATCGAAGGCGCTCTTCAGCCGCCGGTGGATCTTGGCGACCGCGGGCTTGAGCGGATGGAAGACGCCGACGGACTTGTCGCCGCCGCGGAAGAGCGTCGCGTGGCCGCCCGTGCGCTCCGCGGACGAGCGCACGGCGAGCGCGTCCACCTCACCGCATACCCATCGCAGCCCGCCGCCCCATTCGACCAGCGTGGCCGCCGCGAGCGAAAGCGGTTGCGTGGTCTGCGGCACCGACACGCGCCACAACGCCTGGCCCGGCGCGAAGAACGGCAGGCGATGCTCGCGCAGGTCGTGCCAATAGGACGCGCCGTCGAGCTCCTCGCCTCCCAGCTTCTTCTTCGCCGCCGCGACCGCCGTCTCGGCACCGGAGAGCCGCACGCGCAGGCGCCCGTGCTCCCACGCCGTGGCCGAGAGCGGCAGCGGTTGCCCCGCCCATTGGTTCATGTGGGTGATCGCGTCGGCCTCGGGCATCTCGAAGGCGAGCGTCGCCTCGACCGGCGCGCGCGGCAGAACCTTGAACGAGATCTCCGTGATGACGCCGAGCGTGCCGAGCGCGCCCGCCATGAGGCGCGAGACGTCGTAGCCGGCGACGTTCTTGATCACGCGGCCGCCGAAGGAGAGGTCCTCGCCCTTGCCGTTCACGATGCGCGTGCCGAGGACGAAGTCGCGCACCGCGCCCGCGTAGGGGCGCCGCGGACCCGAGAGGCCCGTCGCGACGATGCCGCCGATGGTGGCGCCGGCCCCGAAGTGCGGCGGCTCGAAGGGCAGCATCTGCCGCTCGGCGGCGAGCGCCTGCTCGATCTGCGAGAGCGGCGTGCCGGCGCGTACCGTGAGCACCAGCTCCTTGGGCTCGTAGGTGACGATGCCCGCGTACGGGGCCATGTCGCACGCGTCGCCCTTGGCGGACGCGCCGTAGAAATCCTTGGTGCCGCCGCCGCGGATGCGCAGCGGGATCTTCTTCTCGGCGGCGTCGGCCACGCGGGCGCACAGGGAGGGAATGAACGTGTCGCTCATCTTCAGAATCGCGGGATATCCGGGCGCGGTACCTGCCCGTGGTGGACGTGCATGCCGCCCCACTCGGCGCAGCGCTTGAGCGTGGGCACGGCCTTGCCGGGGTTGAGGATGCCGTCGGGGTCGAACGCGCCCTTCACGGCGTGGAACGCGGCGAGCTCCGGCGCGCGGAACTGCACGCACATCTGCTTGAGCTTCTCGAGGCCGACGCCGTGCTCGCCGGTGATGGTGCCGCCCACCTCGACGCAGCGCTCGAGGATGCGGCCGCCGAATTCCTCGCTCTTCTCCAGGTCGCCGGGCTTCGACGAGTCGTAGAAGATGCACGGGTGGATGTTGCCGTCGCCCGCGTGGAAGACGTTGCCCACGGTGAGGCCATACTCGGCGGCGAGCGCGAAGACGTGCTCCAGGACCTCGGGCAGGCAGCGGCGCGGGATGGTGCCGTCGATGGTGTAGTAGTCAGGCAGGATCGTGGCGAGCGCGGTGAAGGCTCCCTTGCGCGCGCGCCACAGCCGCTCGCGCTCGCCCTCGTCGGCGGCGACACGGACCTCGGTCGCGCCGCAGCGCTCGAGCACCGCACGCACCGCGGCGAGCGATGCCTCCGCTTCCTCGTGGCCGCCGTCCACTTCCGCGAGCAGCAGCGCCTCCGCGCCCGGCGGAAAGCCCATCTTCATGAAGCGCTCGCACGCCTCGATGACGATGCGGTCCATCATCTCGAGCGCCGCGGGGATGATGCCGGCGCCGATGATCTCGCCCACCGCCTCGGCCGCCTGGCGCACGTTCGGGAACGCGGCGAGGAGCGTCTCGGTGCGCTCGGGCAGGGCAACCAGGCGCGTCACCACCCGCGTGATCACGCCGAGGTTGCCTTCGCTACCGGTGATGACGGCGAGGAGGTCGTAGCCCGGCGCGTCGAGCGCGAGGCTGCCGGTCTCCAGAATGTCGCCGTCCGCGTCGACCACGCGCACGGCGAGCACGTTGTGCGTGGTGAGCCCGTACTTGAGGCAGTGCACGCCGCCGGAATTCTCGGCCACGTTGCCGCCGATCGAGCACACCAGCTGGCTCGACGGATCGGGCGCGTAGAACAGCCCGTAGGGCGCGGCGGCCTCCGAGACCTGGAGGTTGCGCACGCCCGGCTCCACGACCGCGGTGCGCGCCTTCGGGTCGACCTCGAGGATGCGGCGCATCTTCGAGAGCACCAGCAACACGCCGTCGCGCCGGGGAATGGCGCCGCCGGAGATGCCCGTGCCCGCTCCGCGCGAGACCACGGGCACGCCCAGCCTGCGGCACGCGCGCACGATCGCCTGCACCTCGGCCTCGGTCTCGGGCAGCGCCGCGAGCATCGGCGTCTCGCGGTGGGAGATGAACGCGTCGGTCTCGAAGGGCTTGAGGCCCTCGTCGTCGCAGATCACCGCGAGCGAAGGGATCGCGCGCAGCTCCGAAAGCACCTGGGCGCGAACGTCGGGCTTGGCGACCGCGTTCATCAGAATCGCGGCAAGTCCGGGTGGGGCAGCGCCCCGCCCTTCACGCGCATCGCGCCGTACTCGGCGCAGCGATGGAGCGTCGGCACCATCTTGCCGGGATTGAGCAGGCCCTCCGGGTCGAAGGCCGCCTTGACCGCGCGGAACTGCGCGAGCTCGGCGGGCCTGAACTGGCTGCACATCTGGTTGATCTTCTCGATGCCGACGCCGTGCTCGCCGGTGATGGTCCCGCCCATCTCGATGCACAGCTCCAGCAGGTCGGCGGCGAACTTCTCGGTGCGCTCGAGCTCGCCCGGCACGTTGGCGTCGTAGAGGATCAGGGGGTGCAGGTTGCCGTCGCCCGCGTGGAAGACGTTGGCGCACCGGAGGCTGTAGCGCTCGCAGAACTCGCCGGTGCGCTTCAGCACATTGGCGAGCGCGCCGCGCGGGATCGAGCCGTCGATGCAGTAGTAGTCGGGCGAGATGCGGCCCACCGCCGGGAACGCGGCCTTGCGCCCCGACCAGAAGCGCAGCCGCTCCGCCTCGCTCTGCGAGCAGCGGATATCGGTGGCGCCGCTCGCGCGCATCACCTCGATCATCTTCCCGGTCTCGTGCTCGACGTCCTCGCGCGTGCCGTCGGACTCGGCGAGCAGGATCGCCTCCGCTTCGAGGTCATAGCCCGCGTGCACGAAGTCCTCGACCGCGCGCGTGGCGAGCTTGTCCATCATCTCGAGGCCGGCGGGCACGATGCCCGCGCCGATCACGTTGGCGACCGCCTCGCCGGCGCTCTCCACGTCGGGGAACGACGCCATGACGACTTGCGCGCTCTCGGGCTTGGGCAGGAGCTTCACCGTGACCTCGAGCGTGATCGCGAGCAGCCCCTCGGAGCCGTGCGCCAGTGCCAGCAAGTCGTAGCCGGGCGCGTCGAGCCCTTCGCAGCCCAGCTCGACCACGTCGCCCTCGATCGTCATGGCCCGCACGCGCGCCACGTTGTGCACCGTGAGGCCGTACTTGAGGCAATGCACGCCGCCGGAGTTCTCCGCCACGTTGCCGCCAATGGAGCACGCGATCTGGCTCGAGGGATCGGGCGCGTAATACAGGCCCAGCGCGCCCACGTGCTGCGAGATGCGCAGGTTCGTGACACCCGGCTGCACGCGCGCCTGGCGCGACGCGGCGCTCACCTCGATCACCCGGTTGAATTTCGCCATCGACATGAGGATGCCGTCGGCCAGCGGCAACGCGCCCCCCGACAGCCCCGTCCCGGAACCGCGCGCCACGACCGGTGTCTTCGTTTCTCGCGCCACCTTGAGGATCGCGGCGACCTGCGCCTCGTCGGAGGGCAGGACCGCGGCGAGCGGCGTCTCGCGGTAGGCCGACAGCCCGTCGCATTCGTAGGGCTTGAGGTCCTCGCGCTCCGTGAGCACCGAGCCCGCGGGCAGCGCGGCCCGAAGGCGCTCGGCGGTCGCTGGCTTCATGACGGCGCTCATCCGACAATCATAACCAATGAACCCGATCCTCTCTTACGTCCTGGCGGTGCTGCTGGTGGTCATCGGCCTCTTCGGCACGGTGCTGCCGGCCATCCCCGGCGTGGTGCTGATCTTCGCGGGCCTCGTCCTCGCCGCCTGGGCCGACGGCTTCGCCCACGTGGGGACGGTGGGGCTCGTCATCATCGGGGCCTTCGCCATACTCTCCTTCGTCGTGGATTTCCTGGCTTCCTTGCTGGGCGCGAAGCGGCTGGGGGCGAGCCCGCAGGCCCTCGTGGGAGCCACCGTGGGCGGCGTCGTGGGGCTCTTCTTCGGGATACCGGGGCTCGTCTTCGGGCCGTTCGCCGGCGCCTCGCTGGGCGAATACCTCGCGCGCAGGTCGCTGCGCCAGGCGGGCAAGGTCGGGCTGGGCACGTGGCTGGGGTTGCTCTTCGCCGCGGTGGCGAAGGTGATGCTCGCCGTGCTGATGATCGTGACGTTCGTCGCGTTCTACGCGTTCCACAGCGCGGCCTGAAAACCAGGGACAGACCCCGCAAACCCGGCAACGGCAAAACCGAGGTCTGTCCCTAGGACATCACGGCGAGCTGCTGGTTGGCCTTCTCGAGGCGCTCGACGAGGGTGTTGAGGAAGCGTTCGTCGAAGAGGCGCCGGCAGGTGAGCGACGAGGAGCGCAGGTCCTCGGCGCGGATCTTGATGACGATCGCGTCGGAGGTCGTGGTGACCGTGGCCGAGCGGTGCGGCGCGTCCTTGTGCGCGAGGTACGACATCTCGCCGAAGCAGTCGCCCGCGGAAAGCACCGAAATCTTCTTCTTGCCGACGGTGACCGAGACGTAGCCGCCGGCGAGCACGAAGAACGAGTCGCCCTTGTCGCCTTCCTTGATGAGCGCGGTGTCGGGCTTGAACTTGGCCCACTTGGAGATCTTGAGGACCTCCCAAAGCTCGTTCTCCGGGAAATCCTTGAAGAACGTGAGCTTGCGGGCGAGCTCGAAGCGCTCGGTGTCGGACTGGTCGCGTTTCTCCTCGGCCTTCGGGTCCTTCTTCCAGGTGTCGGTGAGCGCCTGGCCGAACTCGTCCCACGACTGGAAGCGCTTCGCCGGGTCCTTGGCGAGCGCCTTCATGACGATGGCGTCGAGCTCCGGGGCGAGCGAGTCGCAGTGCGCGCTCGGCGGGTCGGGCTCGGTGTTCACGATCTGGTAGATCACGCTCATCGTGTTGGCGCCGGAGAACGGCAGCCGCGCGGTGATCATGTAGTACATCACCACGCCCAGGGCGTAGATGTCGGTGAGGTGCGAGGCCTGCGCCGCGCCCGTCACCAGCTCCGGCGCCATGTACGCCGGCGAGCCCACGTTGGTGATCACCGTGCGGTCGGAGATCTTGTTGATCGCGGCGCCGAAGTCCGCGATCTTGATGTCGGTGCCGTCCTTGTGGAGGATGTTGCCCGGCTTGATGTCGCGGTGCGTGAGGCCAAGCGTCTGCGCAAAGGCGAGCGCGCGCACGCACTTGAAGACGATCTCGGCCACCTCGCGCGGCTCGAGCAGCCCCTCGGGCGTGCAGAACTTCTCCAGCGTGCCGCCCTCGACGTACTCCATCACGATGTAGCTGAATTCGCCCTCGACCACCGCGTCGAAGATCTGCACGATGTGCGGGTGGTGGAGCTTGCCGGCGAGCGAGGCCTCGTTGAGGAACATGCTCTTGTAGAGCGGGCCGTCCTCCTTGCTCTTCAGCGCCTCGGGATAGACGATCTTGATCGCCACCTGGCGCTTGCCGAACGGATCGTCGGCGAGGTAGACCTTGCCGGTCGCGCCCTTGCCGAGCTCCGACAGGATCTGGTACTTGCCGATCTGCTGGCGGCTCTTGCCGGTGTCCTGCGGGGCCTTGGCGCTCATACGCATCGCCCCCCGTCGACCTCGAGGCAGGCCCCGGTGATGAATGCCGCCTCGTCGGAGGCGAGGAAGAGGGCGGCCTGCGCGATGTCCACGGGCTTCGAGAGGCGCCCCATCGGGATCGAGGCCACGAACTTCTTGCGGTTCTCGGGCGTGTCGGCGACACCCATGAACATCTCGAGCAGGCCGGTCTCGCCGATCACGGGATTGATCACGTTCACGCGGATTCTTTCGGGGCCGAGCTCGGCGGCCATCGAGCGGGAGGTGACGATCGCCGCGCCCTTCGAGCCGTTGTACCAGGTAAGCCCCGGGCGCGGGCGCACGCCGGCGGTCGAGGCGATGTTCACGAAGCAGCCGCTGCCCGCCTTGCGGAAATGGGGCACGGCGTGGCGCGCGGTGAGGAAGATCGACTTCACGTTCACCGCGTAGATGCGGTCGAACTCGGACTCCTCGACGTCGAGCATCGGCTGGTTGCGGTGCGTGGTCCCCGCGTTGTTCACGACGATGTCGAGCCTCCCGAACCGCTTCACCGCCGAGCCCACGAGCCGGGCCACGTCGGCGTCGCGCGAGACGTCGGCGACCTCCGCCGCGGCTTCGCCGCCGCCCGCGCGGATTTCGTCCGCCACGCGCCGCGCGGCAGGCTCCACGATGTCGTTCACGACCACTTTCGCGCCCTCTTCCGCATAGCGTTTCGCGATCGCCTCCCCGAATCCCGATCCCGCGCCGGTGACTATCGCCACCTTGTTCTCGAGCCGCATCAGTCGTGCTTTATCGCGACCGTCTTGATCGTGGTGAAGCTCAGCAGCCCCGCGATGCCCTTTTCCCGGCCGTGCCCGCTCTTCTTCACGCCCCCGAACGGCAGCTCCACGCCGCCGCCCGCGCCATAGTCGTTGATGAACACCTGGCCCGCCTTGATCGCGCGCGCGAGGCGCATCTGGCGCCCGCCGTCGCGCGTCCACACGCCGGCCACGAGGCCGAACGCCGTCGCGTTCGCCAGCGCGATCGCCTCGGCTTCCGTGTCGAAGGGCATCGCCACCAGCACCGGACCAAAGATCTCATCCTGCGCCAGCGCGTGCAGCGGCGGCACGTCGGCGAGCAGCGTCGGCGGGAAATAGAAGCCGCCCTTGGGCGCGATGGGCGAGACCGAGCCCTTCGCGACGACGCGCAGGCCCTCGGCCTCCGCGCGGGAAACCATCGCGCTCACGCGCTGGTGCTGGCGCGAGTTCACCAGCGGCCCCACCGGGAAATCCTTGTCGCCGGGTCCGCACTCGAGCGCCTTGAATCGTTCGGCCACCTTCGCGAGCACGATCTCGTAGGCGACGCGCTCGACCAGCAGCCGGCTGCCCGCCGAGCACGTCTGGCCGGCGTTCTGGATGATCGCGTTCACGATCACGGGCACCGCCGCGTCGAGGTCGGCGTCGGCGAACACGATCTGCGGCGACTTGCCGCCGAGCTCGAGCGTCACCGGGCAGTGGTGCTCGGCCGCGGCCTGCGTGACCGCGGTGCCGGTGGCGGGCGAGCCGGTGAACGAGATGTGGTCGATGCCGGGATGCGCGGACAGTGCCGCGCCCGCCTCGGCGCCGAGACCGGTCACGACGTTGAGCGCACCTTTCGGGAATCCGGCTTCGTTGGCCAGGTGCGCGATCTCGAGCAGCGCCAGGCACGCGTCCTCCGGCGGCTTCAGCACGCAGGCGTTGCCCGCGGCCAGCGCGGCGCCGACGCTGCGCCCGAAGATCTGCGAGGGATAGTTCCACGGCACGATGTGGCCGGTCACGCCGAACGGCACGCGCATCGCCATCACCGTGAAGCCCGCGGGGTACGGCAACACCTCGCCCGCGATCTTGTCGCAGGCGCCGGCGTAGTACTCGAAGTAGCGCGCGGTGGCGGCGATGTCCTTGCGCGACTGCGCGAGCGGCTTGCCGACGTCGCGCGACTCGATACGCGCGAGGCGCTCGGCCTCGACCGTGATGAGCTGGGAAAGGCGCATCAGCAGGCGCCCGCGATCGGCGGGCGAGAGCGCACCCCATTCGCCTTCGAACGCCGCACGCGCGGCCTTCACCGCCGCATCGATATCCTGCGCGCCGCCGCGCGCGATCTCCGCGAAGATCTCACCGGTGGCCGGATCGATGACGGGAAGGGTCCGGCCATCGGCCGATCGCACCCACTCATTGCCGATGAAGTGGCACGCGAGGGTCTGGGGGGTGAGGGGGAGGTCGCCGGCGTTGTTCATGGCGACCCATTATGCCAGCCCTAGAGGAAGAACTCCCTGATTTGGCGGCGAGTTTGCAGCCGGGCGATCTCGAAAGCGGCTGTCTCCTCGGCACAACGCTCGCGCCACTCGTTGGCCGCCGCGACGTCGTTCTTCCGGGCCGCCACGTCCGCCAGCCCGTTGCACGCGATGGCGATCTTGCGGCTGGGCCTGAGCTCCCGGGCGATCTCGAGCGCGTCGGCGTATGCCGCCCGCGCGTCCTCCACCTCGCCCGCCGCCAGGCATTGCCGACCCAGCTCGCACAGCACCCAGACGATCGCCGAGGGGCAGCGCGACGCCTTGGCGAGGCCGATGGACGCCCGCAGCAGCGCGCGCGCCCGCTCGCCGCGTCCGCGCATCTCCAGCGCGCACGCGCGGATCGCCAGCGCGTCGATCTCGACGGAAAGGTTTCCCTCCTCGAGCGCCATGCGGCAGGCCTGCCCCGCGAGGCGCGCGGCTTCCTCGCTCTCGTGCAGGGCGCGCGCCTCGAGCCCCGAGGCGAAATGCGCGGTCGCCCGCTTGCGGTGCAGGTTGGCCATGTTCGCGAGGATGCGCGGCGCGCCGGTGGTGCTCGGGCGGGCGAGCGCCAGCGGGAAGGCGCGCTTGTATTCGCGTTCGGCCGCGTCGAAGCGGCCCACGTCGCCGAGGACCACGCCCAGGCCCACGCGGGAGCGGATCTCGAGGGCGAAGTCGCCGAGCTCCATGGCCTCGCGCGCGCAGCGGTCGAGGGTGTCGGTCACGTCCTCGCAGGCGCCCAGGTTCCAGGCGGCCATCTTGAGGCTCACCAGCGCGTGGCCGTAGCGCGAGCGGTCGTCGGCCCGGCGTGCGAGCTCGCAGGCGTCCAGGGCGCTCGCGACGGCGGAAATGGTGTCCCCGCGGATGAGGTGGACGACGGCGGCGGCGTTGAGCGCCTCGATCTCGCCCAGGTCCATGTCGAGGCCCTGGGCGCGGCGGCGCGCCTGTAAGGCCAGGTTCAGCGCGGCGCGCGTGTCACCGCCCTTGGCGAGGGCGATTGCGCGCTCCGCGGCCACGGCGATGGAATCCGCGTCGGCAAGCGCCTCGGGCGGAAGGAACGGCATCTGAAACGACGTCACGGATTTCGGACCCCGTAAAGCAAACGACCCGCCTTGTGGGCGGGTCGTTCAGTGGGTGCGATTTTAAACCGGGGACAGACCCCAAACCAAGCAAATTCGTGAACCGGGGTCTGTACCCTCAGAAAAGTCCCGTGATCTTCCCGTCGTCGCTCACGTCGATGTTGACCGCCGAGGGCACCTTCGGCAGCCCCGGCATCGTCATGATGTCGCCGCAGATCATCACCACGAATTCCGCGCCGGCGGCGAGCCGCACCTCGCGGATGTTGACCACGTGCCCCGAGGGGGCGCCCCGCAACTGCGCGTCGGTCGAGAAGGAGTACTGCGTCTTCGCCACGCACACCGGGTAGTGGCCGTAGCCCGACTCCTGCAGCTTCTTGATCTGGGCGCGCACCTTGGAGTCCGCGGTGATGTCGGAAGCGCCGTAGATCTTGGTGGCGATCGCCTTCATCTTGTCCCAGAGCGTGTCCTCGTCCTTGTAGACGTACTTGAAGCTGTTGGGCTCCTCGCACAGGCGCACGACCTCCTTCGCCACGTCCACCGCGCCCTTGCCGCCCTCGGCCCAGTGGCGCGCGAGGATCACCTTCGCCCCGTGGTGCGCCATCTTGTCCTGCAGCAGCTTCACTTCCGCGTCGGTGTCCTCCGTGCGGTGGTTGATCGACACCACGCACGGCAGGCCGTAGTTGTTCCTGATGTTGTTCACGTGGCGCTCGATGTTGGTGATGCCCTTGGCGAGCGCCTCGAGATTCTCCTTGCCGAGCTCCTTCACGTCCACGCCGCCGTGGTACTTGAGCGCGCGGATCGTGGCCACCAGCACCACCGCCGCGGGCTTCAACCCTGCCTTGCGGCACTTGATGTCGATGAACTTCTCCGCGCCCAGGTCGGCGCCGAAGCCGGCTTCGGTCACGACGTAGTCGCCGAGCTTGAGCGCCGTCTGCGTGGCGAGCACCGAGTTGCAGCCGTGCGCGATGTTGGCGAACGGGCCCCCGTGGATGAAGGCCGGCGCGTGCTCCAGCGTCTGCACCAGGTTCGGGGCGATCGCGTCTTTCAGCAGCGCGGCCATCGCGCCGTGGCACTTGAGGTCCTTGGCGAGGATCGGCTTCTGGTCCTTGGTGTAGCCGCAGACGATGTTGCCGAGGCGCTCCTTCATGTCCTTGAGCGACGTCGACAGGCAGAAGATCGCCATCACCTCGGAGGCGACGACGATGTCGAAGCCGTCCTCGCGCGGGTAACCGTTGGCGGGTCCGCCGAGCGCGACGGTGATCTGGCGCAGCGCCCGGTCGTTCATGTCGAGCACGCGCTTCCAGGCGATGCGCCGGACATCGAAGCCCAGCTCGTTGCCGTGGTTGATGTGGTTGTCGATCATCGCCGCCAGCAGGTTGTTGGCGAGCTGGATGGCGCCGAAGTCGCCGGTGAAGTGGAGGTTGATGTCCTCCATCGGCACCACCTGCGCATAGCCGCCGCCCGCGGCACCCCCCTTCATCCCGAACACGGGACCGAGCGAGGGCTCGCGCAGGCAGATGATCGCCTTCTTGCCGATCTCGTTCAGCGCATCGCCCAGGCCCACGGTCGTCGTCGTCTTGCCCTCGCCCGCCGGCGTGGGGCTGATGGCCGTCACGAGGATGAGCTTGCCGTCCTTCTTGCCTTTCAGCGAGTCGATGTACTCGAGCGACACCTTGGCCTTGTAGTGGCCGTAGGGCACCAGCGCGTCTTCCGGGATGCCGAGCCTCTTGGCGACCTCGGTGATGCGGAGCATCTTGGATTTCTGGGCGATTTCGATGTCGCTGGGGACAGCGCTCTTCGCCTTCGCCGGGGTGGGGGCGACAGTGGACATTTGGGGGGGATCTCCTCAGGTGTTGCACCCAGTATAGAAACCGGCAGAATGGGGCGGCCTTGACGGGGGTCAATCGCCTCGCGGGGCCCAACGATGCATCCCAACGAGACATTGATCCGCGAGTTCTATGCCGCCCTCGGCCGCCGGGACGCCGAGGCCATGGCCCGTTGCTACCATCCGGAGGTGTTTTTTTCCGATACGGTCTTCCCGGCGCTGCGGGGCGCGGAAGCGGGCGACATGTGGCGGATGCTCCTCTCGCGCGCGACCGACCTGCAAGTCACCCTCGACGAGGCCTCGGGCGACGCCGAGGGCGGGCGATCGCGCATCACCGCCCGCTACACGTTCAGCCGCACCGGCCGGAAGGTCACCAACCGCATTTCCTCGATGTTCGCGTTCCGCGACGGCCTCATTTGCCGGCAGTACGACAACTTCCCGTTCTGGAAATGGGCGGCCCAGGCGTTGGGGCCCATGGGCCGGGTGTTGGGATGGTTCCCGCCGCTCAAGTGGATGGTGCGGCGGCAGGCGGCCCGCGGCCTCGAGGCCTTCCGCGAGAAGCGCGCTACCTCCGCGGGTTGACCACGGGCTGGCCGAAGAACTCCCGCATCATGAAGTCCTCGAGCCCTTCGTTGTCCTCGGGGCGGGCGGAAAGCGTCACGACGCGCTGCAGGCGGTGCGACTCCCAATAGAAGTCGCCCGTGTAGTGCGTGCGGATGAGCACGATCATGCGGCGGATCATCGCGAGCTCGACGTTGCCGTGCAGGCCGGCGTCGACCTCGATCACCTCGCGCCACTGGCTGCGCGAATCCGGCTTCCAGCCGTTGAAGGCGAACTCGCCGGTGCGCGTGCCGATGCGAAGCACCTGGAAAACGCCGCCCACGCCCTCGCGCCCGCTTAGCGTGGCGAGGTTGCGCGTCGCCGCGTCTTCGGTCGGCTTCGTGGGCGGTCCGCGCGCCGAGGCGGCATCCGCCGCGCGCCGTTGTGCGCGCCTCGCCTCGATCGCCGCGAGCATGTCGACCGGCGGCGCGGGGATCGGCGGAGGCACCGGTACCGGCGTGGGCAGTGGCGCCACCGGCGCAGGAATGGGCGTTACCGGCGCCGGCGCGGGCTCGGGACGCTTGCGCGGCGCCGGGCGCTGCGCCGCGGTGGGCGGCGTGACGGCGGCGACCTTGGGCGGCTCCGATGGCGCCGCGGCAGGCGGTTCCTGCGCCGGCACGATCACGACGTTGAGCGGCACGTTGGCGATGGGACCGGGCGCCATCGACGACGGCTTCTTCGGCGTGAAGCCCAGGACGAGCACGTGGGCGATCACGGAAAGCATCACCGCGAGGATGAAGCGCTGGCGATAATGCAGCCGCGACTCGCGGTCGCGCATCCGGGCGAAGAGCTGGATCGAGCTCCAGTAGATCGCGCCGAAGATCGCGGCATACGTCAGGAACTGCACGACGTACTGCACGATCCGGTTGGGGTGGTGGGCATCGTTGCTCACCGTGATGCCCGCGAGGTCCGCGGGAATCCTCAGCGCATCCAGGATCGCCGCGAGCGCGCTCCCGGGCTCGATGCCGGGCATCGTGGGATCGAGCGCCAACGCGGCGAGCACGGCGGAGCCCGCGACCAGCGAGCTCCAGACGATGGGTTGTCCCTTGCCTTCCATTCAGGAACGCACGGCGACGCAAAAGGCCTGCATCACGCTATTTTCGCCCGATTTGGCTTACGCCCCGCTTGCCCATCAGGGCCGGGTCGCCCTCAGGCCGGCCGCTTCTTGCGCAGGACCACCACGTTGCCGACCACGGAGATCGCGATGCCCACGAACGTGAGCACGTGCCATGCGAAGGACTCGAACGCGGCAGAGATCACCAGCGCCACGATCGGCACCATGACCCCGATATAGCCCGAGCGCGCGGCGCCGATGCGATTGAGCAGGGTGAGGTAGCCCGCGAAGGCGATGATCGAGCCCAGGATCGCGAGGTAGAGCAGCGACAGCACGTACGGCGCGCTGGGTTCGAACGTGAGCGCCTTTCCGGCCGCGAGGGTCACGCCCAGCGAGAACAGGGATCCGTAGAGCATTCCCCACGCCATCGATTGCCACAGCGGCAGGCCCGACTGGTGGTTGCGGTGCGCGACGAGGCTTCCGAACGTCGACACGATGACCGCGCCGGCCGTGTAGATCGCGCCCATCGCGACGTCGTGGCTCGCCTCGAGCTTGCCGAACTCCGGCCAGAAGACGAGCGCGATGCCGACGATGCCCAGCACCGAGCCGATCGCGAGCACACGCGTCATCGGCGTGCCGAAGAAGAGTCGCATGCCCAGCATCCCGAGGAGCGGGCTGGCCGAATAGCCGACCGCGACCAGCCCCGAGACCACGTGCTCCTCCGCGTAATACACGAGGATGTAGCTCACGCTGAACATGAACACGCCCAGCAGCGCGATCCATGCGTGCTGCCTCGGCGTGTAACGCAGCGGCAGGCGGCGCGCGAGGCAGTAGGCGAAGAGGAGCACGGAGGCGAGCAGGAAGCGGTAGAAGACGCTCGCCTCGGGTGCCACGCGGCCCAGCTGGAACTTGATCGCGAGCCACGTCGATCCCCAGATCGCGACGCAGCCCGCGAAGAGCTGGAGGTTGCCCAACTACTTCGCCAGTCCGACCTGGTCGAGCACGAAGCTGTAGGTGAAGGCGAGCTCCTTCAACGCGTCGTATCTCCCCGAGGCGCCGCCGTGGCCGGCTTCCATGAT
>Ga0068858_100002962_pt1 | contig 17056 bp, 14 predicted proteins | sample KBSSwiS12_FD_66589 | JGI IMG/M metagenome (GOLD analysis project Ga0068858, IMG submission 66589) | Switchgrass rhizosphere microbial communities from Kellogg Biological Station, Michigan, USA - KBS Switchgrass S1-2 | ecosystem: Host-associated > Plants > Roots > Rhizosphere > Soil ...
CTGGAACGGGACGCCAGTGACGACGGAACCGTTCGGGAGCGAGCAGCTCGTCTCGGGCGCGGACGTGGACTGGAGCCCCACACGGCAGGTGGGGGTCTACGGCACGGTGGAGTTCACGCACCGCGAGCACACCTTCCGTGAGATTGCGGCGGACAACGAGCTGGCGGGTGAGGGAAAGATCGTCCTCAGGCCCAGGACCTGGCTGACGGCGATCGGGCGCTATCGCTATGGCGATCGCGATGCGGACGCGCTCAACATCGAGCACTACCAGACGGACACCGGAGCGCTCCAGGAACAGCCGGGACTCCGGCGCTTCGACGTCGCGTCGCGCATCCAGAATCTGGGCGAGGCAAGCCTCTCCTGGACCGGCATCTCGCCGCTGGCGCTGTCGCTCAACTACCGGTATCTCCGAAACGAGTATCACGAGACGCCGCTCGGGCTGCAGGACGACCTGCAGCGGTCGGCGGCGGTGGACCTGGTCTACTCGCCGAATGACAAGTTCGACATCGAGGGGACCTTTGGATACTCGTGGATCTACACGAACCAGGCGTCGCGCACGTCCAACACGGGCGTGCCGCTCCAGGCGGACTCCTTGAACTGGCGCGCGCGTCTCTACGACGAGATCGCGAGCGCGACCGGGGACATCGGCTGGCACGCGACGAAGAAGGTGGAGGTCACCCTCTCCGGCTTCTACGAGCGGTCGCCTGGCACCTACAGGCTCACGAGCACCAAGCTGACCCCTCCGGCGCAGAACCTGCCGGGCACGTGGTATCGCCGCGATGGAGTGGGCACGGAAGTCCGGTACGCGCTCACTCAGGTGGCGGACGTCGCGGCCCGATGGTCCTGGGAGGAGTACGACGCCAACGATTGGGCGTCGCAGGACATTCCGCTCCTCCTCGTCACGGGAGCGCCGCCCCGCCAGACGCGGGCGTTCTTCATGGGTGACAACGCGCTCGATTACGTCGCCAACGCGGTGTCGCTGGTGGTCACGCGGAGGTTCTGACCCAAGGTCACCTCCGCCGGGCGGCCTGAGGGGCCGCCCCCTTCGGGGTCCGGTGCCAGTGCGCCGGGCCCCCCGCTTTTGCAGCCCCCTGATGCCTGCCTGCCCCGTTTTTGATAGGTTCTAGGGCTACCGGCACCCGCTCCTCCCACATTCAACCCTTGGGGATCGCCATGATCCGCCCACGCCGTGTCCCGTCGTTCCTCGCGGGGGCCTTCGTCCTCGCGTGCGCAGGCTTCGCAGGGCCCGCCTTGGCCATCCAGCAGACGTCCACTTTCTCGATCGTCGCCTACGACTCGGTGACCCAGGAGCTGGGCGTGGCGGTGCAGTCCAAGTACTTCTCCGTGGGGACCGCGGTGCCGTGGGTCAAGGCGGGCGTGGGCGCGGTCGCGACGCAGGCGAACGTGAACGTGGCGCTCGGCCCGCAGGCGCTCGCGCTCCTCGCCACGGGCATGTCGTCCGCGGATGTCATGCGCGCGCTCGCGGCCACGGACACGTCCTGGGCCGGCCGCCAGGTGGGAATCGTCGACGCGCAGGGCCGCGCGGTGAACTGGACCGGGCCGCGCTGCATGGACTGGGCGGGGGGTGAGACGGGCCCCGGCTTTGCCGTGCAAGGGAACATCCTCGCGGGGCCGGCCGTGACGGCCGGCATGGCGAAAGCCTACCGCGAGACGAAGGGGGAGATGGCCGAGCGGCTGATCGCAGCCCTCGAGGCGGCGCAGGCCGCGGGCGGCGACAAGCGCGGCATGCAGTCGGCGGCGCTCATGATCATGCGGCCGAGCACGACGCATCCCCAGTACAACACGCGCTACATCGATCTCCGGGTCGAGGACCACAAGACGCCAATCAAGGAGCTCCGGCGCGTTTGGAACATCTTCGAGGGATTTCACCTCGCAAACGCGCACCTCGACTTCGCCGACGAGTACGACGCCGAGGGCCGCCACGACCTGGCGAGGCTCGAGCGGGACCGCGTGGGAGAGAGCATGCAGCGCGCGCTCAAGCGGAACGACAGGGACGTGTCGCTCCTGAACGGTCTCGCCTGGGCGTGCGCCACGCACGACATGTTCCTTGGCGACGCCGTCGAGGCCGCGAAGCGCGGCTCCGCGATCGAGCCGCGTAATGTCGACGTCTTGGACACGCTCGCCGAGGCGTACTTCCGGGACGGCCAGGCGGCCAAGGCGGTCGAGGTGGAGAAGCGGGCGGCGTCGATCGACACGAAGAGCGTCTACCTGAAGCAGCAGATCGAGCGCTTCCAGAAGGGACCGGTGCAGTGATCCACGGCCGGCGGCTCGGCGCTGCCGCGCTCGTTCTCTCGGCACTCCTGATCCCCGCGCTCGCGCACGCCACCTTCTCCATCGTCGCCTACGACTCGACGACGCAGGAGCTGGGCGTGGCGGTCCAGTCGCGCGCGTTCAGCGTGGCGGAAGCGGTGCCCTGGGCCGAAGCCGGCGTCGGCGCCATCGCGACGCAGGCGTCCACCAACGAGTCGTTCGGTCCGCTCGGCCTCGACATGCTCCGGAAGGGAATGGCGGCCCCCGACGTCGTCCGCGCGCTCGTCGACTCCGACAGCGGGCAGACCCACCGCCAGCTCGGCGTGGTGGACGTGCACGGCGCGAGTGCGGCCCACACCGGGAAGGACTGCTCCTCGTGGGCGGGGCACCGGACGGGCTACGGCTATTCCATTCAGGGGAACATCCTCGCGGGGGAGGCGGTGGTTGCGGACATGGAGCGCGCGTTTCTCAACACGCCCGGGGAGCTCGCGGCGCGCCTCTTGGCCGCGCTCGACGCGGGACAGGCCGCCGGAGGGGACAAGCGCGGCATGCAGTCGGCCGCGATCCTCGTGGTGCGTCCGAGCGATGAATTCCCGGAGTACCGGACGCGCTACATCGATCTCCATGTCGAGGACAGCAAGTCGCCCATCCAGGAGCTTCGGCGCGTGTTTCAGATCCACGAGGCGACCAAGCTGGCCGAGGCGCATCTTCGCTACGCCGACGCCTACGAGAAGGCGGGCCGGAAGGATCTGGCCCAGACGGAGCGGACGCGCGTGGGCGAAGCGCTCAAGCGCGCCCTCGCGCGCGGAGAGAACGACGCGTCGAACCTGAACGGGCTCGCGTGGACGTGCGCCGAGAACGGCGTGTTCCTGCCCGAGGCGCTCCAGGCCGCCGAGCGCGCGGTGAAGCTCGAGCCCAAGAACACGGGCATCATGGACACTCTGGCGGAGGTCCATTTCAAGATGGGTGACCAGGCCAAGGCCGTGGAAGTCGAAACGCGCGCCCTGGCCCTCGCGCCCAACGATTCCTATCTGACCCAGCAGCTCGCGCGCTTCCGCGCGGGCGGTGCGAAGTAGCAAACGAAAGGGAGAACGCCATGCAGACCCGCCGTCCGCTGAAGCCCGAGGATCTCTTCGATCTCCAATTCGTCGACGCCGTCACGCTCTCACCGGACGGCGCGAACGCCGTCTACCAGGTGCGGACGATCGACGTCGAGAACGACAAGTACCAGTCCCATCTCTGGCTCGTGCCGCTCCAGGGCGGGGAGCCGCGCCGCATCACATTCGGCGAGCACCGGAACGGCGGCGCCGCGTTCAGCCCCGACGGCCGCTGGCTCGCGTTCCTTTCCGACCGCAAGGACAAGAAGAGCCAGATCTATCGACTCCCGCTCGATGGCGGCGAGGCCGAGCGCCTGACGGACCTCGACGGCTCGCTCGCGGGGCTCGCGTACTCCCCCGACGGCTCGAAGATCTCGTTCGTCTACACGCCGAGCGACCCGGTCGAGCTGGGCCATCTCCAAGGGAGCGTGCCGCTCAAGAAGGCGAACGAGGCGAAGGCCGAGAAGAAGGACCTGCCCGCCAAGACGTTCATGCACATCAAGACGATGCGCTACAAGTTCGACGGCCAGGGCTTCCTGCCGCAGGGGCGGGCGCACGTCCACGTGCTGGACCTCGCGACGCGCCAGGTGCGCGCGCTCACGAGCGGTGCGGCGGATCACGACGCGCCGGTCTGGTCTCCGGATGGGAAGTGGCTCGCGTTCTCCGCGAACCGGCACCCCGACAACGACTACAACTACTACGTCGAGATGGACGTCTGGGTGATGCCGTCCGAAGGCGGTGAGCCGCGCAACCTGACACCGCAGCCGGGCGTCGCGACGTCGCCCGTGTGGTCGCCGGACGGGACCACGATCGCGTTCCTCGGTCATCAGCACAAGGACGACTGGTGGGGCTGGTACAACGCGCACCTCTGGACGGTGCCGGCCCAGGGAGGCGAGCCCATCGATCTCATGAAGGGCGTCGACGTCATGGGCGTCGATGTGATGGGGAGCGACCTGAGCGACTTCCACGGGTCGATGCGTCCGATCTGGAGCCGCGATGGCTCCACGATCTACCTCCCGGTCACGGAAGGCGGCTCGGTGCCGCTCTGCGCCGTTCCGGCCAAGGGGGGCAACCTCGAGCGCCTCACGACGGGAGCGCACCGGATCGCGGATGCCTGCGGCGCCCGTGGGAGCGACGACCTCGTCGTGCTCCTCCAGGGACACAAAGACGCGGGCACCATCGCCCGCTTCTCGCCGAAGACCAGGACGCTCACACCGCTCGTGGAGCCGAACAAGGCGCTCTTCGATCAGCTCACGATCGTCGAGCCCACGGAGATGTGGGTCACGTCGCCAAAGGGGCACAAGGTGCAGGCGTGGGTCCTGAAGCCGCCGGGGGCGGATCCCAAGGCGAAGCATCCGGCCATTCTCGAGATCCACGGCGGCCCGCGCGTCCAGTGGGGCGCGTGCTACTTCCACGAGTTCCAGATGTTCGCCAACGCGGGTTACTACGTCATCTTCTCCAACCCGCGCGGCGCCCTCGGCTACGGCGAGGCGCACTCGCAGGCGATCGTGAAGGACTGGGCCGGCCCGGCCTACGACGACCTGATGATGGTGGTCGACGAGGCGTTGAAGCAAAATCCGGAGATCGATCCGGCGCGCCTCGGCGTGACGGGCGGCTCGTACGGCGGCTACATGACCAACTGGATCGTGGGCCACACGGATCGCTTCCGCGCGGCGCTCACGCAGCGAAGCGTGGTCACGATCTCGACCCTCCTCCTCGCGAGCGACGATCTCGGCGGCTCGCCCACCGAGTTCGGGGATGAGCCTTGGCACATGACGTCGGAGATCCTCTGGAAGCAGTCGCCGCTCGCCTACGCCGAAAAGGTGACGACGCCGCTCATGATCACGCACAGTCTTCAAGACTTCCGCTGCGCCATCTCGGAGGCGGAGATCCTCTACAAGACCCTGAAGGCGCTCCGGAAGGAAGTGGAGCTCGTGCTGTTCCCAGGCGAGAGCCACGGCCTCTCGCGCGGCGGCACGCCCTCGCGCCGGCTCGCCCGGCTCCACATCATGCGCGACTGGTTCCACCGCCACCTGGTCGACGGCTCGCCGAAGAAGGCCGAGGCCAAATCCGAAGCCGCCATGGCGGCGGTTCGCTGAGCGAGGTGCGTGGAGCTTAAAGGCCGCGCCGTCCTCCTGACCGGCGCGTCGGGGGGGATCGGGCGCGCCACCGCGCTCCGGCTCGCGCGCTTGGGCAGCCGCGTCGGCGTGATGGCGCGCGGCGAGTCCGCGGTCCGCGCGCTGGCCGAGGAGGTCGCGGCGGCGGGGGGCGAAGCTCTGGCCATCCAGGGGGACGTGCGCTCCCAGGCGGACGCGGAGCGGGCCGTCACCGCGATGGTCGGGCGCTTCGGCGGTCTCGACGCCCTCGTGAACAACGCCGGCCTCGGCTACCTTCGCGCCGTGGACGAGGCGACCGACGCCGAGATCGACGAGATGATCGAGACCAATCTCGTCGGCGTGATTCGCATGACCCGCGCCGCGCTCCCCAAGCTCCTCGCCCGTCCGGGGAGCGCGCTCGTGAACGTGGCCAGCTACGCCGGCAAGGTGGGCGCCCCCTACTACTCGTTCTACGCGGCCACCAAGTTCGCGGTGGTCGGGCTCACCGAGGCCTGGCGGCGGGAGCTCGGACCGCGCGGGCTCCGCGTCACGCTGCTCCTGCCGGCCGCGGTCGAGACCGGCTTCATCGACAAGGCCGGTCGCGATCGGGCGCTCGGCCTCGGTCCCGCGGGGACGATCCTCCGGCCGGAGCAGGTGGCGGCCGGGATCGAGCGCGCGCTCCGGAGCCATCCGCCCCAGATCTACCTCCCGGCCCGGAACCGGGTGCTCGCGATGCTGAATTCCGCGCTCCCAGGCTTCTCCGATCGCATCGTGAACGCGCTTTTCCGTTATCCTAGGAGTCGATGATCCAACCCGACCCCGAAACGAACCGGCCACAGGCCCGGAGCGACGCCTCCAAGGCCGCGTGGCCGCAGTTTCGTTCCCGAGGCGACACCACCCCGTCCACCGGGCGCCGCAAGATCTGCCTGAGTCTCTCCGGCGGCGGCCTCTCCGGCGCGTTCTACGAGATCGGCTGCCTCGCCGCGCTCGACGACTTCCTCGGCTTCGACTTCTCGAGCACCGGCTTCGACATCTACATCGGCGTGAGCGCGGGCGCCTCCGTGGCCGCGATCCTCTCGAAAGGAATCCCCGCGCGGAAGGTCTACTGGGGACTGCTCACCGACGCCGATCCGGCGCTCCAGTTCCGCCGCGGAGACATGTACGACGTGAACCGCTGGGCCATCCTTCGCTCGTTCCTCAAGATCACCTGGTCCATCCCCGGCTACTTCGTGCGGCGGGTGAAGGGCGGGCAGCGACCGTCTCCGTTCGACTTCATGCACTACATCGAGGAGCGGCTCCCGGCCGGCTTGTTCGCGCTCGACAACTTCCAGTCCTTCTTCACGAGCGTCCTCGAAGCGCACGGCAAGTCCGGGGACTTCGCGGATCTCGAGAAGGAGCTCTACATCCCGGCCACGGATCTCGACCTCGGCACCCGGCGCATCTTCTCGAACGTGGATGGCTCCACGTGCAAGATCGGGGACGTGGTTGCCGCGTCCTCGGCGATCCCGCTGCTCTTCCGCCCGGTGCGGATCGACGGGCGCGACTACATCGACGGTTCCACCGGAAAGGTGGCGCACATCGACGTGGCCGTGCGCGCGGGAGCGTCGACGATCCTCATCATCAATCCCCTGGTCAACATCTCGAACGACCGGCAGACGGTTTGCCTGCCGCGCGGCGACGGACGCTGCGCCACCATCCGCGAGAAGGGGATGTCCTTCATCCAGGACCAGGCCTCGCGCATCGAGACGCGGGTGCGGCTCGACGGTGAGATCCGCCGGTGCCAGGTGGAGTACCCGAGCGTGAAGCTCTACCGCATCGAGCCCTCGTCGAGCGAGCCGATGATGTTCCTCCACCACACCATGAGCTACACCGAGCGGGAGGCCATCCTCCGTTACGGTTACACCTCGATGACCGCGATCCTGCGCCGCCGGCGCGCGGTGATCGAGGATCTGATGCAGTTCCACGGGCTCAATCCTCCCGACGAGATCTCCGTCGGAGGCTGACGCCCCCGGCCCCACGCTGTACCCTTGAACGATGGCCCTCGATCCCATTCAGGCCCGGCTCACGCGGGGCGACATCATCCTGCTCGACGGCGCCATGGGCACCGAGCTCGAGAGGCTGGGCGTCTCCACCTCGCTGCCCTTATGGAGCGCGCAGGCGTTGCTGGATGCGCCCGATAAAGTGCGCGAAGTGCACGAGACCTACATCCAGGCGGGCGCGGACGTGATCACGTCGGCCACGTTCCGCACGACGCCGCGCTCACTGAAGAAGGCAGGGCTCGAAGCCGAGGCGGATCGTCTGACGACGCTCGCCGTGGACCTGGCCAGGCAAGCGCGGGATCGCGTGGCGGGAGGGCGTGAAGTCCGCGTGGCGGGATCGATGGCGCCCTTGGAGGACTGCTATCGCCCGGAGCGATCGCCGGCGGCGCCCGATGCGGAGAAGGAGCACCGCGATCAGGCGGAGCGCCTCGCCCGCGCGGGGGCGGAGCTCTTGCTCATCGAGACCATGGGCACCGCCGCCGAAGCCGCGGCCGCCGTGCGCGCGGCGCGTGCCACGGACCTTCCGGTATGGATCAGCTTCTTGTGCAAGAGCGGCACCGAGCTCTATAGCGGCGAGCCCTTGGCCGCCGCGGTGCGCCTCGTCACCACCCTCGCGCCCGACGCGGTGCTGGTCAACTGCGTGCCCGTCGCGATCGCGACCGAGTGCCTCGAGGTGATGGGGCGCGCCACCGCGCTCCCGTACGGCTGTTACGCCAACGCCGGCTCGCCCGACCTCGGACGGAGCACGTGGTGTTTCGATCCCGAGATGACCCCCGACCGCTTCGCCGACGCCGCGGCCGGATGGGTGCAGCTCGGCGCGCAGATCGTGGGGGGTTGCTGTGGCACCGGCCCGGATCACACCCGCGCCCTGCGCGACGCGCTTCCGCCGGTGTTGATGGAATGACCGAGCCCAGCGCCTCAATGCCCACGCCTTCTGCCGCGCCCCCTGGCCCTGCGCTCCGCCCGGCCGCGAGCGTGATCGCCGTTCGCCGCGGCTCGCCGGATCTGTTGCTGTGGGTCCGCCGGTCCGAGGCGAATCCCTTCCTCGGCGGCTTCCATTCGTTCCCCGGAGGACGGTGGGCCAAGGAAGACGGGCCGATGCCGGACGATCCCGAGGCCGCGCTTCCGACGATGGCTCGCTGCGCCGCGCGGGAGCTGTTCGAGGAGACGGGGCTCTTGCATGGATTCCGTGGTGCGTTGCCCGCGCTGGACGAGCAGCGCCGCGTTCGCAAGGCGGTGCTCGACGGATCCATGTTGTTCTGGCCGACCGTGAAGGAGTGGGGACTCGACTTCGATCAGTCGAGCTACGTTCCCTGCGGCCGCTGGATCACCCCGCACTTCAGCCGGGCGCGCTTCAACACGCAGTTCTTCCTGCTTCTGTTCGAAGGCACTCCGCCCGAGGTCGATGTCTGGCCCGGGGAGCTGGAGTCGGGCGGCTGGATCGACCCCCGCGTCGCACTCCGAGAGTGGGAGGACGAGAAGATCGTCCTCGCCATGCCCACGCTCTACACGATCCGCGTGCTCGCCGAGGGCTCGCATGGTTTGCCGGGGCGGCTCCACGCGATCCCTGAAGCGAACGGTGTTCCGTCACGGCATGTCCACGTGCGTCCCGCGATCACGATGATCCCCATGAGGACCGAGACGATCCCGCCCGCGACCCACACGAACGCGGTGGTGGTCGGCGATGGGGACGTCGTGATCGTGGATCCGGGCTCCGATGCCGAGGACGATCTGGAAGCGCTCCATCGGGTGGTGGAGGAGCACCTCGGCCCCGGCGGGCGGGTGCGCTCGGTGCTGCTGACGCACGCGCATCGCGATCACATCGGCGGCGTGGAGGCGGTGCGGAAGCGGTATGGCGCGCCGGTCTGGGGACATGCGCTCGTCGGAGACCGCGTGCCGCTCGATCTGGTGATGGTCGACGGAGACGTCATCGACCTGCCGGGGCGGAATCACCGGCTCCTTCGCGTCATGGAGACACCGGGGCACTCGCGCTCTCATCTGGCGTTCTTCGAGGAGGAGTCCCGGACGCTGGTTGCGGGCGATCTGGTTTCGGGCTTGAGCACGGTCGTGATCGCGCCCCCCGACGGCGACATGCGCGCGTATCTGAAATCGCTCGAGCGGGTGCGCGCGCTGGGGGCCCGAACCCTGGTGCCCGGACACGGACCGCCGAATCGCGGCGTCGATCAGATGCTCGCGGAGCGGATCCAGCACCGCGCCTTGCGCGAGCGACGCGTGCTGGAATCGCTGGCGGATGGACCGCTCGCGCAGGACGCGCTCAGGGTCTGCGTGTACGCGGACACGCCGGAGGCCGATCCGCGGCTGGCCGCCCTCACGCTCGAGGCACACCTCGCGAAGCTGGAAGGGGAGGGGCGGGTGCGGCGCGACGGTGGACTCGTCGCGCTGGCGGGCGGTGGATCGCGCGAGAGCGGTGACGCACCCGGGCGCGACGATGCCTGACGCCTTGGCCCTCGTCCATTCCTACCCTGTCGTCGCATTCGACATGGACGGAGTGCTCCTGGATTCCTTCCGCTGCTGGTGGGAGCTTTTGAACGATGCGCTGCGCGAGCACGGAAAGCTTCCTCTGACCCGCGAGCAGTTCGAGATGACGTGGGGGCAGGATGTCGAGGCCGACCGGCGCATGTTCTTCCCGGAGTGGTCCGCCGCGCAGATCATGACCCACTACCAGAGCGCGCTGCCGAAGTTCGCTGCCATGGTCGACGTGGAGCCTGACGCGGCAACCACCCTCGCGGCGCTGCGGCGCCAGGGAAAGAAGCTCGCCGTGGCGACGAACTCGCCGATGGCGATCGCGACCAATCTCCTCGAGGGAGCATCGCTCGCGAAGTACTTCGACGTCATCGCGGGCGTGGATCTGGTGGCCGAAGGGAAGCCCGCGCCCGATCTGTTGCACCTGATCGCGCGCGAGACCGGAGTCCCTCCGGCGGAGATGGCCTACGTGGGTGACTCGATGTTCGACGAGGGGGCGGCTCGAGCTGCCGGTGCGTTCTTCATTGGATACTTGCGACCGGGGGACGCCAGGATCGAGCGGCTGGGAGATCTGATCGCGGAGTGATCCGCCGCAGCCCAGCCCCGGGGCATGTGGCCCGGGTCGACTTGCGACGTCGCAACCTCAGTACTTCGCCAGCTCCCTCAACGCCTGGGTGATTCCATCCACCTGGGGCAGGATCGCGTCCTCGAGATCGGGCGCGTAACCAACCGGCGTGTCCGTGGCCCCAATGCGCCGCACGGGTGCATCCAGCCAGTCGAAGTGGTGCTCCGCGATCACGGCGGCGATCTCGCCACCGAAGCCAGCGGTGAGCACGTCCTCGTGGAGCACGAGCACGCGCGCCGTCTTTTCCACCGTGCGGCGGATCGCCTCGCGGTCGAACGGGACCACGGTCCGAAGATCGATGACCTCGACGCTGATCCCCTCGGCCTCCAGCCTCTGCGCCGCCTGCATCGCGCGATTCACCGTCGCGCCCCAGGTGATCACCGAGATGTTCGAGCCCTCGCGCGCGACGCGCGCCTTTCCGAACGGCACCATGTAATCCGGGCCGGGGTAGGGGCCCTTGGCGTAGGGCTGGCGGTAGATGTTCTTGTGCTCCAAGAACAGCACGGGGTCGTCGCATCGAATCGCCGTCCGCAGCAATCCGTTCGCATCCTGCGCGGTCGACGGGAACGCGATCCTCAACCCGGGGCAATGGGCGAAGATGCTCTCGCCCGACTGGCTGTGGTAGATCGAGCCGCCCTGGAGATAGCCGCCGGTCGCGACGCGGATCACCAGGGGGCATGAGAAGTCGCCGTTCGAGCGCCAGCGCATCATGGTGAGCTCGTTCCGGATCTGCATCATCGCCGGCCAGATGTAGTCGAAGAACTGGATCTCGACGACCGGCTTGATGCCCCGGGTGGCCATGCCGATGGCGCGCCCGACGATGTTCGCCTCGGCCAGCGGCGAGTTGAAGACGCGCGTCTTGCCGAACTTCTTCTGAAGCCCCGCCGTGACCTTGAACACGCCTCCCTTGCCGGGGACGCTCTCGAGGTTCTGCTCGCGCGTCGCGTCGGCCACGTCCTCGCCGAACATCACGATCCGGCCGTCGCGCTCCATCTCGTCCCGAAGGCAGCGGTTGATCAAGGTCACCATCGTCTCGGGCTGGCCCTCGGGCTTCGGCTCCGTCTCGAACGCAGCGCTCGAAGGATCCACCGTGGGCGAATACAAATGGTCGTAGATCGTCTCGGGCTTCGGCTTCGCGGCGGCGAGAGCCTGCGCCTCGGCTTCGGCGATCTCGGCATCCACGTCCTTCTGGATCTGCGCGATCGTCTCCTCGGACGCGATGCCCTCGCGCACGAGATACTTCGGATAGGTCAGCACCGGATCGCGGCGCGCCTCTTCCTCGCGCTCGTGCGACGGCTTGTAGGAAACCTCGTCGTCCGACATCGAGTGCCCGTACGGACGGATCACCATCGCGTGGAGGAGCACCGGGCCCTTGCCCGCGCGCATGTGCTGCGACGCTTCCATGACCGCCTGGTAGGAGGCGATGGGATCGGTGCCGTCGACGCGCATCACGCGGAGGCCGGGCACGCTGCTCATGCAGCGGCCGATGTCGCCCCCCGGCGTCTGCGCCTCGACCGGGACGGAGATCGCGTACTGGTTATCGGTGATGAGGAACAGGACCGGCGCGGCGCCGGTCGCGGCGGAGTTGATGGCCTCCCAGAACTCGCCTTCGCTCGTGGTGCCGTCGCCGGCGGAGACGTAGGTGACCTCGTCCTTGTACGCGGGACGCCGGTCGCGAATCTGGTCGAGCACGGTCAGCAGCCGTCCGCCCTCGGCGCATCCGACCGCCTGGAGGAACTGCGTGCCGGTGGGACTCGACTGCGACACCACGTTGGCGCGCTTGAGGCCCCAGTGGCTCGGCATCTGACGTCCGCCGGAATTGGGATCTGCCGCGGCGCCCACGGCTTCGTAGAGGATCTCGACCGGCGTCATGCCCAAGGCGAGCATGAGCGCGCGGTCGCGATAGTAGGGATAGAACCAGTCGTAGCCCTTCCGGAGCGCTTTCCCCGCCGCCACCAGCACCGCCTCGTGCCCGGCACCGCTGATCTGGAAATAGATCAGGTTTTGCTTCTTCAGCTTGATCTCCTCGTCGTCGAGCTTCCGCGAGAGGAGCATGAGGCGGTACATATCGACCAGCTCGGACCGGCTGAGACCGGTGGCCGTAGGGCTATCGACTCGGAGTGCCACTGGAACTCCTCCTGGCTGCGGGATTTGCGACTTGAGCCCGCCCATTATACCGTACTGGGATGGATGCCGCGCAGAGAACCGTCGAAGCCGTCGTCTGCCCCGGGCCGGAGGGCCCCCTGGAGGGGCTCTGGTCCGATCCGGGGAAGGGTCTCGCGCCCGCCGTCATCTGCCATCCCCATCCGGCCCACGGCGGGTCGATGCACTCGAAGGTGGTCCACACGGTCTACAAGGTGCTCCATGCCGCGGGCCATCCCACGCTGAGATTCAACTTCCGCGGTGTGGGCCAGAGCGCGGGCTCGTACTCCGGCTGGGACGGCGAGGTGGAGGACGTGGCCGCGGCCGCCGCCTTCGCGCGCGAGCGCACGGGCGCGGGGCCTCTGTGGCTCGCCGGGTTCTCGTTCGGGTCCTGGGTCGGATCGATCTGGGCGCTCCGGGACGGCAAGGTCGAGCGGTTCATCGGGCTCGGCATGCCGGTGAGCACCAACATCGACGGCCGCACGTTCGATTACCTCGATCGCCCGCCCGCGCCGATGCTGATCGTGCAGGGCTCCCGCGACCAGTACGGCTCGAAAGAGGGAATTCTCGCGCTCGCGGAACGGCTCCGCGCGAAGGGACCGGTGGAGGTTCGATTCGTCGAGGGGGCCGATCATTTCTTCACGGGACATCTGACTCAACTGGCCGACGCGCTTCGCGACGGCCTGGGGGCGTTATGAGCGACTCGAAGGACAAGGTGGCGATCGTGACCGGCTCGACGAAGGGCATCGGCCTCGCGATCGCGGAGCAGCTGCTAAAGGCGGGAGCCCGCGTGATGATCTCCGCCCGGAAGTCGGAGGAAGTGGAGGCGGTCGGGAAGCGACTCGAGAAGGCGCATGCGGGCCGCGTCGCCTGGCGCGCGTGCGACGTGCGGAGCGAAACCGACGTCGAGACGCTCTTCCTCGCAGCCGACGAGGCGTTCGGCGCGCTCGACATCCTCGTGAACAACGCCGACGTCGGCATGACCCGGAAGCTCGAGGAGACCACGCTCGCGCAGTGGAACACGGTGCTCGAGACCAACGTCACGGGCGTATTCCTCTGCTCCCGCGCCGCCATCCCGCGGATGCGCCAGCGCGGCGGCGGCTACATCATCAATCTCTCGAGCCTGGCGGGGAAGAACGCCTTCCCGGGCGCGACCGCGTACAACGCGTCCAAGTTCGCGGTGAACGGGATGAGCGAAGCGCTGATGCAGGAGATCCGTTACGACGGCATCCGCGTGAGCTACGTGATGCCGGGCAGCGTGAACACCGGCTTCTCGAGCGGCGCCGGTCCCGACCCGGCTCAGCGCTGGAAGCTGAGCCCCGACGACGTCGCGCGGGTGGTGATCGATCTCCTCCAGCACGACTCGCGCTCGCTTCCGAGCGCGGTCGAGATCCGCCCCAGTCAGCCGCCCAAGAAAAGCTGAGCAAACCAATGCGTCTGAAATTCATATCGCTCCTCGTCGTGGGAGCCATTCTCGTGGGTGGAGTCGAAGCTCATGCGACCATGGTCCGTCCGTTCGCTCCGAAGGAGCTCTTCGACCATGCCGGTTACGTGTTCTCGGGGAAGGTCATGAGCGTCCGCGGAGAGCGTCTCGATGGGACCATCGTGTCCCGCATCGTGTTTCGGGATTTGTACATGATCAAGGGCGCGAGTCGTTCCGACAGCCTGACCCTGACCCTCGAGGGGGGAATGGCGGACAATGACATGATCGCGGTCGAAGGACAGCCCCGATTCAGTGTGGGTCGGCGCTACATCGTCTTCGCGACCAGGGACCTTGGAGCCGAGGGGTACCATCGGCCCGTCCTCGGATTGGGGCAGGGATGTTACTCAGTGGCCACGGACGGCACCGTGCACAGTGGGGCTGGGTGGCCGGTCGTAGGACTGACCCGAGGGACCGTGACGGTTGCCGTACCCAATTCCATGCGTCCGGTTCCCGCGGGCCAGTGGGTCCCAGAGCCCAGAAGCCAGGATTCGACATTGAGAATTATTCCCGAGCGACAGACACTCGGTAAGAGGATGAGAGAATCCGAATTTCTCGAAGTCGTCCGAACGTTCTCGGACACTTCTGAGCAGCCACGCTAGGAGGGTAGATGCAAGTCGGGATGATCGGGCTCGGGCGGATGGGGGCCAACATGGTGCGGCGGCTCATGCGCGGCGGACATGCGTGCGTGGTCTACGACCGCTCGCACGACGTGGTCTCCGGCCTCGCGGGTGAGGGAGCGACCCCGGCTTACTCGCCCGAGGAGCTGATCAAGAACCTCGAGCGTCCCCGCACGATCATCATCATGCTCCCCGCGGCCGCGGTCGACAGCACGATCCAGGCGCTCCATCCCAAGCTCGAGCGGGACGACGTCATCATCGACGGCGGAAACACGCACTATCACGACGACATCGCGCGCGCCGAGCGCCTGGAGAACAGCGGCCTCCACTACGTCGACATGGGAACGAGCGGCGGCGTGTGGGGATTGGAGCGGGGCTTCTGCCTCATGATCGGCGGCGAGAACGAGGTGGTGAAGCGGCTCGATCCGATCTTCGCGACGCTCGCCCCTGGTCGGGGGGACATTCCGCGCACCCCCGGGCGCGAGCGAATGGGCGGGACCGCCGAGCAAGGCTACCTTCACTGCGGGCCGGCCGGCGCGGGGCACTTCGTGAAGATGATTCACAATGGCATCGAGTACGGGCTCATGGCCGCGTACGCGGAGGGGCTCAACATCCTCGGCGCCGCCAATGCAGGAATGAAGGAGCGGGACGCGAACGCCGAGACCGCGCCGCTGCGCTACCCGGAGCACTACCGCTACGAGATCAATCTCGCCGACGTGACGGAGGTGTGGCGGAGGGGAAGCGTGGTCGCGTCGTGGCTCCTCGATCTCACCGCGCAGGCGCTCGCCCTCAACCCGGCGCTCTCGGGCTTCGAGGGGCGTGTGTCCGACTCAGGCGAGGGGCGCTGGACGCTCGCGGCCGCGAACGACGAGGGAGTGCCGGCGCACGTGCTCGCGGCCGCGCTGTTCGAGCGGTTTGCTTCGCGCGGCGGGGACGACTTCCAGAATCGCGTGCTCTCGGCGATGCGATACGGCTTCGGCGGACACCTGGAGCCGAAGGGCTAGGTCCAGATCCACCCGGCGATCGTGCCGATCAAGGCCGCGCCCAGCACGCAAAGCCCCAGGTAGACCGCCGCGCCGCGCGGCCCGAGCCACCGTCCCACCACACCGAAGGTCAGCACGTTCACGATGGGGACCGACAGAAGCATCGCCACGCCCGGTCCGCGCCCCATGCCTTTGGCGAGGAGCTCTCCGGCCAGCGGCAGCTCCGCCCCCGAGCAAAAATAAAAGGGCACCCCCGTGAGCGCCGCGGCGATGGATCCGATGACGCTCCTTTGCCCGTACAGCAAGCTGACGATGTGGCGCGGTACGAGGACGTCGACCACCGCGGCGAGCGCCAGGCTGACGAGCACCCAGGGGAAGTACTCGAAGAGCTGCCCGCGCAGCCGACGCAGCATCGTGACCCATCGCGAGCGCCGGATCGGCGTCACATCCAGATCCGGCGCGGGACCCAGGGCGCCCGCGGTTCGTCCGCCGGGGCTTTCGGCGGAGCGAGCCGCCTCGTGGTGCAGTGCTCTCACCGCGGCGTAGCCCACGGCGAGCCCGAAGATCACCGACGTCACGAAGCGCACCACCATCCATCCGAAGCCGAGCACCTTCCACGTGAGGAGAAGTACCGGAACGCTCACCGCCGCTCCAGCCGTGAGAAAAGCGAACGTGTGCTTGAGGTCGCTCCCGCGGCGGCGAAGCGACACGGCGAGCGGCACCATGCCGCACGTGCACAGGGGCAGCAGCGCGCCCGTGGTCGAAGCGACCAGCATGGTCGCGGGGTGGCGCCCGGTGAGGAAGCGTTCGATGGTCCGGTTGGACACGAACTCCTCGAGCACGGCGGCCAGGACGAGCGCGAGGAAAAAGAGGGGCAGGATCTCGAGGGCGGCGTCGGAGAAGACGCGCGCCATCGACGCGACCGTGGTGGTGAAGTCCATGGACCCAGTGTAATCCCGCGCGGCCGTCTTGACACGCGCGCGCGGGTCGGGCGACCATGGCTCTTCCTCGAACGAAAGGAACGAATGCCGGTGCACGACCCGATCTACCATCCCGTCTTCCTCGGCCGCCGCGCGGCCCTCGACACGCCGCCGTTCGACCCGTTTCCGCCCTCCGGGCGGAAGCCCTGGAACGAATCGCCGTCGCCCCGCCGCGACCTCCAGTTCCACGTGCGTCATTACAAGGTCGAGCTGGACGTCGACTTCGACAAGAGGGAGCT
>Ga0068858_100002964_pt1 | contig 17050 bp, 12 predicted proteins | sample KBSSwiS12_FD_66589 | JGI IMG/M metagenome (GOLD analysis project Ga0068858, IMG submission 66589) | Switchgrass rhizosphere microbial communities from Kellogg Biological Station, Michigan, USA - KBS Switchgrass S1-2 | ecosystem: Host-associated > Plants > Roots > Rhizosphere > Soil ...
CGCGGACGATCTTATCCTGTATCTGCGACACTTGTTCATCAGCGACTTGCCGCTGTCTTTCGGCCTCTTTGATCACTGGGATAAATTGCGAAGCGGGAACAACGAAAATACCCACATACACTAATCCGAGAAGTCCTAGTACGACATAGTTCCACGCGGATTTAGATTCCTTATTATATATCCACTTGAACAGGCGGATGACCACAACAAGAAGTATTCCAAAACCAATCGAGACTTTCACACCAGTTGCGGCTCCTATTTTGTCAGCGCGCATCCATTCCATGTACTGGCAGGCGAGCGAATGAAGCTTCGGGACATAATCGATCTCGGTATTCGTGTTTTCCATCCGATTATTCACGAGCTTGACGGCTAAGCCAGCATGAACCGCCAAACCAAAGAACCAGAAGTGCCACGCATGAGTATTCGCATACAATTTCTGCCACCAGGGATCATTGTCTTTGGGCTTATCTCGGCTCTTTCCACCGAAGACTTCGGGCGGAGCAAGAATCGCAAACAGGCAAAACTCCACGATTCCCATTAACGTCGGATAAACGGAGTCCCAAACATTGGCCCGGGAGTTCGTAAAGAGAACTCCTCTTCCCCAGGTGGTAAGGGTGATCATCGTCGCGATAAATGATAAAGCCCAAGGGAAAAGGCGAGGTAGATACCTTTCCGGATTTCTCAGGATGTGAACAAGCACAATCGCTCCGGCCGCCCACGCTACACTTCGCATAAAGCCGCCGATATACAAATACTGATCATGCGGAAAGTTGTTAAGGCGATTTGCCAGGTCAGATACTTGGAGTTGTGAAGACATTAGACCAATTCTCCCTTCGCGTTTGGTAGTGCGCTTAGAAAGGCTGGCCGAAGAAGAAATTCGCGGGCTCTGAGAGACCAGCCCAGTGAGCGACCCCACTGCTTCACCGTTTGCTCGTTTGATGTTGCCTCAATTGAAGTAGTCGGGTTTCTGTGGCTTTGTCTTCCGGGTCGAGACGGAGCGCCTTCTCGTACAAACGGATCGCATTCGTTCGTTTACCCGATGCGGCGTAAGAGTCACCTATGCTCGCATACACATCCGCTAACGCTAGAGAGTTGTCTAGGTACCCCGCAGTCCCGCTTGCTGCCGTGTCCAGAGACTCTTCCGCCACTGCCAAGTTATTGAGACTCAACTCAGCAACCGCGCGCACGTAGGCTATGAGAAATCTTTCGGATTTTGCTCCATACTGATCGGCCTCCGTCAGTACATCAACTGCTTCCTTATATTTACCCGTAATCACGTACATCCGCGCCAACAACACGAGCGATTCAATATCCGTTAAGAATCGAACATGTGTTCGTTCTAACAGGAGCTTTGCCTCGTCGTACCTATGTAAAGACATGAGAACCTGGGCAACAGGCACTGCCAACATCGAAATGTATGCATGGTTCTCAGCTTGCGTAAGATACCTATCAGCTTCCATGTCCTGTCCGTTAGCTCGAAGTAAGTTGCTGAGACGCAAGTTAATGTTTATAGATCCGGGATAAAGTCCCACTGCTTTTCGATACGCCTGCTCCCGAATGCTCGCGGAAGCATTGCTTCGATCAAGAAGTAGGTCCAGTAGATCAAGTGAAGGTTCACTGCCCCGAGACACTTGGAGCGAACGCCAGACGTAGGGCTCCGCGTCTTGCACGCGCTCGGTGCTAGGCACGGCGCGCGGTTGTAGAAGTACGTATGCGAGTGCCGAGAGAACCTCGCGACTATTGTCATTCAGGACAAGCGCCTTTCGATAGGCAGCTTCGGCCTCATCCCATTTTTCCTCGTAGAGATATGTATTTCCAATACCGTATATGGTTCGCCAGTCATTTGGCTTGATTTCTGCTGCCGCCTGGTAGAACTGCCGTGCATCAGGATACTTTTTATCACCAACCGCTCGGTTGGCTTTTTCAATTAGCTCGATAAATGCATTGTCTCTCTTCGCCTGTTCGATCGCCTTTATGCGCTCTTGTTCCTCTTCCGGAGAGGGAACCTCAGGCGTTGCTGATGGATTGGGCGATGATTTGGGACGCGCGGCGATGCCGGTTATTGCTCCTATTATGTTGCCGCTCATTCGCCCGAACACCATTCCTGATGCTGCTGCTTTTTCTCCTTGAGCAAATGGAATAGCAGGGTAATCCGGTACGAAATTCTTAGAAGACCGCGCTGGGACGCCTTTCTTTGGATCGACCCAGATAGGTGATGCGTACGCGTGTAAGACCCGGTACCAGTTCGGGTATTTGTTCGGGACTGGGAATTTTTCCTGGTTCCCACATAGCCAAATCACTAGTGCGCAGTCCTTTTCGCACGAAAGTTGCTGGCCAGCATAGAACTGTTTCTTATTCAAATCAGATTTGGAAATCGCTTTCTTATCCTTGGCGCCTCTTTCTCGATAGTAACAACGACCCCTTTCTCCCAGCTCAGCAGCCACAGCAGCTACGCGGTTTTGGCATTGGTCATTTGCCTGCTGCGCCTTGGTCCGCGATGGCGATTCCAATATCAAAGCGGCTATGAAGATGACGGTTAAAGTAGACTTCGAGGCCGTCAAAGCACGCTTGGATCGTTGTTTCAGAATCCAATGAATCAGTCGTTCAACTTTAGGGTGGAAAGCGAGAGCAGATATGACCAATAAGAAATCTAACCACATGACACCCGCTATACGCACAAACAGAACACCCGCGGCCAACACAATGAGGACAGCGCCGTAAATGAACAAAGCCTGTTTACTGGTCCATGAATCACTATCAGGATTGCGATAACGTATGACCGCAACCATCGCGATAATTAACGCGGCAATGAGAATATCGAGTAGTAGACTCACAGACGGCTTGAACTCGAACAGTGGTTCCTTAATTAACGTGTAAGTTGCCGATGCCAAAATCAGAGTTCCACCTTCATTCTTCTTGCGACCAGGTATCGGAAAGAAGTCTTTAGGCTTTGACACATCACCGATGATCACGATTTTGCTTTTGTAGGCATCTCCTGTATTTCTTACCGACTCAGGTGTGATGTCCTTCTTCGCCGCATCTTTCATTGCGTCAAGTTTGCTGTAGTTAACCAACCTGTCGGCGTAAACCAATGTTTCGTTCTCGTTATCAACTCTTTCATTCGGTTTGTCATCGGTAAGATCTTCGACCCGCGATTCAACCACATGTGCGATCCACGATGGAGCTCCGGGGAGGGCCTTTCGATATGCAAGCGCGAGCGAATAACTCAGCGTATTCAGGGCCACCTTTGAATCTTTCGGCCGAACCCAAAGAGGCATCCTCCGCGTATCGTCCGGGTCGATTGCGACCGCGGAAGCAAGACTTTCAAATTCCTCATCGCCTAGCCACGCTTCGGGTGGCGCACCCTTTCTCTGCCCAACCGCCAGGAAGACTGGCATTTGATGGTTCCTAGTAAGGTCTAGACAGTTCTGCAAGAAATCGTAATCTGCATCAGAACTGTATTCATTCGGCTTTGGTGAAAAGTCCACATCTATTCCTACAGCTCTTGGTCGATCCTTCAGAGTGACTAGTGCCTGGACAACCTTGAACAGAGCGTCTCGGGAGGTCGGATCGTCAGGAGTGCCCCCGCGCAGATCACTGATGTCAATTAAGACGATTGGATTCTCGGCATCTTGGTCGGGGAGCACGCTCTGAAGCTTGCCAAAGACCCACAACTCATTGTCACGACCCACCGGTAAGTTTTCGACTCCAACTTTTAGAGCCAAGAGAATCAGCGTCGCGACAATTCCTACTCCTACGTAGCCAGCGACAATCTTTGCCCGACTAGCAGCCTGCGAGTCAGCGTTTGGATCAATTGAACTCACGGAGAGTCTCTCCTGAGAACGAATGCTTGGAAGGGCCGGATTGGCGAGTGCGTGTAAGCAGGCTCGTGGGAATTCAGCCCCTAAAATTTAAGCGCGTGCACATTATAGCTAGCCTTGGTAAAAGTCAAGAGTGTTAGATGTTACTCGATGAGCATATTTGGAGTATTGGTTGAAAAAACCCGAGGCTAACAGACGTATTTCGGTCGCTTCGATCAGTCAAAAGAAGTTCTATTGACGTGTGAGCGAAGCTCTTGCCGATCCCACAATCAGTACTTCGAAGATCATTAACTATGAGAAAAGATATAAATAACTATGCTGCGGATATCACTAACTATGAGAACCGACAATAAGATTTAATCTCAGATGGTATGGGTGGGTGGCGCTTGACTTGGACGCACTTTGCTTCCTTGGCATTGCTTATATTGCCTCGGAAATTGAAGCCCAAGCCATTGAACAGTGTAACAAGTGGAGAGAACTTATCTTCACCTCATCTGAAAACACTTCACACTAGATTTCCAAATCTGCGTTGCACATAAACACAGAGCGAGAACCGGCTACTTGGTTGGGTACTTCTTACTTTTCTTGTCGGTTGTTCTGGCGCTCTTGATCGTCAAAGACGCCGGCCTTCAGCAAACATTGAGCAGCTCGCCGCCAAGACAAGGTCTCTATCAACTCGAGCCGGATTCCTCTGATCAGCGTTGAAACAGTCTGGTCCCAGATTCGAAGACGACGAAATACGCGCACTTTTTCTTTTCCCTTTAATCCCAGTTCAGTTTATCCTGCGAGGGAATTTGTCCACAGGTTGGGGGAAGAGGAATCTATGAACCTTAGACAATGGGCAATATTATTTGCGCTAATAGGAATACTCGTGTCTCTTGTATACGCGCAGCAGAGGCCTTTAACAAATAACGACATCATTGAGATGAGTAAAGAAAAGGTGGATGAAGAAATAATTCTGAGATCCATCAGCACTTCAGAAATCAATTTTGATATTTCCCCGAATGGGCTAATTCAACTTAAGAAAGGGGGAGTTAAGAAACGAATTATCGAGGCGGTACAAAATGCTCAATTAAGGAAAACAAGTCAAAGAATTGTAACGGCCAATACTAATTCGCGAATATCGATATTTCCCGACTCGCCTCCACCCTTGGCGTCCCCGACCCCCAAACCGACGCCTGTAGCGACACAAACCGCGGAGTTCTTTACTTTCGAACTAGATAAATGCCGTCTTTCTGGAACGTCCGTAACTTGTTACTTCACTATTAAGAACAATGCTCAAGACCGGGAGCTTTCGCGCTGCTACTGCGGTCCGAGTTTAGTAGATGATGTCGGCAATACATCAAATACAAATGATCCTCACATTGGCAATCCGAACTCGAATGTTTCAACCAGCGCGGACATTCTCGCGAATGCGTCGGTAAAGGCTTGGTTCAAGTTCGATGGGCTTTCTCCAGACGCTCGCAAGATAGGACGCCTTACGCTTGAACTGGTAGCCAGCCCTCCCGGAAATTTCCTGAGAGTTCAATTTCGCGATATACCATTGGAACGGTGACTTCGAATAACTAAATCAAAAAGATCTAGAATCAACTGACGTTTTTGGTTTCACGCGTAAGGGTACGAAGAGTTTTGTATCATTCGTCCATCAACTTACCATTCGCTGCCTTTAATTTCTTTGTTCGTGTTTATGTTTCGCCGCGCTCATTACGCAAATCTTGTTGCGTCTCGTGGTATGGAGTGATATAAGCCGCTCGTCCCGAGCCTTATCTTTAAGGAGACTCACTCCTGTGAAGCGGCATCCGCTCATAACAATTGCAATCCTCCTTCTATTATCGTGCCCGCTGGTAGCACGCGTCGCTACCACGACGAATAATAAATCTGGATGGACTCACTTGCCTTCGATCGATTTGGGTATTTCGAGAGACTCGATTGGATGCGTTGATATTCGGCATGAGCTTTCCGGCGGCGTGATTGTCCGAGGATGAATTAGGAGACCGCTGTGGCGAGCGTCGCTCGTCGCTCTGGCTAATGCTTTATGAGAATAATAATCGTAAGTGTACTCGTCGCTCTCGGATTAGCGTTCTCGTCATGTCAACCCTCTACAAGAAGCGCGCAGCCTGTTGTGAGTCCTTCTCCGTCACTCCCCCAGAGTTCACGCACATCAACGCCCAGGGTGTCGAGCGGATCGCCGTCGAGTTCCGTTCCTGCCGGCGCAACGGCAAAATGCCGCGACGGGACTTACAGTTATAGCCAAAATCATCGCGGGACGTGTTCTCATCACGGTGGCGTGGCTCAATGGCTCGATTAGGGACAACATCAACTAGATGGACGATCTCTTATGAGATATAGACACTTACTGATTGTCGGTTTCCTCGTCGCAGCGCTCATATGGTCGCTGGCAATTTCAAGCGGGCAACGAGTGGCCCAACCGACTTGTGCCGAGACTATCGATGCATGTCCCTTAGAAGGTTGCAGTAGCGATAATCATCATGATCCAAGGCTTAATAGGTTGAAGAATATCACCGCACTAACAGGCGCCTTACACGATCGCACATTAGACTGGATTAAAGATCATGAAGATCCAAAAACGTACCAACGGGCTGAACCGCGGGATGAGTTAACAAGTTTAGGAGAGGGTGAACGGACAAGAGTAGTGGGTTATTTGCTTCGAGTGAAGCTGGAGTTAGGGGGCGAGTCATGCAACTGCTATTTCCGGACCGCAGACACTACTGACAATCACTTGGTATTGGTTACTAGAGCTACTGTCGATAAGTTTCCAATCACGCCAAATATGGACAAGAAAGCCCTTGATGCGACATTTCACTCGCGCGAGGCCGAGTCAATTACCGCGGAGTTTACGCCGCGAGTGCGAAAGCTTGCCCACCCTCATTTCGTGGCTGACAGTGTACAACCATTGATTGAGACTACCCCCTCGAAGGCGCTGCTCGTACGTATTACTGGACAGTTAATGTTTGATTCTGAGCACTTTTTTCAAAACCGGCTGAACCGAATGACGAATTGGGAAATCCATCCCATTTTTCGTCTCGAGTACTGCCCAGCCGGAAAGGCCTGTAGCCCCATGCGCGATGCCAACTGGAAAGATCTAGATCACTAGAGTAGCCGAACTTATTCAATGCACTTGCGGTTGATGTGACTAAGGTCCGAAAAACGCCATGCTTGAATTGGAGGAGATATGAATTTCCCAGAATGGAAAAAAGACCTGCACCGCATTCAGGCTTCGATTGGCAGATTAGGCAAATACTCAAAGCAAGTGTTGTTTAGCGCAGGATTGCTTGGCCTTGTATCAACGTCAGCGACGAGTGAGCCGAGAGTTCCTGTTGATCCAAAACTTTCCATAAGAAGAGAGGAAGTGACGAGATATTCCGCTAAGTATTTGTTGCGCTCGATGGGAAAGCCGTTCATGAATCTATTCGCCCAGCACAGATCACATAGTTCTCACAGTTCACATAGTTCACACTATTCATCATCGGCACCCGGACACAGCTCACATGCGTCTCACGCATCGCACTATTCATCTGCCGGAACGGTACCGGTTCCGGTACAAACCCCGACACCAAGGCCACCGCAATCTCACAGCTCGCATAGTTCGCACTATTCAGCCAGCGCACCTTCAAACCCTGTAATTCGAACCTCACCGGCGGATCCGATTTTGACGTCGCCCACAGCGACGCGTACTACGACTGCTCGAACAGTGCTAAGCGATACGTTTTCTGCGGCGAACCGCGTGCGTACCAAATGGCGACTGGGATTACTTACCGCCAAGCGACCGTTCACCGACGCGCAGATTCGTGTCGACCAGCAGAACGGGCGGCTTGAAGTAAAACCGAGGACCGGAATTTCTCAGCGCTCATTTAACGGCTATACATCGGCCAGTCCCTGGGACTTTACAGCCGCTCATGCTCGGGTCGAGGTCCTGCAAACTACGGCCGCGACTGCAGACACCGTATTCGCTATTGGAACCGACAGCGAGAATTGGTATGGGTTTGTCGTCGAGGATGGAAAGCTGTACCTACAAAGCAAGATTAACGGCAAGAAGACTTCACAAAACATTCCATACGACCCGGCAAGTCACCGATTCTGGCGCTTACGTCACGAGGCAAGCGAAAACGAGATCCTCTGGGAAACTAGCGGTGATGGGAACACTTGGGCGATCTTACGCAAGGCGACACCCGAAATCCCATTTACTGCAATTTACGTCACGCTCGGAGCCGGCACCTACACCTCAGAAGCCGAGCCTGGAGTCGCAGCTTTTGGAAATTTCAGGTTAGTAATTCACCGCTAATGGAGGTCTCGATAGACTGGCGTGGAGACCAAACCTTGTCACATTTCTTGGGTCCGTGAATTTTCGGACAATGAACTTCAGGTCTGCGTGAACCTCGAACTTTACACGCGAGATGCGTTGTTTCGTGTGTGTTACGTCTTCACGGACCGATGTTACTTGTTCCTTGAACCGAAAGACGCTGGGGACGAAGTCATCGTGCACTTCAGTAGAAAAACATCAACCACGGATTTGTCGGGAATCGCCGGCGAATTCGCCAATGAACTCATTAATCAGAGAATAAGAGAAGAAATCGCACGCGAAACGAGAACGATTCAGGAGTTGATCGTCGCCCAGGCATTTGCGGAAGCTGACTTGTTGGATCGAACGGATTCAAAGGCCAGCTATATCGATGACCCAAGGCATATCGCGGGATGAGCCGAAGCGTCACACTACATCATTTGATTTACCCTGCCCATTGCGTACACAACGCAATAGCTGCTTACGAGTCTTTATGTAAGGTCACGATTGTGGAAACCCAGCCCGATCGTACGATGGTTCAGATTCAGACTGAGGTTGATATCAATGATTCAAATGTGGTGGGAGAATTCCTCAACTACTTGCTCGATATGTCGATGGAATCGCATTTTCGGGAATCTTAATCAGTGGGCCAAACAAAATTTGAACATCGCGATTATTACCAGCCGGCGGGTCCCTACAGGTTTCTTCCGTTTCAGTTTCTTCAATTCGATGGCGAACAAAAGATCCTTGTCAATCAGGTTGGCGAACACCTCCTTATAGACAACTTAGACTTCGACGCTTTTGTTAATCGCGAGCTAGATCGGAACTCAGATGCTTACTTAGATCTGAAAGGCAAACACTTCCTCTTTGATTCTTCGTCTGTAGTTCCATTTGAGTTACTTTCACTAAAGTATCGTACCAAGAAGTCGTTCCTTGCTGGCTTCACGAAGCTACATATCTTTGTGGTCTCACTGCGATGTGAACATTCCTGTCATTACTGTCAGGTATCGCGTGTCAGTCCGAATCGAGTTCTCTATGACATGAGTTGTGAAACAGCGAGCAGAGCACTAGCTTTGGTGTTTCGGTCACCCGCAAACGAAATCAAAATCGAATTCCAGGGAGGCGAGCCGCTATTAAATTTTGAAAGGATTGTTCAGATAGTCGATGAAGCCGAAAGGATGGCAGGCGAGAGAAGTAAGAAAGTCGAGTTCGTCGTAACCACAAACTTGGCACTCATAACCGATGAGATGCTCGAATACTTTCGCGAACACAACGTGTTTATTTCGACTTCTCTGGATGGGCCCGCCTTTATTCATGATGCCAACAGGCCACGGCCAGGTAGTAATAGCCACGAATTGACTGTGCAAAACCTTGAAAGGGCCAGGGCCGTTTTGGGTTTCGATCGCATCAGCGCCTTGATGACCACGACACGACTAAGTCTAGGTCATCCACGCGCGATCATCGATGAATATGTAAAGCAAGGGTTTCAAAGTATCTTCCTTCGTGGCTTAAGCCCTTATGGTTTCGCACAGAAGACCGCAAAATCCATTAGCTACTCGAACGCAGAATTCCTTGATTTTTATCAAGAAGCGCTGGAGTACATTCTTGAGATCAATGCAAAAGGCACTCATCTAGTTGAGACCTACGCTCAAATCATTCTGACTAGAATTCTGACGCCATTTACAACCGGTTATGTTGATCTCCAGTCTCCAGCGGGCGCAGGTATCGGTGTGGCGGTGTACAACTATGATGGTGATGTCTACGCCTCAGACGAGTCGCGTATGCTCGCCGAGATGAACGATACGACATTCAAACTTGGTAATGTGCATACGGACACCTACGACACCATCTTTGGCGGCGAACTACTTCGAAGCATCGCCGCTTCTTCCGTCGTGGAATCAATGCCAGGCTGTACCGACTGTGCTTTTCAGTCATATTGTGGCGCGGATCCCATCTTTAATCATGCCACTCAAGGTGACATGATTGGCCATCGGCCCACGAGCGACTTCCATGAAAGGAATTTTTTCATAATCAAACATCTCTTAGGTCTTTACCATTCCAGCCATACAGTCAGGAGGATTTTCTCAGCCTGGGTTCAAAACATGCACGTAAGTGAGATGTTACCGCTGGGAGAAAACTCGTGAAGCTTCACTCTATCGGATACAGCTCTGGAGTCACACGGGCCATAATCGGTCGCGTTACGACTGCGCAACTTTCTTCACCTGAGGAACGCGCCCAGTCAGTGCTGTTGTGGAAAGGTGAGACTGAGCCGAACCCTTCAGACTACCTCGCCATCATCACCCCAAGAACGGCCGTGCCATTCGTTGTTAATAGCCCCTTAGTTCGTTCAGTTACTCACCTGGACTATCTGGCTGATGGTGATGTTGTTCAAGTTAGCCCGAGCGGTTTCGTAAGGACCCTTTACCGAAAGAACTCCCGCCATAATTTTATTCTCACCACCGACCAGTGCAATAGCTACTGTCTAATGTGTTCTCAACCGCCCAAACCAATAAATGACTTTCAGCGATTCGAAGAGCATCTACGGTTAATAGATTTAATAGACCCGAACACGAGAGAGCTCGGTATTACGGGCGGAGAGCCTACACTCTTCAAAGATCAATTCCTTCAAATTGTCGACCACTGCAAGAGAAAACTTCCCGAGACAGCCCTCCACGTCTTGAGCAACGGGAGACTCTTCTTCTATAGCGATTTTGCCAGGAGACTCGCGGAAATCGAGCATCCGGATCTAATGCTCGGAATTCCGCTTTATTCCGACATCGACTCTGAACATGACTACGTTGTTCAAGCACAAGGCGCTTTTGAAGAAACAGTTATCGGTTTGCATAACCTTGCTCGTTATCAAATCCCTGTTGAGCTTCGCGTCGTCATTCACAGGCAGACTTACAGGAGACTACCAAGATTGGCCGAATTCATCGCGAGAAACCTACCTTTTGCCGCGCAGGTCGCCTTAATGGGATTGGAGATGACGGGTTTCGTGAACTCCAACCTGGAAGGTCTCTGGATCGATCCGCATGATTATCAACAACAACTGGTCCTTGCGACGGAAGCTCTTGTAGCCGGCGGCATGAATGTAATGCTCTACAACCAACAGTTGTGCGTTCTTGACCGACAGCTTTGGCCGTTCGCGCGAAAGGCGATTTCGGATTGGAAGAATATCTATCTTGAGTCGTGCAATCAGTGCGACCTAATTAATGACTGTGGGGGCCTATTTAAATCGTCTGCATTAAGACATAGCAGTCACATTTCACCCATTAGATGTGAGAGCAGTTAGAACAGCTCTCAAATTGAAGATTGCGCACATGGCGAGAAAGAAAAGTAACACTGCTCTCGGATGCCTATTACTGGTGCTGATTGCGCTCGCGCTTACCGTTCAGCAAATCAGAAACAACCCCCTAATGGCCGTCCCAATCGTCGGCGGCATAGTCTTGCTAGGGGTAGTTATCGCGCTGCTACTTCGCCCGAAGCGCTGTGAAATATGCGGAAATGTCATCGAAAGGAAATCGCACGTATGGAGGATTGATGGCCAAAAGAAACTGCTTTGTCCTCATTGCAATCAGTCGCTTGCAAGAAAGCAGAGCGCCGCAGCGACTCGAAACTTGAAGTAGCATGACTTTCGCTAATCGCATGATCAGCCGCTTCTGCCGTTGCCCTGCTCACCAATCGACATTCCTCAAGATCAGCGCGGTATGAGGAGTTCCAACTAGCCGGCGGCGGCAGCAAGGTCGTTCAAAGCACCGATGAGCTGGAAAACATTATTCCATTTTGTCTGCCGTCGCTTAATGTGAAGGATCAGCCCGCCGTTTCTCATAAACATGATCCACTGCCCTAGGATGATTACCTCGTTGTCGGTCTTCCTAGTCATTAGGAGATACGGGATCAGTAGTTTCATCGCTTCTACCTGTTGTCGCCACAGCGAAACAGGTGAGGCAAAGATGTCTGTTAATTTCGGAAGTTCGTCAAATAGTGTTCTGCTTGAAGGGTACTGCCCTGCCATACACGAAATGCAAACCAGCTTTTGAGGATTAAAAGGCTTAAGCCACTGGGCGAAGCTCTTCCAGCTCGTATCTAGTTGCTGCGGTGAAAGGCTAATTACAGAACTGTTGCTATGTGCGATTGCTACAACTAATTTGACGCCGCGATATTTCTGCTTTAGTTCAGCGAATATATCAAGCATATCCTGCTGAGAGTTAATCGGCGCAACTTCTACAGTAAGTTTCTTTGGTAATAGTCCAACAATGTTCCGGATATCGCTTGCAAACGAAAGGTTGTCCTGGGCAAGCGTGTTTGAATCGCCTTCCAATATCAAAAGGGATAGCAAAGGCAGTCGGGAAACTTTTACTTTCGTTCTAGGCACGTGCCGATTGTCTCACGGGTTTGATAAATTCGTTTACTTGATCTGTAGCCTAAACTAGTCCCATGGAAGATCTAATCGGACGCATAGCTAAACTGCCGGATGGCACGAAAGTAGTTATTGAGAAGATCGAAACCGTGGCCCACACGCGGAGGATCGAAGGGCTAAACGAAGATATGCCCGCATATATTGATGTCACAAAGCTCGAAATACTCGAGAAGGATGCCCTAGCCTTAATATCGAATTAGCAAAACAAGCGACTTCCTTCCACGCAAGACAATCTGCTGTCAGGGATTCTCGCTGGAAAATGAGCGGCGTGTTTGGTTCGTCTCTATGTAAGAAGACTTTCCTTCGGCTAACTATTCACAAGACTAGTAAAAGATTTGTGCTAAGGAAGCGCCTCTCTTGCGCTTTTTGTGGGGTCTAGTAAATTAACTTGATGTGTGCGGCACACGTCTGCTCTTTGCGTTCCCCCTCGCATGCCGTAGAGTGGAATTCGTTTGTTGCCCAATTGCAGAACCGTGAGTTTGACGGTTCGTCTTCCGAACCTCATTGCTTCACGCGTCGAGGGAGTCCAGATGTCAAGACTCTTGCCATGAATTGGCGTCTGAAGCTTAGCATTTAGATCTGAAATACCCTCATTCGCTTCGGACAGTATCTTGCTCGCGCGAAGGGACTGATTGTCTCGCAGGGCTTGGATGTGTTCTTTCTTCAGTATCTGGAACCTCACCTCAGACTCTCGGACGTTACCTGACGCTTCTTTCAATTGCTTGCTGAGATCAGTATTTCCCTCTTGCTCCGCCAACTCAATTTGCGATTTCAAATCGTTTTCCAGATTTTGGAAACCAAGCTCAACACTGCTTGCCCGCCCCTCATAAAACCCAATTACATCTTCGTTCTGACTCGTCTTTCCCTTTAATTTGTCAAGATTCGTAATCGTCGCCACGCCAACAGTGGAAACTAAACCTATTATTGCCACGACGATTGCTTGTTTCGCTGATAATCTCGCTATCCGAAAGTCACGGGCACTATTTACATCCATTGAGGTTGAAACGAAAGATGACCTTTTCTTATTGCTCATACTCCTTACCTCCGCACAATTACGTCGTATCTTCCTTCTGGCCCATCCACATCTGGCGGTTTATCTATACTCCCCCTCAAAGACAAAAGGCGCCCAAAAGTATGGCGAGTGCCAACGATTGTCTTTCCACATTTCTATCTGTGTTGCACGTAAGGCAGCTGCTGCCGGCAATTTTTCTACCAGCATTTTTCGATAAAATCGGACCATTAACTCTGCCGTGGCGCGATCATCGACGGGCCACAAACTAAAAATGACTCGCGGAGTTCCGGCATTCATGAATCCTCTCGTGAGACTGATGAGGCCCTCACCGCGGACATCTTTACCAATGCCAGTACTGCAGCCAGATAACACCACCAGATCTACAGGGAGCTTCATTTGATCGATTTCATTCAAGCGAAGAAAGCCATCCTGCGGGTGTCCTTCGCGATCAAACAATGAAAGAACGATGCCAGACAGATCTGGATACTTTTCGTTGATTATTCCATGCGTGGCAAAATGCACAATACGATACTGACTTAATTCAGCGCTCATTGTGATTTTCCGATTCGCGTCGAAGTCAGTAGCCAGTAATGATTCAGGAGAAGGCACAATCGCGGCAATCTGTTCAGCTTCCCAATGCGTAGATAGCAAGCGCGGAAAGTCATAATCTGGTGCTTTCAGCCCACGTTCTTCCACTGGACTTTTAACTGATGTAGCGTTCTTGATCCGCCCATCGGTTTTCGTTAATACAGGATCCGCAATAACAGCTACAGCGTTAGGTGGGCTCTTGCGCCCAGAAGTTTGCTTTCGCAGAATTGCTAGAGTCGAAACAGAAGGCAAACTCACGATCTCATGATCTACGACTAGCGGTCTGTCGTCAGCTGTAAGAAGCGCTGCAAACGAGACCCTTTGCAATGCTCCAGGAGCTACAATCAAAAGCCGTTTCTGCCCCAAATTCTTGCTTATCGGATTAATTAGTATTTCGCTAAGCTTTCGATTTGCATTTTCAAAGCCGCGTTTATTGTCACCGGCCGACCTCTTTTGTAAATCGCTTTCTTGTGCGGATTCATGGTTCTTAATCACCAAGTTGTAAACGCTCAGCGTAGCCTCGATCTCAGAGCGGCCTGGCAAAACATAAGTGGATATTGAATCTGTGCTTACCGCGAACAGAAAACTTCGAGCGTCCCCCAAAACGTACGAAAGGAGTAGCGTATTCTTATCTAATAATTGCTCTTGGATCTCTTTCAGGGTTGAAGGCTGGGCTTGCTCAAGTGCGGCCTTACTTCTTACGATTGACTGTGCCTCCTTGTACTCATGGAAAGAGGCATCAACCTTCTTTGCAACCGCTTCTGCCTCCTGTTCGGTATGCGGCCTAGTAAGCAAACTCGTCTGTTTGTTCGCCGCCTCATTCATCGCCTGTCTTGTGGATCGTTCGCGCTCCAGAAAAATAGAATCCACCTTGCTCACATCAGCGGGCGACTCAATAAGGGAGTCAAGAAGAGCGCGAGCCCGCGCTCGTTCACTTGCCTCAAAGGCTAACCCACTAGAGTTATCCGATGGGTGACGTGAGTTGAGAGTCACGAGCAAATCAATGTAAAAGCTGTAAAACTTTTGAATTGATGCGGAGTAAGTCGACCTTAGTTCTGAACCCGGTACCGTGGCACGTTGCGATTCGAGAGTGCTAATGGCGCGCTCAATAAACTCGCGCGACTTTTCTAGGTTTCCGACATCTCTGCTAAGCGAGGCGATTTCATATAGAATTGCGGCTTCTCCGTTCTCATCACCCAGCGTAGTTGTTAACTCGAATGCCCGACGATAATTCTTCAAGGCATTCTGGCCGTCACCTTGAATTCGGTCTATCTTTCCAATCTCGGCGAATGCGGTTGCTGCGCTTCTACGATCACCTATTGCTTCTGCAATAGTCCCCGCGGATTTAAACGAATCAAGGGCGTTCTTAAAATCGTTGGACGCCGCATATGTACGGCCCAAGCCCGTTAGGCTTCGACTCTCTCCTGCTTTGTCTTTTATAGATTTAAAGAGAGTAAGTGCAGCTCGATAGTGAGTAGCAGACTCGGCGACGTCGTGTTTATTAAAGTAGACATTGCCAATATCGTACAGTAGATCCGCCTCGCTCCTACGATCTATGTTCGCTCTTGTGATTGACAGGGCGCGGTCATAATAGTTCAGCGCATCGTCGTACGCTCCCAACATATTGTGAAGCTTCCCAATATTGTTTAGAGCAATTGTCTGATTCGAGCGATCACCCGATTGCTCAAATATTGCAAGCGCTCGATGATAATAATCCAGAGCTTCCGCCGTCTTTCCTATTGAAGCATAAGCGGAGCCGGTTCCATTTAGTGTCAACCCTTCCAACTCTCTATGAGCCTCTTTGGTCGTCTTAGAAGAGCTGATCTGCTCCATTGCCTTTCGGAAATATGGAAGCGCTTCGCCTACCTCCCCCGCATTCAGTTTCGCAAGGCCGATGTTGTAAAGGAGCAATGTGTCATCCACACCAGCCTTGGCTGAGATGGACAAAGCTTCGTTAAAGGAGTTGAGCGCAAGAACATTCTCTCCAACTGCCCGGTATGTCACGCCGATATTCGTGAGAATTCGAACTTCTCCCTTTTGGTTTTGCAATCCCTTAAAGATGGAAAGCGCCTGTTGATAATGTGCAAGGGCTGTTCGGTAATCATTCTGAGAATAGTCGTCGTTACCACCCTTTTCATAGATAGCCGCGTTGTCGCTCGCATTTGCGCTACAATCGACAATTGTTACAGTTGTTGTTGCTGTAGTGATGCAGCCGCAGCCGTCATTAACCTCAACGGTGGCTCTGTATGTCCCGGGCGCCATGCCGTTCAGGTCCCAAGTCACGCTAGTCTCTTCGCCTGTTATGCGACCACCTGTCACGCTATACGAGTAAAGCAGCGAATCGTCGTCTGGATCAGTGGCTTTTGTAGTCAGGGTGACTGTAGACGGTGACGAGGGTGGATCTATTGCCGAGTTTGCCTGGGAGCCCGATGGGCACCCAGGCAACGTAATCATATTTGTCGAGGCCGCAAAGGAGATAATGATCGGCGGGCGGTCTGGCAAAATAGCCGGTTCGCGTTTGTCGCGATGGCCGAACCACAGTTGGGCGCCAAAGCCGTATGGATCGCTCGAAGGCTGGAAGCCCAACGGCACGTCCGCTGACGTCGTCGCCGCTGAGGTCCTTGGCTCGATCAAAACAATGCCGTTAAGGTTCTTCGCTAGCTGATCATTCAACGCCGTGCGATACCAAGCTCCGAACCCCCACCAGCGCGCAGGGTAAATACTGATGTCGTCGAGAAACACGACTCGGGGGTTCAGAAATGCATTCGGCGTGCGGCCACGGCTATACTCCGTCGAGCTAAATACAACTCTCGGCTGCACGTAACGGTTAATTGGGAAGTCAACACCGATACCGGCAATGATCTTATCCGGTCGATCCAACATCACCAGACCAAAGTCGCGGATATCCC
>Ga0068858_100002966_pt1 | contig 17039 bp, 12 predicted proteins | sample KBSSwiS12_FD_66589 | JGI IMG/M metagenome (GOLD analysis project Ga0068858, IMG submission 66589) | Switchgrass rhizosphere microbial communities from Kellogg Biological Station, Michigan, USA - KBS Switchgrass S1-2 | ecosystem: Host-associated > Plants > Roots > Rhizosphere > Soil ...
TCCTTCTGCATCAGGATCGGCAGCGAGATGTGGTCGGAATACTTCGAGACGATGGACTTCAGCTTCCACCCCGAGAGGAACTCTTCCTCGCCTTCGCGAAGATGCAGGGTCACGGCGGTGCCGCGCTCCGGCCGGTTGATCGTCTCGACCTCGAAGTCGCCGGCGCCTTCGGAGCTCCAGCGCACGCCGTGATCGGCCGGCAGGCCGGCGCGCCGCGACTCGACCGTGATCCGGTCGGCGACGATGAAGCCGGAGTAGAAGCCCACGCCGAACTGGCCGATCAGCTGCGCATCCTTCTTCTGGTCGCCCTGGAGCGCCGACATGAATTCGCGCGTGCCGCTCTTGGCGATGGTGCCGAGGTTGGCGACCGCTTCCTCGGCCGAGAGACCGATGCCGTTGTCGGTGATGGTGATCGTCTTCGCGTCCTTGTCGAACGCCACCCGCACCTCGAGCGCCGTCTGGCCTTCGTAGAGCTCCGGCTTGTCGAGCGCCTCGAAGCGCAGCTTGTCGCAGGCGTCCGAGGCGTTGGAGATCATCTCGCGGAGGAAGATCTCCTTGTTCGAGTAGAGCGAATGGGTGACGAGGTGCAGGATCTGCTTGACCTCGGCCTGGAAAGATAGGGTTTGCTTGTCCATCGGCGTCTTGTTCGTTTCGTGTGTGGCTGGAGGTGGTCCGCGCGGCGCGGCCGCGGCGAGAGGTGGTGGCGCGGTGGCCATTTTCAAGCGGCCGGCTCCTAGAATCCGCGCAGAGTGCGAACCGTCACCGCCACCCGCTACGTCACGCCGCTGCGCGAGGGCGGGTCGCTTCCGGCCGTGGTCGAGGCCGACGACGACGGCCTGTACGTTCTCAAGTTCCGCGGCGCCGGCCAGGGCACCAAGGCGCTGATCGCCGAGCTCCTCGCCGGCGAGATCGCACGGGCCCTGGCCCTGCCGGTTCCCGAGATCGTCTTCATCGAGCTCGACACCGACCTGGCGCGGACCGAGCCCGATCCCGAGATCCAGGACCTGATCCGGGCCAGCGGCGGCACCAACCTCGGCCTCGACTACCTCTCCGGCGCCCTCGCCTTCGACCCGCTGGCCGACCCGACCGATGCCGAGCTCGCCTCGCGCATTGTCTGGCTCGACGCCTTCGTGACCAACCTCGACCGGACCGCGCGCAACACCAACATGCTGGTCTGGCATCGCAAGCTCTGGCTGATCGACCACGGCGCGGCACTCTACTTCCACCATGCCGGGCTCGAAGATCCGGCGGCGGCGCTGAACCCGTTCCCGCTGGTCCGCGACCACGTGCTGCTGCCCCGGGCGAGCCGCATCGCCGAGGTCGACGCCGGCCTGGCGGCACGGCTGACGCGGCCAGTGCTGGAAGGCATCGTCGGCCTGATTCCGACGACCTGGCTGGCGGCCGAGGGCGCGGCGAGCGACGCGGCCGATGCCGCCCGCAGCGCCTATCTCGATCACTTCGCGCGCCGCCTCGCCGCGCCGCGCGCATTCGTCACGGAGGCCGTCCGTGCCCACGATGCACACCTATGACTACGCCGTCGTCCGGGTCGTGCCGCGCGTCGAGCGCGGCGAGTTCGTCAACGTCGGCGTGATCGTCTCCTGCGACGCGACCGATTCGCTCGAGGCGCGGATCGAGCTCGATCCGGAGCGTGTCCTGGCGCTCGATCCGGGCGCCGACATCGACGCGATCCGTGCCGCCCTCGGCGCGATCGATGCCGTCTGCGCCGGCAGCAGCGGCGCCGGCTCGCTGGCGAAGCTATCGGCGCGCGAGCGCTTCCACTGGCTGGTGGCGCCGCGCAGCGCGGTCATCCAGACCTCGCCGGTGCACACCGGCCGGACCGAGGAGCCGCAGGCGGTGCTCGATCACCTGTTCGAGACGATGGTCGGCGGACCGCGGCGCGCCGCAAGCCCCCCCGGCCGAAGCTAGCGCGCGGAGCGCCGGCGCCGGTTGCCCACGAGGCGAAGCGACGGACGCGTCGATTCCAGGGCGGGCTCGATCGCCGGCGACAGCGAGGCGGCGCCGGGACGCGAGGCATTGGCCGCCTCGTCCCGGCCCCGGCGGTGCCGCGATGACGATCTCGTGGTGTCGACGAACTCGGCGCGGCCGAGGCTGCCGACGGCCGCGAGCGAGCGCGCCAGCCGGTCGGCCCAGCCGCGGTGGTCGGGCTGGACGTTGCGGCCGGCCGTGCCGAGGATCGCGAATACGCCGAACTGGACGACGAGGTAGAGCGCAGCGGCGATCTCGAGGATGTCGCGCAGCGGCATGCTGTAGTTCCACGGTCGGGCAATGCCGAGAAAGGCGCAAAACAGCCAGAGAAAGTTCGAGATCGCGACCGGCAGCGCGACCACGATCCAGTCGACCAGGTTCCAGCGCGGCACGCGCCGGCCGCGCGCAAGGCGCGGGAAGGTCACGTGATGGAGAACGAAGGCGTTGAGCGTCAGCACGATGACCAGGCCGATCTTGGCCTGGAGCTTCGGGTTGTCGAGGTAATCGGGGCGCTGGTCCAGGCCGATGATGAGGATGGCGCCGCCGGTGGCGTAGAGCAGGAGCAGCGCCAGCATGACGATGCGGGCGACGAACGGGTTCGGCGGGGCGATCCGGACCTTGTCCTGGGAGAGCTTCGAGAGGAGCCGCAAGTCGGTTGCGACGATCGCGCCGAGCGCCATCGAAGCCGCGAGCAGGTGTCCGAAGACCAGGAGCATGTGCAGCAAGGGACGGCTTTCCGGGGACGGGGCGCTGGGAACGGGAAATCGAGCCCTGAGAAGACGCATGGGCCATGCCAGCAAGGATCGGCCGTTTGCGGCCGTTCTTGCGTGAGCGATTCGTCATCTGTTGACGAATTTCTCCCGGCATGGAGAAGCGCTGCGAGGGTAGTCGCCGGGAACGGGCACTGTTGCAAGGAGTTGGCGCATTTGTAAGCAATCGCGTCGCCCTCCCGTGGGCCGCGCGACATCCCGATTCACCGCGTCGTCAGCGGGTGCGGGTCGCGCTTCTCGAACCAATGCGTGATGCGCTCGCCGTCCCAGTGGAGGGCGATGTGCAGCGCCGACCTGGCATGGCGCAGCGCCTTCGGCCGGAAGATCGCGACGCACTCGCCCTCGGCGTCGCGCACGCTCGGATAGCTGATGCCCCAGCTGCCCTGGCGACGCAAGGCGATGCCGAACCGTTGCGACGGTCCGTAGTCGTCGGGGTCGAGCAGCGATGCATAGGGCCGTTCCGCCGGCTGTGCGCTCGACGGCGTTCGCAGATCGTGCAGGTCCGCCTCGACGTTGGCGGTGATCAGGCGCATGTCGAGATCGATCGCCGGCTCGTCGGTGCGGCGCAGGAACAGCGACCGATGGTGGCTCACCTCGGCCACCGCGGTCGCGAGCGAGTGGGCAGCGTAGTAGACGCCGTAGCTGCCGTCGGAAAAGCGCGAACCTTCGGGATTGAGGTGGGTGAAGGCGGCCATCACCGGCGTCGCCCCGGGCCCGCTCACCCGCTCTTCCGGCGGCACCAGCTGCAGCTCGCCGATCTCGTCGCGCAGCCGCGGGTTGGCGAGCGCCTCGATCGCGAACACCGCGTCGAGATCGGCGGCATCGGCGATCGCGTCATAGAGGCCCACGGTCGGATAGCGCGACGGGATCAGCCGGTACGAGGGACGCCAGGACACGCGCGCCAGCGGCACGCTCTTCGGATCGATCGCCATCCCCGGGCTTTTGTCTGGGCGCTAGGCCTTGCCGCCGCGCTGCGCGTCGAGGTACTGGCGGACGACGAAGAGATCGGCAACCTGCCCGCCCAGCATCCGGTCGAGTGCGGACTGGCCGGCGAAGAGCGGCGCGCTGTTGGGCTTGCGGATCCATTCGTCGGCCCGGGCGGCGACCGGAAAGAGGATGTGCAGCGCCGAGTAGATGCCGAACAGGTGCGACAGCCGCTCCAGCTGGTGCCGGTCGAGCGGCCCGACCTTGCCCTGCTTCCACTGGTAGAGCGTGGTGCGGGCGACGCCGAGCAAGGTCGTCTGCTCGGCGATGCCGAGCTGCCAGGCCTCGGCCAGGCGAAAGAAGGTGCGCAGGCCGGCAGCCGCGACCTCCGCGCTGCCGGTGTCGACGCCGGCCCGGGCGGGCTTGCGCAGGGCTGTCATCGGGCCGAGGGAGCGGACGGCGCGTCGGGCATGGCCCGATGGTAGTCCGCCTACGTACAAAAATCAACTTAACGTCCGCACGCGGACAAGGGATGCTAGCGCGCGAGCGTCACCCCGCCGTCGACGACCAGGGTCGTGCCGACGACGTAGTCGCCGGCCCGCGAAGCCAGGTAGATCGCGGCGCCCGCCATGTCCTCGTCGCGGCCGATCCGCTGCGACGGAATCCGCTGCGCGATCTCGTCGCCATGGTCGCGCGCCGCCCGGTTCATCTCGGAGGCGAAGGCACCCGGCGCGATCCCGCTGACGACGATCTGCTCCGGCGCCAGGCGCAACGCCATGCGCCGGGTGAGCTGGATCAGCCCGGCCTTGCTCGCGGCGTACGAGTACGTCTCGAGCGGGTTGACCGAGATGCCGTCGATCGAGGCGACGTTGATCACCTTGGCCGGGCGCTCGGCGCTGGCCGCGGCACGAAGCTGCCGAATCAGCGCCTGGGTGAGGAAGAACGGTGTCTTCAGGTTCAGGTCGACGACCTTGTCCCAGCCCTTCTCCGGGAAGGTGTCGAAGGTCTCGCCCCAGGCCGCGCCGGCGTTGTTGACGAGGATGTCGAGCTTGTCCTCACGCGCGGCGAAGGCGGCGGCCAGGCCTTCGACGCCAGCCATCGTCGAGACGTCCGCCGGCAGGGCGAAGCACGGCCCGGCAGCGGCGAGCTCTGCGGCGGTCGCCTCGCAGGCCTCGGCCTTGCGCGACGAGATGTAGACCCTCGCGCCCTGCGCCAGGAAGCCGGTGGCGATCATGCGGCCGATGCCGCGCGAGCCGCCGGTGACGAGGGCGGTGCGACCGGCGAGGGAAAAGAGATCGTTCATGGAAGAGCCTCCTGGTGAAGAGCGTTCGCGCCGCAGGCCTCGGCCCGGCCCTGCAGGCAGAGCAGCGCCGCGACGATGCGTCCGGCGGCGATTTCGTTCGCCGCGGCGCGGCGGCCGTTGCCGAGCGCCTGCGCCACGAGCGCATCCGGCATCGGCGGCACGGCGCAGGTGACGAGGCGCTCGCCGAGATCGCTGTCGTCGCGCACCGCATTGGCGGGACGGCGGACGATGCGTGGATCGTCGACGTCGACGGCATTGGCGATGACGGTGGCGGCGGCATCGGCGCGCGATGCGCTCGTCGCCAGCACCGTCACCACGTCGGCGATGCCGAGCGAGAAGCTGCGCCCGCGCCAGCCCGAGGTGGCGATGCCGCGCACCGGCGAAGACGCATCGATCGCGAAGCGGCCGTCGAGCGGCAGGCCGGCGAGGCCATGCGCCGGGTCGGCGAAGAGGCCGACCTCGAACGACGCGCCCGGCGCGAGATGGAGGGCGATGTCGCCGCCGTTGTTGACATAGGCACGGCGAATCCGCGGCTCGGCGAAAGCGCCGATCAGCTCCTCGGCGACGCTGCCGGCCACCGCCGCCATCGCCGTGATGAAACGACCGCCGGCGGCGTGCGCCCGGCAGGCGGCGACCATGCGTCGCGCCACCGGGCCTGCGGGTGCGGCCGCCGCGCCCGCCGGCGAGGCCAGGTCGAGGCGCAGCAGCGGCAGCTCGGCGACCAGCTCCTCGAGCACGCCGCGAAAGCGCAGCCAGGCGCGATCGATGCACTCGGCGGCCGCACCGCTCTCGCCTTCGGCGAAGACGATGCAGTCGATCGGCCCGTGCTGGAAATGCCAGCGGCCGTCGCCGAGCTGGGCTCGGACCGCGCCGCTCACCGCCCGCCTCCGCCCAGCCGATCGAGCGGCCAGGGATTGCCGGCCGCACCTTCGAGCGCGCGCCACGCGCCCGACGCGAGCACCTGCTCGAGCCGCTGCACCCGGTCCATGTGACCGCCGAGGGCGCGGTAGTCGTCGAGGCGCATCGTGAACTCGATCGGCGAGACGATGGCCGGCGTCGGCACCGAGCCGAAGCTCGCCGCTGGCATCCTGGCCACGTCGACCATCACCGTGATGCCGCCGCCCGGCCAGACGTAGACCGGCGCGCCGCCGCAGGTGACATTGACCAGCAGGCTCTTGATCGAGCGGGTGAGCCGCACCGGGTTGTCGGTGACGCCGGCGCGCAGGCTGCCGCCGGCGCCGGCGACGTAGAGCACCGAGCAGAGCGACGGCTCGCAGTTCTCGCCGATCCGCTCGACCACGCGCCGCACTTCGGCCGGCATCTCGGCCGGCCGCGGCACGAGCTGCTCGTCGAGAACGAACCAAGCCGAGTCCTCGCCGGTGGTCGAGACCATCAGCATGCGCAGGCCGGGCCGGGCGCCGTGCTTCGCATCCCAGCCTTCGACGATCGAGAGCGGGTCGGTGATGTCGGTGCCGCCCCAGCCCGACCCCGGGTTGGCGACCTGGAAGTAGCGGCCCGGGGTCGACTTGCGGCCGCGGAGCCGTATGCCGCTCGGCACCATGTCGAGGAACTTGCCGGCCTGGTGCTCGGAGAGCACGCCGGTGATGTGGTCATCGACCACCACCACCTCGTCGGCCTGGCCGAACCACTGCGGCGCGAAGATGCCGATCGTCGCCGAGCCGCAGCCGACGCGCATCCGCTTCTCCTCGACGCCGTCGACGATCGGCGCCCTGTCGGCGGCGACCACCACCGAGGCACCGCCCTCGATCTGCAGCTCGACCGGCTCGCGGTTGCCGAGCGCCATCATCATGTCGCAGGCGACCCGGCCTTCCTTCTTCGAGCCGCCGGTGAGGTGATGCACGCCGCCGAGGGCCAGGAACTGCGAGCCGTACTCGATCGTGCTGACGTGGCCGACGGCCTCGCCGCGATGGCGCACCGTCGCCTGCTCGGGGCCGAGGTAGCGGTCGGTGTCGATCTTCACCTTGAAGCTGCAGTAGCTGAAGATGCCCTCGGTGACCACGGTCACCATGTCGACGTCCTCGTGCTTCGAGGCGACGATGAAGGGCGCCGGCTTGTAGTCGGGATACGTGGTCGTCGAGCCGATGCCCGACACGAACACCGGCGGGTCGGCGACAAGGCTGCCGTCCCAGCCGCCCGCGTCGCGCGCCGCCTGCCAGGCGACGAGGTCGGTGCCCGGCTTGACGACCAGCGCCAGCGTGTCGGTCCGGGTCAGCACGCCGTCGACGTTGCCGTAGCGGTCGCAGGCGCCGAGCTTGCCCGGGCTGATCTGGCAGAGCACCGGGCAGGCTTCGCAGCGCACCTTGTCGGCGGCCATCCGCTCCGGCGCGCGCGAATGCTCGAGCACGACCGGCTGACCGTCGGAGCGGGGGGCGAAGCTTTCCGGGGTATCGCTCACGACGACTCGGCGCCCGTCCGGCTCGCCGTCGCGGCATCGGCGCGCAGAGCGAGGATCGCCGCGCGCAGGCGGCTCGGCGTCACCGGCACCTCGTGCATGCGCACGCCGGTGGCCGCATGGATCGCGTTCAGGATCGCCGGCGCCGTCGCCACGAGGGCCGGCTCGCCGACGCCCTTGGCGCCCCAGGGCCCGAGCGGCTCGGGGTCCTCGATCAGGTGGACCGTGATCGGGGGCACGTCGCCAACGGTCGGGATCAGGTAGTCGTGCAGGTTGTCGGTGCGGCCGTTGACGTACTCCTCCATCAGCGCCATGCCGATGCCCTGGGCGATGCCGCCGTGCACCTGGCCTTCGACCAGGGTCGGGTTGATCGCCCGGCCGACGTCGTGCGCCGCGTGGATGTGCAGGAGACGCACCGTGCCGAGCTCGAGGTCGACCTCGAGCTCGGCCATCTGCGCCGCGAAGCCGTACGTCGCGTACGGCACGCCCTGGCCGTCGGCGTCCAGCGGCACGGTCGGCGGGTTGAAGTGGCCGCTGGCAGAAACCAGGTCGCCGGCAGCGTCGGCAGGCCAGTCGCGCAGGTCGACGCGGCGGCGCGTGCCGCCGGCGCTGCCGACGAGCGCGAAGCCGTCGAGCGACAAGCGGATCTCGGCGTCGTCGGCGCCGGGCAGGTCGAGCCGCTCGAGCAGCTGCTTGCGCAGCGCCCGTCCCGCGGCCCGGGCGGCATTGCCCGAGACGAAGGTCTGGCGCGAGGCCGAGGACTTGCCGGCGTCTGCCGTCAGGTCGGTGTCGCCCATCACCTGGCGCACGCAGGCCAAAGGCAGGCCGACGGCGTCGGCGAACATCTGCGGCATGATCGTCGCGGTGCCCTGGCCGATCTCCTGCGCCCCGTTGTAGAGGAAGAGATGGGCGCCGTGCTCGGCGTCGCAGCGCAGCGCGCCGCGCATCGTCGAGGGATTGGCGATCACGGTATTGCCGATGCCGTACCACATGCAGGCGATCCCGGCACCGCGGCGAAGCGGCCGCCGCGCCGCGGCGGCCTCGGCGTTGAACGCATCCGCCGCTGCCCGTGCTGCCGCCCACGCCGACCGCAGCGCCTCGAGACATTCGCGCAGGCCGACGCTCGCGTCGAGGCGCTGGCCCGTGGGCGTGCGGTCACCGGCGCACAAGGCGTTGCGATGGCGGAACTCGAGCGCATCGGCGCCGCACTGCGCCGCGAGCTCGTCGATCAGCAGCTCGCCGAGCAGCGCCGCCTGGGGCACGCCGAAGCCGCGGAAGGCGCCGGCGACGCTGTTGTTCGTGAGCACCGCGCGGGTCAGGGCGCGCACGTGCGGCACGCGGTACGGGCCGGTGGCGTGGATCGGCACCCGGTTGGCGACGGTCGGCCCCCAGGACGAGTAGGCGCCGGTGTTGAAGTCGCCGCTGAAGTCGAAGGCGCTGAGCGTGCCATCGGCGGCGCAGGTGGCGGTCGCGGTCATCTGCGCCGGGTGCCGCTTGGTGCTGGACTGCATCGACTCGGGCCGCTCGTAGACCAGGCGCACCGGCCGGCCGAGCTTCCAGGCGGCGACCGCAAGCAGCGGCTGCACCGAGATGTCGAGCTTGCCGCCGAAGCCACCACCGATCGCCGACGGGACGACCTGCACCTGCTCCGGCGCGATCGCCAGCACGTGGGCGATCTCGTCGCGGTCCATATAGGGCGTCTGGGTGCAGGCGAAGACCCGGACCCGCCGCGGCGCGCCTGCCGCACCGGCCTCGATCACCTCGGCCCAGCCGGCCTCCGGCTCGATGTAGGCATGCTCGACATGACGGGTCTCGAAGCTCGCGCACGCGCGCCGGGCCGAGCGGGCCGGGTCGGCCAGCGCGGCATCGACATCGCCCGAGACCACGCGACCGCGGCAGAGCACGTTGTCCGGATAGCGCGGATGCAGCGCCTCGCCGGCCGCGGCCGCGGCGAAGGCGGCGGGAGTCGTCTCGTGCGCCGGGCGCGGAGCGAAGCTGAGTGGCACTTCGGCCTCAGGCAGCGCCTCGAGCGTCTCGGCATCGCCGACGAGGGCGAGCACCGCCTCGCCGCGGAACCGGGCGACGCCGTCGGCGAGGACCGGCTGGTCGCGCAGGTCGGCAAAGATGGCGAACGCGTTGTTCGACACGTCGGCCGCAGTGAGGACATCGACGACGCCCGGCCAGCGGCGCAGGAACGCGGCGACATCGCCGAGCGTGAACGCCGCATGCGGATGCGGCGAGCGGATCACGCGCATCGCCAGCACGCCGCCCGGGTCGCCCGGCCAGGCGTCGGCGCCGAAGCGCTCGTCGCCGCGCACCTTGGCCGGCGCGTCGAGACGGGCGGCGCGGCTGCCGACCGACTTGCCGCTCTCGGCCACCGGTGCCGCCGCCACCTCGCCCGCGGCGACAGCGAGCACGGCCTCGACGATCTTGGTGTAGCCGGTGCAGCGGCAGAGCACGCCGGCCAGCGCATCGCGCACCTCGGCCTCGCTCGGCTTCGGGTTGGCGCGCAGCAGCGATTCCGCGCTCATCAGCATGCCCGGGGTGCAGATGCCGCACTGTGCCGCGCCGTGGGCGACGAAAGCGCGCTGCAGCGTCGAAAGCGCCCCGCCCGCTCCCGCCAGGCCCTCGACCGTGGTCACCGTCCGACCTTCGCACTGGCCGACGGCGACGATGCAGGAGCAGACCTGCCCGGCATCGAGCAGCACGGTGCAGGCACCGCAATCGCCGGCGTGACAGCCGATCTTGGTGCCGGTCAGGCCGAGCTCGTCGCGCAGCGCGTCGGAGAGCCGCCGGGTCGGGTCGCCGACCAGCTCGCGCTCGCCGCCATTGACCTGCAGGCGCACGATCTGCCGGGCGGCGAGGTCGCGCGCGGTCATGGCGAGAACGCCGCGAGGGCGCGGCGGAGCAGGGTCAGGGTCGCGTCGATGCGGTATTCGCCGCTGGCACGGATATCGTCGATCGGCGTCAGCGGCGCGAGGTCGCCGGGCTCGACGCAGGCGGCGAGCGTCGCCGCATCGCGCCCCGCGAGACGCGCTTCGAGCGCCGGCAGGCGCTTGGCCACCGCCGAGCAGCTGCCGACGGCGACGCCGGCATGGGCGACGGCGCCATCGGCGTCGAGCTCGATCAGCACCGCCACCATGGTGATCGAGATCACCAGGTAGCGTCGACCGCCGAGCTTGAGGAACACCGAACGCGCGCCGGCCGCGCGCGCCGGGATGTGCAGCGCGCTCACCAGCTCGGCCTCGCGCCGCGCGGTGCGGCGGCTGCCGAGCACGAAGTCCGCGAGCGGCAGGCGCCGCGACCCCGCGGCGCTCTGCAGCTCGACCTCGGCGCCGAGCGCGAGCAGGGCCGGCACGCCGTCGGCCGCCGGCGAGGCGTTGCAGACGTTGCCGGCGACGGTGCCGGCGTTCTGGATCTGCACGCCGCCGAGTTCGCGGGCCGCGGCCTTGAGGGCGTCGAACAGCGGCGGCAGGTCGGCCCGGATCACGTCGCTCCAGGTGGTGGTGGCGCCGATCGTCCAGCCCGATTCGCTGCGGCGGATGCCGCGCAGGCCGTCGACGCGCGAGAGATCGAGCACCGGCCGGGCGATCGGCCGGCCGACGTGCGCCGGATAGAGGTCGGTGCCGCCGGCGAGCAGCGTCCAGTCGCCGGCAGCGAGCAGGCTCGCGGCTTCGGCCACCGACCGCGGTCGCTCGAAACGGGTCATCGCCGCGCCTTCGTCCGCCAACGCGGGGCCTCCTTCATTGCAGGGACAATCTAGCATGCGCCCGGGCGGCGCCGACGACAAGCACACCTCCGCCCCTTCTTCCGATCACCGGGTTTCCCATCGCATGGCCGCTTACGAAGTCCAGAAGGTCCTCTCCGTCCACCACTGGAACGAGTCCCTGTTCACCTTCACCTGCACCCGCGCCACCAGCCTGCGCTTCGAGAGCGGCCATTTCGTCATGGTCGGGATCATGGTCGACGGCCGGGCGCTGATGCGCGCCTATTCGATCGCCAGCGCCCACTGGGAGGAGCATCTCGAGTTCTTCAGCATCAAGGTGCCGAACGGCCCGCTGACGTCGCGCCTGCAGTACCTCAAGGTCGGCGACGACGTCCTGGTCGGCAGGAAGCCGACCGGCACGCTGGTCATCACCGACCTGCTGCCCGGCCGCTACCTCTATCTGTTCGCCACCGGCACCGGACTGGCGCCGTTCATGAGCATCATCCGCGACCCGGATACCTACGAGCGATTCCAGAAGATCATCCTGGTGCACGGCGTTCGCAAGGTCGACGAGCTGGCCTATGCCGACCTGATCGCCCATGAACTGCCGCAGCACGACGCCCTCGGCGAGCTGGTGCGCAACCAGCTCGTCTACTACCCGACCGTGACGCGCGAGCCGTTCCGCAACCAGGGGCGCCTCCCGGACCTGATCGCCAACGGCAAGCTGTGCAGCGACATCGGCTTTCCGCAGATCGATCCGACCCAGGATCGGGCGATGATCTGCGGCGGCCCGGCGATGCTGAAGGACATGCGCACCGTGCTCGACCAGGCCGGATTCGTCATTTCCACCGGCATCGGCCACGCCGGCGGCTACGTGATCGAGCGCGCCTTCGTCGAGAAGTGAGTGACCCGGCGCGGCGCGCCGTGTCCCCGGGTCGCACCCGCGCGTAACGTCTCTGTAACGGCCTCGGACCTACAACCCCTGCATCGCCGAACGGCGGAACGGGGAGTGCAGGTCATGGCTGCTTCGACGAGGAATTTCCGGCCGGGCCGCGTGGCCCGCTCGCTTCGCTGGCTCGTGGCCGGCGCGGTGTTTGCGATCGTGGCCGGGTGCGGCGGCGGCTCCGCGTCCGCCCCCTCCGCAACGGGCGGCGGTGGGGGTGGCAGCGGTGACGGGGGCGGCGATGGTGGCGGCGGGGGCCCGGTCACGACCGGCCTCAAGCTCGTTCCACCCAGGCTCGGCCTGACGGTGGGCAGCGACGGCCGCCTGCTCGCGGTCAACGCCGGCGCAATGCCGAGCTGGATGTCGAGCGACGCCAGGGTCGCGACGGTCGATTCCGAGGGGCGGGTCCAGGCTGTGGCCAAGGGCAGCGCCGTGATCACCGCCACATCGGGCAGCGAGGTCGCGACCTCGACCCTGACCGTCTACCAGACCGAAGGTCCCAGCCCGGATGCCACGAGCGAATCGCTGATCGACGCCGCCCTGGCACAGAACCGGATCGACGCCGAGACGGCGCTCACCTACCGCGTCTTCGCAGTCTTCGGCGACGAGCGCCTGCCCATCGCCTACGAGGGCGCGCCGAGCGCCGCTCCGCCCCATCTGCTGCTGCGCGAGCTGATGACGACGATAGGCACGCTCTCGCCGGCCGCGCAGGCGGTGCTGCGGCCCTTCCTCCTGCCGCCGATCTATGCCGACAGCTGGTTTGCGCAGCGGCTCGGCCTCGGCGCATCGGCGCAAGCGTCGGCGCAGCACCGGGCCACCGCGGCGCGGGCGAAGGCGCTCTCGACCGTGAACTGCGCCGTGGGCATCGCGCCCAGCCTCTACGCCAAGGTCAGCACGGTTCACTTCAACGTCTACTACACCGTGTTCGGCGGCACCTCGTACGTCGCCGAGAACGCGAAGAGCGCTGCCGCCGCGGCGATGGTCGCGGCGATCATCGAGCAGGTCTACGACGCCGAGATCAAGCTGGTCGATCCGCTCGACCGCCTCGACGACAGCAAGGAAGCGTGCAGCGGCGGCGACGGGAAGTACGACATCTACTACGGTCCCTACGGCCTGGGCGGCATCGCCGCGTGGACCACGAGCTACGCGCTTCCCCCCGATCAGATCGGCAAGAAGAGCGAATGCGCCCTCCGTCCGAGCTTCATGTCGCTCAACAGCCTGAGCATCGAGTTCGCCACCGCCGAGCAGCAGCCGGCGAATTCGGGGCCGATGGTCAAGAGCCTCCTCGCCCACGAGTTTCTCCACGCGCTGCAGTTCACGATCGACCGCGCGGCGAGCTGCAAGGACCTGGAGTGGCTCGACGAGGCCACCGCGCAGTGGGCGATGGACCACCTCGTGCCCACGATCGCCCAGGGGCTGCCGGGTGAATTCGGCATGGAGCCCGGCGTCGGCAACGTCGCCTCCGGCTACCCGAAGAGCGGAACGGTGCTCGCGGCGTATCTCTATGCGGGGCACCTCACGTCGATCGAGAAGCCCGGGCCGGGCCTCGACCCGAAGCTGAACGGCTACTCGGACTACCTGTTCTTCCAGTACCTCGCCCGCACCCAGGGGCCCGACACCATCAGGCAGATCTTCGATGCCCTGGCCGGAGGCCGGAACAGCGTCGAGGCGATCGCCGCCGCCGTCGACATGAAGTCGGTCTGGCCGGCGTTCGCCCGGACCTTGTGGATCGGCTGGGAAGACAAGGTGCTCGACTACTGGGCCAACGAGGACGAATACAAGTTCGGGCTGGCGCAGGTCTATGCCCAGGTGCCGACCGTGCAGACGATCCCCCAGGAGATGAAGGATCGGCAGAAGACGACGCCGGTCGACCAGAAGGGGCAGAAGAGCGCGCAGTTCGAGCTCCTTGCCAACGCCCTCGCCTTCAGCGGCAACTACGAGGTCGAGCCGCGCAGCATCCTCTACGAGCACCTGAAGTTCAGCGACCCCTCGGTCCACGCCGTCGTCTTCTACAACCCGATCGCCGACCGGCCGGACAACGGCCCGATGAAGCTCGAGGCACTGAAGAAGATCGGCGGCAAGTGGCAGCCGCCCGAGGACTGGACCCCGCGGGCGTTCCAGACCTATTGCCTCGACAACCAGGACGAGCGCCTCGAGGAGCTGTTGCTCATCGTCAGCAACAGCGATGCCAACCGCGCCAGCGAAACGCCCTTTGTGATCTCGAACCTGTCGCCGATGAAGCAGGCCACCTCGAACGTCGGCTGCTGGCAGTGGTTCGGCAGCGCCAGCGTGACCACCGAGACGGCGTTCGGCTACACGACGGTGGAAAGCATGACGGGACCGTTCGTCCGCTTCCGCGCCCTCTCGGACGATCCGAACGACAAGCTGGTCGGGCTGGACGTGTTCGTCGCCGACGTGACGAGCCGGGTCACCTACAGCGTCAGCGGGCCGATCACCGGGACCAGCTGCACGATCTCCGGGACGGGCACGGCGAACCCGAAGGTGCCGGGCGAAGGCAGCATGTTCGTCAACTACCTGACTCTCGACGGCCCGCCCACGCCGCTGGAGCGGATGGCCGTAGGGTCGGGGCAGACCACCGTTCCCGGCGTGAGCACGACGATCAGCTGCCCCGGCAAGGCGCCCGAGGTCACCGTCCTCGACCAGGCGACGAACTGGCTCGCCTGGCCGAGCGACGGCGTGCCGGTCAGCGCCGACGGAAGGACGATCAGCGGCACCTGGACCGAGGTCGATCCCGACGGAACGCGCAAGACCTCGGTCTGGAACTTCACGTCCGTCCGCCAGTAGCGCGAAGGGCGCAGCCGGCGGCGATGGCGACGTTCCTCGCTACCATCGGGAACTCGTCCCGGGGTCGCTTCTCGCCCTCGACGCGGCGAACGGCAGGGGTTGCATGCGCCTCGAACTGACCCGCCACGCGCTCGCCCTGCAGGCCGACGGCTCGAGCAGCGCGCTGGCGCCGCGCGACGCCGTGCTCCTGGCCTGGCTGGCGCTCGAGGGGCCGACGCCGCGGACCCGCCTGGCCGAGCTGCTCTGGCCGGAAAGTGGCCTGACCGCGGCGCGCAACACGCTGCGCCAGCGCCTGTTCCGCTTGCGCAAGCACTGCGGCGAGCTGGTCGAAGGCGGCGAGCTCCTGCGCCTGGCCGAGGCCGTTCGCCACGACCTCGGCGATGCGGACGGCGTGCTCGGCGGGCTGCAGTTCCCCGACGCTCCGGCGCTCGACACGTGGCTGCGCGGCCAGCGCGAGCAACGCGCCGGCGCCGCCCGCCACGTGCTCGAGCGCGAGGCCCGGGCGCTCGAGGACGCCGGCGAGCTCGCCGCCGCGCTGCCGGTCGCCGAAGCGCTGCTCCGCCTCGATGTCCTGAGCGAAGCCGCGCACCGCCGCCTGATGCGCCTGCATTACCTGCGCGGCGACCGCGCCGGCGCCCTGCTCGCCTTCGACCGTTGCGAGCGCACTCTCAAGGACGAAGTCGGGACCCGGCCCTCCGAAGAGACGCTGAGCCTGCTGCGGACGGTCGAGCAGGCGCATCCCCACACCTGGATTGCCGGGCAGGCGCTGCCCGCCTCGGCCCTCAGGCCGCCCCGTCTGATCGGTCGCGATGCCGAGCTGAGCGAGCTTGCCCGCGCCTGGGCGGCGGACCAGCTGTTCGTCGTCACCGGCCAGGCCGGGTCGGGCAAGAGCCGGTTGCTCGACGCCTTTGCCGAGACGCGCGAAGGCCTGCTGATCCTGCGTGCGCGGCCCGGCGACGACAAAGTGCCGCTGGCCACGCTCGAGCGGCTGGTGCATCGCCTCGGCGAGCGCTGGCCGGCGCTCGGCGCCGCGCCGGCCTACAGCCGGTTCATGACCCGCACCTCCGGCCCGGGCGAAGGCCGGCCGCCGACGGTGCAGTCGGTGGCGCCGATCCTGCGCGAGCTGCTGCTCGCGGCGCGGCCGCTGGGCCTCGCCGGCCTCGTGCTGGACGACCTGCAGTTCGCCGACGATGCGAGCGCCGACACCTGGCAGGAGCTGCTCGACTCGCCGGCGCTCGCCGGCATCCGCTTCGGCTTTGCGTCCCGTCCCGACGGCGCGGTCGCCGCAGCGCGGATCGCCGCCCTGTGCGCGCGCAGCGATGCCGCCGGCCTGGCGATGCAGCCGCTGCTCGCGGAGGCGGTGCAGCCCTTCGTCGAGTCGCTCGCGCTTCCCGGCGTCGACTGCGCCGCGGTCGCGGCCACGCTGGTGCGGCGCATCGGCGGCAATCCGCTGCACCTGCTCGAGACCATTCGCCACGCGCTCGAGAAGCACGGCCACTTGCGCGCCGACCGGCTCCAGGCGCCGGCGCGCGTCACCGAGCTGCTGGAACAGCGCCTGCTGGCCTTGCCTGCCGACGGTCTCCTGCTCGTCCGCATCGCCGCCGTCGCCGGCAGCGACTTCGACCCCGAACTGGCCGCGGCGGTGAGCCGGCGCGATGTCCTCGAGCTCGCCGACTCCTGGCATGCGCTCGAGCGCCAGGGCCTGCTCGACGCGCGCGGCTTCATGCACGACCTGATCGGCGAGGCGGCGCAGCGCCTGCTGCCGCAACCGATCGCGCGGGTGCTGCACGGGCGTGTCGCCGCGCACCTCGCCGGGCGCGGCGCGAGCGCGGCAAGGCTCGCGCACCACCTGCTGAGCGCCGGCGACGACGCCGCAGCGGTGCCTCACCTGACTGCGGCGGCGCGCCTCGCCTGGCACCTCGGCCGCGGCCGCGAGGCGCGCGAAGCCTTCGAACGGGCGGCGTCGATCGAGCTGGCCCGAGGCCGCCCGGATGCGGCCTTCGACCTGCTGTTCGACAGCGCGGAGGCAACCAGCGAGCTCGGCCCCCTGGCGGCCTTCCACGACACCGTCGAGCGCCTCGCGCCGCTGGCGCATACCCTGTCGCAACGGGCCCGTGTCGCCTTCTTCCGCCTCGTCGACCGCCACGAGCGCGGCAACCGCGAAGGCTTTCTCGAGCTCGTCGATGCCG
>Ga0068858_100002968_pt1 | contig 17032 bp, 11 predicted proteins | sample KBSSwiS12_FD_66589 | JGI IMG/M metagenome (GOLD analysis project Ga0068858, IMG submission 66589) | Switchgrass rhizosphere microbial communities from Kellogg Biological Station, Michigan, USA - KBS Switchgrass S1-2 | ecosystem: Host-associated > Plants > Roots > Rhizosphere > Soil ...
TTCGGCAGCAACATTCAGAACGGACAAACGACCGTCGGCGTCAGCGCGGGCGGCATGGGAGCCGGCATCATCGGCGGTGAAGCGGACTTCGGATGGAGCCCGAGCTTCTTCGGCACGAAGAGCGACTTCGGCAACAACACCGTCATGAACCTGATGGGGAACCTGATTGTCGGCATCCCGGTCGGCGGCCAGCATGGCGCGGGCGTTCGTCCGTACGTGGTCGGCGGCCTCGGTCTCATCCGGAGCCAGATTGACGGCGGGTCCGTCGCTAACGTTTCCTCATCGAACAACATGTTCGGATGGGATGCGGGCGGCGGCGTGATGGGCTACTTCAGCGAACACGTCGGTCTGCGGGGCGACGTGCGGTATCTGCGAGCCACGAGCGATCTGAAAACCGGCGTGACCACGCTGGATCTGGGCGGCAACCAGCTGCACTTCTGGCGCGCGAGCATCGGCGTGGTGTTCCGCTAAAGCTAACGGACGAAGAAGAAACCGCGGAGGACGCAAAAAATCATCTTCACGCCAGACGGGTTTCTGTCTAGTTTTCTACCCGCCAGATTTCCCGGTACGTCTCGCCCTCGTCATCCGTGACGAGGGCGACGATGCCGTTGATCGGAAATTCGGCGCCCGCCTCTCCCCCGCTCGTCAGCAGCGACAGCAGACGCGGCAGATGCTGGAAGTGACCGGCGATCGCGATGTCGCGCGTTTCACCCTTCAGCCGATCGCGAATCCAGTGCGGCGGATCGTCGGGCTGGAGATCACGGCTGACCGAGAACTCCGCCAGCGGGTTGCACGCGCGCCAGAATTCCTGAGCGGTCTGCTTCGCGCGCAATTTTCCACTGTGCCACACGACGTCGGGCTTCGCGCCCAGCGCGGCCGCCTTCGCCGCGACGCGTGCCACGCCCGCAAGGCCCACCGGCGACAGCGGACGCCGCGCATCGTCCTCGCCCGACATAGCGACGCCGTGATGAATCAGGAACAGATACATAGGGTCAGGACGGCGGCGTAGGGCTCCGGGCTGAGGGCTCAGGGCTTAGAGCGCGTTTCAAAATCAACCGTAGTGCAGGCCTTCAGGCCTGCCCGTCGAGGCGGACCTAAAGGTCCGCACTACATTTTGAAACGCACTCCCAGCCCTCAGCCCTGCGCCCTCAGCCCTTTAATATTACTCATGGCTGGAGAAATTAGCGGATGGTTGCTGTTGTTGTGCCGCCTGCTGGTCGTGTTCCATCCACTGAGCCTGGCCATCACCGCATCGAACGCGATGAGCGCGCTTCCCGCTCGCGGCACCGCTGTCGGGCTGATTCTCCTGCTCCGTCTCGTCGTCGTCGGTTTTGGCATGGCGGCCGGCCGCGCGCTTCAGACCGTGCAGACTGGAGCCGTGAACATGGCCAGAGCGGCGCTCGCTGCGTCGGTGGCGACCGACGTGTTCGTCTACACGACGCCGTATTTTCCAAGCAACAGGATGCCGGGCGACACGATCTACTACGTGGCCGCAACCCTGGCCTATCACGGTGCGTGGCTCGCGTATCTATCGCGGTCGAGACGGGTCCGCGCCACGTACGCCGATGCCTAGCACTTCCCACCAAACAACGCGGCGCTGAAGCGCTGCGCCACACCCCTTTTCACCCTTGGCGCCACACCTCTCATCAGTCGTGCAGGCCTTCAGGCCTGCAATTGCGTTTTTCGCTCGTGGCGGAGGGTGCCTGCGAAAAAGCCGCGAGCGGCTGCATAATCACGGGCATGAAGCACACGCTCATCGCCGCAGCCTGCCTGGTCGCTGCCGTCACTGTCACGGCGCAGCAGAAGGCGCCGCAGAACGACTCGATCCGCCAGGACGACATGCGAGCGGATCTGTTCTTTCTCGCCGGCGATTCGATGCGCGGACGCCTGACCGACACGGAGGAGAACCGCGCATCGGCCGACTTCATCCGGTCGCGCTTCGAGCGCATGGGCCTGAAGGGCGCCGGGCCTGGCGGCTCGTTCTATCAACCGTACAACCTGATGACCGCCACCGTCGGCGATGCGGCGCTCAACACGCTGGAGATCTCGAGCGCCGACGGGGTGGCGCGGCGCCTTCGGTTGGGACAGGAGTTCTATCCTCATCGCTTCAGCGCGAGCGGTACGGTCACCGGCACCGTGGTGTTCGCGGGCTTCGGCATCAGTGCGCCGCACCTGGGTTACGACGACTACAACGGCGACGTGAAGGGCAAGATCGTCCTCGCGCTGGATCACGAGCCCGGTGAACGGGATCCGAACAGCCCCTTCGACGGCGTCGTGACGTCCGAGCCCTCCACGGCGTGGCGCAAGGCGCTTGCGGCGCAGGAGAAAGGCGCGATCGCCGTGCTGTTCGTCAGCGACGTGCACAACCATCCGGACGCGCAGAATTTCGACGCGGCCGCGCGCGCCTACTGGCCGGAGAAACCGCCGCGCATCCTCGCCTACACGCTGGCGCCATGGGCGGATCGCATTCATATTCCGGTCGCTCAGATCTCACCCGCCCTGGCCGCCTCACTGTCTGCCGGCACGAACAAGTCGTTCGACGCGCTCGCGAAATCGGCTGAGACCGCGCACGGCCTCGCGCCTGTGCCGCTGCCCGGCAGCCGCCTGACGCTGCAGACCGCCGTCGATCGCCACATCGTGCCGGATCGCAATGTGGTCGCGCTGCTCGAAGGCAGCGATCCCACGCTGAAGAACGAATGGGTGATCGTGTCAGCCCACTACGACCACAACGGCGCCGACGCCACACAGATCTTCAACGGCGCGGACGACAACGGATCGGGCGTCGTCGCGCTGATCGAGATCGCCGAAGCGTACGCGCTCGCGGCGAAGGACGGACGGCGGCCGAAGCGCAGCATCCTGTTCGCGTCGTGGAATTCCGAGGAGCGCGGGTTGCTCGGCGCGTGGGCGTACACCGAGCGGCCGCTCGCGCCGCTGGAGACGATCGCCGCCGTGCTGAACATGGACATGATCGGCCGGAACGAAGAGATCCCGATTGGCGGCGGCCAGCGGTTCGCGGGCCTCGAAGTGCAGACGGCCGAGTCCAACAGCAACGCGCTGAACCTGATGGCCTTCTCCAGGGTGCCCGACATCACGAACGTGGTGGAGAAGGCCAACGGCGGCATCGGTCTCGAGTTGAAGAAACGCTACGACAACAACAGCTCGAATCTGCTGCGGCGCAGCGACCAGTGGCCGTTCCTCCAGCGCGGCGTGCCGGCGATGGGCTTCATCACGGGACTCCACCCCGACTACCACACGCAGTACGACCGTCCCGAGAAGATCAACTACGTGAAGATGGAAAAGATCGCGCGGCTGGTTCACCAGGTGAGTTGGGATATCGCCAACGCGGATGCGAAACCGAAGGCGCCGGCGACGCGATCGATCACGCAATAGATCACGAAACGCACGAAAGGTCACGAAACGCACGAAACTGCGAACGCGAAGACGCGAAACACACGAAGAAGAAGGAACCGCCGAGACCGCTGAGATCACAGAAAGCCTGGCTAGCTCATAGAGTGAACGTCCGGCGCCGGGTGTTCAACCCGCACCAGCGTTGAACAGAATTGTTTTCGTGTGTTTCGTGCTTTCGTGAGCTTCGTGATGAAAGATCGTCTCTGCGTGCCTTTGGGCTCTCCGCGGTTAAGCGTGATGTCGAATGCAGCGTGACAGTGTGAGGTGCTGAATGCGTAAGGTCCTGGTCGCGGCCATGATGTCCGCGCTGGTGTCGTCCGCCGCGGAAGCGCACGTCGTGCGGCTGCGCATCGAGCGGCGCGAGGTGATCCTCGACGGCCGCCCGTTCGGCGCTGCGGGACCGTACGAAAAGCTCGTCGGCAAGGTCGACTTCGGCCTCGATCCCTCGCTGCCTCGCAATGGCGACATCGTCGATCTGAAGCTGGCGCCGCGAAACGCGCGCGGCGAAGTGGAAGCGAGCGCCGATTTCTACATGCTGAAGCCGGTCGACCCGCGACGCGGCAACGGCCGCCTGTTCTACGAGGTCGGCAATCGCGGCGGCAAGTCGCTGCTCCAGACGTTTCAGAAGGCCGCCGGATCAACCGATCCGACGAAGGAAGCGGAGTTCGGCGACGGAGCCCTGATGCGTCAGGGGTTCACGCTGCTGTGGATGGGATGGCAGTGGGACGTCCCGCAGCGAGCGGGCACGATGCGGATGGAAATTCCGATTGCCTCCGAAAATGGCAAGCGGATCACCGGCCTCGTCCGCGGCAATTTCATTCTCAACGAGCGCGCCGCAACCGCGCCGGTCGCCGATCGCGCGCACCAGGCCTACGCGCCGATCGATCCGAACAGCCCCGAGAACGTGATGACGGTCCGCGACGATCCGACCGCCAAAGGCCAGGTGATTCCGCGCGAGCGCTGGCACTTCGTCGATGGCGGCACCGTGACGCTCGATGGCGGATTCGAGCCGGGCCGCATCTACGACGTGGTCTATCGAAGCGCTGATCCGCGTGTCGTCGGCATCGGCCTCTCCGGCACGCGCGATCTCATCTCCTTCATGAAGTACGACACGACCGCGGAGAACCCGATGCCGGGAATCCGCTACGCGATCGGCTGGGGTGTTTCTCAGAGCGGGCGCTTTCTGCGGCACTTCCTGTATCAGGGATTCAACGAGGACGAGCAGGGTCGCAAGGTGTTCGACGGCGTCTTCGATCAGGTCGGCGGCGCGGGGCGAGGCTCGTTCAACCATCGCTTCGGGCAGGCGTCCCGCGACGCGCTCCAGTATTTCAACATCCTGTTTCCGGTCGACCTGTTTCCCTTTACCGACGGCCCGTCAACCGATCCCGAGAGCGGCACGGTCGACAGTCTGCTCGCGCGCGCCGAACGCAGCGGCACGGCGCCGAAGGTCTTCCACCTGCTCACCAATTCCGAGTACTTCAACCGCGCAGGCTCGCTCGTCCACACGGATCCGACCGGCACGAAGGACGCCGAGCTCCCGCCGAACACGCGCGTCTACATGATCGCGTCAGCCCCGCACGGACCGGGACCGTTCCCGCCGGTGTCGAATGTCGGCGGCGGCATGACCGGCCGCGCGGTGCTGAATCCGCTGAACTACTCACCGGCTGTCCGCGCGCTGTTCCGCGCGCTCGACCGCTGGATCGTGGACGATGTCGCGCCGCCGCCGAGCGCATATCCGCGTCTGTCTGACGGCACGCTGACGGCGCCGTCGAAGGCCGGATGGCCGGCGATTCCCGGCTATCAGCTTCCCCAGCAGCCGCTGCGCGCGTTTCACTTGAATTTCGGCGCGGACTGGCCGAAGGGGATCGTGAGCGTCGAGCCGCCGGAAGTCGGCAAGCCGTTCAGCGTCAGCGTTCCGGCGGTGGACGCCGACGGCAACGTCCGCGCGGGCATCCGCCTGCCGGACATCGCGGTTCCACTGGCGACGCAGGCGGGCTGGAACTATCGCGACGTTTCCATGGGCGCGCCGGATCGGCTCGCAGGAGAGATCGGATCGTACATTCCGTTCGCGCGCACGAAATCGGATCGCGATCGGAGTGGCGACCCGCGCCTGTCGATCGAGGAGCGCTACCGCAATCGGGACGAGTACGTCGGGAAGTTCGCGGCGTCGGCGCTCGACCTCGTCGCTCACGGCTACCTGCTTCCCGAAGACGTCGCCGACCTGCTCCAGCATGCCGTGGAACACTACAACTTCGCGCTTGGCAACAGGGAGGGCAGGTAGGTCGGGTGGGTCGGGTGGGTCAGGTAGGTTACCAATCAGGAAAAAGGAACCTCATGAAAATACGTCTTTCGCTGGCAACTGCAATCGTGCTTCTCGCAGCTTCCGTGTACGCGCAAGGTCTGCCCAACTTCACGGGCACCTGGACGTTCGATGCCGCGAAGAGCGACTTCGGGCCGATCCCGCCGCCCGAGTCGATCGTCATGGTCATCGATCACAAGGAGCCGACGCTCAAGGTCAATGTCACGCAGAAGACGCCGATGGGAGAGGCGGCCAACGACAGCACGTACACCACCGACGGCAAAGACAACATCAACAAGATGCGCTCGCCGGCCGGCGAACAGGACGTCAAGTCGACGACGAAATGGAATGGGAAAACGCTGACGACGTCGCGGACGATTGAGGCTCAGGGGATGACCATAGGGATCGACGAGACCTGGGATCTTTCGGCCGACGGCAAGGTCCTGACGATCAATCGGATGCTGAAGACGCCGCAGGGAGATTTCAACACCAAGATCACGATGAACAAGAAATAGCCGGGGGATTTATCCGCGGATTACGCGGATGTACGCGGATTCGAAGGCGAGCGTCCGGCGTCGGCCGCGAAGCGGCCGGTTGGCGAAGGAAAGCGAACGGTGTGAATACGAGCCCGCTGCGTTTGGATGGCTTGTATTCACTCCGTTGCTTTCTTCACCGCGCGGCTCCGCCGCGCCGCCGGACGCCAGGCCGAACGACGACATCAGCCTGATGAGTCGGACTCACCTGATTCAATCCGCGAAATCCGCGGATGATTTCTTAGAGATCGGCGCAACTGACGGAAAAGACGTCAGCGGATCACGGGCAGGACGACGTGAGACGGACGCTCGCGCGACGTGTAGACGCGCTGGGTGGCGGCGACGAAGTCTTCCGCCTTCGCGGCGTAGATGCTCGGGACGAACGTCTGCGGATTGCGATCGATCAGCGGAAACCAGGTCGACTGCACCTGCACCATCAACCGGTGTCCCTTCAGGAAGACGTGATCGTGGCTGCGCAAAGGCACGGCGATCTCGGTCGGCTGGTTGGCGACCATCGGCTGCGGATGCTCCCAGCTCTTGAGATAGCGGCCGCGCCGCACTTCCATCGCAATCGGCAGCTGGTATCCATTCAGCGATTGCGCGTACTGACCCGGCTGCGGTCCCGCGTCGGCATTCCAGGCGTTGGCCTGCGCGTTTTCGGGATACACGTCGATCAGCTTCAACACGAAATCGCTGTCGGTCCCGGACGTTGACGCGAACAGGTTGGCGGACAGCTCGCCCGTCACGGTCAGGTCGCGGTCGAGCGGCTGGCTGACCCACGTGGCCACGTCGGGCCGGCCGTCCACGAAGCGCTGATCCGCGACTTCCCATCGGCGCCAGTCACCAGCGGGATAGGTCGGCGAGATCGGCCGCGATCTGTACGGCACCGGGTTCGCAGGATCCGAGATGTACTGCACGTAGCTGTCGCCGGCCGGCGGCGGATCGAACGTCAGCTCGTGATTCGCGCGCAGGTACACGCTGGTCGCCGTCGCCTTCGGCGGCCAGGCGGCGTACGTCTGCCAGCTGTTCGAGCCGGTCTGGAACGTGGACGCCTTCCACGGAAACTTCTCGCCTTTTCCGTGCAGCCAGTAGCGGAACCAGGGCGCTTCGATCTTCTCCCTGAATTCCACCGCCGTGTCGTGGCCGCCGAACGACACCTGTCCGATCGATTCCGCGTTCGTGTTGTGCCACTGACCGTGGAACCACGGTCCCGCGACCATCAGGTTGTAGCGGTTGGGATCGCTCTGCTCCGATCGGCGATAGATCTCCCACGGTCCCCACGGATCTTCCTGATCCCAGAAGCCGGCCACGTTCAGGTTCGGCACGAACGCGCCCTTCACCTGGGTCACCCACGCCTCGTCCTTCCAGAACGCATCGTAGTCGGGATGCTGGACGATGGAATTCCAGTACGGAATCGAACCGTGAAGGTATTTCGCGTTGACGTTCGAGAGCGGGCCGAGGTTGAGATACCAGGAGTACGTGTCGTAGGTTTCGAACTTGAAGTTGGTGTTCGCGTTCTTGTCGGCCTGCTCCAGCACCGCATATTCGAACGAGTAGCTCTCCCGCAGCGCGCCGTACCGATGGTCGTCGTCGTTCATCCATTGATCGGCGGGAGAGGCCTGCTCGGAAATGGCCTTGAGCGCCGGGTGTGGGTGCAGGAGCGTCATCGCGGCCGTCAAGCCGTCGTACGAGACGCCGAAGATGCCGACCTTGCCGTTGTTGTTCGGAATGTTTTTCACGAGCCAGTCGATCGTGTCGTAGGCGTCGGTCGTCTCGCTGGTCGCCTTCGGATTCTCGAGATCGGCCCTGGACGACAACTCGAAGGTGCCTTCGGACCCAAATCGGCCGCGAAGATTCTGGACGACGAAGATGTAGCCGTCCCGCGCGAGATCTTTCAGCGTGGCGCTGCTCGCAAAGTCTGCGTTCGCGGGCACGCCATACGGCGTCCGCCGCAGCAGGATGGGCAGCGGTCCCGAAGCGTTGGCCGGCGCGGCGATCACCGTCTCGAGACGGACGCCGTCGCGAACCGGGACCATCACCTTGCGGTACGTGAAGGCCGGACTTTGCGCCGCTCCCTGCAACACCAGGACGCCAAGCAGCAATGCGGCAATCGTCCACTTCCCTTTTGCAATTTGCCTTTTGCAATTTGCAATGTTCATGAGCATCCCTTGAGCGCGCTCTGATAGGGAGAGCCTTTGCCAGCCGCGATCAGACGCTCGTCGGCGCGATCGACCTGCTCGAGGAAGTACGCGTGGAAGCGCGCGGCGCGCTCCAGCCCTTCCGCCGGGACGGCCTCCAGCACGTCGCCTGACGCATGATAAAAAGTCCCCGACTGAATCATCTGCGTCATCGGCACGTTCAGCGGCCGGTATCCGCCCAGGTCGCCCGACACGGTCGTTCCGGCCGACTGGTAGGTCGCTACGCCATAGCAGCGCGACGCACGGCTCCACAGATCGAACAGGAACGGCGATTCGTTGGTGACGCCGACGGCCTTGGCCGCTTCGGTGACGCTGGTCTCCCAGCTCATCCCGATGTTGTCCGTCGCCCGCACTTTGCCGCGGACGATGTCGGCGTAGGCGACGTGCTCGAGGTTGAGGATGAGCACGGTGCCCTCCTTCAGTTCAGGATGCGCGGCGACGAGCGACGCCGGGCCGTTCCCGGGACCGTGATGGCCGCCGCTGGCGACGAACATGAGGGTGTGCTGCGGCTTCGGCTGCTTCGCAAAATACTTCGCGAGGCCGACGAGGACCGCCAGGCCGCTCGCGTTGTCGTCGCCGCCTTGAAAATATCCGTCCGCGTGCGCGTTGACGATGATGCGTTTCGGCGACGCCCCGGGGATGGTCGCGATGCCGTTGGCGGACGTCAGGCTGCCCTGCTCCTCAGAGGTCAGAGACAACGTGACCTTCAATTTGTCGAGCATGCCGGCGTTCGCCGCCTTGCCGATCACCGTCTGCAGGAACCACGCGTCCTGGCCGCCAATCATGAAACAAGGCGCGGCGCCGCACGCGAACCTCGGATCGACGTACTGCGCGTTGCCGGGACCCTCGATGGCGTTGATGACGCCGACCGCTCCCAGTTTCGCGATCTTGAGCGCGACACCTTGTTCACCGGCGCCGAACAGCGACGGCTCCGGGCGCACGCGCACCACGGCGATCCGACCCTTGACGTCGCGTCCGGCCAAATCCGCGTCCGTGCCGTGTCCTACATAGACGATCGGCGCGGTCAACGCGCCTCCCGGAATCGATGCGCCGCCCGGCTGCGGGAACGCGGACTGCAGTGTCACCGTCTGCGTGCCGGCGCCGAACGCCGGATCGCCGACGAGCTGCACCTGCCACGATTTCGGCACCCACATCGGCGCCGGAACCGCGTAGGTTTCAACCCTCGCGTCGTTCAGCCCCGCATTCCTGAACGCGTCGACGGCCCACTCGATCGTATGCATGAACGCCGGCGTCGCCGCGCGGCGTCCCCACACCTTGTCACCGGCGCCGAGACTCTCGAGCGAAAAGCCGACGATCTTCTTCTGATCGGCCTTCAGCGCTGCCGCGTCGAGCAGTTCATCCGGCTTGCCGGGACGATGAGCGAACGTCGCCGGCACCGGCGCGAAGGTATCGTCGTACTTCATCACCGGCTTGCGGGGATCGCTCAGCGGCGCCGGACCCGGCGTCCCGAACCAGGCCGTGCTGTCAGCCGCCCGCGGCGTGGCGATAGCGGCGCCGATCAGCAGGAACAGGATCACTCTTTTGCGCATCTTGCGTTCTTACCCCTTCACATTCTGCAATCCTGCAATCTGCAATCTGCAATTCACCATGCCATGACGTAGCTATCCCCCGTGGGACTGACGCCGCCCATCAGGACGCCTGTCCGCGGATCGATCAGGATCGCTTTCACCGAACCGACACCCTTCACGTTGCGAATGTCGAGTGCGTGTCCCTTCGCGGCGAGAGCCTCCTGCACGTTCACGGGCAGCATCGCGGGCGTGAGCAGCTTTCCTTTCACGTCGTGCGGCGCGTAGGAGTCGCGGAAGCTGTTGCTGATGACTGTCGGCTGCTCGAGCGCTTCCTGCACGTTCATGCCGAACTCGGCGACGTTGAGGAAGAACTGCAGCTGGGTCTGCGGCTGCGTGTCGGAACCCGGCGTGCCGAACGACACCCACGGCTTGCCGTCCTTCAGCGCCATCGCGGGATTGATCGTCTGACGCGTGCGCTTGCCCGGCTGGAGTGAGTTGACGTCCTTCGGATCCAGGTAGAAGTAACGCATCCGGTCGTTCATGACGAAGCCGCCCTTGTCGACCACCATGCCGCTGCCGAATCCGCTCAGCAGACTCGACGTGATCGAGACCATGTTGTGATCCTTGTCCACCACCGCGAGATAGGTGGTGAGGTTCAGGATCTCGTTCGGATCGAACGCCTTGACGTCGGAGGGACGCTCTTGCGGCGCCGCGTACGCCTGTGCCTGCGCGGCAGTGGTCGCCTTCATGGCGCGCGGATCGCCGGGAACCGGTTCGCCCTTGATGGCGCGATTCGGATCGATCTGCGTTCTCCGGACCGCCGCGTATTCCTTCGACAGCAGCTCCTTCATCGGGATGTTCGGCACGAACTTCGGGTCGCCGACGTACGCGTTGCGATCCGCGAAGGACAGCTTCAACGCCTCGGTGACGGCGTGGAGGTACGGCGCGCTGTTCCGTCCCATTTCCTTCAGGTTGTAGCCTTCGAGGATGTTCAACGCCTCGAGCATGACGAAGCCCTGCGAATTCGGCGGGCACTCGTAGACCTCGACGCCGCGATAGTTCACGTGAACCGGCGCGTCTTCGTACGGCTGATAGCCGGCCAGATCGGCTTCGCTGATGATGCTGCCGTTGGCTTTCAGGAACGCCGCCGTGTTCTTCGCGACGTCCCCTTTGTAGAAGGCGTCGGGGCCTTGCGCCGCGATCGCGCGCAGCGTTCGCGCCAGGTCCGGGTTGTGGATGATGTCGCCCATCGCGAGCGGCTTGCCGTCCTTGAAATACAGCCGGGTGGACGGCGGGAACTTCGCGAGCTTCGCCTTGGAGCTCTCGATCGTCGACGCGAGCGCCTCGGTGACCGGGAATCCGCCGTCGGCAATCTCAATCGCCGGCGCGAGGACTTCGCTCAGCGTTTTGGTTCCGTACGTCTTCACCGCGTAGGCCGCGCCGCCCACGGCTCCCGGCACTGAAATCGACAGCGGTCCTTCGTCGGGAATGCCGCCTTTCGATTTGTAGTAGTCGATCGTGGCGGCTTGCGGCGCGTAGCCGGTGCCGTTGATGAACTTCACTTCGCGGGTTTTCGCGTTGTAGTAGAGGACGAACATGTCGGCGCCGAGGCCGGTCATGCCGGGCTCGACTTCGCCTTGCACCGCCCAGGTCGCAATCGCGGCGTCGATGGCGTTGCCGCCCGCCTTGAGAATACGCATGCCCGCTTCGGCGGCGAGCGGATGTCCCGCGGCGACCATGCCGTGCTGCGCGACGATCGTCGGCCGCCAGCTCCCGCTCGTGGCTTGCGGATTGTTCTGGGCCTGCGGTCTGCCGATTGAGACGAGAACGAGGACTAGGACGGCGATAAAGACATGCCTGCGCGTCATGCGGCCTCCAGGAAATTTCAGATTTCAGCGTTCAGATTTAAGATTGGATTCTGAAAATCAATCTGAAATCTGAATTCTAAAATCTGAACTCTAAACGATCCCCGTCAGGTAATAAACCGCTATCACGACAAACACAGCCGTGGTCTTGATGCAGGTGATCACGAAGATATCGCCGTAGGACTGGCGATGCGTCAGGCCCGTAATGGCCAGGAGCGTGATGATGGCGCCGTTGTGCGGCAGCGTATCCATGCCACCGCACGCCATCGCGGCCACGCGGTGCAGCACCTCCATCGGTATGTGGGCGGCGGTCGCGGCGGCCTTGAACTGATCCGCCATCGCCGCCAACGCGAGGCTGAGGCCCCCTGACGCCGATCCGGTCATGCCCGCGAGCGTCGTGACCGCGATCGCCTCGTTGACCAGCGGGTTCGTGATCACCTTCATCGCCGACTGAATCGCCGCGAAGCCGGGCAGCGCCGCGATGACGGCACCGAAACCGAACTCCGATGCAGTGTTGAGCGTGGCGAGCAGGCAGCCGGCGATCGCCATCTGGCTGGCCTTCGAAAACGCCGCGCTCACCCGCCGCCACGCGAACAGGCATACCGTGGCGATACCGAGCATCAGCGCGCCCTCGACCGCCCAGACCCCGACCTGGCGCGACACGTCCAGCACCAGTGGTGTGGTGCCAGGAGTCAGCGCCAGCGTCGCCTTCGGGCCGTACCAGCGCGGCAGCAGCTCGGTGAACACGATGTTCATCACGGCAACCACGGCCAGCGGCACGCACGCCAGAACCGCGGGCACCATCGCGTGCTCGTCGATGGTCTCGGGTTCGTTCAGATGTCCGACGCCGTAGCCTTCGCCGGACGTTACCGCTGCACGCCTGCGCCAGTCCAGGTACGCCATCCCGACGACCAGGATGAACACGCCGCCGATCGGCCCCAGAATCGGCGCGGCCATCGTCGTCGTACCGAAGAACGTCGTCGGGATGATGTTTTGAATCTGCGGGCTTCCTGGCAACGCGTCCATCGCGAACGTGAAGGTTCCCAGCGACATCGTCGCCGGGATGAGCCGCTTGGGAATGTTCGCGGCGCGGAACAACTCCGCGGCGAACGGATAGACGGCGAACGCCACCACGAAGACGGAGACGCCGCCGTACACCATCAGCGCGCAGATGACGACGATGCCGAGCATGGCGTGGCGCCGGCCGGCGGCGCGGCTGATCGCGGCGGCGAGCGAACGCGCGAAACCGGAGACCTCGATCAGCTTGCCGAACAGCGCGCCCAGCATGAAGACGGGAAAGTAGTTTCGGACGAACGTCGCCATGTTCTCCATGAACAGGGCGCTGTAGGCCGGCAGGACCGACGCGGGAGCCGTCAGCAGCACGGCGCCGAGCGCGGCGACCGGCGCGAAGAGGATGACGCTGTAGCCCCTGTAGGCGACCAGAATCAGGAACCCGAGCGCGAGAAGCGAAACGATGACGGTCAAAGGCTGGCCGATGATACATTGCGCCGATGAAAATCCGACGCGTGACAACCGGACACAACGCGGAGGGCAAGGCGATCTTCGTGAGTGACACGGAGGTCGATGGGCATTCGCTCGCTCTCCTGCCCGGCGCCGAGTTTCACCGTCTGTGGGGTGCAGACGTTCCGCCGCGATTTCCCGATGCCGGCTCGCAGCCCGAGGGATCGAGCTACTTTCCGCCGCTCGGCGGCTTCCGCTTCATGATGTTCACTGTTGCGCCGCACACGATGAGACGGCGCGGCGAAGTCGACGTGCCGACGCTGCTCGCCGAGATGGAGGCGAAGCTGCCGGGGCTCGCGTCCCACATGGAGCCGAAGAATCCCGGGATGCACACGACCGACACGATCGACTTCGAATACATCATCGAGGGCGAGGTGTGGCTCGAGCTGGACGACAACGCGGCCGTGCAGCTGCGCGCGGGCGATACGGTCGTGCAGAACGGCACGCGCCACCGATGGCGCAACGAATCCTCCGATCCGTGCCGCATCGTCGTCTTCATGGTGGGCACCGAGCGGCAGCCGTCGGGCATCGAGATCGCGCGTCGGAGCTCGCTCGGCTAAAGCCTTCGCGCTACGTTTGCGCTAACGGCCGCCGACGCTCGGCTTAAAGCCTCGCGCTACGTTTGCGCTGACCGCCGCCGCCGCTCGGCTTAAAGCCTCGCGCTACGTTTGCGCTGACGGCCGCCGACGCTCGGCTTAAAGCCTCGCGCTCCGGCGCGCCGTCGGTGGTCGCTTTCCTTGTCGCACGCCGCTCGGCTCAAAGCCTCGCGCTCCGTGACGTTGTCGTCTCTCTGCCTGTAGCGCGAAGGCTTCAGCCGAGCGTCAGACTACACACGTTCAGCAGAAACCGCAGAGACCGCTGAGATCGCAAAGATTTGATTGGCTCTGCGTTCTTTGCGAGCTCCGCGGTTTCTTCCGGACGTGTCCGCGGTTTTTTTCCGATTCGTGACAGCCGTGAGCCGCGTGCTACGATCGTTTGGTTATGGCAGATCATCTGAACTTCTACATCGACGGCGCGTGGGTTCCGCCGGCGAAGCCCGCCACCCGCGACGTCATCAACCCGGCGACGGAGCAATCGATCGGCAAGATCTCGATGGGCAGCGCTGAGGACGTCGATCGCGCCGTCAAGGCCGCTCGCAAGGCGTTCACCACCTTTTCGCGCACGACGCCGGCCGAGCGCATCGCGCTGCTCGAAAACATCGTCCGCGTCTACAAGACGAGGCAGGACGAGCTCGCGCAGACGATCTCGACGGAAATGGGCGCGCCGATCTGGCTGTCGAAGGCGGCGCAGGCCACGTCCGGCCTCGGCCACTTCAACCAGGCGATCTCCGTGTTGAAGTCCTTCGCCTTCGAGGAAGCGCGGGGCCGGACGATGGTGATTCGCGAGCCGGTGGGCGTGTGCGGTCTCATCACGCCCTGGAACTGGCCGATCAACCAGATCGCCTGCAAGGTCGCGCCGGCGCTTGCCGCCGGCTGCACGATCGTCCTGAAACCGACGGAGATCGCGCCGCTGAACGCGATCGTCTTCACCGAGATCCTGCACGAAGCGGGAGTGCCCGCCGGCGTCTTCAACCTCGTGAACGGCGACGGTCCGACTGTCGGCGTCGCGATCGCCTCGCACCCGGGCATCGACATGGTGTCGTTCACCGGCTCGACGCGTGCAGGCGTGCAGGTCGCGATCAACGCCGCGCCGACGGTCAAGCGAGTCACGCAGGAGCTCGGCGGCAAGTCCGCCAACATCATTCTCGACGATGCGGATTTCCAGACGGCCGTGGCGGGCGGCGTCAACGGCTGTTTCATGAACAGCGGCCAGTCGTGCAACGCCCCGACGCGGATGCTCGTGCCGGCCGCGCGCCAGGCCGAAGCCGTCGCGATCGCCAAGGCCGCCGCTGAAAAGATGAAGGTTGGCGATCCGTTCAAGGAAGGCAACAAGCTCGGTCCCGTGGTCAGCGAAGTGCAGTTCAACAAGATCCAGGGACTGATTCAGAAGGGGATCGACGAAGGCGCCGAGCTCGTCACCGGCGGAGTCGGCCGTCCCGACGGTCTCGGCACAGGCTTCTACGTGAAGCCGACCGTGTTCGCCGGCGTGAAGAACAGCATGACGATTGCTCGCGAGGAGATCTTCGGACCGGTGCTCTCGATTCTTCCCTATGAGACGGAGGAAGAAGCCATCGACATCGCGAACGACACGCCGTACGGCCTCTCCGGCTACGTCTCATCCGGCGATCTCGATCGGGCGCGGCGGGTGGCGGCGCGCCTGCGCACGGGCAACGTGCACCTGAACGGCGCGCAGGCGTCGTACGACGCGCCGTTTGGCGGCTACAAGCAATCAGGCAATGGCCGCGAGTGGGGCATCGACGGATTCGAGGAATTCCTCGAGACGAAGGCCGTCCTCGGCTATGTCCCGAAATGAGATTTCAGATTTGAGAGTTCAGATTTCAGATTGGATTTCTGAAATCTGAATTCCAAATTCTGAAATCTAACTGACCGCCCTGTCGGTGATCTCGAGCCCGCGGTCGATGATCCCGAATGCCTCACGCAGCTCGGCTTCGGTGATGCACAGCGGCGGGTTCGTGAAGAACGTGTTCCAGCGCACGAACGTGTAGAGCCCTTCCTGTCGGAAGAACTTCCCGAGCGCGGCCATCTCGTCCGACGTGCCGTTGAACGGCGCGAGCGGCACCTTCTTGTCCTTGTCGCGCACGAGCTCGATGAGACCGAACAGGCCGATGCACCGCGCCGCGCCGATCGACGGGTGGCGCATTTTGAGATCGGTCATCAGGTCGGCCATCAGCGCGCCCATCTTCTTCGCGTTGTCGAGCAGCTTGTCGTCCTCGTAGACCTTGATGGTGGCGAGCGCCGTGGCGCACGCGAGGGGATGGCTGTTGTAGGTGAGGCCGCCGTAGAACACCTTGTCGTTGAACTTGTCCGCGATGGCGCGCCGCATGCCGACGGCGCCAAGCTGAACGTACGCCGCGGTGAGCCCCTTCGCCATCGTGATGATATCCGGCACGACGTTCCAGTGATTGATCGCGAACCACTCGCCCGTGCGCCCGAAGCCGGCCATCACCTCGTCGCAGATCATCAGGATGCCGTACTTGTCGCAGATCGCGCGCACGCCCTGCATGTAGCCGTCCGGAGGAACCAGCACGCCGTTGGTGCCCGTGACGGTCTCGAGAATGAACGCCGCGATGGTGTGCGGCCCTTCGAGCTGGATGATCTCGTCGATCATCGCGAGCGATTCCTGCGCGGAGTCCCAGCCGCGTGCGATCCCGTGGTACGGATCGAGCACGTGCACGATGCCCGGCAGGCCGGGCTCGGCGGCCCAGCGGCGAGGATCGCCCGTCAGCGTGATGCTGCCCGCGGTGCCGCCGTGATACGAGCGATAGCGCGCGAGAATCTTGTGACGGCCCGTCGCCATCCGCGCGAGCTTGATGGCGTTCTCGTTCGCCTCGGCGCCGCCGTTGGTGAAAAAGAAGACGTCGATGTCGCCGGGCGTAATCTCGGCGAGCTTGGCGCCCAGCCGTGCGCGCGCTTCGGTCGCCATGAACGGGTTGGCGTACGCGAGCACGGACGCCTGCTCGCTGATCGCGCGGATCACGCGCTCGTCGCCGTGCCCGATGTTCACGCACATCAGCTGGCTGTTGAAGTCGATGAACCGCTTCCCCTCGGGCGTCCAGAAG
>Ga0068858_100002970_pt1 | contig 17023 bp, 13 predicted proteins | sample KBSSwiS12_FD_66589 | JGI IMG/M metagenome (GOLD analysis project Ga0068858, IMG submission 66589) | Switchgrass rhizosphere microbial communities from Kellogg Biological Station, Michigan, USA - KBS Switchgrass S1-2 | ecosystem: Host-associated > Plants > Roots > Rhizosphere > Soil ...
GCGCGGCGGCCAGGGCCGTACTTGAAGCCGGGGCGGCGGGAACAAGACGGCCGGTGACGCCGTCCACCAGCCACTCCCGGATGCCGCCGACATCGAACCCGACGGCGGGCACGCCCGCGGCCGCAGCTTCGAGACCGACGAGACCCAGTGGCTCGGGCCAGAGGCTCGGGACGACGAGCAGATCCACGCCGTCGTACAGGTCTGCCCGCGATCGCCATCCGACGAATCGAATCTCCACCTCGCCGCGGGAAACGCGCGCGGCCTGCTGTTCCCAGCGAGCGCGCTCGCGGCCGTCGCCGGCAAAGGTGACCCGCAGGTGCCGGCGCAAGGCGGGGTCGAGCCGATCGATCGCGTCGATGAACACCTCGCCGCCTTTGAGCTTCTCCATGCGGCCGACAAAGAGCAGGTGTTTCCTGGTGTCCGGCTGACGGGCGGCCGGTGCGTCGTCGATAGGCGATGGCCGGGGCGTATCGTGGGCGACCTCGAGGTCAGACGGTGTGAATGCGGGCAGCCGAATCACGCGCGCGGCATCAATCCCCTGCGTCAGACATTCCCGCCGCATGTGCTCCGAGAACGTCGTCACGAATCCGCTCGACCGCAGCAACGCCTGCCGCCGCCGCTGACGTGCATAGCTCGTCACCATCGTTACGGGGCTCCAGCCGCCGCAGCGCTGTGGGTAATAGCGAAGGAGGCAGCCGGGGCCCAACGCACGCGAGCACACCCGCGGCGTCGGAAAACTGTGTGTCTTCGTCCCGCTGATGCACGTCCCGTGATACGTGTGCAGGAAAGTGACGAGCGGCGCGAGGGCCCCCAGCCGCTCTTCGAGCGCCGGATCGGAAAGCCCGTGCAGAAAGATCACATCGGGCACGCCGCCGGTCAGGTCCTGCCGCGCCCGGTCGGCGCCCTCGATTCCAGGGCCGATCTGACACGAAGGGATCGCGGCGGGGACGATTCGCTCAACGTCGGGTACCGAGGGGAATTCGTGCCACACGCGGACCTCGTGACCGCGAGCCGTCAACGCGGGCAACACGCACTCCAGATAGGTTTCGACGCCGCCCACCCGGTACAGATACTGAGTGGCGACAGCAATTCTCACGGCCGACCCACCGCCGGCGCGGCGGGATGGTGCGCGAGAATCATGAGATCCATCGGCGGCCCGATCGGCAGCAAACGGTCGAGTTCCGCCACCGTGCGAATCAGGATTCTCGGGCTCCAGGGTAAACGCGACCAGTTCGCCAGCAGCCAGCGGAAGAAGAAGTGCATGCAGAAGCGGGTCTCAGCCACGACAAAGCCGCGATCGGAGAGCATCCTCTTCAAATCTTCCGGACGGTAGCCCTCCCGGACGTGATTGACGTCGGGAGGTGCCGGAGGCGTAGGCACGGTAATCAGCAGCCAGCCGCCGGGCGTCATGACCCGGACGATCTCGTCGAGGGCCTCCCCGTCCTCTCGGATGTGCTCCAGCACTTCCGTGCAGAGAATCAAATCCGCCGTCGCGTCCGCCAGCGGGATCGCGGTCAGCGATGCACCGAAGAAGGACTGCTTCTGGTCCTGCCGCGTCGGAGGGTGCTCCCGGTAGCTGAAATCGCTTTCGAGCACCGACTCCACCCCGGGCAGAGCCAGGAGCAGCGGCGAGTAGCCGCCTTCGCCTGAGCCGGCATTGAAGACGCGGCGGAAACGTCCTGTCTGTTCCGCGGCCCGGCCGAGAAGCGCGCGCAGATGCGGGCCCTGCACAATCCGTCGTCCCTCATCGGGCCAGCCCGGCATCAACGGCCACAGCCAGCGATAGACGATCTGCTTATGTCTCGCTGGAATCTTCAGGCGCACGCTTCGACCCTCGCCGCGTCATGGAACCACTGCGCCAATTGCTGCAGCCGCGTCGGACTTGCGTACTGCTCGATGTCGGCGCGGGCCTTGCGTCCCATCTCGCCCAGCTGATCACGATGCCGCAGCGCTTCGTCGAACGCCGCGGCGATCGGCTCGGACTGGCCCGCGGGGACGACCCATCCGGTCTCACCCGGCCGCACGCATTCGGCGGCGCCGGCTTCCGTCGTCACGATCACCGGCAGACCGCACGCCAGACCTTCGACCAGCACGAACGGCAAACCATCTTCGAGCGTCGGCACGACGAACAACTCCGCCTGTTGATAGACAGGGAGCGAGTCGCCGGGGGCCAACTCGATCCGCAGGCCGGCGCTCTCTCGTTCGAATAGACGCGCGCAATCGCGATCGCCGGTCGCACCCGCAATACGCAACACCACGTGTTGCGGTCCGATTGCACGAATAGCCCGGAGCAGGTACACGAATCCCTTGCGGAGATCCAGGCTGCCGACATAACAGACACGGAGTGGGCCCCCCGCCGGCGGCCTGGTCGCCGCCGGGCGGAAGCGCGACAGATTCAAAGTTTGCCGCACGATCTGGATCTTGCGCTCGGGCACCCCGAACTGCATCATCGACGCCTTACCCCAGTCCGAATACACCCGAATGTAGTCGGCCAGCTGGTATTCTTCCTCGACCCGATCCACCATCCCGGCGACCGGATGTCCGCGGAAAGTCGAGCCGCATAAACGTTGCGACTCGCGCTCGCACACCTGCTGGAAGTTCCGGATGTGGCCGTTGGGATTGTCGAGGACGGTGGGGATGCCTTCGCGCGCGGCCCAGCGCAGTGTTTCGAGGGCCACTTGCGTGAACAGGTAGAGACGTTCGGGCCGCCGTCGCTGGACCTCCGCGGCGGCCCAGCGGCCGAGTCGCCGGTCGCGCAGCAGGCTCAGCTGTCCCGCTCGCCAGCGAAGCCAACTGTATCTGACCATCCAGGCGGGAAACCCAGGCGGCGACGGCACCCACTCGACTGGCGGCGTGCCACCGGGCAGCGACCAGGGCAGCGAAGCGCCCGGACCGAGTGCTGCGACGTTCGGTGAGATCTTCGCGACGGCCGTGATCGCCATCGACACCGAATGCCCCATGCCGCCGACTCCGGCGCGGCTTCCGTAAACAATTGCGGCTTCTGGGGTCCGATTCAAGTGGGCGATCAGGTGTCCGGCGTTTCTATCCTTGCTTCGTATCGAGCAACTGCACGAACCAGCGGTCGAGCCTTCCACTGAATTTCCCGACCGTTCGTTGCCAGCCGGCTGGCGTGGGATTGTCTCGACGGTTCATCTGCAACGCCATTCGCAGGTACGGCCCCACCGGGCCGTTCCATGCGAGCGGGACGACGGCAACGCCATACAGTGCCACGGTCGGGATGAGGAGCAGCAGGACGGTTCCAAAAGATCGACCCGAGAGCCAGATCGACACGATCGCCGCCGCCGCGCCAATCGCGACAATGCGACCGAGGAGCGGCATGATGGTTCCCAGGAAGGACCGTATCGGAACGCCCATCTCGTGCGCGACCGACCGGACGTTGAGCGGCAGACTCACCGTCACCGCGCCGATCATCGATCCGATTGGCGCGCCAATCGGCCCCCACTTCCACGCGAAGAGCGCGGTCGTCGCGACGGTCACGACACCGTCGGCAAGGGCCGTGAACGCGAGCTGGCGCTCGTAGCCGAAACAGAACAGCGTGAAGGTCGTGGCGACGTTCCAGTGGCGCACCAGCATCATCCCGGCGAAGGCAACGGTCAGCCACCAGCCGCCATACTGCCCCGGGCCCACCCACCAGTTGACGAAGTAGTGGTTCACCGGCAGGATCGCGACGATGAGCGCGCCGCTCATCATCAGCATCGCCTGGGTCAACGCAGTCGCCACGATCCTCAGACGCTCGCGCGACCCCAAGCCGCGCAGCTCCGTGAGGGCCGGCTGTGCCACGTGCATCAGGAGCTGCGGATGGTTCGCGAAGACGGTGACCAGCTTTCCGGTGCACGCGTACGGAACGACCGCGACGGGACCGAGAATCGTCCCCAGCAAAAGCACGTCGGAACCGGCCAGCAGGGCCTGCGAGATCTGTCCGGCGCTCACCCAGATGGATCGGTTGAAGTACTGCCGGACCGGACGCGAGTCGCGCGCTGACCGGGCGTCCGGCCACAACTGGCGCGCGCGCCACCACGCGGCAACCGCGGGCACCGTGAGCGTCACAATCCATCCCAGGACGAGCGCGTACAATCCGTACCCCGCGACCACGAGCGCGATGGTGACGGCGGTGCCAAGCGCCCACCCGGCCATCTGGCCAGTGGCCAGAAAGGAGAGATCCTGAACGCCCTGGAGCGCCGCCGACAGAACGCGCAGCGGGTAGAGCGCGAGAAACGCGACGAACACGGGAAGGAGCGGCCACTTCAGCGCGACCCACTGCGCCGGCAGAAACCACCACATCAGTGCACACGCGACGGCCAGGCCGGGCAGCTGCCAGCGGACGATCTTCCGTACCTGCGCGATCAGGCCGGCGATCCGATCGCCGGCGCCTTCGATTCCCGACTGCCCCGATGCGTGCGCGACTTCGCGCGGAAGGATCGCCAGGACCCCGAGGTCGAGCAGCACCAGATAGCCGAGCAGCTGGCCGGCGACCAGCCAGAGGCCGTATTCGCGCTGGCCGACCCGGTGCAACAGAAACGGTGTGAGCCAGAGGCCGAGCAGGATGACGGCGGCCTGGTGAGCGTAGCCGACCGTCGCGCCGCCGAGAATGCGTCGGGTTCGGCTCACGCCTCTTCCAGTCGCGGTCTACGCACGCGGCCCTGCTCGACGGGAATCGAAGGTGGTCATCGCCAACTCCTGCAGTCGCGCGTTCGGCCCGGCATGCGGAATACAAAAAAGCCAGAACTGCTCGGGGCGCACCTCGGCTTCCGCCAGACGCAGTTCATCGTCTGAAAGAAAGTCGAGCGGACGAGTGCTGCGTCGGCGGCCGTCAGCGTCGCGAAACAGATGGATGGAATGCGTCCCGACGAACCTGGCCCGCAGCGTGTCCGTGACGCCCGGGGTGAAGCAGTCGTGCGTTTCAATCATCAGTGTCGCCGACTTCAAGGCTCCGACGACCGGCGCATCGAAGAGCGTCGCTTCGTACCCCTCGCAGTCGCTGATGATCAGGGCGGACTCGTTCAAGTCGCGCTCGAGCCAGCTCCTTTCACACAGTGCCTTGACGCGAACGTTCCGGACGCCGTTGGCCAGTGCCATCTCGCGCATCGCCGCACGGGCCCACCAGTCGGGATCGAAGGCGACGACGTCTGCGTCTGGATAGTGTTTCGCGAAGCCGACCGCGTAGTAGCCGAATTTGGCTCCGATATCGACGATCTGCGGATAGGTGCCGCTCGAAACAATTTCCCAGGCGCGATCGAGCTCGCTTTCGTAGACGCCAAGCAGAAACGGTGCGAGATGTTCCGCGAAGGTCATGGGCGTGAGCACCAGACCCGCGAATGGTCCCTCCTGGACGACCGCGCCAAACCGATCGATCAACTTACGATTGAGCGTTTCACAGCCCCAGGACCTGGCCACTCTCTGCGAGTACGCACGCGCCCGGGCCGACATGACCGCCGTCGTCCACCTGGGGGCGGTCGCATGGAGGAGACGCTTCACGGCCCCTTTGGCCGCTTCCGCGTAGGGAACACTCATCGCGCCACGAAGCCCGTTGCCGCCTCCTCGTCAGGCTCCTGGTCGGACGCTCGTGCCCATGCCTCTGCCTGCGCGTCAGAGCCGTTGCTGGCGCCTTGTACCGCCGACGTCAGGAGCCAGAAGAGTATGCCCAACTGGGTGTTGAAGACCGGGCCAGCCATTGCCATGCCCGCGATGAACACTTGCACGGCGAGCACGACCAGCGCCGAATCGACGAGATGAGGATCGCGCGCGGCGGTCAGGCTCAGCGCAACAAAGAGCGAGAGGACAATCGCGCTGCCGTACAAGATCCACATGGGCCATCCGCCGTCCAGGAGCCACCCCGTGAGTTGAATCTCGACGTGGATGGGCGCGGACCGGAACGCGGCCGGATCGGCGAAGTACGTGTTCATCATGCCCCACCGGCCCACGCCTGCGCCGAACGGGAATTGGTCGAGCAGGTCGCTGACGGTGTAGGCGAGAAAATTCCCGCGATTTTCCTGGTACGTCCGGATGGCGCCTGCTTGCCTGAGGTTCAGGAAACGCTCGTCGACGGCCGCGCCGCCAAGGGAAGACGCCCAAAGGAAGGAGGCCACGACCAGGGCGCCGCCGATTCCAAGAATTCTGGCGCCGCCCGCAACGCGGCCGCGGCGAAACGCGACGAAGCCGAGCGCCGCTGCGGCCCCGACGACCATCAGCAGGACCGATCGCACCTGCGTCAGGTAGACGACGGCCATGCCGATGCCGACGGCTCCCAGAATCGCCAGCATCTGCGTCGCCGTTCGGCGCCGAAGCATGAGTCCCAGGCCCAGAAGCGCCGTGAGGCCTCCCGCGACCGAAGCCCCTCCCGGAATGTCCGACAGACCAGGCGGACGAATGATCATGCGACCATCGTTGCCGACATACGACAACGTTCCGAGGTAGGACTCGCTCAGTTGAAAGCTGAACTGCGGAGGCAGGAATCGATCGGGAAAGTAGACCTGCAGAATGCCCAACCCCGCGCTCAGGAAATTCATCAGGAACATGAGGACAATCAGCCGCTCGAGCTGCCGGGTCGACTTGATCGCCTTGAATGCCCAGAACATCGGCGCGGCAATGCTCAACTGGAAGACACATTGCGCGAGCCCGGCAGTCAACTGACTGGTTGGATGCAGGAGGTTCAGGACGAGCAGGAACAGGCCGCTCATGAGGAGCGCGCTGCTTCGTGGACGAGCCGCCTGCGACCGTCGCGCCAGATACAGCAACAGGAGGCCCAGACTCGACAGGTAGGGCAGCGCGCGGATGTAACCGCGATACGACTGCGCACCGGGAGCGAACAACAGCGCGCCCCACAAGAATTGCACACCAACGAACAGTTCGACCCAGGGGATGCGGTCCCACAGCTTCGAGCCTTCAGCCTCCGACGCGGTGGCGTCGTCGTCACCGCGTACGTCTTCGACGTCCGGTGCGACCACGGTCGAAAACACGCGCTGACGGCGCGGCGCGATCTCCCGCTGGGAGGCACCGAACGCTTCGTCGATGGATACTAGGAGATCGTCGGACATTCAGGCGACCAACTCTTCGATGACCCCTTCGTACAAGGCCGCCGCGCGGGTGATGTCGTACTGCGACGCGCGCACCAGTCCTTCGCGCGCCACACGGCGGCGCGCGCCGGCGTCTGCCAGCAGACGACAGACCTCGGGAACAAATTCCTCGTCGGACACCAGCCGGCCGAACCGGCCATCGTCCAGCACTTCGCGGCTGCCGGGGTTGGATGTGGCGACGACCGGCGTGCCGCATGCCAGCGCCTCGACGTACGGCAGACCGAAACCCTCATACGACGACGGTGACGCGTACACCCAGGCGTACTGATACAGACGGACCAGAGCTTCAGCGGCGATCCCGGTGTGATACGTCACGCCTGCGACCGGACGTCCCGGCGTCGTCACCATATGCAGCTCGGCATCGGGAAAGGCCGGACGGATCACCTGCTCGAAGCGCTCGAGCAGCCACGATCCGCGCTTCCGACCCTTGAGTGCGCCGACAAACAGCAACGAGGGACATTGACTGCGCACCCGCGGATCGGGATGGAACACGCGGAGATCAATGCCGTCGGGAATCACGCGGTGAATGAACGGATTGAAGCGTCGTGAGTTGGCACTGACGGCCACGGTTCCGCGCTGCAGCAGCGCGGTCGCGAGCTCCTGCAGGTACACGCCGGCTTGCAGCATGGCGCGACCCGGCGAGGCCGATGAAATGGCCTCTTCGAGAGCGCTGCCGTGCATGACGCGAACGACCGGCTTGCCGCTGAGCGGAAGCAGGAGACTGTCTCCATGCGCGAGGATCACGTCGAAGCCGCCATAGCGCGGACCAAGCGCGAGCACGTTTCCGAGATAACCCATCGCGACGCGGCGCCCCAGCCAGGTCATGACGAACGCGCGGCCCGGAAGTGGACCTGTCTGGTACCGCGCGTCCGACGGCCTCGGATCGTAGGTGAACACGGTGACGCCGTGGCCGCGATCGACGAGCGCGTTGGCCAGGTCGTGCGCGACCTGTTCGATCCCGCCGCGTTTCTGGCCGGCACACGGGAGGCCATAGCTGAAGACCGCGATGTTGAAGCGGCGTCGCACCGGATTCCGCTCGGGGACGTGAGCGTCTGCCTGCAGGGCTCTCGTGTTCACGCAGCGGCCGCCCGGTTGAACCGCGCATAGAGATCGAGCATCTGGTTCGCAAAGCGCGTGGGATTGAATCGCTCCACAGCCGACAGCCGGGCCGCCTCGCCCAGCCGCTGTCGAAGCGGGGCATCGACAATCAGGCGCTGTACCTGGCGCCTCATCTCCTCGATGTCGCCCGGCGGGTGCGTCAGGGCGTCGTGCTCCGGCGTCACGAGCTCGGCGGCGCCTCCGCCGTTGCTGACGACGATCGGACGCGCGGTCGCCATCGCCTCGGCGATGACGAGGCCGAACGGCTCAGGCGACGTGCTCGCGTGAACCACCACGTCGAGGCTGCGGAAGACCGCGGCCGGATCGCTGACCAGACCCGTGAACCCGACTGCCGCGTCGATCCCGAGACGAGACGCCGCCGCGCGCAGTTCCTCCATCGAGTACTGGCTGCCGTCGGTCTCGTACACCGGTCCCCCGACGATATAGGCGCGGACGTTGTGCGTCAGCACGAGCGGCCGCAGCATCTCCAGAAAGGACAGGTGCCCTTTCCACCGGGCGAACGTCGCGACGAGCCCGACGCGAACCACTCCGTGCTTCGGCGGAGGCAGCCCGGCCAGGGCATCGAGATCGAATCGCGGTCCGTGCGGGTTGAACTGCTTCAGATCGACGGCGTTCCAGACCGTGTTGACGTCCACCGACCCGCCGAGCTCACGCTGGATATCCGTCGCCACGCTGTGCGAGACGGCGGCGATGGCGCTGCAGCGGCCCTTGAGCTGCCGGATCAGCCGGCTCGTCACGGGCCGCGAGCCGAGGTAGTCGTGGAAATGCCAGATCAGCGCCGAGCTCGCCGGCCGCGCGCACGCGCCGAGCAGATGCATCTTGAAGCCGTGGGAATGCATCACGTCGGGCTCGAAGCTGGCGATTTCGCGGCGCAGTTGCCTCAGATAGGTCAGGATCGAAACGCTGCCGCCGACGGCTCGCCCCATGAACCTGGCCCAGGCCGAGGGGTCTCTGCTCGATCCGGACAAGCCGGCATCGCCGAGCCGCGCCAGCTCACGGGGAAACGGCAAGATCATCGTCGTGACGCCCATCCGTCTGGCATCTTCGGCCATCGGGCCGTCGTTGGCGACGAGCAGACCGACCGGCCAGGCAGGCCGCGCCCGCCGGACCATGCTGACGAGATCGAGCAGCACGCGCTCGGCCCCTCCCCTTGACGCGACCGGATTCAGATACAGCAATCGCATTGAGGTGGACAGGAGTGCCGGGCTGCCGCGGGTGGGCGTCTTCTTGCGGAATCGCAGAGGTCAGGTCCCGCTCTTGACGTAGTAGCGGGCGTACTCTTTGCGATAGTAGGACGAGTAGTAGTACGGGTTGCCGGCGATGTTCGCCTTGTTCAACACCGAACCGATGACGTGCGCGTTGGCGGCGGCGAGTTGCTCGACGGCGTTGCGTGCGGCGTGACGACTCGTGTGCTCAGCGCCGACGACGAACACGACACCGGTCGCTTCGTTGGCCACGATCGAGCTGTCGGCGACGACGAGCACCGGTGGCGTATCGATCACGGCCCAGTCGAAGTGCTCCTCGAGCGAGGCCACGAAGTCGCCGTAGCGGCGCGAGCCGAGCAGCTCGGCCGGATTCGGCGGAATATGGCCCGCGCTCAGCACCCACAATCCGTGCACCGACGACTTCTGGATGACTTCGCTCGCCTTGGCGTTGCCGGTCAGCAGATTGGAAAAGCCGGGCTCCTGCGAGATATCGAAAATCTCATGGATTCGCGGCCGGCGCATGTCGGCATCGACGAGCAGCACACGCTGGCCCGCCTGCGCGAGGGCCATCGCGAGATTGGCGGACACCAGGCTCTTGCCTTCGCCAGGGCCGGCGCTCGTGATGACGAGCGTGCGGAGTCCGCTGTCCGCCGACGAAAACAGCACGTTCGTGCGAACCGTCTTGAAGGCTTCCGCGAAGCTCGGCGAGGCGCCGTTGTTGAGGAGCGGATTTGTGCCGTCCTTGCGCTTGGCCGCGACCGGAATCATCCCCAGAAACGGGACGCCCAGGTGGTTCTTCATGTCCTGTGGCGTCTTGATGCGGTTGTCGAGGTATTCGACGAAGAATCCCAGTCCGATCGCGAGCACCAGGCTGACAACGAACGAGAGAGTGAGCTCGCGCTGGACGTTCGGCGAAATCGGAGACCGCGGCGTTTCCGCCATGTCGAGGATCCGCGCGTTCGTCGACCTGGCTCCGGAAGAGATGTCGGTTTCCTTCGTGCGCTGCAGCAGGCTCTCGTAGATCTGCCGGTTGCTCTCGGCCTCGCGCTGCAGGACGCTCAGCTCGATCCCCCGGCGGTTCATGCTGAGCGCTTCGTTCTTCTGGGCGTTCAGGGCGTTCTGCAGCTCGCGCTCCTGCGCGACCGCCGTCTGGAACTCGCCTTTGACGCTGTCGACGATCTTCGTGATCTCCAGGCGCAGCTTGGCCTCGGACCCTTGCACGGCGGTGGCGATCTTCGTGACCTCGGGATGCTTCTCCCCATAGCGCTGCGACAACTGGGCCTGCTGCCGCTGCAGGTCGGAGAGATCCGACTTGAGCTTCTGGATGTAATCGTTCGAGAGCACCGCCGGCAGCGTGTCGATGGCGCCGGAGCCCTGGGCCGCCAGGAGCTGATTGAGCAGCGCCTCCTTGTTGATGTGATCGGTCTTGGCCTTGGTCAGCGCCGCGTTCAAATCCGTCAGGCGCTGCACGACGATGTTCGAGGCGTTGTCGGCGACCGACACGGCGCCGTTTCTCTCCTTGAACCCCTGGAGCGCCGCCTCGCTCACCTCGACGGCCCGCCGCTGCTCGGCGAGCCGGCCGCCGAGCCAGTCGGCCGCGTCCTTCGAGGAGTTGAACTTGAGCTCCAGATTCTGCTCCATGTACGTCTTGGCGACGGCGTTGGCGGCGGCCGCCGCGAATGCCGGATCCGTCGAGTCGTAGCCAATCTCCACGATGCGGCTGTTACGAACCAGATTGACGGTCAGACCGGAGAGAAACTCATCAATCCGGTCGGACTGCGCGGCCGCCTCGCCGCTCTTCGATTCAGAAGCGACTGTCGGCACTGGGGCTGGGTCCGTGAAGGGTCTCTTCGCCAACGCGACCCCCTGGCCGACCACCGTCCAGAACAACCCGCTGATGCTGAAGCCGCCCTTCGCCACGGGCCCGTTCCCCAGCCGCGGCGCGTTCCACAGGTGCATCGCCTCGATCGTTTGCTTGGCCAGGCTGCGGCTCAGGAGAATACGGTACTGGGTCTGATAGAACTCATCGTTGTAGTAGAGGCTTTCCCCGGTCTGGAACATCTGCTCGATCTTCCCGCCGGTCGGTGTTTCCTGCTGGATGAGCAGCTGCACACGTGCTTCGTAGATGGGGGTCTTCCGCAGCGTATTCACGGCCCCCTGGACGAAGACGATCAGAAACACGGGAATCGCCACCCACCGCCACTTGTAGAGCATCCTGAGATAGTCGGTCAGGTGCGCGTGCTCGGCAGCCGGATGGCCGACCAGTGCCGCAGTCGTACGAGGGCTCTTCACAGTTTTCATGATCTCCGCGTCCTAGAAGAACCGTTCCGGCACGACGATGGTGTCGCCAGGCTGAACGATGTCGGTGAGCTTTGCCTTGATTTCCGTCTTCTTGCCCTGGACCGTCCGCAGGATCTTGATGCGGCCCTCGGCGCCACGGTCGGTCACCCCGCCCGCAAGCGACAGAAGCTGCAGAACGGTGGTGCCCGGTTCGGCTGGATACGCCCCGGAGGTCTTGACCTGCCCAGCCACGAACACCGACTGCGCTTTCGGCACGTTGATCGTGTCGCCATCCTGCAGCGCCAGGTTGAGCGTCAGATCTCCCGCCTGGAGCGCGGCGAGGTCGATGCGCACGATGTCCGGGCCTGCCGGGTCGGGATCGTCCGCGTTGACGGGCCGCGCCGGCCGGTGGGACGCCCGGACGACGAGCGCATCGCGGCCGGCAAGCGACGTCGTCGAGCCCGCGCGCGCCAGTGCGGCCAGCAGCGTCATGTCGCCCGTGAGCTGGTATTCACCCGGCGAGCGGACCTCGCCCATGATGAGAATGCGCTGGCTGCGGTAGGTCTCGATGGCGACGGTGACCTGCGGGTTTCTGAGAAAGCCGTCGGCCAGCTTTTTTCTCAGTTCCTGCTCGAATTCGCGCTGGGTCACGCCGCCGGCATGCACGCGGCCGATCAACGGAAACGTGAACGTCCCGTCCTGCTCGACCGTGTACTTTCCGGACAGGTCGGCCTCGCCGAACACGGTGATCGTCAGCACGTCCTGCGCGCCGATCAGGTAATTGGTCTGCGCCGCCGATGGACTCGCGAGGCTGAAGAAGCCGAGAGTGAGCGCGGTGAGCGTGAGCAGGTAGTTCTTCATGACTGTATCCCGTAAGTGATCGACACACCGGACTGCAGTCCCTCGTAGTCGCGGCCCGCCGTGGTTGGAGATCGGCGGCGATAGTAGGTGGTATCGAAACCCAACCGGATCGCCCGGCCCAGCCGGAATCCGATGCCGCCCCCGTACTGGCGTACCTGGTCGACTCGTCCGCCCGGCGAAAGCGCTGAGGCGAACCTGGCGTAGTCGAGCGACTGCCATCCCCCTCTCCCCACGAGGTCCCAGACCGGGTTGATCCGCTGCGTCAACGTCAGATTGACGTCCGTCAACGCGTAGTACGGCTCGGTGATCTCGAATGAATAGGTCAGATCGCGACTGACCTTGACATTCACTTGAGTGGCGGCCACGGCGTACTTCGCATCCACCGACGCGACCACGCCCCGGTATTCCGGCATCACGCTTTTCAGAGGATTGAACCAACGATAGCCGACCGACGCCGTGCCGGCAATCAGCGCAAACGGCTTGAACTCGAACCCCGACAGAACCTTGTAACTGTTCGCGTCCCTGTTCGGATCGAGCTCGAAGCGATCCTGCACGGCCGAGCCGGTCACGACGAACGTCGTCAACGGTGTCAACTTGTAGCGAAGCCGCAGTTGTTCGGTCTCCGACGTCCGGTTGAGCACCGTCGCGAGGTCCACGCCCAGAAACGCCTCGTCGTCGAACATCAGATGGTCTCGCGTGCCGGCGAGCGTGATCTTGGTCTTGCCCCCGAGCTCGAGGTCGGTCCCGACGCCGACCGTCTCAGTCCGCCGATGTGCATAGGAGTCGATTTCGTAGCCGAGCCGCTGGCGTGTATTCGAGTAGCTGCCGATCGCGAAGGGCGTGACGCGACCGAGCGGCAGCTCGACGCGACCCTCGTCAGTGGTACTCCACGAGCGCTGGCTGTCGTACTGCTTGAAATAGAGGTACTGACCCGACGTCCTGCCGCTCAATCGCGCTGGCCCCATCTTCAACCACAAATCGACCGCCGGGCCGAAAGCCGCCGTCGTGTCGTTCTTGGGATCGTCCGGCTCGTTGAAGACGTTGTTGTTGATGCCGAGATTGGTGAGCGCAACCGACGGCGTGAACCGCAGCGGACCGAGACGGAATCGCGCCCGATCCGCGGCGCCTTCCTCCTGCGTGGAGACCGGGGTCTCCGGGGTTTGAGCAGCACCACGGTTCGCCACCGCGAGCAGCAGGCACGCCAGCGCCATCGACCGGCATTTCTGCGGCAGCGTCGTCAGGAGCGATCGGCCGGAAAGAAAAGAAGCGCGATCGGATCCAGTGGATCCGATCGCGCCGGAGAATCGCAGCGTCTGGTCGAATGAAAGCGCGCGGTCTACTGACTCGGGCTGGCGTTGGCGATGACCACACCTGCCGTGATCCCGGCCGCCGCCGCCGCGCCGAGCAGCCACCAGGCCACCGGCACCTTGTTGCAGCTGATATCCACTTTGTCCTTGATGAACTGCTGCGTGAGGTTGAACGGTCCCTCCGTGCAGACCACCTTTCCGTCCTTGTTCAGGAGCTCGACGACGTAGTTGGCCGGCGGCAGGCCGGTCAACGAGAAGTTCGCGTCCTGGTCCAGCATCACCGTCCCGGCGATCTGGCCACCCATCGTGTTGCGCGCTCTCGTCGTGAATTCGATGTACGGCTTCTTCGCTTCCTTCTTGGCCGTGCCGCTGATCGTCACGCCCTGTGTCGTACCAGTGATTGCCGCCTGCTGTGCGCCTGCACTCACGCCCGACGGCATCACGGCCGTCGCCATCCCGAACGCCAGCCCCATCGCCACAATTTGTCGCATTTTCATGGTCAAAGTCCCTCTGTCGTAACTGCCGGCCGGGCAACACTCCGCTGGGGGGGGCGAGCGCGGCGATCGACATCCCCATCCTGCCCTGTCTGTGAGTGCACGTCAACGGGTAGATTTCCAGATCTGTATCGACCCGCACGTGGCTGTCGCGGAGTGGATACTTCACCACTCTCTCGCAGCCGGCTTCTGTCGCATCAGATTGAGTCGTCTCATTTTACGGTACAAGTTGGTCCTCTGGATCCCGAGAACTTTGGCGGCGTCGGCAATCCGGCCCCGGTGATGCTGGAGCACCGACGCGATGTAGTCGCGTTCGAACTTTGCGCGCGCCTGCCGGAGCGTCGCATCGACCCCACTGGGGCTGACGGTCCCCTCGAACTTCGTGTGCGCCAGCACGTCTTCCAGCCGGATCAGCCCGGCGGGGACCAGCAGAATCAGCCGCTCGAGCAGGCCTCTGAGCTCGGGGGTGTTGCCGCGCCATGGCAGCCCCGCGAGCAGCGTCAGCGCCGGTCGAGTGAACGTCTTGATCGGCTTGCCGTTGGCGCGGCAAAGCTCCTTCAGGAAATGCGTCGCCAGGACCGGGATATCTTCGCGCCGCTGCCGGAGCGGCGGCACGTCGATCCGAATCAGGGACAGCCGCTCGTGCAGGTCTTCCCTGAGCCGTCCCTCCTCGATCGCGGCGCCCACCGAGCTGTCGACCGACGCAATCGGGCGGACATCGAGCGCGATCGGCTCGCGGCCCTCTTCGAGGAAGACCTCGCGGTCGCGCAGCACTCGAACCAGCCGCGCCTGCACCTTGGCCGGCAGTTCGACGACGTTCTCGAGGAACAGGATGCCGCCGGCGGCGTCAATCAGCCGGCTGTGGCGGCCGATGCGCTCCAGGCTGCGCCGCTCGGCCGCGCCGCTGCCCGGTCGCTTGCTGATAAGGCCGAACAACTGCAGCTCGACGTCTTCGGAGGTGCCCGAGCAATCCACCTTGACGAACGGCGCGTTGCGGTTCGTGCCGTGCAGGTGAATCGCGTGCGCGATCATCTCGCGGCCCGTCCCTCGCTCCCCAGAGATGAGCATGCCGCACCGGCCCGACGCCGCGCGCTGGACCAGGTCCATTACGAGGCGCATCGCCGGCGACGTGCCGACCATGCCGTACGCCATCGGTTCCGACGACGCGCGCGCGACCTGCGTCGAGGCCAGCAGTGTCTGTTCGCGCGCGTTGGCGAGGATCGCTTCCAGATCGCGCGCGGACGGTGGCCGCGGGAGCACGTCGAAGACGCCCGCGCGAATGGCGTCGGCCGCTGCCGACGGCCGCGCCGGGTCGGCGACGCCAATCACGATCGACTGCGGATACTGCGTGCGAAGGGCGCGCGCGCTCCGGATCGCGTCGCCGTTCTCTCGAAGATCGATCAGGCAGAGCGAGACCGGATCGCGCAGCACGTGCGTCCGGTCCGTGCTGTCCACGATCAGCGTCTGGTATCCCATCCCGAGCAGAAGCGCTTCGAGGTCTTTCTGATCGCCGCGGCCTGCCACGAGCAGCGCCGTCGAAGCCCCCTGCGCCAGGTGTGTCGTCGTCATGGCGCGAGAGGCTGGAATTGCCCCGAGCCCGTCGGATCGCTCTCGATCCGATCGAGCGTCCCATTGGGCCGGTAGATCAGGCGCCGGTCCGGTTTTCCGTGGTGCGCGGTGTCGAGCGTCATCATCGAGATCGTTCCGCCGGTGTAGGTTTCCCATTTGTCTACCTTGCCATCGCCGTCTGTGTCTTCCTCCACGCGCGCGAGCAAGCCATCGTCGAAGTATTCCCAGCGCGACACCTTGCCGTCGTGCCGCGTCGCCCGCTCGATGCGCTCGACCGTCTTGTCGGGGCCGCCTGCAGTCGGGGGCGTCGACGGCGCGTCGCGGTGGTATTCCCAGCGGTCGACCTTGCCGTCGCCGTCCTCGTCAACTTCCACGCGAATGACCCGCATGCCGTCCATGTAGCCCCACGTGTCGATCTTGTGATCGCCGTCGGAGTCGTATTCGAGTCGCGTCAACCGGCCCGACGTCTTGTCGTACTGCGGCCGCAAACGCTCCGCGGCGTCCGGGGGCGACGCGTATTGACGGCACGCAGCCGTCATTACGCTCAGTGCGCCGACGCTGACGAGCAACCGTATCGAAAGTGTTCGCATTTTGATCGGAGACAGCTTCTGATCGGAGACAGCTTCGCTCTCTCACTTACAGTCGGGGGTCAGTAAAGGTCGAGCGCCGCGCGAAGGCCCCACGGTAACTATCGACCAAGCTGATTTGTGTCAATAGAGACGACGAACAAGGTTGCTTATGATACGAAATGCGCTCGACGGAGGATAGTGGAATGAACAGCTGGTCGCTCAATCACCGGAGCGTCAAAGCCGCAGCCAGCTCGACCGCAAACGATAGAGGCACACCACGGCCGACGGACCACGTCACCTGCCAGAGCGAGGAACGTGCCATCGGTTCTCGTTGCTAAGTGCTTTGGCACTCCCAGTTACCGATTAGATGTGCGCCGCGACGCCGTGCCAGGTGTGCCATCAGCGCACGCCTGCGCCGCCGCGGGCCCACCCATTCGGTGTTATTCGCCGGCTTGAATCGAGTCGAAAGATAGGGACTCGCAGCCCTCATCGGCGGCCGAAGCAAATTGCTTCAGCTGAGTGTCC
>Ga0068858_100002973_pt1 | contig 17013 bp, 15 predicted proteins | sample KBSSwiS12_FD_66589 | JGI IMG/M metagenome (GOLD analysis project Ga0068858, IMG submission 66589) | Switchgrass rhizosphere microbial communities from Kellogg Biological Station, Michigan, USA - KBS Switchgrass S1-2 | ecosystem: Host-associated > Plants > Roots > Rhizosphere > Soil ...
CGTCGTCCCACCGGATGTCGGCCTTGGCCATCAGCCGGCTGTAGCCGCCGGTCATCGGCGCGTAGCGCTCCACGATCGCCGTTCGGCCCTCCTCGCGTGTGGCAAGGAAGCGTCCGAGTCGTTCGCCCATGCTGGCGACGTCCTTCATCGATCCCCCCGGGGTCCGAAGAACCTATTGACTGATCAGTATTGCACAACAGCCAGATGAGAACCCTCAATCGCGGTTGTTTCCGATCAGACAGTTAGTTATTGTGACGGGCAATTCCTGCACCACTCGTCGCAGTCCCTCGGGGGGAACTCATGCGCTTCATCGTCCGCCGGCTCGTGCCGTGCCTGGTTCTGGTCGCCATCTTCGGGTCGGCGTGCGCCGACTCGTCGTCGAAGTCGGCGACTCAGACGTCGACCGTCGCCGCCACCGCCAAGGTGTCCAACCAGTGGGCCTTGAGCTACACCGGCGGCACCGCCGGCAAGGCCGACCCGTCGAAGAGCCCCATCGTGATCGGGTACGTCAACCAGGAGGGCGGCGTCCCGGCGTTCCCGGAGTCGACGGCCGGCACGAAGGCCGCCGTCGACTACGTCAACGCCGAGCTCGGCGGCATCGGTGGGCACCCGCTCAAGCTCGAGGCCTGTCAGGTGCAGGCCGAGGAGGACGGACAGCGGTGCGGCACGCAGCTCGCCAACGACGCGACGGTCCAGGCCGTCCTGACGGGCGTGCTCATCAGCGGCGGTGAGTCGCTCTTCAAGGTGGTCGTACCCAAGCTCCCGGTGGTGATCGGCAACCCGGTGTCGAACCCGGACTTCCTGACCAAGGGCGCGGTCGCGTTCACGCCCGGCAGCCCGGGCGTGATCCAGGCCCTCGGCGTGTTCGCCGGCCAGAACCTCAACACGGCCGCCCATCCGGTGAAGAAGGTCGCCATCATCTACGGCGACAACTCGGCGGCCAAGCTCGCCGTCACCCTGCTGTTCAACCCGGTGCTGCAGAAGCTCGGCATCACCGACATCAAGGGCGTCCCGGTGCCCGAGACGGCCACGGCGGCCGACGTGCAGTCGGCGTTGCAGGCATCGGGCGCGGCGCAGGCCGACGTCGTGGCCGCGCTGACGACCCTGCCGCTGTGCATCGCGACCTACGACGCCATGAAGGCGCTCGGGATCCACACGCCGGTCGTCACGACCTCGTTGTGCCAGGGCACGCCGATGGTGCAGCACCTGAAGGACGTGGGCGACAAGGGTGACGTGCCGAACGGCTGGTACTTCGCCGGCTACGGCTACAACCCGTACCTGCCGGACGAGGCGTCGGGCACCCAGACGTTCGTCGCCAAGATCAAGCAGTACGGCGGCGCCAACGTGGAGTACACGGGCTTCGCCCCGTCGATGTTCGGCAACGTCCTCACGCTGGCCAAGTTCTTCAACGCCATCGGTCCCGACAAGATCAACGCGGAGACGGTCAAGGCGCAGATCGATGCGTTCACCGGGCCGATGATGATGGTCTCGGGTCCGATGACCTGCGGCAAGGTGTCGGCGCTGTTCCCGACGCTGTGCGGTGCCGAGGTCGGCATCGACCAGTACGTCGACGGCAAGTGGGTGTCGGTCGCCGATGCCCTCAACGGCAAGCCCCTGAACCCGTCGAAGATCCTCGCCGGGTCGTGATCACGATGCGAAGGAGCGCCCTCGCCGTAGCGGTGGCGGTGGCGCTCCTCGCTGTCGCCGGACCGGCTGGCCAGCGCGACGCGCTGGCCAGCTCGCTCGGCAGCGGCGCCCTCGTCGCCGCCGTCGCCCTGGGGGTGGTGCTCACCCAACGCTCATCGGGTGTGGTGAACTTCGCGGGCGGTGCGACGGCCACCTACGCGGCGTACGCCTACGCCGGACTGCGCCGCACGGGTCACCTGTTCCTCCCGCCGCTGCCGAACCCGCTCGCTGTCGTCGAGGGGGTGTTGCACGCGGCGGGCGCGTCGAGCGTCTCGCTGCCGGACATCCCGACGTCGGTGTCGTTCGGCGCGCCGCTCAACGCGGCGTCGGCGTTCGGCCTCAGCATGGTGGTGGCCGTCGCCCTCGGGCTGACGATCCACCTCCTCGTGTTCCGGCCGCTGCGCCACGCGCCGCCGCTCGCCAAGACGGTCGCATCGGTCGGCTTGCTCCTGGTGCTCCAGGCGATCGTCGTCCTGCGGTTCACGGCGCAGACCGTGGCGGTGAAGCCGATCCTCGCCAAGCACCCGGTTCGCTTGCTCGGCGCCAGCTTCGCCAGCGATCAGCTCGTGCTCGCCGGCGTGGTGGTGGCGGTCACCCTGGCCCTCTGGGTGCTGTTCCGTTCGACGCGGTTCGGTCTCGCCACCCGCGCCGCGGCCGAGAGCGAGAAGGGCGCGATCCTCATCGGACTCTCGCCCGATCGGATCGCCGCGCTCAACTGGGTGCTGGCGACCGTGCTCGCCGCCGCCTTCGGGATCCTGGCCGCGTCAGTCAACGCGTCCGTCGACCCACTGTCGATCACGTTGCTCATCGTCCCCGCGGTCGGGGCTGCCCTCATCGGCGGCCTGGCATCCTTCGGGATCACCGTCGCCGCGGCATTCGCGGTCGCGGGCGCCCAAGGGGTGATCCAGTTCCTCGCGGCCACGGCGTCGTGGTTCCCGAAGGCCGATGGCGCACCGCTGCCGGGCGTGCGCGAAGCGCTGCCGTTCCTCGTGATCGTCATCGTCCTGTTCGTGCGCGGCGACCGGCTCCCCACGCGCGGGACGATCAGCGCCAGCCGGCTCCCGTTCGCTCCGGCGCCCACGGGTGTGGCGGCCAAGGCGTCGACCGCGCTCGCACTCGGTACCGTCGCGCTGTTCGTCCTCGGCCCGAGCTGGCGGCTCGCGGCCATCAACTCGCTGGTCGGTGCCGTCATCTGCCTCTCGCTCGTGGTGCTCACGGGCTACGTGGGCCAGATCTCGCTCGCGCAGATGGCGTTCGCCGGCGTGGGCGGCTTCACCGTGTCGAAGCTCGCGATGCATCACGGCCTGGGGTTTCCCTTGGGGCCCATCCTCGGTGCGGCCGTCGCCATGATCGTCGGGCTCGCCGCCGCGGTGCCGGCCCTCCGGGTGCGCGGCGTGAACCTCGCCATCGTCACCCTCGCCGCGGCGGCCACCGTCGAGAACCTGGTGTTCGGGAACTCGGCGCTGTCCGGTGGCATCCACGGTGCGCCGGTGCCGGCGCCCCATCTGCTCGGCCTGAACTTCGGGCCCAACGATGTCAGCTCGATCGGTGACGGCAAGCTCCCGTCGCCGCTGTTCGGCATCTTCTGCTTGCTCGTGGTCGTCGGCCTCGGGGTGCTCGTCGCCAACCTGCGACGCTCCGCGACAGGGCGCCAGCTGCTCGCCGTTCGGACCAACGAGCGGGCCGCCGCCGCCGGTGGGATCGACGTCACTCGGGCGAAGCTGCTCGCGTTCGCGGTGTCGTCCGCCATCGCGGGCTTCGGCGGGGCGCTGTCGGCCTACCGCTTCGGCTCGGTGTCACCGGCGACCTTCGGCACCTTCGCCTCGATCGCGTTCCTGGCCTTCGCGTACCTCGGCGGCATCACCACTGTCGCCGGGGCGGTCGTCGGCGGCCTGTTCGTCGCCAACGGCGTGGCGTTCACCGCGCTCCACGAGTGGTTCGCGGTCGACGCCGGGCTGACCAACCTCATCGGTGGCGTCGGGCTCATCGCGACGGCCATCGCCAATCCCGAGGGCATCGCCGGCGGCCTCGGGTTGGCCGGCCGGCGGCTCGCCGCGCTCGTCCCGCGGCGGGCCGTCCGCCCGGTGCTCGCCGAGGGGGCCGCAGGATGACCGTCTTCGAAGCGCAGGGCATCAGCGTGTCGTTCGGCGCGTTGCGCGCCCTCGACGACGTGTCGGTCGCCGTGGACCCGGGTCGCATCGTGGGCCTCATCGGACCGAACGGCGCCGGGAAGACGACGTTCATCGACGCGATCACCGGCTTCACGCCCTGCCGGGGGCGCGTGACCTTCGACGGGCGCGATCTCACGTCCGCCGCCCCTCACGTGCGCGCCCGGGCGGGGCTCGTGCGCACCTGGCAGTCGGTGGAGCTCTTCGACGACCTGACCGTCGCCGAGAACCTCCAGGCGGTCGCCCACCACCAGACCGTCACGGGCCTGCTGCGTGATCTCCTCCGCCCCCGGCGGGCGGGAGAAGGGCACGAGGTGGCCGAGCTGCTCGAGGCGTTCGGCATCGGTGATCTCGCGCACCGCATGCCCGGCGAGCTCTCCCACGGGCAACGGATGCTCGTCGGCGTCGCGCGGGCCATGGCGACCGGACCTCGGCTCGTCTGCATGGACGAACCGGCGGCCGGGCTCGACACCCGGGAGAGCGTGGCCTTCGGGGAGCACATGCGAACCGTCGCCGACGCCGGCACCGCGGTCCTGCTCGTCGACCACGACATGGGACTGGTGCTTCGTTGTTGCGACGAGATCTTCGTGATCGAGTTCGGCAGGGTGATCGCACACGGCACGCCCGCCGAGATCCGCACCGACGACGCTGTGGTGGCCGCGTACCTCGGATCGGCGGCGCGATGAGTCGCGTCCTCGACATCCGCGGGTTGGACGCCGGCTACGGCCATCTCCAGGTCGTTCGCCAGCTCTCGCTCCACGTCGACGAGGGCGAGATCGTCGCGCTGCTCGGCCCGAACGGGGCGGGGAAGACGACCACGCTGCTCACGGTCTCGGGTCTGCTGGCGCCCCTTGCCGGGGAGATCGACGTGCTGGGCGCGCCGGTCGGGAGTCGCTCCCCCCAGGCACTGGCCCGCGCCGGCTGCGCGCACGTACCCGAAGGCCGCGCTCTGTTCGGCGGGCTCACCGCCCGCCAGAACGTGGCCCTCGCGGCCGGGCGCGACCGACCGGCCGCGACCCAGGCGCTCGCCTACTTCCCCGACCTCGAACCGCACCTCGGGCGCCGGGCCGGCCTCCTGTCGGGTGGTCAGCAGCAGATGCTCGCGCTGGCCCGGGCGCTGGCCAGCCGCCCCAAGCTGCTCCTCGTCGACGAGATGAGCCTCGGTCTGGCGCCGATCATCGTCGAGAACCTGCTCCCGATCCTGCGCAGGATCGCTGACGACACGGGCTGCGGCGTCGTGCTGGTGGAGCAGCACGTCCACCTCGCGCTCGAGGTCGCCGACCGTGCGTGCGTGCTCGCCCACGGCGACGTCGTCGCCGCCGGTACCGCCGCCGAGCTGCGCCAGCAGCCCGAGCTCGTGGCGTCCGGGTACCTCGGCGCGGAGATCTGACGCGCCGGGAAGGACCGGGGGCCCTCCTCGACGAACATCACCACAAAGGTGATCGGCTGATCAATTAGTGCGGCCGGGGGGATCGGGGTCCATGGGCGCAGTCGTTGTCAACGGGGTGTTCGTCGGGCTGATCTACGGCTTGCTCGCCGTCGGTCTGGTCGTCGTCTACCGCGTGTCGCGCATCGTCAACTTCGCGTACGGCGAGACCGGGATGCTCTGTGCGTTCGTCTTCTTCGGGATCCGGCTGCACCCGACGGCGACGCGACTGGTCGATCACGGCATCCTCGTGGCGCTTCCGGCGGCGATGCTCCTCGGCGCCGGCATCGGTGCGGCGATGGAGCGGATCATCGCCCGCCCCCTGCGCACCAACCCGGTCCTCAACGGCATGGTCGGGACGATCGCGACGAGTCTCCTGTTCATCACGCTCGGCATCGACCTGTGGGGACCGGACGTGCACGTGACCAAGCCGCTGGTGCAGGGCGAAGGGATCACATTGCTCGGACTCGTGGTCTCGCCCCAGCAGCTGCTGATCGGCGCCTGCACGGTGGCGATCCTCGTCGCCCTCGGCACGACCTATCGCTTCACCTCCTTCGGTCTGCGCCTGCGGGCGACCGCGATCGACCCGTACGCCGCCTCGTTGTCCGGCATCAACACCGACGCGACGGCGATGGGCACCTGGGCGCTGGCCGGTGCGCTCTCGGCCGTGTCGGCCATCCTCATCGCGCCGCTCGTGGCCATGAACGTCGTCTTCATGACGTTCCTCGCGCTGCGGTCGTTCGCCGCCGCGCTGCTCGGCGGGCTCACGAGCCTGGTCGGTGCGTTCTGCGCCGGCTTGCTGCTCGGGGTGGCGGAAGGCGTGATCACCTTCAAGTCGCCGGTCGCCGGGATGACCGACGCCGTCGTGGCTGTCGGGATCCTCGTGCTGCTGGTGGTGCGGCCCGGAGGGCTGGTTCGTGCGTCGTACTGAGCGCGCCGGGATCGCCGCGTCGCTCGCCCTCTTGCTCCTCATGGCATGGGCGGCGCCGGCCGCGGCGGCCGCCCCCTCGCACCAGGCCTGGGCCGCGACCGGTCCGGCTGCGCCGCCGAACCCGACGGCCGGCAACCTCTACGTGTCGACGGTCGGCGGTCAGGAGCAGGCGCGCGCGTTCGTCGAGGTCGATCTCGCCGGTCGCGGCGTCGAGGACGTCGCCGCCGCGTCCCTCACGCTCACGCCCGGCTCCGACGGAGTCGTGGCCGACCAGGCGACGTTGGCTGCGTGCACGCTCGCCGAACCCCTCACCGCGGACGGCAAGCTCGACAAGGCACCGGCGGTCGACTGCAGCGTGCGCGCCCCGCTCACACGTCAGGCCGACGGCACCTGGACGCTCTCGCTGGCCCCGTTCGCTGATCGGTGGAGCGCCGGCGGGCCCGCTGGGGTCGCGATCATCCCCGACACCGACGCCGGCCCGGCGGTGTTCACGGTCTCGCTCGCCGCGGAGCGCACGTCGTTCGACGGCCCCGTCGCCGTCACGCCGGCCGACGACACCTCGACGTCGGGCACCGACGCGACCCCTGTCGCGCCGCCCATCCCCTCGACCGAGTCCCTGTTCACCGTCGACCCCGCTCCTGTCCCGGCGCCGGTCCCACCCGTCGCCTCGGCGCCGAGCCACGCGCCGGCGCCGTCCACGATCACGACCGTCGTGGCGCGTCGTGGTGGTGTCGATCGTCCGCCGTGGATCGTCGTGCTCGTGCCGGCGGCGGTGATCGCCCTGCTGCTCGTCGGTGCTTCCCGTCGTCGCCCGGGTGGTGTGGTCACGACGGGCAGCTCGGTGCCCGCGCGGCTCGTGCCGTGGCTCGCCGTGCCCCTCATCGTCGCCCTCCTCGGGGAGACGACCACCTACAAGCTGGGCAGCGTGGCGATCGTGTTCATCGCCGCCGTCGGTCTGCACCTGCTCGTGAACTGGACCGGCGAGCTGTCGCTCGCCCACGCCGGCTTCATCGGCGTCCCTGCGTTCGTGGTCGCCCAGTTCTCCGCGCACACCGGGTTGACGCCGCTGCTCGGGCTGCCACTCGCGATCGTCACGGGTGTTGCACTCGGCGGCGTCGTCGGTGTCGCCGCGTTGCGCGCCCGTGGCCTGCAGGTCGCACTGGTGACGCTCGCGGTCGGCATCGCCATCGGTCAGTTCTTGTTCTTCCGGTCGTGGATCGTCGGGCCGCCGCAGGGCCTGTTGATCCCCACGCCGTCGATCCTCGGCCACCCACTCGCCAGCAGTCGGGCACTGGCGCCCGTGCTCGTTGCCACCATCGCCGTCGTCGTGCTGCTCACGCGCGCCATCATGCGCTCGACCATCGGACGGGCGATGCTCATGGTGCGCGAGGACCCGGATGCCGCCGCGGCCGCAGGCGTCGCTGTCGCCCAGTACCGCGCGCTGGCGTACGCACTCGCGGGGGGCTTCGCCGGCGTGGCGGGCTGGTCCTACGTCGTCTGGGTGCAGCAGGTGACGCCCAAGGCGTTCCCGTTGCAGCTCGGCTTCACCTACCTCGTGATCGCCGCCCTCGCCGGCCCGGGGGGCCTGGCCGGAGTCGCCGTCGCCGCGCTGGTGATCCAGGGCGGCGCGCTGTTCTCGATCCTGCCCGGCCGCACCGCGCTCTACCTGGGGCCGGTCGCCCTCATCTACAACGTCACTCGCTACCAGGCCGGCATCAACGGTCTGTTGGCGGGCGCCGCGTCGTTCCTTCGGGGACGGAAGGGAGCACCCATGACCAAGCACCACGTCCTCACGATCCGCCCGCTGGCCGTCGCGGCGGTGTCGGCGATCGTGGCCGGAACCGGTGCGATCCTCCTCGCCTGGTACCACATGGGCAACACCGATCAGGTGTGGATCCAGAACCAGGAGCTCGCGTCCGGCGGGTTGCTCGGGTTGAGCCTGATCATGGTGGGCGCAGCGCTGCTGATCCGAGACGGCATCGTGCGGGCGGCCGAGCTGCGGGAGCACCAGCAACCGGAGCCGCCCGTCGTCGAGGCGTCGACCAACGGCCACAAGCCTCGTATGCGCGTGAAGGAGACGGTGTGACCGCGCTGCTCGAGCTGCGCGACGTGTCGATCAGCTTCGGAGGCGTCCGTGCCCTGCGCGAAGTGTCGCTCGACGTCGATGAGGGCCGCATCGTCGGTCTGATCGGGCCCAACGGCGCCGGGAAGACGACGTTGTTCAACGTGGTGTCGGGCCTCCTGCGGGCCGACGCCGGGAGCGTCGTGTTCGGCGGTGTCGAGATGGCCCGCATGCCGGCGCACCGCCGCGCCGCGATCGGCGTCGGTCGGAGCTTCCAGAACCTCGGGCTGATGAACGGGCAGACGGTGGCGACGAACGTGCTCGCGCTGCTGCACCGGTCGGCGTCGTACTCGCCGGTCGACGTGTTCGTGCGCCCGTGGCGATGGGTTGCCGGGGAGCGGGAGCTCGCCCTGCGCTGTCACGAGGTGCTCGCCGAGTTCGGGTTGGAAGACGAAGCCCACCGGCCGGTCGCGGACCTGTCGTTCGCCAAGGCCCGGTTCGTCGAGCTCGCCGCGGTGGTGGCCGAGCGGCCGCGCCTCATGCTGCTCGACGAGCCGACGACCGGGCTCGACATCGCCGAGACCGCCCGACTGGCCGAGATCCTCCAGGCGATCCGCGCCGCGGGCGCCACGGTCCTCGTCGTCGCGCACGACGTGGAGTTCGTGATGCGCGTGTGCGATCACGTCTACGTGCTGGCCGAGGGCCAGCTCCTCTTCGACGGCAACCCGGCCGAGGTGCGCGCGCATCCCGCCGTCGTCGAGGCGTACCTCGGGAGCGCGGCGTGAGCGAAGCGAGCGCCCGTCATCGCGCGAGCGCCAGCGAGCCGATGGCGGATGGGTCTGGGGCGCAGCCCCAGGGGAAGCGCGGCGTGAGCGAAGCGGCGCTCACGGTCGAGGGCCTGCACGGCGGCTACACGCGGGCTCCTGTCCTGCGCGACGTCACCGTGGAGGTGGGCGCCGGCGAGATCGTCGCCTGCTTCGGTCGCAACGGCGCCGGCAAGACCACGTTGCTGCGCGGCATCTGTGGTGCCCTTCCCGTGTGCTCGGGGTCGGTGCGGCTGGCCGGACGCGCTGTCGAGCGGGCGCCGATCTGGAAGCGCACCCGGCTGGGCCTGGCCCATGTGCCCGAGGGCCGGCACGTGTTCAAGCCGCTGACGGTGCGGGAGAACCTCGAAGCCGGTGCGCTCGGCTCGGCCCACCCGCCCGCCATCGAGGAGATCTACGAGCTGTTTCCGAGGCTCGGTGAGCGGCAGAGCCAGCGGGCGGGGACGCTCTCCGGCGGCGAACAGCAGATGCTCGTGATCGGCCGGGCCCTGATGTCGTCGCCCACCGTGATGCTCATCGACGAGATGTCGGCCGGGCTCGCGCCGGTGTTGACCGACCGGCTCGTCGAGGGCCTCACCCGCATCCGGGGGCGCGGCGTCGGCATCCTCCTCGTCGAGCAGGCACCCCACCTCGTCGCCGAGGTCATCGACCGCGCCTATCTGCTCGAGCAGGGCCGCGTGGTGGGGAGCGGCACGCTCGCCGAGCTCGGCGGGCCAGCGGCGATCGCCGACCTCTACCTCGGCGTCCGCGTCAGTCGTTGACGAGGCGGTCCACCCAGCGGTGGAAGTGGTGGAGGGTCGGCTCGTTGCGCCCGAAGACGAGCTCGGTGGTGGCGCCCGAGCGCAGGGCGCGGGTGATGCCGAGGCCGATGGGATTGTCCTCGTCGCGCACCGCGGCGTAGAGGAAGTCGTTGGCCTTGTCGGCGAGGGCGTGCTGCTCGTCGGTGACCACGGGCTCGCGGGTGAGGAACGTCTGGATCGTGCGCGACTCGTGCGCGGCCGGTCCCGGCAGGAGCAACGAGACGAGCGCGGTGTCGCGCCAGCCACCGGCGATGGCGAGGCACGGGAAGATCGTGTGCACCGAGCCGAGATGCTGGGTGGGATCCCACTCGTCCTCGGTCTGCTCGCGCAGGGTCGGCAGCGAGTGCTTGGCGAAGAGCGTCCGCTGGTGCGGGCCGTAGCTGTCGACGGCCATGAGGTTGCTCATGTTCTGGGTGAAGATCGTCGTGCGGTGCAGCGACGCGAAGTGGTAGCTCTCGAGGTAGCCGTCGAACGCGACCTTCCAGGCGGGCGTGGGCAGCTCGCGCGTCGAGAACACGTGCCACCGGTCGAGCTCGAGCATGGCGAGCTCGGGGGCCACGTCGCCCAGCCACTCGTCGATGTCCATGCCGGCACCGGAGCGCAACGTCACGAACACCAACCCGGCGCGCTCGGCACACGGCAGCTCGAGCAGCCCCATCGTCTCCCTGTCGATCGGGCCGAAGGACTCCTCGCCGTACACGCCCGCGAGGCACCCCGAGCGGTCGTAGGACCAGGCGTGGTACGGGCAGGTGAACCGGCGGGCGCTCCCGCACCCATCACCCACGACGGGGGAGCCGCGGTGGCGGCAGCTGTTGACGAAGGCCCGCACGGCACCGTCGTCGCCCCGCACGACGAGGACCGGTACGCCGGCGGCGTCGAGCGCCTTGTACGCGCCGGCCTCCCGCAGCTCGCACGAGAGCGCCAGCGGCAACGGCACGCGCTGGAAGATCCGCTGCATCTCGAGGGCGAAGCGATCGGGGTCGACGTACCGCGACGTCGGGATGCGGTAGGTCGACGGCGCCTGGTCGGTGGTACCGGACTCGTGCAGTGCGAGCAGCCGCTTGGCCAGCCCCACGCCTGTCTCATGGTCGAGCATCGTTCCCTCCCCACGCGGCGGCCGTGGTCGCCGCACTCATCTTCGTCCCGTCGAAGCCGATGCGCTGCACCGGCTCGACCTCGAGCACGACCCGCCGAGGCGAGTCGAGGAAGCGGGCGAAGACGTCGGCCCGCTCGGCGTCGCTCGGATGCAGGGCGGCGGCCAGCGCCGGGTAGAACCACCGCTTGGTCGTCTCGTCGTCGTGGACGCGGCAGCGACCCTTGTACGTCACTGTCCGGTTCGGCGGCAACGAGGTACCCGCGCTGCTCACGACGATGCTGACGCGCGGGTCGCGCCGCACGGCGGCGATGCGCTTGCGCTGGCCGCTGGCGGTGAGCCAGAAGCGGTCGTCGACGAAGACGAAGCTCATCGTGACGCCGACCGGCCAGCCCTCGCGGTTGGTCCACGTGAACGTGCACTCGCGCTGCATGACCAGGAGCGCCGTCTCCTCGGCGGCGCCCAACCCGTAGACGGTGACGTCCTCGTAGTCCACGTCAGGCCAGCTGCTTCGCGGCGTCGACGAGCGACTCGGTGAGCGTCGGGTGCCACGGCACCAGGGCGGCCACGTCGGCGACGGTGAGCTCCGCCTGCATGGCCGTACCGGCGACCGCCATGAGCTCGGCGGCATCGGGCCCGACGACGTGGACGCCGAGCAGCTCGCCCGTGGACGCATCGGCGACGAGCTTGAGGTAGCCGCCCCGTCCGCCGAGGGCGACGGCGCGCCCGTTCGCCGCGAGGTCGACGACCGCGACGCCGATGTCGGCGCCCTTCGCTCGCAGCGCGGCCTCCGACTCGCCGATCCACCCGACACCCGGCAGCGTGTGCAGCACGTGCGGCATGCTGGCCAGCCGGGTCACCGCGGACGCGCCGGCCGCCACCGCTCCGGCGACCTCGCCCGTGTGGAGCGCGGCGGCCGTCGTCATCCACCCGCCGGTCACGTCGCCGGCGGCGAGCACGCCCGGCGCGCTGGTGCGGCACGAGCGATCGACCACCACGGCGCCCTCGCGCACGGTCACCCCGGACTCGGCCAAACCGACACCGTCGGTCAGGGGCACGCGCCGGTCGGCGACGACGACCACGTCGGCGGCGACCACCGACTCACCACCCGCGTGCGCCACGGTGACCTTGCCCGGGGCACCGCCGACGACGGTGGCCTCGCGGAGCACGTCGATGCCGAGCGTCTCGAGGGCCTCGGTGACGGCCGGATCGAGATCGGGGTCGAGCGCGGGAACCACGGATGCTCCGGGCGACGCGAGCGTGACCGACGTGCCGAGCCCGGCGAGCAGGAACGCGTATTCGACGGCGAACGCGGTGGCCGCCGGGCCGCCGCCGAGCACGAGGGCGCTCGCGGGCGCGGCCAGCAGCCCTTGCACGAGGTCGGCCGTCAAGATGCGGTCGGCGGCGATGCCGGGTAGCTCTGGGACCTCCCAACGGGCACCCGCGGCGACGACCACCGACGGGGCTCCGACGAGCTCGCCGCCGACGTCCATCCCACCCGCCACGACGGTCCCCCGCCCGGGAAGCACGGTCACGCCGGCGTTGCGAAGCGCCCGCTCGATGCCGCCCGCGAGCAGGCGCACGAGCGACTCTCGGCGGGAGCCGAGACGCGGCATGCTGACGTCGTCGCCGGCGTCGAGCACGTCGAGGAACGCGAGCTCCCGAGCATCGAGCGAGACGTGGAGCGCGGCGAGGAGGACGTTCGTGGGGATGCACGACCAGTGCACGCACGTGCCACCGAGACGCTCGGGCTCGGCGACGACGACCGAGGCGCCGCGGCGGGCGGCGGCCAGCGCGGCCGCGTAGCCGGCGGGCCCGCCTCCGATGATGGCGACGTCGGTCATCACACCAGTAGCCGGTACGGCGACTCGAGTAGCTCGCGCACCGTGGAGAGGAACGCGGCGGCGGGCGCGCCATCGAGGGCGCGGTGATCGATCGTGAGGCTGAGCGTCATCACCTGGCGCTTGACGGGGACATCGACGTTCCACCCCACGCCGTCGCGGACGCGTCCCACACCGAGGATGGCGACGTTGGGCGGGTTGACGATCGGTGTGAAGAAGTCGATGCCGTTCGATCCCAGCGCGCTCACGGTGAACGTCGCCCCGGCGACGTCGTCCATGCCGACGGTGCGGTCGCGGCAGGCGCGGGCGAGCCGAGCCGCTTCCGCCGAGAGGTCGGACAGCGACCGGGTGCCGGCGTCGCGCACGACCGGCACGAGCAAGCCGTCGTCGACCGCGACCGCGATCCCGAGGTGCACGTCAGGGTGCCGCCGGATGACGTCGCTCTCGATGCTGGCGTTGAGCGTGGGGTGCGAGGCGATCGCCTTGGCGACGGCCCGGCAGACGAGGTCGGTGTAGGACACCTTGACGCCGTCGGCCTCCCATTCGGCCACCAACTGCCGCCGGAGCGCGGCGGCGTCGGTCATGTCGACCTCCATGCCGAGCGTCAGCTGGGCCATGTCCCGGAGGCTGGCGTGCATGCGATCGGCGATGAGCTTGCGCATGCCGGTGAGCGGGACGACGTCGGCCGTGCCCGTGGACGTGACGTCGTACTTCGTGATGCGACCACCCGGGCCGGTGCCGTTCACGACGCGGAGGTCGATGCCCGCGTGGTCGGCGACGACGCGCGCGACCGGAGTCGCCAGCACGCGCGGTTCGGCAACGGTGGCCGGCACGTCCGCGGCGACGATGCGGCCGCGGGGCCCCGAGCCGGCGACCCCCGTGAGCTCGACGCCGCGCTCCCGCGCCAGCCGCCGGGCGTACGGCGACGCCACGGTCCGACGGGCGGGCGCCGCCAGCGGGGGCGACGATGAGGCTGAAGGGGGTTCCGCCTCACCGCCGACCAGCACCCAGCCGACGACCGCACCCACCGGGAGGGTCGTGCCGGCGGGCGCGCCATGGCGCAACGTGCCGGCCGTCTCGGCGGGTATGTCGACGTCGAGCTTGTCGGTGCTGAGTACGAACAGGACCTGCTCGGGCTCGACGGTCGCGCCGTCGGGCGCGACCCACTCGACCACCGTTCCTTCCTTCATGGTCATCCCGAGCTTCGGGATCACGACCTCGGTGGGCATCGCCGGCTCAGCGGCCCACGAGGGCGCGCGCTTCGGCGGCGATGTCGGCCGCGTTCGGCAGGTAGGCCTGCTCGAGCACCGGGCTGAACGGCACCGGGCTGAACGGGGCACCGATGCGCGCCACCGGGGCGTCGAGGTCGTCGAAGCCGTGTTCGGCGATGGCGGCGGCGAACTCGGCGCCGATGCCGCCGAAGCGCACCGCCTCGTGCACGACGAGCGCCCGGTGCGTCTTGGCCACCGATGCCAGCACCGTCGGCAGGTCGAAGGGCTGCAGGGTGCGGGGGTCGATCACCTCGAGCGAGATGCCTTCGCCCGCCAGCTCGTCGGCGGCGGCCAACGCATGGCCGACCATCGCGCCGTGGGCAACGACCGTCACGTCGGTGCCCGTGCGGGCGACGTTGGCCACGCCGATCGGCACCTCGTAGGGCTCCTCCGGCACGTCACTGGTCGCACCCAGCATCAGCTTGTGCATGATGAAGATCACCGGGTCGTCGTCGCGGACCGACGCGATGAGGAGGCCCTTGGCGTCGTGCGCGTTCGACGGCATCACGACCTTGAGGCCGGGAACGTGGCACAGCATCGCCTCGAGGCTCTGGCTGTGCTGGGCCGCCATGTTGGTGCCCGCGCCTGCCGACGTCATCACCGTCACGGGAAGCGTCGCCTTCCCACCGAACATGTACTTCATCTTCGCCAGCTGGTTGACGAGCTGGTCCATGCAGCAGCCGATGAAGTCCATGAACATGATGTCGACGACGGGTCGCAGGCCCACGGCGGCGGCGCCGACGGCGAGCCCGATGATCCCGGCCTCGGAGATCGGCGTATCGACGACGCGCTGCTCGCCGAACTCCTCGAACAGCGTGCGCGTCGTGCCGTACACGCTGCCGAAGCGGGCGACGTCCTCGCCCGCGACGAAGACGTCGGGGTCCTCACGCATGCACTGGCGGAGCGCCTCGGGCACGGCCTGCACGTACGGGAGCGTGCGCACTTCGGTGGACACGGCGCTCACTGGTGCACCATCAGCGTCTCGTGATCTCTTCCAGTGGTCGTGTTGCAAGGAGCACCAGTGAACTGTTCGGCGCCAGGGCGCCTCACGAAGCCTGTGCTCATGATTCGCTCGCTTCGCTCGCTCATGCCGGCACTCCGATCGTGATCGGGTTGGTGTAGACGTCCTCGGTGAGGCTCGCCACGTCGGGCTCGGGGCTCGCGTCGGCGAACGCGATGGCCTCGGCGACCTCCGCGAGCACCTCGTCGTGCACCGCAACCAGGCCGGCGTCGTCGAGCACGCCCTCATCGAGCAGCACCTGCTCGAACAGGGGGATCGGGTCACGGAGCCACCATTCGTCGACCTCCGCCTGCTCCCGGTACTTGATGCGCATGCCCGTGACGCCGACGTGGTCGTAGTACCGGTAGGTCTTGCACTCGAGCATCGCCGGGCCGCCACCCGCGCGCATGGCGTCGATGCACTCGCCGGCGACGGCGAAGACCTCGCGCACGTCCATCCCGTCGATGACCCGCCCGGGCATGCCGTAGCCCGACGCCCGGTCGGCCACGTCGACGATCGACTGGTGACGTTCCTGCGGGGTGTACTCGCCGTAGAGGTTGTTCTCGCAGAGGAACAGCACGGGCAGCTGGTAGAGCGCGGCCATGTTCGCCGCTTCGTGGAACGCGCCCTCGTTGGAGGCGCCGTCGCCGAAGAAGCACACGGTCACGCGGTCGTTGCCGCGGTACTTGTTGGCGAAGGCGGCACCGACGGCGATGGGCATGCTCCCGGCCACGATCCCGTTGGCGCCGAGCATCCCGAGGTCGAGGTCGGAGACGTGCATGCTGCCGCCCTTGCCGTGGCAGTAACCGGTCGCCTTGCCGAACAGCTCGGCGTACATCGCCTTGAAGTCGCCGCCCTTGGCCACGAGGTGGCCGTGCCCCCGGTGCGTCGAGGTGATCTGGTCCTCGTCGGTGAGGTGCACCATGACGCCGGCGGCGACGGCTTCCTGGCCGACGTAGAGGTGCAGCGCGCCGGGCACCTTGCCCTTCTCGATGAGCTTCCCGGCCTCCTCCTCGAAGTGCCGGATGCGGACCATGCGGCGGTGCAGGTCGAGCAGCTGCTCGCGCGTCGGTTCAGCGGCTGGCAAGGGTGGCCTCCGTGTCGGTGAAGGAACCGGTGGCCGCCCATGCGATGCACCGGTCGAGGATCGTGCGGTACTCGGGGAGGTCCCAGGAGCCGCGCTCGACGCGCGGGTACTCGTCGACGAACTCCTGCATGTCGAGCGGTCCGCGGCAGTGGCCGAGCGTGAAGTAGCAGACGCCGCCCTTGACGTAGAGCACCGGCCGCGGGTCGTCGTCGGGCCAGTCGCCCTCTTCGAAGCCGTCGAAGGCCCCCGTGTAGTGCGTGTGCAGCAGCACGTCGAGCGGGCCGTGCAGCTCGCTGCAGTACAGCTCGTCGGTCACCTCGAACGGCGTGATCCCACGCACGAGCGGGTGGTCGGCGTCCGTCACCTCGACCATGTAGGGCGTGATGGGTGGGTGACCCAGGAACTGGCTGCCGAGCACGCGAGTCATCCGATCGATGACCCGAGGCGTGCGGAACGGCTCGCCCGAACCGAAGACCGCCGGCGCGTCGATGGCCGAGTTGGTGCCGTGCAGCGCGAGCCAACGGCCGCCGCGCTCGACGAAGGCCTCGAGCTCGGTCTGCTGGTCGTCGGTGGGCCGGACGTCGCACGTGTAGGTCACGAGGACGTCAGCGGTGTCGAGCGCGCCGCGGGAGTCGTAGTCGGCGAACACCTGCGTCTTCACGCGGTCGTGCCGGCCGAGCGCGGTCAACAGCTCGCGTCGGGCGAAGTCGAAGTCGTGCCACCGGCCGCCGCACACGAGGACCGCGTCGACGCGCCCGCCGGGCTTCACTAGAGCTGCACCCGCTTGGTGAAGCCGCCGTCGACGACGAGGTTCACGCCCGTGA
>Ga0068858_100002974_pt1 | contig 17010 bp, 11 predicted proteins | sample KBSSwiS12_FD_66589 | JGI IMG/M metagenome (GOLD analysis project Ga0068858, IMG submission 66589) | Switchgrass rhizosphere microbial communities from Kellogg Biological Station, Michigan, USA - KBS Switchgrass S1-2 | ecosystem: Host-associated > Plants > Roots > Rhizosphere > Soil ...
CAACCCCGTCCACCCGGCGTTCAATCATTCGCCGGACCGAGGTTTCCATGCGCTTGGGATCATTTCCCGTGGAGGCCAGTAGAATCTCGTAATCGTTCTGCACTGCGATCTGCTCGAATATCTGCACAATTTCCGGAAAGAAGGGATTGGTGATTTCTGAGATGACTAAACCAAAGATGCGGCTCTTTCCAGAAACCAGCGCCCTCGCCTGCGTATTGGGGTAGTAACCGAGCTCTTCAATAACGGCCCAAACCCGTTTTGCCAGCACGGGATTCACCGTGGGAACGTGATTAATGGCGCGTGAGGCGGTGGCTGTGGAAACCCGGGCCCTGCGCGCTACCTCGTGAATATTCATCCCTTTTGCAATTCCTTATCAGCAGATGCGAAAAATAAGTTGGTGGATTTTAGCATGGTGGCCGGCCCTTAAATTAAAGACAAATTAGGCAGTAAAAATGCTGCATCTCTTGGGGGCAAAGTGTCTGCCAGAGGTACGACAAGCGAATGACTGCGCCCAAATTAGGACTCTCAATGATCGTCAGGGACGGGGCGGACACACTCCGCAACTGCCTGGAGAGTGTGCGTGGTCTGGTGGACGAAATGATCGTGGTGGACACTGGTTCCACGGACTCAAGCTCAGAGATTGCCCAGCAATGCGGAGCAGTTTGTATTTCGATTCCCTGGGCCAATGATTTTGCCCAGGCACGGAATGCAGCACTGGCCCACTCGACGACTGACTGGGTCCTTTCCTTGGATGCCGATGAGGAATTGGACGCACAAGCCTTGCGGGTGATTCCATCATTACTTTCGCGCCCCGCGATCGGCGGATACATCGTGCCTGTCCGCAACTACCTGCCTGCGCGGCATGGCAGCGTCAATGGCAACCGGGCCACCGCAAACGACGGTCGATGCAAGAGTGCTGCCAGTGCTCCTGCTTATGCCCAACATCTGGTTGTGCGTTTGTTCCGCCGCCATCCGAACATCCTCTATAAGGGATGTGTTCACGAAAACATCGCACCGCAAATCATGGCGGCCGGATTCAGGCTGGCCAATGCTGATTTTTCGATTCACCATCTGGGATTTCTGGCACGCTCACGTTACGGCAAGAAAGCCGAAATCTATCTTGAGCTGTTGCGGAAAAAAGTCGAGCAGGAACCGAAGAACCCGCTGGCATGGCTGGAATTGGCCCGGCAGTTTCACGAACCATTTCACAAAAATGAAGACGCACTCAGTTGTCTGAAGTGTGCGCTGGCCCTCCAGCCGAAACTGGGTGCGGCTTATTTTCTGGCAGGGGTGGTTTATCTCGACATGGGGCAGGACCTGGAAGCGCTCTCATGCCTTGATCACTGTCAGGACAACGACGAATATGCCGTGGAGCGGGAACACTGCCGCGGTGATGCGCTACACAATCTGGGACGACTACAAGAGGCGCAGCTCGCTTACACAAGAAGTTTGCAACTGGGGGGACACGACCCGCAAATGGAAAGCAAGCTGGGTTATGTGGAAGTACGACTAGGAGAGCAAGCAGGATTTCAGCGGATGCAAAGCGCGATCGCCGCCTTGCCCCTGGGAGCGGAACTTCACGAACGGCTGATCAAAGCTTACCTGGCGGCAGGAATGTTGCCCGAAGCGGCCGCCGCAGCGGAACATTTTGCTTCGACTCTGGTTCACCCCAAAACCATCTTGCGCGCTGCTGCCATACGCGCACATCTCAAACAGGATGAACAGGCACGAAAGCTGATCGAACGTGGACTCGAGTTCTTTCCCCAGTCGATGGAGTTGCATCAAGTCCGTGCGGAACTCGCCGCTCGCTCCTATGCTGCGAGCACAAACCGTAAGCAATGAATACCCAAAGACCATCAGAGAACAGAGGGATGCAACTGCTGGTGGTCAATGACTTTCTTCCGGACAAAGCGACTGATGAGGGTCGTCGGCTCAAGCAAATTTTGCAGGCCCTGCGGGAACTGGGGCATGCCGTGACTTTCATCGCTCGCGATGGAAGGAACCAACCATCACTTGAACCAGGTCTTAATGCCTTAGAGATTCGGGTTTATTCAGGAGACGCTGAGCGACTTCCGGCGCTGGGAAAAGATGTAACCAATTCTTGTTGGTCATTGGACGTTGCTCTCGCCGAAAAACAGTTTGACGTCGCCATCCTGATACAAAATTTTCGTTGTGGAATTTCCATTCCTGAACACTATCTGGATGCAATTCGCCGGCATTCCCGGCAAACACCTATCGTTGTTTTCAACGAGGCACTTTACGGAAAATCCGCCCCCCGAAGGGCAGAAATCACGCAACAATTGGCACACCGTGAAGTGGCCGAAGATTGGTCAGCGCGCGAAGAAGAGGCATTCCGCCGCGCAGACCTAGTAATTGTCCGCCATACCGGCGATGAGACGTGGGTGCGACAGCATCATTGCCCTGTCCAAACTGCGGTGGTACCGCCAAGTTTTCCCTGCAGCCAGAACCAAGCATGGAATGAGCGTAAGGATGTACTGCTTACTCTGAACCTGACACAACCGGGCGATGTAGATGGTTTTGCCTGGTTCCTGGAGAAAATCTGGCCCGCTATCTGCCGCATGACCAGTGACCTTGAGTTGTTGGTATGTGGGGCAGAACAAGTTCCACTGGAGACTCGCAGGAAACTAGCTCGGGTGCAATGGCTGGAAGCAAAAGATCAAGAGCAGATCACCAATGCACGGCTTTTGGTCGCGCCTATGCGATTTGGCATTGTGTCCGACAACCTGGCACAAATGATTGCTCAAGGAATGCCAGGAATCACGACCAGCTACACGGCGGCGTTCGCCGGTTTGACGACAGACTCCGGCATAGTCCTGGCGAATACACCTGGAGAGTTTGCCACTTCGGTTGTGCAGCTTTACCAGAATCCGGAAAGATGGAAGGACGTATCGACGGCAGGCCTGAAGTTCGCCCGGGAACATTTTTCATGGGAAGGATTGAAGTGCGGACTGCAAAATGCGCTGACGTATGCGCAGGGCCTCAGTGCAAAATCTGCGCCGAGCATACCGTTCTCCATGACGCAGCTGGATTCGTGTTACGGCGAAGCACTCAACAGAGCTTCGCGGGAGCGGCGTGGCGCGCTGCGACTCGATGGCCACGTACAACTCGCGCAAGAACTGTTACGAAGCGGGAAACCCGCCGAAGCTCGCGCACAGTTGCGGCATGTATTCAGCTGGTTGGGTGAATCGCTACAATATTCGGCTCCGCTGGCGCGCCTGCTCAGCGTGCTTGCCCGTTGTTATCGCGAACTGGGCGATCAAGCTTCGGTGGCGATTTGTGCTCAGCAAGCGCGACGATGCTTTTTCAGCCAGACTCCGAATAAAACCGAGAACCCGCCTGCAATCAAGACGACCAAGGGGGCAGCAACAATTTCATTGATCGTGCCCACTTTCAATCGCTTACCGATACTCGAAAAATGTCTGGCCGCGCTCGAAGCCCAGACCTTTCCGGCAAAACAGTTCGAGGTCATCGTGATTGATGACGGTTCAAGCGACGGCACCGAAGCGACGATGCGGCAATATCATCCGCCGTTCCGCTTGCAGTACCTGCGGCAAACCAACTCCGGCACCGGCGCTGCAAGGCGCAATGGCGTGGCCCATGCCAACGGCGAGTATCTCCTGCTCATGAATGACGACACAATCTGCGATCCGGACTTGATTGAACAGCACATGCGTGCGCATCGGGAACTTGCATCGGAACGCTGGGCGGTACTGGGAAATTTTGAATACCCTGCCGGGGCCCACAGGCGCGCATTTACTCATTTCCTGCGCACGGGCTCTTTCATGTTCCCGCAAATCGACATGGAAGCAGGGTTCCCCTATCCCTACTCTCATTTCATCACCTGCAATCTAAGCATTCGCCGCGAGGCGGTGATCGAGGCTGGCTCGTTCGATTCGAGATACAAATTGAGTGAAGATACCGAGCTAGGAATTCGCCTGTTTGAAATGGGCTATGGAGTTCTCTATCATCCGACAGCCCACGCCTGGCACGATCATCTTCCATATGCGGTGGGAAATCTCGTCCGCCGCGCACGGGTGTACGGCACCGATTATTTCTACATGTTCCGCAGGCATCCGCGAGTCATCCGAGAATGGGCGATGCCGGTCAGCCTCATGGGGATGGACAGCAGCGCGGCACAGTCGATCCGGCAATATCTCGAAGCAAATCGCAGCCGTGTGGAAGAGGCCGCTGCGGCCCTCGATCAGTGGGAGAACGTGGAGTTTGAACCGTTTTTGACGCGACCGCAGGACGCGGCCCAAGTGGTGGCGTTGTTCCAGAAGGCCGTCCCAGCCATCCACTGGTTTTACTTGTTGGAGAAGATGCTGGAGACGATGATGCGGGAACTTAATTTATCGTCCCCTAGAATGGACCAGATGCTAGTAGCAGGTGCAGCCCAGGGCAACGGGTAGATTGTTAAGCGATCAGCTGTTGCGTCGCGAACTCTCCAGACAAGTTCATGCCTGTATCTGTCTAATTGAAGTTGCCAGGAATTCGGAACGGGATGATCAGAATTAACGGTTCGGGTTTTCAAATAGGAATTCGTTGTTCCGATACGGGATCGAGAATCACTATCTTGATACCCTCTTCCTAAGGTTTCTCCGGTAGTGGTGCAGTTTGAATTTCCACAGGGGTAGCGAACTTTTGGCCCCTGTGGAAAACTATGCGCATGCAGATTCCAGAAGCAATCATGATTAGCAAAAAGCCCTGTAAGGTTAGACGCCCAGCGTGCTCTTTAACCTTTAACATCGCCTCATATCAAGGCGGCAGCGGCCAAAGACAAGCTTAACAACAAGATGGTTGCGGATTACGAAGCACACTTCCAAAATACCCACGCCAAAGAAGATGCCAGCCAAGCTTCTGCCCGGATCGTCAAAGAAGCTACCTAATGATAAATGGTTGCAAGTTTCATCAAACTGCACCACTACCGTTTCTCCCTTCAGTTTGACCCTCCATCTGCGCGCATGTTATAAAAGCGAGTTTTGTGCAGGGACGGCCAGGTATGGTTCTGGCCCCAGCCCGACCGGCGCAAAACATCCGACGCGGCCAAGCTCAGCATTCCCGTAAAGCCTTGCGGTGGAAGCGTGTTCGGAACTCCGGCGATGATCCTGCGGTGCTCCGACGGCACCTCACGCTCGGATCCGGAGATGGTTTTTCAACACGTCATTCTGACTTGAGCTCTCATTCCCGGAGGAAATCAAATGCGCACCTTGCTCACAAGTGTTGCGTTCCATGGATTCCGCGCCGCCAGGACGCTGGCAGCTATCTTTGCAGTACTCACTTTTTGTGCATCATTGGCCTCAGCGCAAGAGGCTGGTGGAGAAGCGAACCTTAAGCTACCTGACTTGTCGCAAGTTTCATTCTTAGGGTTCAATGGCCATTCCCTACTTTCTATCGGCCTTCTATTTTGTGTGTTTGGCCTGGGATTTGGCATGGCGATTTTCGTTCGCCTGCGCAATTTGCCGGTGCATCGGGCGATGCGGGAGATCTCCGAACTTATCTATGAGACCTGCAAGACGTATCTGGTAACTCAGGGTAAATTCCTGCTGATCCTCGAAGCCTTTATCGCGGTCATTATTGTTCTGTATTTCGGCGTGCTGCTCAAACTTGAAGCCATGCGGGTTGTGATCATTCTGTTTTTCAGTTTGGTGGGAATCGCCGGTAGCTACGGCGTGGCGTGGTTTGGTATTCGCGTTAACACTTTCGCGAACTCCCGTACTGCGTTCGCCAGCCTGCGCGGCAAGCCTTATCCCATTTATCAAATTCCGCTGGAAGCTGGCATGAGCATCGGCATGATGCTGATCAGCGTGGAACTGCTAATCATGCTGCTGATTTTGTTATTCATTCCGGGAGATTATGCGGGTCCGTGCTTCATCGGCTTCGCTATCGGTGAGTCGCTCGGCGCCGCCGCTCTGCGAATTGCAGGGGGCATCTTCACCAAAATCGCAGACATCGGCTCTGACCTGATGAAGATCGTCTTCAAGATCAAAGAAGACGACGCACGTAATCCTGGCGTAATCGCCGATTGCACCGGTGACAATGCCGGTGATTCAGTTGGCCCGTCCGCAGACGGTTTTGAAACTTACGGCGTCACGGGTGTGGCGCTGATCACTTTCATTCTGTTGGGCGTGCACAAGTCTGAAGTACAAGTGCAGTTACTGGTCTGGCTGTTTGTCATGCGCATCATGATGCTGGTGGCCAGCGCACTGGCTTATTTCGTAAATGGAGCCATAGCGAAAGCCCGCTATATCACTAAGGATGTGATGAACTTTGAAGCTCCTCTGACTTCACTGGTCTGGATCACTTCGATTGTTTCGATTGTGATGACCTACGTGATCTCGAAGATCATTATTCCCACATTAGGCCCTGATTCCACACAATGGTGGAAGCTGGCGACGATCATCTCCTGCGGTACTCTAGCGGGAGCGATCATTCCGGAATTAGTCAAAGTCTTCACCTCAACGGAATCGAGGCACGTGAAGGAGGTTGTCACCTCCGCCAGAGAAGGCGGAGCATCGCTCGGTATTCTTTCTGGTTTCGTTGCAGGAAATTTCTCCGGTTACTATCTTGGCCTCTCCATGGTTGCTCTCATGTCCATCGGCTACTACGTAAGCACCATGGGGTTGCACAACTTGATGGATGCTGAAGCTGTTTTCGCTTTCGGCTTGGTGGCCTTCGGCTTTCTTGGCATGGGCCCGGTCACTATCGCTGTGGATTCGTACGGTCCAGTGACCGACAACGCGCAGTCAGTATACGAACTTTCCTTAATTGAGAATGTGCCCAATGTCGTGCAAGAAGTAAAAAAGGATTTCAACATTGATGTGAAATTCGAGCGTGCCAAAGAGCTGTTGGAAGAAAACGACGGTGCGGGAAACACATTCAAAGCCACGGCTAAACCGGTATTGATCGGCACCGCGGTGGTAGGCGCAACCACCATGATTTTCTCCATCATCATGGCCCTCACCCATGGGCTTACCCAGGACGTAGGCAAGCTTTCACTGCTACACGCACCCTTTGTGCTGGGCCTGATCACGGGCGGAGCCATGATCTATTGGTTCACAGGAGCTTCTACGCAGGCCGTAACCACTGGAGCATATCGGGCAGTAGAATTCATCAAGGCCAATATCAAGCTGGAAGGTGTGGAGAAAGCTTCAGTCGCCGACAGTAAAAAGGTCGTCGAAATTTGTACCAAGTACGCGCAAAAGGGAATGTTCAACATTTTCCTTGCGGTCTTTTTCGCAACGTTAGCATTTGCATTCGTTGAACCCTTCTTCTTTATCGGATACCTCATCTCCATCGCCATCTTCGGTCTTTACCAGGCAATCTTCATGGCGAATGCCGGCGGCGCATGGGACAACGCCAAGAAAATCGTCGAGGTTGAGCTCAAACAAAAAGGCACTCCACTGCATGATGCCACGGTGGTCGGCGATACGGTCGGCGATCCCTTCAAGGACACTTCCTCTGTCGCCATGAATCCGGTCATCAAATTCACCACGTTGTTCGGATTGTTGGCGGTAGAGTTAGCCGTGAAACTGACAAGCGATGCCGGAAGCGGACTGAGCCATGGGCTGGCTGCAGCATTCTTTGTCGTCTCATTCATCTTCGTCTACCGCTCATTCTACGGAATGCGGATTGGCGCGGAATAACCTCCGCAATGTAAAGGAGACCGTATGTTTGTTGGCCATTTCGGTCTTGCTTTGGCTAGCAAAAAAATTGCGCCCAAGACATCCTTGGGCGCTCTTGTTTTTGCAACCGAATTTGTCGATTTGCTCTGGCCGATCTGTCTTCTGCTTGGAATTGAACACGTTGCTATCGCTCCGGGGATCACCCGGATGACGCCGCTCGACTTCACTGACTATCCCATCACTCATAGCCTGTTGATGGGCGTGGTGTGGGCCATGGTTGTGGGCGGAATCTACTTTCTGTTTCGACGTTATGGACGTGGCGCTTCGGTCATTGCGGTGGGAGTTTTAAGCCATTGGATACTGGATTGGCTGACTCATCGTCCGGACCTCGCCTTATACCCAGGCGGTACCGCCAAGTACGGACTTGGGCTGTGGCACCATCCGGCGGCGGAAATGATGCTTGAAGGCGGAATTTTTGCGATTGGAGCAATTATGTATCTGACGGCCACCAATGCCAGCGACAGAGTGGGACGTTATGGCACATGGTCTCTGATCGTCATTTTGTTACTTGGCTGGCTCAGCGCGCTCTTCGCGGGCGGCGCGCCACCGAATGCTAGAGCACTTGCCTGGGGAAGCCTTTCGATTTGGATCACGGTTCCGTGGGCCTGGTGGGCGGACAAACATCGGGTCATCCGCAACTGAATAAGAAACCGCTGCCGACAATTCTGACGGCGCTTTGCAGCCAAATTGTCCTGTAAGCAGGTTCCACTGTTGCAGTCCAGTTGCACTTAAATGCAACAGGTAAACGTGCAACAAAAGTTGCTTCTTTTATTTCAAGCTACCGAGTAGCGAGTTCAGGAGGATTGCCTTGGGTGCGGCAGTCAGAGCAATAACCTCCGCACTCCAGGCGGGTGACCACGATGTGGAATTGGCAGTCGCGCTGAATCTGCCCTTTGAGGCGGTCGAAAAGATCGCTCTCGAATTCCGTGATCTTTCCGCAACGCAGGCACGCCATGTGAATGTGGTCCCGTTGTGGACGTCGTTCGTAAAAGTGCTTCTCTCCCTGCATATGCATCAGGTCCAGCTCATCGACCAGACCATGGCGTTTCAATAAGTTCAGCGTACGATAGACGGTCACGCGGTCAATTCCCGGATCAAGCTTGCGTGCCTTGCGTAATATCTGGCTCGCGTCCAAATGCTGCTTGGCTGTCTCCACAACACCCAGAATGGTTCGGCGCTGGTGAGTCATGCGCAGCCCGCGCGACATGAGTTCAGCTTGCAGGCGACCCGGAACTTCAGTTTGAGGAAATGGCATAGTTTTATTGCAAACGAGTTGCAACTAGAGTTGTTGTGATTGTAAATGGCAGGATGAGGAAGAATCAACCCTATCTTTTCATTAGGTTAGGAACTTGAGATTTGTCAGTAGCTGGTTTTCATCTTCTCTTTCACAGCATGAGCCAGTTTCTCGATTTCTTCGGCCTTCTTGACTACATCGAGTGAAAGAATATTTTCGTCGGTCTTACCAACATATTCTTTCAATTCAGTCGCCAGCTTGAGCAGTTTCTCTGTATCGCGCTGGATGTCCTCTTGCCGCTCTTTGTTGGCTTTTTTGGCGGCTTCTTTTTTGAATTTACGCATCTGCTCACTTTCAGCTGGAGTGTGCGTCGGCTCCGGCACAGGATTGCTTGGCCCTACTTGTGCTTTCATCATGGACGGGACAATCAGGACAAGAAACAAAACCGCACGCAACAGCCAAGGGTCGATTTTCACAATCACCTCATCGATCGATTAAGGCGATTATAGCGCCGTGGTTTGTGAGGCGGATCTCGGCCGCTTGCTATAATCCGCCTAGGTTCACGCACTCATGTTTTTTGCAGCCATAGTTTCGGAAGCGGCAAGTCTGCGCGACTTGCTCCTCGCGTGGCGCGGCGATGCCATGGAATTTTTGCATAAGCATGCGCCTCGGATCGCGTTAATTTTGATTTTGGCGTTTCTTGGACTGCGCTTATTCAAAGTCATCGTGCGAAAGATGGTCGCGTTCCAAAGCAAGCGGCCATCGCAAGCGGTTCGCGCTCAGCAGATACAAACTCTAGCAGGCGTCATCAACAGCATTGGTGTTTTTCTGATCGTTTTCGTGTCGGGGCTAGAGGTATTGCAAGAACTCGATATCAACCTTGCCCCCTTGCTGGCCAGCGCTGGAATCGCCGGCCTAGCCATTGGCTTTGGCGCACAGACGCTGGTGAAAGACGTCATCAACGGCTTCTTCATTCTTCTGGAAAACCAGTACGACCTGGGAGATGCGGTCCGCATTGCCGGCGTCAAAGGTACGGTCGAAGCCATGAGTATGCGCACCACAACATTGCGCGACGATGACGGCACGATACACGTTGTCCCCAACAGCGAAATTCATATCGTGTCCAATACGACACGGGATTGGTCTCAATTGACGATGCGTGTAATCGTGGCCTTTGAAGAGCCAAGCGAGAAGATATTGAAACTGCTACGGCAAATTAGTGACGAGATCAGGCATGACCCGGAGTATGCCAACGATATCGTGTCCGATATTCAAATTCCTGGAATCGACCGCGTGGGAAATGGCGAGGCTGAATACGTGGTGTTGGTGAAGACGCGGCCTACCAAACAATATCCCGTAAGCCGCGAGCTGCGGCGTCGCATCAAGGAGTGCTTCATTCAAAACGACATCCGCCACGCTTCCGCAGGGCGTGTTTATGTTGTAGACCAAGGGCCGGCGCCGCAAGCATCCTAGAAGATATCGTTGGCGGCTAGCCACCTAATTCAATTTGGCAAACCCACCTGTGCCCGCAACGCGGTAGCAGCGGCGGAAGCAGAAACAGGCAAGAAGGTGGACTGGGCTGAAGAGAAATAATTATGAGTTATTTGCGATTGCAAGAAAATCGTCGCCTGTGTCGGGTTATGAAAAATGCCGTAGCCTCGCATATTGATGAGGCTACGGCAAATTTCATGTATCGAAGTTACAGCGCGCTCATGTTTGCCAAGAACTCGCTGTTCGCTTTGGTTTTGCTGAGTTTGTCGATCAGTAACTCCATGGCTTCAACAGGCGACAGCGGGTTCAACACCTTCCGCAATACCCAGATGCGAGTCAGGTCTTCTTTCGGAATCAGCAATTCCTCCTTACGAGTTCCAGAGCGCTGAATGTCGATGGCCGGGAATGTACGCTTATCAACCAGCTTGCGTTCAAGGATGATTTCGCTGTTGCCGGTGCCTTTGAATTCTTCAAAGATCACATCATCCATGCGGGAGCCGGTGTCGATCAAAGCGGTCGCAATGATGGTCAGTGAACCGCCTTCTTCGATATTGCGGGCGGAACCAAAGAAACGCTTCGGACGTTGCAGTGCGTTGGAATCCACACCGCCGGAGAGCACTTTGCCGCTGGGTGGAACAATCGTGTTGTAAGCGCGAGCTAAACGAGTGATTGAGTCGAGCAGAATCACGACGTCGCGCTTATGCTCGACTAGGCGCTTGGCCTTTTCGATCACCATTTCGGCGACCTGCACGTGACGCGCAGCCGGTTCATCGAACGTCGAAGAAATAACTTCGCCCTTCACCGAGCGCTGCATGTCCGTAACTTCCTCTGGACGCTCGTCGATCAGCAGAACCATCAGCACAACTTCGGGATGATTCGCCGTGATCGAGTTGGCCACATTCTGCAACAACATCGTCTTGCCGGCACGAGGCGGCGAAACAATCAGCCCACGCTGGCCTTTGCCAAGCGGCGTCAGCAAATCCATGACACGCGCGCTGACGTTCTCACGCACGGTTTCCAGCTTCAACCTCTCTTGCGGATAAAGCGGTGTCAGGTTGTCGAACAGAATTTTGTTGCGGGCTTCATCGGGCGATTCGAAGTTGACGGCTTCAATCTTCACTAGCGCGAAATACTTTTCGCCCTCATGAGGAGGCCGGACCTGGCCACTGATGGTGTCACCGGTTTTGAGGTCAAATTTCCGAATCTGCGACGGCGAGACATAAATGTCGTCGGGACCAGGCAAATAGTTGTAATCGGGCGAGCGGAGGAAGCCGTAGCCGTCAGGCAGAATTTCCAGCACGCCTTCGGCGAAGATGTGTCCTTCTTTTTCCGACTGTGCCTGGAGAATTTTGAAAATCAGGTCTTGCTTGCGCATACCGCTGGCGCCGGGCAGATCCAAAGACCGGGCGATCTTGGTCAGCTCCGTAATGTTCTTTTCTTTGAGTTCAGCAATGGTCATTCATCACCTGCGAGGAGAATTTTTTAAGGGAGGTAGCGACTGCTAAAGGAAAGATATGCTCTACGCGGGGCAATAAAGCGGGGCCGGTGTTACGCGGCCCGCCGTTGTGCCTCTACGAAATGTTCGGGTTCGGCCAGTACACCCTGCCGGTCCGAGCTCGCGATGCGCTCCAGAACTTCGTTCATGGTTTCCTGAATGCGCGTGTTTGGCTTGTGAAACTTACGGGTCGCCTTGGACGCGAGCTGGCAAAGCATGTAACGATTTCTCAAGGTATGCAATGCGTCAAAAACACGATCTGAGCGCTTCATTTATCTCTCCCAATTTCTGAATAGCAGAACAGGGCAGGTCCCGCCTCTAAGCGATAAGTCATTGAATTCAGAGGATTATTCGGGCTTACTCTGGGCTACTTGTTTAGATGCTCCGCCGGGGTCGAAAGTTACCAAATTTAGGATTCGGCGGAAGTCCTGCGGACGATTTTGATACAGATGATGTCCGTGGAACTGTGTAATCTAGCGAAAATGAGCACCCGGGTCAAGTATATTATTCGGTTCTCCAGTGATAAACATGGAAAAGATCTAAGTCTTTTATTTTGAATCACATCAGTCGATCTTTTCTTTCGTTTGGGCCAACATTAAGATACGCCGCGTGTCGAATTCCTTCCCCTACAGGGTTCGATCCCGCGTCCTATATTGGATGACTCGGCAATGGGCTCTCGCCCAATAGCGGAGGGTTCCCTCTAGATCAGGATCGTACGGGCCACTTTTTTGGAACAATCCCCGACATCACCGGCGAGAAAAGTCACGACCTCTGAGAGCCTGGGGATTGGCCCCTGCTTCGGCATTCCGACCAGCAATTCTGTGGAGCGGCCTGAATCGCATGTATTGCGGGACCACCCTGAGCGTTACGTAAAAACGCGTTGTCAGATTCAATACTCAAGCGACCAGAAATCGTGATTGCTGTCTGGTGGCAACAATTACGTCGGAGGAATTCGTAGCGGCTACAGAAAACAAAATTTAGCAGTTGGCCTGACGCGGTCACAACTGATAAAGAAAATCACTGCCCAAAATTCATCTGAATTTTTACCCAGTATTCAGGTTTTGGTGGTGCTGGAGCATGGCCGTAGACGGCGGCGCTGAGGGTTTTTATAGAGCATAAAATCCTTGGGTCACGAGTTGGGAAATCCACTACAAGGGGAAGAGCTCAACGCTGGCTGTGACACATGTCCCATCGAGGATGTGATGGATGAACTCCCCCCTCCTGTGAATGGAACCAAGTTACCCAATAACTTTTGTCTGTTCGCGGTTCCGGACATGGACTACGATTCGAACAACCCTGCTTTGCACTTCGTTTTATAGTGGTACCTGACAGCCGATACGATTTCTTATGTCCCATAAAGGAAACGAGCCAGATCTGCGGTTGGCTAGCCCGGGCCAGTTGGATAAAGAAGAGGACTGGCTGTGGCGAATTGCACTGCTGTTTCTGGTCTTCCTCGCCGTCGCACTGGTGGCGATGTTGTGGGAAAGGCTGGAGTCCCTTCCTTACCACCTCGTTTGGGTCCTGGGCGCCTTGCTCGGTGTCGTCATCCTCTTCGCGGGATTTGCCTACGGACGCCGCAAGCGCGTTGCCGAACTCAAGACTTTAGTTCGCAGTGTCGAGGAACGCGCCGCCCCCTCCGCCCAGCAGATCGACCAGCTGAGTCAGGCAATCATCCGCTCCCAGAAATCGTTTAAAGAGCTGATCGACTCCTTGGACGACGCGGCGTTCGCCATTTCCCTTGATGGTACGTTCCGCACCGTCAACAAACGAGTTACGCAATTCCTCGGTGCCACCTATCAGGAAATCGTGGGCAACAAACTTCACGATTTTCTCGAAGAGCCAACAAAAGAACAGATTCAGCCCTACCTGGCGCCTTTTTTGGAACGCCGGCGCTGGTCCGGAATTCTGAAACTCTGCCTGAAGAACAATCCGCGGACGCTGTATTTTGACTGCGAGATCAATGCCATCGTCAATGATGACGAAGTAGCTGGGGTCAGCGTGCTGGCGCGAGACGTCACCGACGAACGCGAGAAGGAAAAACGCTTCACCGAACTGTTTGAAACCTTACAGGAAGGCGTTTATTTCAGCACACCTGAGGGAAAACTGCTGGACGCAAACGACTCGCTCATCCGCATGCTCGGATACTCCAGCAAAGAAGATTTGCTCTGCCAGGATGCAGCCAGCCTGAATTTCGAACCGGGGCAGGCTCCGATCCTGGGACGCCGCCCGAACGATCAAGGCAGCGTGCGCACACGCGAGATCACCTTGAAGCGCAAGGATGGCCGCGCGGCAATGTTTTTGGATACGTCCCGCGCGGTATGGGACGACTCGGGGAAAATTATCCGCTATCAAGGCACATTGGTAGACATTACAGAACGCCTCGAGATGGAAAAGGAACTTCGACGGCAAGAGGAGTTCCAGCGTTACCTGCTGGAGAGTTTTCCTGACCTGATCCTGGTGATCGATCTTAGCGAAAGCTTTAGCTTCGTCAGCTCTCGCATCCGCGATTTGTTGGGCCACAAGCCTGAAGATCTTGTGGGGAAAAAAATCGGAGAGCTTCCCGACCATTCGTCCGCATTCGCTGCGCTCTATCGTGATGTCAGCAGCGGTCGGCGTCTGTTCGGTTTCTGCGAATACGAGGCCAATCATCGTGACGGCAGCCTGCGCACCATGCGCGCCTCGGCCAGTCCTCTGTTCGATGCCGAAAGCAAAGTCAATGGAGTGATCGTTTCGGTGCGCGACATCTCTGTCGAGAAAAAGCTCGAGCAGCAGATCATCCAAAGTGAGCGCCTGGCCGCCATGGGACAGATGATCGGTGGATTTGCACACGAACTTAACAACCCGCTAACCAGCATCCTCGGAGTCTCCGAGTTGCTCCAGGATACCGATATTCCGGAAGCCAGCCGTAAACAACTGGTCATGTTGCAACAGCAGGCCAGGCGTGCCACGGAAATTGTTCAGAACCTGATGTACTTCTCCCGCCCGCCGCTGCCGGGCAAGACCGAGATCAATGTCGCCGAGCTTGTGCAACGAACCTTGCACTTGCATGCTTATTCACTTCGCAAGAACAACATCACAGTGGATTTTCTTCCGGAGAGTCCGCTGCCTCACGTGACTGGCGACCCTCACCAGCTCATGCAGGTGTTCTTGAATCTCGTTATGAACGCCGAACAAGCCATCCGAGAGGTACGCGACCGGGGGACATTGCGTATTCGTTTGGACAAGGACGATGATCACATCATGGTCATCTTTCAAGACGACGGCCCCGGCATTCCGGCAGATATTCTTCCGAAAATCTTCGATCCGTTCTATACGACAAAACGCCCGGGGCGCGGCACCGGGCTGGGCTTGAGTATCTGTAAAGCAATTCTGCGTGAACACGGAGGCAATGTGGAAGTTGCTTCCGGCCCCGGCGGAGGCGCAGTGTTCATGGTCTACCTCCCCACTACAGAAGCAGAAAAGAGCCAAATTTCAACGGCGTAACCGTCTCAACCACTAGCTGAGTTTTGGGTGGGAGCAGGGCTTCCCGCACTGCGCTAACTCGTCTACCTCTCCACCGCCATCGCCACCGCATTACCTCCACCCAGACACAACGCCGCAATTCCGCGGCGCACATCTCGCCGGATCATTTCATAAATCAATGTCACCAGCAGACGCGCCCCGCTCGCACCGATCGGATGCCCAATCGCCACTGCCCCGCCATTGACATTCACCTTGTTGGGATCAAGTCCCAGTTCTTTCATCACACCCAGCGCCTGAACTGAAAAAGCCTCATTCAGTTCATAGAGGTCAACGTCATCTTTCTTCCACCCAGTCTTCTCCCAAATCTTGCGCACCGCACCAACCGGAGCCATCATCACCCACTTCGGTTCAACTCCGCTGGTGGCCTGGGCAACAATGCGAACCATCGGAGCTGCACCCAATTCTTTGGCGAGACTGGCGCTAGTGACAACCACAGCGGCTGCTCCATCATTTACCCCGGGAGCGTTACCTGCCGTCACGGTTCCGTCTTTCTTAAACGCCGGCTTTAGTGAACGTAGAATTTCGATAGTTGTATCCTCACGCGGCGATTCGTCCTTATCAAAAATGACAGCAGGGGCGCCTTTCTTCTTCGCCGGAAGCTCGACCGGGACAATCTGCGATTTAAAACGGCACTCCTTCATCGCAGCAACAGCCTTGCGGTGAGAGTTCACCGCAAACTCATCCTGCTCTTCGCGAGTGATGCCATATCTGTCAGCAACATTCTCGCCAGTAATTCCCATGTGATAGTCGTTGTAGATGTCCCATAACCCGTCGTGCACCATTGAATCGACGATTTGCGCATTGCCAAGTCGATATCCTTTGCGCGCCTGCGGCAAAAGATAAGGAGCATTCGTCATCGATTCCATTCCACCCGCAACAACCATGGAACTGTTCTGTGTTTGTATCGCTTGTGCCGCAAGAGCGACTGCTTTCAATCCGGAACCACAAACTTTGTTAACCGTCATGGCACCTACTTCCGGAGCCAAACCACCAAAGATGGCAGCTTGTCGCGCTGGATTTTGTCCCAATCCCGCTGACACCACGTTGCCCATGATGCACTCGTCCACCTTAGCCGGGTCAAGATTGGCTCGCTTTACCGCTTCACGAACCGCAACTGCACCAAGCTGTGGCGCGCTTAAATCCGATAAACTTCCCTGAAATTTTCCGACGGCAGTACGGCATGCGGAAATGATGACGATATCCTCGAAAGCGGCCATTTATGTGCCCTCCCAACGATTTTGCATGTTTCTTTTTCTTAATTATAGATGTCGGATTGAAGCCGGGAACGAAAATCGCTCCCTCCGTACATACCTCAGGAAAAACAGCGAGCGGTTTTCGAAAAAATCAACCGATCTGATGTCTCATCGGGAAAACTTCCCCCCGACAAAACTCCCGATGACAAAATTTTTCTTGCAAAAGATCTTGAATGATGATCTCCGGTAACTTTGGTGCATGCAACAATCGCTCTTGTCATCATCATTTTTTTCTTGACATCGTTTTTCAATAACTCTATACATTCAATCAGTTGCAACTTTCACTGTTGCACACACTCCATCGAAAGATGG
>Ga0068858_100002979_pt1 | contig 16995 bp, 16 predicted proteins | sample KBSSwiS12_FD_66589 | JGI IMG/M metagenome (GOLD analysis project Ga0068858, IMG submission 66589) | Switchgrass rhizosphere microbial communities from Kellogg Biological Station, Michigan, USA - KBS Switchgrass S1-2 | ecosystem: Host-associated > Plants > Roots > Rhizosphere > Soil ...
TCTTTCCCGTTCGGATTGTTCCAGTCCGGGAAGTAATTGGCGTTCGGGTTGGCCGAAACGAATGGGGCTTGGACCGCGAGCGAATACGGATCGTTCGCCGGAAGATTGAACGACCGCGTAATCGCAATAGGCTGCGCTGCGCACAGTCCGATGATGATGAGTGGAGCTAGAAGCCAGCGGAGAAGAGTCGGCATCAGTTCGCTACCTCGCCCATGATGCCTGAAATGTTATTCGCGGCCGTTCCCAGCCACGTCTGCGTATTAGTGCCGCCCCCGAACTCCAACCATGGAACGAAGTGGCGGCCTAGACCTGGAGTTCCAGAATATGTTGCGGTCGTCGCGACATACGTCGTACCGGACAGGTTCGCGATCTGAACGAGCTGGGCAGAGCTTCCTGACGTACTATCGATCCCAATCCCGACGTTGACGTTGTTGGTTCCAGTGTTGTTCACGGCCTGCGCCTGCGCAGTCGCCCATATCGGGCGCGGTACGCAAGCGAGATAGTCGAGCTGATTGGCGGTGTTTGCGTTGGCTTGGCGCGTTGTTGCCGTGCTATAGGTCCAGCTTGCGGCCGGATCTGTCGCATACATCGGCCTCGGCTGCTCGTTATATCGGTTGGACACCCACCTGAACAAATGAGTGTCTGCCAATTGGCCGGCTACTGTGGTGGTTCTGATCGATCCAAGAAGCCTCTTTGTGGTCGCTCCTGACGCAACCTCAACACCATCCTGGAGAACGCGCGTTGGCGGCGTGGTGTCATTCGCCCACGCTGCGGACAGTACGAGCTTTGGGAGGCCGCTGTTATTGATCCCGTATACGTCATAGTTTGTCGATGGCGGCAGTTTGAAGGTCAGCGACGTCGCGCCGCTGCCCGTGGCGGCATTGCTGAGTGTTCCTGTCGTGGTCCCTGTCGGTGTAAACGTGGTCGAGGCTGGGATATTGGTGCCGGTCACCTGAATTCCGGCCGCCGGCATCTGCGAGGTATCGGTGCATCCGGTCACATTGACCGTTGCATTCAACGTGCAGGTTTGCGTCTGCGTTGCAGGGAGCGAGTAGGTCGAGGGGGCAACAGTGATCGACGTCCACGCCGATACACCATCATAGATCGAAAGCTGGTTTCCGTTATACGGCTCAAGATAAATGGATGTTGCCGTGGTAACGTCTGCCGTTGTGACAGGAGTCCCCTGCGTCAGCGTCAAACGGATTTGCGGCGACTGAGGGCCGACAACACCGCCACCACCGCCGGCCGGCGTTGCCCATGTCCCATCTCCCCGCCAGAATGTCGCACTCGTCGCGCTCGTTCCGCTGTTCAGATTCGTGACTGGCAGGTTTCCAGTTACACCAGTCGAGAGGGGCAGCCCCGTGGCGTTCGTCAGTGTCGCTGATGCCGGCGTTCCGAGCGCCCCACCGACGAAATAGGCGGCTCCGGTTCCAACCTCATCAGTCAGTGCGGCGCGGAGGTTCGCGCTCGATGGCGTTCCGAGGAACGTGGCAATTCCTGTCGCTAGGCCGGTCACACTCCCGATGGCTGGCGTGCAGTTGGTCGCCGAGGCCGCTGTCACCAGGCCCTTGCCATTGATGGTCAGCGTCGGGCACTGCGTCGCCGAGCCGAACGAGCCGACGTTGGAATTGACCGTTGCGAGCGTAACGACGCCAGCGGCATCAACGGCTGCGTCCCCCGATAGCGTGCGGCAGATAGGGTCTGCGCCGGACTGGCCGAGAGCGATCTGGCCAGCACCGCACAGCAACGAGGTGTAGCCCGTGGTGCCGGGACCCTTGCCAATCGCGAAGGCATGATTGGTGACTGTGCCGCTCTGCGCGTACGCCGCACCCGAGATCAGAAGGGCGGCGAGTGCCGCTGTGATGCGCTTCAGGTCAAATCGCATATCCAGTCCCATCCTTGAGAGGCTTCGCAGTGATCGAGGCGCCGTCGCCCGCGATTACCCATTGCGTGAGATTACCGGGGAATTTATCCGCACCAGAGAGCGTCACAGTGATATTGTTGGTGCCGGCATCGCCCTTGAAATCGCTGATCGTGACCGGGCCGACCTTGGTTGATGCGAGCGGCAAGATCACCTGCGTAGCCGATCCGACCGTCTTCGCAATCTTGATCATCCCGTCATTCACTGCCACATTCACCACGGCCCCAGCGGCGATATCCTGCTCGGTCTGTGATGCTGCGATCACCTGAGCGATCGTAACCCGGCCCAAAGTCCCATCGACTTCCGATTGAGCGATCAGGAATTGTGATGACGGATCGTAGCTGCCTAGAATGGATAGTCCTGAAAAGTCAATATCGGTATAGCTTGCAAGGCCGTCTTTCCTGACCTTCGTGCCAGTGCCGTCGAACAGCGCCGCCTTGAATTTCGGGACAACCCGAAGCTTGAGAGATGTGCTGCTCACCGGTTGCCCCCGATCACGACGATTGTGCCGACCATGATATCGTTGACCTCGCCGTTCGTTGTGATCTTGATCCCGAACTTGTACGTTCCAGGACAGAGGCCGCGCAACCTATCCTCACTGAAGTTCCACAAGAACCCGGGGCCCGTGTCGCCCGTCTCTGCGAGGACAGTACCATCCGCAATCGAAGCCGAGATGATCGGCCGCCACCAATCGCAGTCATTGTCTGCAATCTCAACCGTGCAATCAAAGGCGATACTCGGGTTCAGAATATCGATGATCGAGCCATCATCGTCGACCAGCTGCACGAAGAACGGCGCAAACCAATCGGCGCGGTTTGATATTTCTGCGATTTGCCCTCGGTACATTATGCCTCTCAGAGCTTTATGAACCAAGTAATAAGCATGGTAGGCTGCATGTTGTTGTGGCCCTGCCCGCTTGTATTGTTGGAGGTGACGCCGATCGAATTGATAGCTGAAAACGTGTTTTGAGCTCCCCAGCCCGTCGCACCGGCAACAGGAACCCAATTCGAACCGCCCGCCAAATTGGAGACTTGAAGCGAATTGATGGTGTTTCCGCCCGGAATGGCAGCGACCGACTGACCAAATGGCGGCGAGACAGAAATGGACTGCGCCGCATTACCCGACGTGATTCCGGAAGCTAGTTCAGCCAGCGTCAAGACGTGCGCTGACTCCCCTCCAGCGCAGCCAAGTGTGAAGCGACAGACAGCGAGCAACCCGGATGTCAATCGGCTTGCATCGACGTTGCCCATAGTGTCCAGGCCTGCCAGTACCCGCCCTCTCAGGTCGGGCGTCTGGATGGCCTTGTTTGCCGCCCAATCCGCTGCCGCGCTGGCACCGCGCCCGCCGGCCACGCCAAGGTTCGCGTCGTTATTCCAAAGGAATACAAACAGCGCCTGCGTATCAGCGTTAGCCCGCTCATCGGCGCCGGACGATGCCGACCCGATATAGCGGCCATTCATCCGCACCCAGCCAGTCAGCGTTGAAACCGTATAGTTCGACTTGATGTCGCCAGTCGCCGCGATCGTTGTAGGATCGACAACGCCACCGCCACCACCTCCGCCCGAACTGGCACCGACCACAAGCAGGTTGTCGCCGACAAACTGTTGCGTCAGATTCTTGTCTGTCAAGCGAACCTTGATCAGGCCGTCTGCAACGAACCATTGCGGGAGCCGGCCTGAGGCATCACATGTCAGCGGGTTTGGCAGTGTTACGGTGAGGCTTGAGTCCTGGTAAGCGTTCTGAGGCGTCGCTGTCGTGCCTGCCTGGATGACATAGAGCTTGCACCCCGGCATCACCTTGCCGAAGGTGTCGAACTGCGGCGTCAGGGAGAACCCTGGAATCGTGCCCGCGGCATGTGCTACGGTGGAAAGGGCAAGAAACGCCAATGCGAAAGCTGCGCGCTTGATCATTGAGTCCTCAAAGAAAACGGCCACCTATCCAGCGGCCCTGTTGGTCTGGTGCGTTGTTGCGATTTCACTGGCCGGGTGGCCGATTGGCGTCTGGCTGATTGTCGGCGCGGCCTTGGCTTATCGCAGGCGCGAACGGGAGCGATGGAGCTTCCGAACCGCTGATCCGAGCGAGGCCCTGATCTGCAGCCCGCAACGATCCAAGCAAAGTCTGGTTGTTTGCGACCATGCGCATCCCGCGGGACACCACAGCGGGGTCATGGGACGTCAGCAAATTCGCCACCTGTCTTGCCACGTTCTCATTGATGCGGCCCCGGCCTCGAGCAGCGCCATAGACCAAGGCAGCGCTAAGCACCGCCGACGGGTGAACCGTATTGAAGTCGAGCCCCTGACCGAGAGCGCCGGCCCCGCCGGCCAGTCCAAGCTCAACAAGCTGGCGAGCAGTCGTCGAATTACCCTGCACAGCGCCGCGGGCGAGATCCATGATCCCTTCGACCCTCAATCCAGCCTCGAGCTGGTCAGCTCTCTGAGGTCCAAGCGCGATCCGTAGCTTTTCCCGAGCGGCCGGCGATTCCGCGATCTTGTTGACGATGGTCCTGCGGTCGCCGATCTGGTTAAGCGTGTCGACGTAGCGGGAGACAAAGCCATCCTGGAACAACTGCCGTTCCTGAGGCGACATTGCAGCAAGCGCGCGCCGCGTCGGCCCATCGGCGAATTTTTGAGTAACGAAGTTCTGACCGGCCTCCAGCGCGTTCTCGGCGCCGAAGAACTGGGCAGCGCCAGCGCGCGCCGCCTGATAGGATGGGACATGTTGATCAAGCTCGCCGCGCAGTTGCCGCGCAAGATCGCCGAGAACTCCAGCCTGTCCGGCCTCACCTCTGCGAGCCGCTGCGCTGGACGCATCATCAAGCTCTCGCTTCGCCGCATCCCAGAATGCGAGGTTTGGATAGGTGGGCGCTCCGTTTGGCCCTCGCTGGAATTGCACCACGCCGTTCTCGACCGTCACGCCCTGGCGCATGGCGCCGAGCCCCTCGGTGATGGCCCTGTCCTTCCCACTCGTCGAAGCGCGCCGCATCGCCTCGACGACTGCCGGGCTTCCCATGAGGCGATCAAGTTCCGGCGACATGATCGCTCGGTCGCCTTCCTGATAGGCCCGGGCGTAGGCTGGCCGATTGATGTTGCGCGAAACCTGATCGATCGCCTGTTGCTGCGCGTCCGCGTCTGGATAATGGAAGGTATCCCGGAGCCATGTATTGACCCGATCGGTTTGGCCTTCAAACCGGTCATCAATCGCACGGTTGAGCACACCCCTGCCCTCTGGAGAGGTGTTGGCGGCCGACCGGGCCAGTGCCCGCGTTGTCTCGCCACCGGTGTCCATCACCATGGCCGGGCCGCCGGACTGGTTGCTTGCAGCGAACTCAGCCGGGGTCAGTCGGGAGACCGCGCCTGGATCGGCTTGGGTGTCCCGCTCAAGCGCCACACCGATCCGCCGCGCTGCCTCACCTTCTGGATCGCGGATGCCTCGAATAGCATTCGCAACCGGCGTCGCGATGGCGCGACCGCCTCGAATGGCGCCCTCGATCACGGCTGGAGCTGCCGCGCCGAGCAGGCCGCCGGCTGCCGCTCCGATCCCGCCGCGGGCGAGACTGTCTCCGGCCCCTTCCCCGGCGCCAACGCCTCCAGCGCCACCCAGAACGGCTCCTGTGGCCGCTCCAGCGGCCATACGGCCCGGTAGTGTCGCTGCCTGTGCGCCGATGCCGACCGGCAACACCATCGCGCCGCCTACCGCTCCGAGCGTTGAAGCAACCGGGTGTTGTTCTTCTGCCGTCTTGTTCAACCCGCGCTCACGCGCGACAGTCTCATCGTATCGCTTCTTGGCGTCCTGGTCTCCGGTCCAGTATTTGAGCGCGCCGGTCAGCAGCTTAGAGAGGCTTGCCGGATCGTCCGGATTGGCCCCGCCGGCCTCGACCAGACCGCGCATTTCGTCGCTGAAATTGGCCGTGAAGCCCTGGGCGGCACCGCGCGCCGTAGCATCAAGGGTGCCACGATCCGGGCGCGTATCCGCAGGCGCCGCCTCGGCCTTCGGCGCCTTCGGCTGAAAATCATTCCACGGCCCGGGCGACGGAGCAGATTTGAATTCCTCCCACGGACCCGCCATTATTCGGTCACCTGTGCCCAGCTTGCCGGATCACCTGGATTGCCGCCCTTGAACCTATATCCGCTGCGGACCTCACCAGGCTGTGGCGGCGCCGGAACACCGTTCGCACTGGTGGTCTGCGTTGTCGCCTTCGAAGTCCCGCCATCCTTCTTGTAAAAGGTGCCGCCGCGGAGTTCGTCGGCGCGCTGCTGCTCGAACTGTAACCGCTTGTTGGCAGCCTCGATCGCGCGATCGAAGATCTTCTGCCGAACCGCGTCGGGCTGGCTTGCCGATCCCTGGATGTCGAGCAGGATAGCGCGTTCACCTTCTGTCGGGTTGCCGCCGAAGATCGTCTTGAGCTGCTGCAAGGCGTTCGACGTGACCAGATTGTTCATATCTGTCGTAGCGATGCCGGCCTTGCCGAGATCGCTGGACTCGCCAAGGAAGCTCGCCGCATATCCCCTGGTGCTCGCTGCCGGGCCCGCAAACGACTGCTTTGAAAGCAGCTTGGCCTTTTGCAGGTTCTGAACAACCTGCTGCCCGCTTTGAACCTTTTCGTCCGCCTCGAGCACGGCTTTCTTGTCCGTCGCGGTCAGCGGCTGGGCATCCTCACGCGGCATCTTTCCGGTCAGCACGAAGCTCTGATAGCCGGGCGAATTGGGATCGAGGCCGTTTGCTGTAGCTGCCGCCTTGCGCTGCTCGACCGCTGCGGAGAACGTGGTATCCTGCTCAGGAAGCTTGCCGGTCAGGATGAAGGCCTTGCCCTGTGGAGAAGCCGGGTCAACGCCATATTGCCGGGCAACCGCGGCGCGCTGGGTTGGCGTCTGGTCCTCGCTCTGCGCCGGCATCTGTCCGGTGAGCACGAATTGCCGGCCCTGTGGTGTGGTCGGGTCAACGCCATATGCTTGAGCGGCCTTGGCGCGCTCCGCGGCCTTTTCTTCCGGCGTCTGGTCCTGCCGGTCAGCCGTTCTGACCTGCAGCCCATAGGAGCGATCGGCGTTCTGCTGCGCCCTCGCTGCTTCCTGGGCTCGCCATGCATCGTTGCTTGTGTCGCGCCCATGCTGGTACTGCGTGTTTGCCGCGGTGCTGGCAAGCTGCGAGAGAGAGAGGCCCATCGTGTTGTTGTAGGGCAGCACCTTGGTCGCCAGTGCAGCCAAGCTCTGCGGATTGTTCGCGTCAAATCCCTGGCTAAGCGCATCCTTCACCGCGCCCTCTGCCTGGGCCTTCTGGTAGACTTGGCCGAGTTGCGCCAACGGCGTCCAGTCAACAGAAGGCGTGAGCGCCTGCGAAGATGGGAGCTGAAGCGGGGCAATCGACATCGTCAGATACCTACACCACTGGACGGGATGAGCGCCTTTCCGAGACTGCCGCTAAGGGCGCTGCCAAGCCCACCGCCTCCGAGGCCGCCAGCCGCTAGCGATGCCAGCGACATTCCGACACCGAGCAAGTTCTTTGCCCCCGCCGCCTCGCCCTGGGCCTGCAGAACGTTCGCGTTGGCGCCCCCTGACGTGACGTTGCCCTGTAGACCGACCCTATTCGAAGCGTCGGTCTGATAGAGGCCGGCAAGCGAGTTATCGACGCCAGACTTGGCGCCGGCCACGGTCAGCGCGTTATTGCTCAAGCCGGTCAGGCCCTGCAGCCATTTGTCGTACTGCTGGTTCTGGTTGTTCTGCGCGAAGTTCAAATAGTCGATATTGGCGTTCCCACTATCCAGCATCCCCGTTGCAGCCCGCTGGCGGCTGATCGCGCTGAGGCCGGCATCAATGCCCTGCTGATACCCCGGGCCGGTCGTGAATGCGGATTGTGCTGCCTGAGTTCCGGCCGGGCCGTTGAGGCCATAGGCATTTCCGAGCTGAGTCAGCGCGCCGGTATAGGTCGGATTGATCGCGTCGTATTCGCTCTTGGCCTGCCCAAGCGCGCCCTGTGATCCGGCAAAGCCCTTGTCGAGATAGCCGGATCCGAGCGTGCCATATGTCGAATAGAGTTGGCGGTTCTTGTCCGCCGCCTCCTTCTCAGCTCCCCCACCGAATAGGGTCTCGAAAAAACCGGCCATACGTTACCTCGTGAAGCTTCTTAGATATGCGGCCATTATACAGCAGTCCATTGCTGGTTGGCCGCATCCCAGACAAGGGTCTGACCGACTGTCGGCGAGATCGGCGGCTCAAGCACGAATTTTCCGTTAGCTACTCTGTAGACCAGAAACTGTCCCTGTTGCGGAGCGAGCGATCCATCAACGTCGAGCGCGCCGAGCAAACCGCCATTCACGATCTTGGTGAGAGCGATCAGTTTTTCGTACCACACTGGATTGATCAGCCCACCGTCGAGGACGAGCGGTTCGTTTTGGCCTGGAAGCGTGACTTTCGGCATTATCGCAACCCATCCGCTTTCATGTCAGCGCTCATGAAGCCCAAAGGCACGTTGCTCGAGCAATCGAACCGCCACCGCACGCCCTGTACCTCAGCCTCCCCCCAGATATGCGATCGAACGCGGCCATCCGTGATCGCTTGCCGTCCGACCTTCAGCACCCTTGGATTGCTCCAATTCTGCCCGCCATCGCGCGAAACAGACACCTCGATATCCGGATCGGTCTGGACCGGATCTACACCGGTTGCGATGCCTACGCCCTTGGTCAAATAGAGTTCGATCGTGTTGATCCTGATCGGCGCTGGGAACGCCCCGAACGGGCCGGTTTCAACTCGCATCCGAACTGGTGTGCTGAACTCATCCTGCAGCGAGGCGACGATCTGGCCGATGTTCCCGGTCAGAAGGTCGGTGCATAGCCACTTTTCGAAGGCCTTGACCGGATAAGCAGCCCGCCAGAACTGCTGCAAGTAGCTCTGCCGTTCATGCCAAGTCTGCATGCCGACATCATAGACCCAGCACCATAGCGGTGCTTGAACCGCGACGTAGGAGTGTCCGCCGGCAATGAACACGGAGACGCGGATTGTCGTCTTGTCCGCCGTGCCTTCGATCGCGCGATCGACATCCGGGCTCGAAATCTTCACCGTAGCGTAGCCGTTCAGCGTCGACACGCCGAAATCATCACCAACCAGGAAGATGCCGCGGCCGAAGCCGTCCTCATAGCCAGCGATCGCATAAGGCCCAACAATGCCCCTTGGAATGGTCGCGATATAGCTGAACGGGTAGCCCGTCGTATTCAAGCCGCCCCAGACCTCGATGCTCGTCGAGCCGCAGAGCAAGAGCTGACCATTTCCCAGCGGGATTGGACGATAGAGCGTATCCGGCTTCTGCTCGGCCGTCGCAACGTCGGTCGGATTGACGCTGGTCGAATTGATGCCAGATGTCCTAGTCTTGCCATCGCCATAGGTGAACACGAAATATCCACCGAGGAACACGACCGCATTGGGCTGGCCAACATCAGCATCGGGATAATTGGCGACTGCGCCACCAGTAATGATGAACGCACCATCACCAGGCGCAACGATGACGATATCAGGTGTTGCCGCGTTGTTCCGCGCCATGAACACGCCGGTCGTTCCGGGAAGCGTCCCACCAAGTTGCGTTGCCGCGCCTCCAGCCGAGGTCGACGTGAACACCTTGGTTCCAACTACGGTATAAAGCGTGTTGCCAACCACCAATTGACCGCGCGGAACAGCATTTTGCGTCGTGCCGAACGATGCTAATCCAGGCGCTCGCCAGTAGACGTATTTCGAACCGGCCGTATCCGCCAGCTGTTCGACGATGACGTTGAGCAGCCGCCCTCCCGCTGCTTGTGGATGCCGTCCGGGCGCGGAGAGCAATGGGAGAGGGACGGCTGTCATCAGTAATATTCAGACCTGAGAGGCTGATAGGATGGTGCCTGAGCCGCCAGCTCGCGCAGCCTTTGCTCGTGCTGGGCAACTGCCGCCAGGTCGAGTGGCGCATTCGAGAATTTCGACGCGGCATGCACTGCGGCAAGCCGCGCCAAGGTTTGAAAGTAACGGAGCGGGATTTCGTCCCGATCCGTTATGACGGCGATGGTCGCAACCTCCTCCAGAACCGGATCAATCACGAGATTGATGGTATCGTAGGCAACAGAGTCCAGGGTCTCCCCCGCAACCCACTTGCCCAAGATGCCAGCAACCTCATGAACGAGATTGTCCGCGGTTCTGAACTCAGCCACGGGTTACTCGATGGTCTTGGGCTGAGGAGACCCGCCAGTGTAGCCGATCGGATTAGGGTCGCCCTGGCCCTTTTCAGGCGTCGGGTCCTTGCCATTGTCCTTGTCGGCCGCCGCCTTTGCGCGCTCACGCTCGGCGAGTTCCGCATTGCTTGGCCGGCCGCCCTTGCTCTTGGGCTTATCCGGCGCCTTCTCCTCTTCGCCGATCTCGACATCGAACATGTCGCTCGGCGGCCCGTTGCCGATGGCCTTAAACTTGCCGAACAGATGCGGATTCTCATCTGATCTGATCACCGTCTGCTCGCCGTCGATGAGCCGAACGCCGGGAGCCATCTGGACGAACTTCGCATCGCCCGGAGGGGCATGGTATGTGATGGTTGCTTTGCGCATGTGCGTTCTCCTTAGGACATGAAGCCGACGAGATACAGATCGAGCGTGCCGGCGACAGAGGCGGCTCCCTGAAGGGTACAGGTCACCAGGATTTCCGTGTCGGCCGCGTAGTTGAACAGCAGGTTCGTACCGCCAGCGGGCGTCGTGAATGCCGTCACGATACCGCCAGCCTGACCCACAGTCGAAGCATTCAGGAAACGAGTTCCCAATGCAGCATCACCGACGCTCAAGGTGAGCGCGGCGCCGGAGTCCATATCGGTCGCCACTGCGAGAATGCCCGTGACGTTAAACCCTGCAGGCACCATGAAGGCACCCACAGTATTTCCGGTCACGAGGTCCGTAGCTGATAGCGCCACACGACGACCAAACTGCTTGACCTCACGAGCGCCGCCATACCCACCAGCCTGCGGCTGACCCCAATCCTTACGATAAGCCATAGTTCATACTCCTTGTTGGGGTTAGGCGTTCGCGACGCCAGAAACGAAGCCGGTCACCATGCCGAAGTCGACGAGATCGCCGACCGTGGCACCGGAGACGGACAGCGGAGCCTTGGCGAGCTTGCCGACGCCGTACTGTGCCTCGATGCCGAGCCCGGTGATGAAGTCGTAATCGTCTTCCTTGCGCTGGGTCGGGCGCGGCATCTGGCCCATCACATAGGCCATGGCCGCTTGACCGAGCAGGAACACCGGCTCCACGTCGATGCCGGCGGTACCGATGCCCCTGAGCAAAAGCCGCTGGGTGATCTCGGGGATCTCCAGGTAGTAGATGCCGTCGAAGATCATGCCGCCGCCGGTGAAGATGGGGTTGTTCTTCGTCGGATTGCTCTCGCGCTCGCGCGCGTCGCGGTTGGCCTGATACATGGTTGCATCGGCCTTGAGATCGCGGAAAGCACGGCTGCCGCACAGGCAAAGGTACCATTCCTGATCATTCGCGTATTCGCTGTCCTGGATCATCCACGGGCTGATCTTCGGACGGCCGTTGTAGGCGCCGGGGTTATTCGGATCGACGCCTGACTGCTGGGCCTGCGCCTTCATCAGCGAGCCCACCGCTGCCGTCATCTTGTCGCTGGTGGAATCGACCAGGAGAGCCGCTGTCGCGAACACGTTGCTGACGCCGTTGGCCAGAACCGAGCCGAACACGACACGGTCATAGTTCGCGGTGAGCCAGGAGTTCTTCTGAGCCGCCGAGGCTGCAGACCACTTGATGCCGTTCACCCGGTTGCCAGGCGTGCCGAGGCGGCCGGACTGGATCGAGGCGGTCGGGATCGAGAGCAGCGCATCGACGAGGTCATCACGCACGATGCGCTTGGACCAGCCGCGGAGCAGCTCACGAGCGGTGGAGCGAACCGAGAAGCTGGACTCCTTGTTCACCGCACGGTTGTTGGCGACGGCATTGCGAGCCCAATCAGCCCACAGCGGGTAGCCGTAGCTGTCGATGATTTCCTCGTTGCCGACCAACTGACCGGCACCGACGCCGGCACCGCTGAGCTGAGTGACCAGAGGAACGTTGATCTGCTTGCCATCCGCCGCGAGGTCGGACAGTCGCACGATCGGCATGGTCGAAGAATCGCCCATGAAGGGATCAAGCCGGGTGGAGCGCAGGAAGTCGTAAACGACCTGCTTCCGGAACTTGATGATTTCGTTGTTGACGTGGTTGCTCGTGAGCATAGCTCAGTCCTCTCCGGCCGAAACGGGTCTATCCGCGTTTTCGGCGAGTAGCTGCGGCGAAAAGCTCGGCATCCGACATGTCCGCTTCTTGCCCTGCAGGCAGTGCGGCGGCGCCGACCTTGGTGATGGATGGCAGCGAAGAAACCGGGCGAGCGATGGTCTGGCCTGACTGCTGGGCCTGCTGACGTGTAGCTTCGAGCACCTTGGCCTGAAATGCCGGGTCCTTCATCGCTTCCTCAAGGATGCGATTCCGGTAGCTCGGCAGATCGTCGCCAATTTCAGAGATCGTCTGTCGCTGCAGATGCGCCCGCGTGATGACGTCATACGGGTTGGCGGTCTGCATGGCGCGCTGGTAGGTCTGCTGGATCTCCGGGTCGCGATTGGCGAGCCCTTCCTTGATCCAGTTGTACGCAGCTTGGACTTTCTCCGCTCCGTGCTTCTGCTCGGCGAACAGCTGGGAATAGGTTTCCCTGGTTCGCACGAGTTCGGCCTGAAGCTGGCTCAGATGCGGTGAAACCTCCTCCTGCACGAATGCAGAGGGATTATCGAACATGTCAGTGCGCTGTTTCGGCTCAGGCTTTGGCTGCTGCTGGCGCATGAACGCATCCAGCCGCGCTTCCAACTCCTGTGCACGACGTTCCGCGGCGCGTGCCGCTTCCTTGGCCTCACGCAGCACACCCGGCGGGATTGCCGGCTCTGGCTGCTGGACAGCAGGAACGACTGGCTGCTCGGGTTGAGCAGCCTCGGTCACTTCAGGTTCCGGTATGGTTGCCGGCCCCGAAATTACGTCGTTGAACAGCGTTGCGTCATCGGCGCCCGCGAGGGCGTCGTTTTCCATATCGCTCATTTATCGGCTTCTCCCGGGCCTATCGCGTCCCGAATGCGTGGCTTGCCTGTCGCGGCGAGCATGCGTGACCGACGTATCGTCGTCGGCGGACGGGCTCTATTGCGGCCAGAGCAGCCTTTGCCCCGTATCGTGGGGCGGACGAAATGGTGCGGGATCTGGGACTCGAACCCAGGACCACCTGCTTACAAAGCAGGTGCTCTACCAGCTGAGCTAATCACCGCGAACTATTTGCCTGCGGCCGTGCCGCTTGCGCTGCTAGGTCCCGTTGGCTCGAAATCACATCGTGCATGAACTGCACTGGCGCCATCGCGGTCTCAACCTCGACCTTCTTGGTCTGAGCGAGCTTGTGCGCAGCGGCTGCATTCTTGTCTCTGATGCCGGCAAGCTTCTCTTCGACCTGCACGGCCATCGGAATCTCTTGCTCGCCGCCCTGCTCTGGCTGCTGATCCGGGATGCCTTCCGATCGCGCCTTGGCTACGTTTAGCATCGTCTCGGACTGCATCTTTTTGTTCTCGGCGTCCTTGCCTTCTAGCTCGAGCTTCTGCGCAGCCTCCTTGGCAGGGTCGGGCTGGTTCAGCATCGACGTCAGCTTCTTCTTGGTGCTGCCCGGCAGGCTTGACGTCTCGATGATCACTGCCGGCGGGATCGGCACCTTGTTCTGGGCCAAGGCCATCAGCGTGTCGTAGACGTCGCCCATCACGGTTTCGGTATGCGGACCCTCATCGATCAGGATGTCGACGTTGATCGAGCCGAGCGCGTTGACCAGCGTTGGCTGCATGGTCTCGGGATGAATGGTGAGACCATTAACCTGCATGAACTGCGCTAGGCCCTGGTCATCCGTCACCCGGATGAAGCGCTCAGCGGTCCAGTACTTCTGTGCTGCCCACCAAGAGGCCTCATAGATCGACAGCTTCCACATCCGCAGGTTCTTCAGGAACGGGCCAAGCTCGGCCAATCCTGCCTGCTGCGCCATGGCATAGGCACGACCCGAAGCGCCCTGCCCGAGGTCGCCGAGCAGCGCCTGGTTCGGGCCGAACGTCTCGATCTCCTGCTTTGCATCCTCGTAATATTGGGTCTGCTGCAAGAACTCTTGCTGCGGCTGGATGATCTCGATCTCATCCGGAGAGGTCGGATACTCCAGCACGCCGTCCGGTCTGGCTGCTTCCTTCCGGACCCGCTCCATGCCGCCCATCTCGTCCGCAACACCCTTGCGAATCTTGAGCTGGCGCGTGTTCATGATGTGCAGCGCCTTGGAGCGATGCTGATTCATCGCATCCTGAGGGCCTTTCAGCCGGCGGATGAATCCGATATGCACGCCATCCTGGTCAATGAAGCAGGCAAACGCCTTGTACTTGCACAAGGGCTGCTTGCGGTCATTGAAGAACGGGGTTTCGCCGTGCTGCAGCACCACATTGCCGACGTGCAGGCACCAGCGCCACGTTCCATTCTCGATCCACCAATGATCAACTAGCCGATAGCGCTTTTTCTCATCACGCCACAGGATCTCGCGGTCATTGTCGAATGCGGTATAAATGCTGCCGTCGTCGGCGCCGCTCAGCTTCTCCTTGGCGTCGGGCGCGATCTCAAGGATTTCGTCCTCATCGGCCCATTTGTAGGTCCCCATGAACCTAGCATCGCTGAAATCCGGCTTTACCGACCGCGGCTGATAAAAGAACGTGCGCGGGTCCTGCCCTTCCCAGCTCGTATCAGGGTCTCCGTGATCTCCCTTCTCCAGGGTCTGCGCTGCAACGGCGATGCCGTGAACAGCAGCATTCAGCGCCTGCTCGGATTCGATATCCTCGAACTTGGCCCCATCGACGATGGTCCGAATGGTTTGCGTCGCGACCTCTGCGCCTTCATCCTGGTTCTGCGTCCGCGGGAACGCCTTCGGGTCGGTCCTCAGCTTCCGGACGACGCCGACCAGCCCATCGATCTTGCGCCCGACCCGATCGAACGTGATAGCTGGCTGCCCACGCTTCTCATAGACCTTGAGCTGCTTTTCTGTGAACTGTATGGCGTAGTAATACCGCCATGAAAGCCGCTGTTCCTCGATCTCATCGGCCTTTGCCGTCGCATAGCTCTCGAACTGCTCCCTCAGCTTGGCAACATCCGGCTCAGCAAGCACCACAGGCGCAGCCGGAGCTTGCGCCGCGCTGATCTGATCAGGCTGCTGAAGGTCGGGTAAAGCGAGCATGATGTCCTTTTAAATTGTCAACGGATCTGCGCTGACGGTACGGTCGCCCACGCTGCGGTATCCGCTGCTTGGCAACTTTCCATCTGGCTTTGGAATCGGAGCACCCTTGATCATCTTGTCCAACAGCTGCCCGACGAGCCCGAGCGCGTCGACTTGGTCGTCGTGCTTCCCGGCTGGAAAGCTCAGCAGCTCTGACCGCAAGTCAGCCATCCATGGCGCGTAAATCGGAACGTAAAGCCCTTCCAACGCCATGCGGCCGCGGATTGATTGAGCTCTAACCGCCTTGTCGCCGCGCGTCGGAAACACCTCACGGACAACCCACGCCTTACGTTCTCGCTGACGCCGATCGAGATAAGGGCCAACGCCTGCCCTGATCTGACCCTGTTCCTCAGCCCAGCCCATCGGCTTCCACTGCTTGACCAGGTCGCAGAATGCCTCGATCCACTCATCCGACGCGGTTTGTTTGCGCCAGAGATCCAGCAAATACATCCTGCCTTCCGGATCGAGGCCAACCACGGCGTGAACCGTGAAATCGCCACCGTCGGCCGTCACCGCATAGTCCGAGCCGCCATAGACCCGCAGCGTTTCCCGCGCTGGGGCTTTCTCGTACGGCCTGAGCCATTCGGCCTTGAAGTAATCTCCCTCTTCCGGAGCTGGCCGCTGCTGGTATAGCGCTGACCAAGTTCGTGCCGGCGTGTTGCGCCTCAGCTCCTCGATTTGGTGGCCATAACCGTATGTGTCATCATCCCAAAGCGGGGCGCCGACCTTACGTCCCAACGGATCATCAGCCTCGGCGATAGCCGGCAGCGAGATCACATGCCAGTTATTGTGCTGCAGTGCCCGGCCGGCCAAATCGTCTTCGTGCCAGCGCGTCTGGATCAAGACCTCGGCCGCGCCAGGAACGAGCCGCGTGCGGAAATCGTTGATGTACCAATCCCAAATCCGGTCTCTGATCAGCTCGCTATCCGCATCCTGTCGCGACCTGATAGGATCGTCGATAATGCCAAAACGAGCACGAAAGCCAGCAATACCACTACCAACACCCGCAGCGTAATACTCGGCCCCTGTTGTGAGCGCCCATCGTCCTGCCGCTTGGTTGTCCGGAGCCGGTTGAATGCCAAGCGCCGTCGAATGTTCATTCACCAAGTTCCGAACACGACGACCCCATTTCTCAGCTAGCTCTGTCGTATGCGACGCGGCGAGCACGCTGGCCCGCTCGGCCGACTGCATCAGCCATGGCGGGAACAACACGCTCGAATAGGTCGACTTGGCCGAACCAGGCGGCATGAACACCGCCAGCCTTGGAATTTCACCTCGAGCAACCCACTCCAAGGCTTTGATCAACAGCTTGTGGTGCGCGGCCGGCTCGTAACCGCAGTGGCGACACCATTCAGTTAAGTTGCGACGGATCAAACGCCGCCTTAGCAGTTCCTGGGCTGCTTCCTGCGGCGATATTCGCGAGTTCATCGTCGGTCACTTGGCTCGCTTTTCTGAGGGTAAGTTCGCCAGAATGCTGCACGGCGGCGAGGCGGGGGTGCATGTAGGCAGCGGCATCCCGAGCACATTCCTGCGCCATCTGCCGAAGCCCGGCAGCCTGCTTGACCTTCGCCAAGAGCGCTTTGAACTGCTCTTCATGGGTCTCGCCGAGCGTCGCCGCCTGCTCCTCGTTCATGCTCTCGATGACAGCTTCGGCATCATAGGCCACCTGCTGGAAGTGCCTCATGTTCTCCAGCATGACCTCTAGCGGGCTCTGTCCCGTAGCAGCGGCTTTCTCAGCAACCGCACGGGTGCGTTCCGTAAGCGCTCCTGCGG
>Ga0068858_100002980_pt1 | contig 16995 bp, 17 predicted proteins | sample KBSSwiS12_FD_66589 | JGI IMG/M metagenome (GOLD analysis project Ga0068858, IMG submission 66589) | Switchgrass rhizosphere microbial communities from Kellogg Biological Station, Michigan, USA - KBS Switchgrass S1-2 | ecosystem: Host-associated > Plants > Roots > Rhizosphere > Soil ...
CCTGGTGACGGAGCCGTGTCCAGGCGTCGGCACATTCCGCCGTGAAACCGTCGGTCAACATGCGCGTCCGCTCCCAGTCCCGCCAATACGTGTACCGGTCCGTTCCCATCAGGATCGGATCGCCATTCAGCCTCACCGGCATGATCTCGAGAAAGACCCAGCGCAGTCGGCGATGCGGGCAGCGAAGAACCTGGTCGACGAAATAGCAGTCCTCCGGCGGTCGCATCGCGGCGATGCCGGCGTTGAAGGATCTAGCCGCCGCCCAACGCTCGTGAATCAAGCCATCGAAAATCGACGGCACCACCTGGAAATGCACCCGGCTCGACCCGATAAAGAGAATGTCATAGTCGTCTCCAGACCGTTTCAATTTCTCGAGTTTTTCCCAGACCACCGGCACCTCCGGGAACGGAAGATAGCGTCCAAACACCCCGCAAGTCGCGGCCATCCCGCCGAGAAAGAGCAGGACAATCCACACCTGATGTCGAAGCGAGGGGCAGGCGGCGGAAACCGATGCCGCCAGTGGGTCTTCAACGGTATCTTTCACCTCCCTCCTTTCGCGGGAGCGGCGGCCGGCTCTTGCGCCGCCAGCACGGCCGGAAGCGTAATGATCAGGAAAAGGAGGGGAAAACGCACGGCCGTTGAACGGAAGTCTTATTCTTTGACGAGTTCCTGAAATCGTTCCGCCAGGGCGAGGGTAAACTGTTCCGCGCCCGCGGTATTGAGATGCAAGTCGTCGGCACGGTTTTCGAACTCGAAAAGTTTCGGGTAGCGTTGCGGATCGGTAAAGCTCCAGATGATCATTTTGGCCGCCATGGCCGGCGCCGGAAAGTACTGCCGGTCGGTGATTACCGGCGGCACGATGAAGATCGGTGTTGCACCGGCCTCGACCACCGCCTGAGACATCGCCGCCACCGCCGCATCGCTGGCCGCATCGTAAAATGGAGCCGGCGCACGGAGCGGGCGCGACTCGTAAGTTTGCCGGTAACGTTCCCGATCTGTCGTTCCCCATTCCGTATAGCTCGTCCAGCCATCCTGCTTCTTTCCCAAATACGCCGCCCGAAGTTGCCTTTTGTCGCGCTGGGAGGGGGTCAGGAGCAACCGGTCGTTCAGAAACGAAGCGCGTCCCAGGTTCATCCGGCGTTCAAAAAACGGGCGAACGTGCATCAAAAAAGTGGAAAGGGGCTCGAGGAAATCCCGCCATCCCGGCGCCCCCGCTTCGGCGGTGGATGCCCTTTCCCGCAGTGTGGCCCATTCGGCGAGTGTCCATGTTCCCAGAAGTTTCATTCTGCGCGTATCGTGCCAGAAGGCGAAGCGGGCACTGTGTCGGCGGGTGGGCGGAGTGCGCGCCTCCAGGCTGGTCAATTCGATCACCACCCAGCGCAGGCGCTCATGCGGCTCCCGCAAGACGCGCTCCAGGAAGAAACCCTGCTCCGGCGGCCGCATGCCGAGAACACCCGCATTGAAAGATCGCGACGTAATTCCCTTCCTGGAGCGGGCTGTATCGAAGAGCGAAGGGATGATTTGAAAATTCACCCGGCTCGACCCGATGAAGATCGTGTCGAATTCATCTCCGCGGAGACTGAGAAAGCGGATTTTCTCCCCGGTCAGCGGAATGTCCGGAAAGGGCAGGCCGGAGTCGAGCAAGACGCCGGTCCCGGCCAGGGCGGCGAAAAACAGCAGCGCATTGAGCAGATTATGGTGCCACCGGCGACTGGGCCGCGAAGGCTCGGCAGAGGGCGCGCCGGTGGCGGGAACGAGGATGGGACGCATGGCGGCGCGACCAGGACTCTAGAACTGGAAGTAGATGAACGGCTTGTATTTCACCGGCACAAACAACAAGGCCACGGCCAACCCGATACCCAGCAACACCGCGCAGGCCCAGTCCGGTAAACGCCGCCACCATGTGCCCAGCACCCGCTGGGAATTGAGCCAGTGCACCACGGCCAAAACCGCGAGAATGTAGACGCATTCCACGGTGAAATGGGTTTTCCCGCGGCCACCCGTGAAGGTGAACTCTTTCAGGGCCAGCCAGGCATTTTGCAGGCCGGTGGCTTCGAGCACATGGGTCTTGCCGTTGTAGGTCGGCGCCGCGCGGAAGAAAATCCAGGTGATGCAAACCCAGTAAAATGTCAGCGGCACGGCAAGGATGGCGAGGACGCGGCGAAAGACTGCGCCGGCATTTTCCGTCAGGCGCGTCCATTCGCGATGCACGATCAGCGCCAGCCCGTGAAGACCGCCCCAGATCACGAAATTCCACGAGGCCCCGTGCCACAAGCCGCCGAGCAGCATGGTGAGCATGAGGTTGCGGTAGGTGAAGAGCTTCGAGCCGCGATTACCGCCCAGCGAAATGTAAAGGTAGTCACGCAGCCAGGTGCTCAGCGAGATGTGCCAGCGCCGCCAAAACTCGGTGATGTTGATCGAAAAATAGGGGAAATCGAAATTGAGCGTGAGTTCGTAGCCGAGCAATCGGGCGGTCGCGATGGCCATGTCCGTATAGCCGCTGAAGTCGCAATAGATCTGCACGGCATAAAAGAACACTCCAATGAGGGCACTGCCGTGGCTGTACTTCCCGGGGTCGCCGAAAAACTGGTCCGCAAACTGCGAGGCAAATTCCGAGACACAGGCCTTCTTCACAAAGCCGATGAAAAACAGCGTGGCGCAACCACGCACATCGACGTTGGCCCACAGGCGCTTCTCGAACACCTGGGGAAGAAACGTCATCGCCCGCACGATCGGGCCGGCGACCAATTGCGGGAAAAACGAGATGAAAAACGCGAGGTCGAGAAAACGCCGCACCGGCTCCAACCGCCGCCGGTACACATCGATCGAGTAACTCATCGACTGGAAGGTGTAGAAGCTGACCCCGTAGGGGAGGATGATGTTCAGCGTGTGCAGCGAGGTGTGCAATCCCAGCCAATCGAGAAATCCCGCCGCGCTGGAGAGGAACAAATTGAAATACTTGAAGACACACAGGACGCCGAGGTTCGCCACCAGGCTGGCGAGCAGCCACCGCTTGCGCCGCCCTTCGGAAGAAGCATCCGCGATCCCCAAACCCACCGCATAGTCCATGCAGGTCGATCCCCACAGCACCGCAGGGAACCACCAACCCGCCGGCAACTGCGCCCATTCACCATGAGTGAGATGGTTGAAAAAGGCGGAGGGCTCCCCAATGAAGAAACACGCATAGAAGAAATGGCTGGAAAGCAGCAGCCACCATTTCCGCGCCGTATTGCTCCGCAACGCCCAGTGCACGCTGAACACCACGGCGAAGAAAAAGAAGAAACGAAATTCTACAAAAAGCATGCCAATGAAAAACTTGAAGAGGAAAAGCGCAGTCTGTCGTTCAACCTATCAATGTGGCAATCCCCTTGTGTGCTCGACAAACTGCAGAGCCAGATCCCGGGTGTACAAAGCGGAACCGGGCAGATTGAGGTGCGTTTCCTCCCTGCGATTTGCCGGGTCGTACAGGTCGGGGTACCGCTCGGGATCGGAGATATCGAAGAGGGCGACACTCTCCAGGAGACGCTTCGGCCAAAAGTGCTGCCGGTCCAGGGCCGGTGCCAGGAACAGGATGGGCTCGATGCCCTCCGCCCGCAATTTCTCGATCGATCCCCGCAGCGACGTTTCCGCCAGGGGATCGTCCAGGTGACCAGGCGGCTTCGCGCGCAGGGCCGCCAGTTTCAGCTCGTACTCGTTCCGCATCCGGGCATTCATGGGCTGCCCCTCGCCGGGATCGACCCAGCCATCCCCTTTCGGGCCGCCGTTTTCAAATTTGGAACGTCTTTTTTCCTCACCCATCCGCTCGCTGAGCAGCGCCGCGCCTTGTCCATAATTGGTGCTTCTCCGGAGGAACGCGCAAAAGTTACTCGACCAGTCCGTGAGCAACTTGCCGAAAAGATCAATTCGCTTTCCGAGCGAGCCGGCGCCCTTCCAATCGGCGCGCCGAAAATCAGCCACGCTCCGCCTCGTGAACAGCCACATTCGCCGGGAGTCGTGCCAGTAATCCATCCGATTGCTCGCCCCCATCGCCTGGTCGACTTGCTCGGTAAACGGCCACAGTTCGATCAGCACCCAGCGCAGCCGGCGATGAGGCCGCCGCAGAACCTGCTCAATCAGGTAGGCATCCTCCGGCGGAAACATCGCCGCAATTCCCACATTGGCCGATCGTACCGGGCGGCCATTATCCGCCGCAACCTGGTCAAACAGCGCCGGCATGAACTGGTGCTGGACGCGGCTGGAGCCGATGACCATGAGGTCGAACTCATCCCCATGCTGGGTCAGCCATTCCATCTTGGGGCGCACGACTGTCACGTCCGGGAAAGGCAGCCTCCGCCCAATGCCGAAGCACGTCAGCCCGAGCCCCAAGGCGAAGCAAACGGCGCAAACCAGGCAATGCAGAAAACCGCGCGGCTCACTCTTTGGGCAGGATTCCGTGTTTTCCATCAACGAGCCCGGCAAAAACGGACCACCGACACTCCTCCTGCCGGAGGCACCGGCTGGGTGGCATTTGCTCCAGTTGTTCCGAACGTCACGAACATCTGCCAAAAATAGAGGCCCGATTCCGCGAGACAAGGAAATTGGACCTTCCCCGCGGCACCATCCGGATCGGTTGGGTCCTCAACGTTTTCGCGCCAACTCCGCCAGTCGCTGGGCCAGCAGGCTCGTCCATTCCTGGGCGCCAGCTTCGTTCAAATGGCCCGGGTCACAGTGCAATTCGGGCTGATAGAGCCGGGGATACTCATGGGGATGATCGAACGCCCAAACGATCACGTTTCCGGGCAATCCCTCCTCCAGCTTCTCTTCCACGCGCACGGTCGGCGGGATGACAAACACCGGCTCCGCACCGGCCCGCCGCACTTCTCCGACGATATCTCTCAGCGCGTCGGCGAACCCCGGGCGGACGTTGCCTTTCGACCCGGCATGCTCGAACCTCTGAATCTGTTGGGCATAGTCCGCCCGCGCGCCTTCGCTCCACTCGCTCTTCGCTATCGGATCGAATCCGCCGTGCTGCTTCCAGCTCATATCGCTCTTTTGCTTCCCGGGGTAATAGCGCTCTTGCAGCCATTCCGCCCCGCGCCCGAGATTGGCCGTGCGCTCCAGGAAGAGACGCGCGTGCCCGGCGAGTTGGGACAGTTTTTCTGGGAGCGACTGGGCCGATTCCGCGACCAACCGCCAGGCCATCGCAGTGTGTTTCGCGTCGTGCCAATAGACGGAACGCGCCGTCGCCGGCTGCCCTTCCACCTGGCCAAAGCGGTAATCCATCAACTCGATGACCACCCAGCGAAGCTGCCGTGGATGCAACGCGAGAATCTGCCGCAGATAGTAATAGCTCTCCGGCATCCACATGCCGGAGTAACCCAGATTGAAGGAATGTGTCGCCGCTCCTTGCGTCGCTGTTTCGGCATCGAACTGCTGTGGGTCGACCTGATGGCGAATCCGGCTCGATCCGATGAACACGGTGTCGAACTCATCCTTGCGATCGGCCAGGTAGCGGTAGCGCGGCGAGATCCCGGGCACCGACGGAAACGGCAGTCGTCCGCCGATGAACCAGGCGGTCGCGGCCGTGGCCAGGCCGAAGCACGCACCAACCGCCATTCCACGAATTACACCACGGCATGTACGCGGTGGCGTCACGGCGCTTTGGCGGTTCGTTTCGCCAGCTCCACAAAGCGCCGGCCCAACGCCAGGCTGAAAAGCTCCGCGCCGGCGGTATTCACGTGGTCCACATCGATCCGCCGCTCCGGTACGAATAATTCGGCGTTCTGCCGCACATCGGAAAAGTCGAAGATCTCCAGTTCCCGCTCCCGCTGCTCGATGGCATAGAAGTTCTGCTCAAACGTGGTCGGGGGAATGACCAGCACGGGCACGGCCCCGGCCTTGGTGATCGTGGCCACCAGTTGCTCCAGCGCATACTGGCTCACCGCATCGCCACGCTCTTTGCCCGCCGGCTTCGCCAGCCGGTCCGCGTATGTCCGTTCGTACTTCTCGCGCGCTTCCGCCGTCATTTTCTGGCGGTCGCGTCCCGCCGTGACCCAGCCATCGCCGTTCTCTCCCAGATTGCGTTCCCCAGGGTGGCGGTCGGTTCGCGTCCGCAGGCAAAAATCCGCCACCCGGCTTCCAGCGCCGAGATTAACGAAACGCCACAGCCAGTGGCGCACGTGCCCGGAAAGTTTGTCCGCCATCGTGCTCCAGATTTCATATCGCGCCTCCAGCGTTGCGGCGTGATTCCGCTCCAGCTTCGCCTGCGCCTCGCAGGCCTGCTCCCACAGGCGCCGGGCGATCAGTTGCAGTCGGGTCGCGTCGTGCCAGTAGCTGAATCGCACTGTGGCCTCGCGATCCAGGCCCGTGCCGAGCCGCGCGAGTTCGACGAATACCCAACGCAGCCGCGCGTGCGGACGCCGCAGGATCTCCTCGAGCAGATATGCATCCTCCGGCGAACCCATGCCCGCCACCCCGGCGTTGAACGATTTCACCGGCACACCATTCTCCCCGGCAACACGGTCAAAGACCACCGGCATAATTTGAAACTGCACCCGGCTTGAGCCAACGAACAACACATCGTACTCGTCACCATGCCGCGACAGGTGACCGAGCTTGTCCTGGACCACGGGCACCTCGGGAAAGGGCAGGCAGCGCCGCAGCACCACACAAGTCGTGACGAACGTCGCGAGAAACAGCGTCCCGAGCAGCGCGCAGCGCGCGGCAGAGAAGCGGTCGATGGAAGACGGGGCGGCGACTGCGGCCCCAACGGGATTTGTCACGCGCGCATCGTAGAAACGCGATCTTGTTAGACAAGGAAATTGCCAGCACCGGGAGCCGTCCCTACACTCCGCGCCTCATGCCTTCTCACTGGCTCAAGCCCGGCCTTCGCGCGCTGGCGATCCTGTTCCCTTTCATCGCCATCGGTCAGCCACCAGCCACGCCGGACAGTGCGAAGGCGCCACCCCGCAAGGTCCTGTGGAGCCAGCGCGGCGAGGCGATGGTCGACGTCGCCAAGGCCTGTCCCGGCATTTGCGTCGAGATGCGTTACGCCACCGATCGCAACCTCGCCGGCAAAACGATCTACCCCTTGCGGGCCCGGGCGCTCATCCGGAAAAGCGTGGCCAAGCGCTTGCAGCACGCCCAGGACGCGCTGCGCACGCAAGGCTTCGGGCTGAAGATCTGGGACGCCTATCGGCCGGCTTGGGCGCAGAATCTTTTGTGGAAAGCGGCGCCGAATGCCGAGTTCCTCGCCGATCCCGCACGCGGTGGTTCGTTTCATACGTGGGGCGTCTCGGTGGACGTGACGCTCGTCGATCTCCAGGGACGCGAGCAAAAAATGGCGACGGATTTCGATGACCTTTCCGAGGCATCCAAGTCCACCTACGTGGGCAGCAACTCCGGCGTCGCGGCCCGCATGAAGGTCCTGCGCGCCGCCATGCTCAGCGCCGGCTTCAACGGCATTCGCGATGAATGGTGGCACTTCACCGCCCAGGACGGCTGGCTCTTCGCGCCGGTCGACATGGCGTTGGAGGAAGGCGGCAATTGATTTGACTCGCGACGGTCGGCGAAACATCAAGAATTCCCGTACCCCCAATCCCCTTCATTCGTGAAAATAATCCGCTATCAATCCCCCGACGGCGCCATCGGCTACGCGCAGGAACACGCCGACGGCACCGCCACGAAGCTCCGCGGCACACTCCTCGACGAACTGACCCCGACCGGCGAAACGGCGCCCGTCGCCCGCGTGCTCGCGCCATTGGATCCCACGGCAATTCTCTGCATTGGTCTCAATTACCGCCAGCATGCCGTCGAGACGAATGCTCCGCTGCCGAAATTTCCCGTCCTCTTTTTCAAAAACCCCGGCGCCCTCCAGCACCCGGGCGAGCCCATCGTCCTCCCGCGCTGGTTGCAGAGCGAAAAGGTCGACTACGAATGCGAACTTGCCGTGGTCATCGGCCGCCGGGCGAAGAATGTCCCGCGCGAACGCGCGCTCGAATACGTCCTCGGCTATACCTGTGCCAACGACGTGAGCGCGCGGGATTGGCAGAAGGAAGGCGGCGGCTCGCAATGGTGCCGGGGCAAGTCCTTCGACACCTTTGCTCCGCTGGGGCCGCGCCTGGTCACGCGCGACGAGATTCCCAATCCGCAGACCTTGCGCATCCGCACGATCGTCAATGACGAGACGCTGCAGGATTGCTCGACGGCGGACATGATTTTCGACGTCGCCACGCTCATCGAATTCCTCAGCGGCTCCACCACGCTCCTCCCCGGCACCGTTATCTTCACTGGCACGCCCCACGGTGTCGGCGCCGCCCGGACGCCGCCGCGCTTCCTGCACGCGGGCGACAAGGTGACGATCGACATCGAGGGCATCGGCGCGCTCACCAATCCTGTGATCGACGAGACCCCCTCGGGCTCAACGACTTTCCATTTGTAAAAAGTCTGCGGGGGCCAATAGTTCGCCCATGCAAGTCCTGCAAACACTGGGCGTGGCCCTCGGGCTCGCGTCGCTCGCGGGCCTGAATCTTTACCTCACGGTTTTCGTTACCGGCCTCGCCATCCAGCAGCACTGGGTCGATGTGAGCCAGAACTACCCGGAGCTCGCCGTCCTCGCGCATCCCGCGATCATCATCGTTTCCGGCGTCCTCTATCTGCTGCAATTTTTTGCCGACAAGGTGCCGTGGGTCGATTCGCTCTGGGATGCGGTGCACACTTTCATCCGGCCCGTTGGCGGCGCCTTTCTGGCGGTTCACGCTTTTGGCAATCCCGACCCGACCGTGGAAGTCGTCGCCGCGCTGCTGGCTGGAGGCGTGACCCTTACCACGCATAGCGTGAAGGCCGGCACGCGCCTGGTCGCGAATCATTCGCCTGAGCCTTTCTCGAATATCGCCCTCAGCCTGGGTGAAGATGTCGCCGTCCTCGGCGGGCTCTTTCTCATCAAGCAGGACCCGTTTCTCGCCCTCATCGTCTTCTCGGTCCTGCTCCTCCTCATCGGCTACCTCGGACCCATTGTTTTTCGCGGCGCCAAGGTGCAGTTGTGGCTCATCTGGAAAAAGATCTCTTCCCCCGCTGCGGACAAACTCGAAACCAAGTTGTCCAGGGACCTGCCTCACGAACTGGACGTCGCCTTTTTCAGCGTGAACCTCGAGCGCGACCCCATTGCCTGGGTGGCGCCTTGCATCAGCACTTCATCCCGTGGGATGCCGGGTAATTTCTTTGGCTTCCTTGTATCCACGGACCGCCCGGGCCCACGGCTCGCCTTCGTCGCCAAACGCGGCTGGAAGCAGACCGCTATCGAACTCGACCTCGCCGGCTACCAGGTCGCGCATGAGCCGAAATTCCTGAGCGAAAATGTCGTCCTCTCCCATCCCGGGAAAAAGCCCAGATACAGCTTCGTTTTCGCACGCGGCCAGCGCGCCATCGTCAAAGCTGTGGTGGCCAGCATCGAGGAGCGGCTCGCCGTTACGCCATCCGTTCCGGAAGAATCCGCACGTGTCGAGGAGCCTGCGTTGTCGTCCTGACGGATCGCTTCACTCTACGCCGAAGCACGCCGGGCTCGCCACCCGGCAGAGGTCGAGGAAGTCCTCCCACTTCAGGATCAGCCAGGGATCTTTCTGGCGCACATAGTTCATCGTTGCGTCGGCAATGCTGCGCCGCGCCTCCTCCAGGTCGCGACTGATCGTCGCCTCCGAGCAGGAAAACATCTGGGCCAGTTCGCGCCCCCGCAGACCGTTGGTGTAGGCCAATTGCACGAGCACGAAGGCCTCCGCGTCACATCCCCGAAATGCCGCCTCCACCGCGCCGCGCATGATATCCAAAAGGGGCGCCTCCGCGAGATCGCGCATTTCGTGGGACGACTCCTCTCCCCCCCCCTCGGAACCGTCCAGCGGCCGGCCGTCCAGATCGAGCTGTCGCTTGCGCTTTTCGCGGCGCTTCAGTTGGATCAGCTTATTCAAGGCCACAGCTTTCAGCCAGGTTCGCAGTGGTGAGTTCCCCCCGTAGGTAGCAAGGCGCGGCTTGTTGTCGGTGCGCTCCGCCAGGCAATCCGCAATCATTTCATTGGCCAGCTCCGACGCCTGCTCCGCGGTGGCTCCGGTAGCAATCAGGTAATCCGTGACGTATCCCCGGCAAATCTCCTGGAGTTGATTGATGGCCAAGGCATCCCCCTCCAGGCACTTCTGCGCGAGCAGAAAATCATCTGGGTACGGGAGGGCATCAATCATTGCGGCGAATGTGAAAAGCGTTGACCCGAAATTCAACGTAAATTGCGCAGTCTTGCGGGAGGGGCGCGGCCACCTCCGTGGCCGCGCCCCATCCCGCAACAACCCGCGATACCCAGCGCCCACCAACTCCACCTACCCACCCACTGTCCACCGCCCTCCGCGTTTCCACGCAGACCTCTCTCCGTATCCCCACGCCCACATGCCCGGCAGTCGCTGACTATCTGCAAAGGCGGCCTCCCTGCTACCCACTGCCTTCACTGGCTGAGATGGCGGTTTATCGACTCCTTGCAACGAATCTTCTTTTTTTTGAAAATTTTCCGCGCTCCCCAACTTTTCTCGCCCCAACGCACTTTTTTCTGCAAGAACTCCACCGTTTGCCATCTTAACCAGTAGCTATGAGCGACGACGACATTTCCTTGTTGGTTGAATTCCTCGAACGCAGTGGTCCCGAAGTGAGTGGCCGCGGTTTGATTGGGTTACGGATGGAACAGACGGCCATGATCGAACGCTTCATCAACGGGCGATGCGATGATGCCGAGCGCCGTGAATTGTCCCGGTTCCTGCAAATGCACCCTGCCTGGATCCGCTGGATCGCGGAGCGCATCAAGACTGGCCGAGATCTGGACGACGCTTCGCTCGCCGGAAGCGAATAATCTCCCTTCGGAGAGCATTTGGCAAGGGAGCGACACGGCGTCGCGTCACGGGTCGGCGAACAATCTTGGCGGGCCTCGAGGAATTGACTATTCACGAACTGCGGGCCGCTTCCGGCCCCTTTGTGCCATGACAATCCATCCCCGAAATCTTGTCCTCCTGCTCACCCTCGTCCTGCCGGCGCTCGCTGCAGCGGCCGATCACGCGAAGCCCTCGGTCAGTCCGGATGCGGCGCTCGCCCTCTTGAAATCAGGCAACCGCCGGTTCGTCGGCACCTCGGTCAGCGGCGGCAAACCAACCGCAGCCCGGCGGGCGGAGACTGCCGGAGGGCAAAATCCTTTTGCCATCATCGTCGGCTGTGCGGATTCCCGCACGGCGCCGGAAATCATTTTCGATCAAAACATCGGTGATCTGTTTGTCGTCCGCACCGCGGGCAATCTCGTGGACGACTACGCTCTCGGCAGCATCGAGTATGCGGTCGCGCACTCGGGCGCGCGGCTCATTGTGGTGCTTGGTCATCAGAAATGCGGCGCGGTCCAGGCGGCGCTGGCCGGCGGCAGTGCACCGGGTCACGTCCATGCGCTGGTCAGCGCGATCCAGCCCGCCGTCCGGGCGACCAAAGGCAGGCCTGGCGATCCTCTGGCCAATGCGATCCACGAAAATGACGAGCTGGTCGCGGAGAAGATCCGGAAGAAGGCGCAGCTCGGCGATCTCGCTTCACAGGTGCGCGTGGTCGAAGGTTACTACGATCTGCACACGGGCAGGGTGGAATGGACCCAGTGAGAGTGCAGTGGGCCGCGCGCGTTGCCGCGGCATTCGCCTTTCTCTTCAACGCGGTCCCCGGTCTCTACGGCGCTCCCGCTCTGACCCGGGAAGAGGTCCTCGCCGCCACGCTCACGCCGTACACCGGCGAATCCGCGCGTGGAGTAGACACGAGCACCCTGACCGGCAAGGTAATGTGCGGCTACCAGGGGTGGTTCAATTGCGAGGGCGACGGCGCCAATCGCGGGTGGGTGCATTGGGTGAAGAGCCGCGGCCTCCCTTCGCCATCGAACGTGAAGGTCGATCTCTGGCCGGATGTTTCCGAACTCGGCGCGGATGAGCGCTTCGATACCGCGTTTCATCATGCCGACGGTACTCCCGCGCAGGTCTTCAGTTCCTTCAAGCAGGCCACCGTGCTGCGACACTTTCAATGGATGCGCGAATACGGAATCGATGGCGCCTTTGTCCAGCGTTTCGCCGCAGGCGCACGTTCACCGGATTTTCAGCGACAGAACAACACCGTGCTCGCGCATTGCCGTGAGGGTGCCAATCGCAACGGCCGCGCCTATGCTCTCATGTATGATTTGTCCGGACTGGGTGCGGGACGCATGGACGAGGTGATCGACGACTGGCGCCAGCTCCGAACGCGGATGAAGCTCGGAGATGACCCCGCCTATCTCCACCACCGCGGCAAGCCCGTGGTCGCAGTGTGGGGCATCGGCTTCAACGACCAGCGCGCCTACACCCTCGAGGAATGCCGGCGGCTCATTGAGTTTCTCAAGAGCGACGGCTGCACCGTGATGCTCGGCGTGCCGACCTACTGGCGCGAGCAAAAGAACGACGCGATGCCCGACCCCGCGCTGCACGAAGTCCTCGCCCTGGCCGATATCGTCAGCCCGTGGACCGTGGGCCGCTATCACTCGCCGGACGACGCCGCCCGGTACGCGGAAAAGCAAATCAAGCCCGACCTCGCGTGGTGCGCGGAACATCACCTCGACTATCTGCCCGTCATCTTCCCCGGTTTTTCGTGGCGCAATATGTACGGGCAAAACACCAACGCCATCCCGCGCAAACGTGGCGAGTTTTTCTGGAGGCAATTTCGCGAGACGAAATCCGCCGGGGCCAGCATGCTCTATGTGGCGATGTTCGACGAAGTGGACGAAGGCACGGCCATCTTCAAATGCACCAATGATGTGCCGCCGGAAAGCGAAGCACCCTTTGTGACCTACGAAGGATTGCCGTCCGACTATTACCTGCGGTTGACTGGGCAGGGGGCGAAAATGCTGCGGGGCGAATTGCCGGCGGACAGTCCGCTGCCTGCACCGTAATCGGCAATTTTTTGCCGATCTTTATTCATTTTCCTTACCCAGCCCAGGCAAGCTGTTGGCCAGCACGACCTACCGCTCGTTGGGCGCCATGATCTCACGGCACCACGGCAGGGCGAAGTGCTGGAAGAGCGCCTTGGTCTGGAGCGGATCGAGATCGGGAATTTCGCTGAGCAGGCAGGCGAGCAGGCCAGTGACGCGCGGCGCCGCGAAGCTGCTGCCGGTCACCTTCTTGATTCCCCCACCCGCCCACGGCACGTCCACATCCACCCCGCGGGCGGCAAACCCCACCATGTGCCCGGGCTTGTGGTAGATGCCAAACTTGTCCTCCGTCCGGGCCATGTTCACGGTCAGGACGGAGGTGAAAAAGGCCGGCCACTCCGGCCGCCCGTAATCGGCATTGTTGCAGGCCGCGACCACGTGGACACCGCGCAGGCACGCTTCGTCGACCCACGTCTTGTACTTGAGGACGTGATCGAGGACACCGCAGCCGAGGCTGCAATTGAGAATGTGATACCCGCGCTCGATCGCCTGGCGGGCACCCTCGAGAATGATCGCGGTGCGGGCCGAAAGCGATTCACCGAGGACACGGATGCTGGCGATCTCCGCCTCGGGGGCGACTTCGTGAATGATCCCGGCGACGGCCGTACCATGGCCGAACAGGTCGCGCCCTTCGCCCGGCACGACCTTCAAGCGATGCCCGTCCTCCACGATGGCGAGATCGTCGCAGAGCGGCCGTCCCTCGAAAGCCGGATGGGTGATCTCGATCCCGGAATCGAGCACGGCAATCCGCACGCCCCGTCCCCGTCCCCGGCGCATCGCCGCCTCCGCCTCGGCCGGCGTAATCCAACTCATCATGTCAGTTCTTCGAGGCCGATGGCGAGAGACAGCAGTTGTTGCTCAATGAGGCGGGCGAGGACGGTGGCCGTGAGTTGCAGCGTCTCGAGATGCCGCGGGGAAAATCCCGGCGGTTCGGGATCAGTCGAATTCGGCGGGCGCAATTGCACCGCCGATATGACCCCGCGCAACTCCCCGGCAAAATAAAGCGGCGTGGCCAGCATGGCGCAGGTTTGCAGGCCCAGCTTCTGGTCGAGCGATTTGTCCTGCTGCTGGTTTTTGCTGACCTCGTTTTCACACAGCGGCAGCTCCGTGGAAACGATCATGCTGATCATCCCCGCGCGCACGCTCTGCCGAAACCGGCCGACGAAACTGGCGGCGTTCGGGCCGGTGTTGAAACGCGGGATAAGATAGTTGCGGCTCTCATCGAGCAGCCACACGGTGCCTTCGTGCGCGCCGATGGATTGGAAGCAATCCACCACAAGCGCCCGCATCGTGGAGTCAAAGAATTCATCAAACGAACCGGTGCCCGCACGGCCGGCCAGATCGCGCAGGCGGTTCCGGACGATGGAACGCAAATGGCCGAGGCGATCGTCGTTAAGAACCGTAAGTCGTTCGCCCATGATGCCTGTCACGACTATTCGTCCTGCAATCCGTTATCAAGCCGCAAAGTGTGACGATTATCGGTCGAGCAGCGTGCCGCCCCGGAGATTGCCCGGCAGCCCGAATTGCGCCGCCGGATTTACGGAGGGAATCGTGGGCCCGCGTCCGTCCGCCCCGTGCGCCAGCGCATCCTCCACGGTCACGGCGTAGGCCTTCATGGTGTCCTCCTCGCCCAGCGAAGTCGTGTAATGATAGTAACCGGCCGGGTAGAGCTTGCCCTGCCATGTTTCCCCCGCCGCGCCTTCGAGCCCGTAAATGAAAGCCTCGCCAAGCGAGACGGTAGCGCGGGTATCTTTGCCGAGCATCGTCCCCGCCGCACGTCCCGTTTGCACCGAGAGCCCCGCACGGACCCCCTTGGTGGTGCCTTGGGAAATGGACGCCGACACAAAAACCACGGTCTGCTCGATGCGCAACCGACGGGCGGCCTCCTCGGGCGACGGCTGCTGGTTCTGCTTGTCATCAATGGCGGCACTCTGCGCGCGCACCGCAGCCAACTGCTTCTGAACCAATTGCTGCTGCGCCGCGGCGCGGCTGGCCCGGCTCTGCTCCCGGTAGGCCTCTGCCTTGGCCGGATCGTAATTGAAGCGCTTTTGCACTTCCGTCGACAGCATCACAAATTCGACCTTTTCAATCCCTGCATCCGTTTGCACCACCAGCCCATCGGGCTCGTTGCGGACAATGGTGCCTTTGAGAATGGTGCCATCCGCCCGCTTGAGATCCTCGGCAAACGCCAACACGGGCAGCAACACGGCAAGAAAGAGGGGGAAGCATTTCATGATCTTACGGTGAATACTTTGTAACGACCTGAAACTATGCCGAAAATGCGCCGCCTGTCGAGTCGCAGACTTTGGTCCGTGAAGAAGATCCAAAGGTGAAGTGTTGCGAGATGCAGGTGACAACGCAACCAATCGCCTCACGGCGGGCGAATGGGTTTGCATGCTGCTGATCATCGCAATTGTCCTTTTGGTTCTGTGGGGAAGCGGGTTTGCCTTCCGCGTTGCGGGCGGGCTGATCCACCTGTTGCTGGCGATCGCCTTGATCCTCTTCCTCATCCAATTGGTCGGCGGGCGAGGATAGCGCAGTCAGCTATTGGGTCCGAATGATTCAGTCCAGCTTCGACATCAGGGCCACCGAATCGGCGGCCTCCCTTCAGCCATCGCACTCGGAGCATCCTCGTCGAAACTCGCCGGTTTCGGGGAGGAACTCGAATGACGCACAGGTGTCATTCGTACCATCGATTTTGAGACTGAACACCGTCCATTCGTCCCGGGTGTTCGACACTGTCAACGTCAACCCCATCGGTTTCACCTCTCGCGCTTCGATATCGAGAACCGCGGCCACGAAGGCTTCTTCGGATAGTTCGCCACTGCAACGCTGGGCTGCGAGTGCCTGCAAATCGTCCTTAATTGCGTCGCATACAGCCTCGCGGTGTTCGTGGTGCAAGAAAGCGGTCATATACGTGTTTCGTCCGTAGTGAGCCAACTGGACTTCTCGCGGCCTTTAAATCGTAAAGCCCTATTCGGGAGGACCGTTACTGGCCGCAGGACCGCCTGTATCTGGTTAGGGCGCAGCGCTGCAGGTCATGGCGCAGCTGGTCCCGTTTGAGCGATCGCTCCGTCGCGTTCACGGAAAACGCGCTTGCACAGAAAGCGAGTGGTCTGTCAAGTTTCGCGCCCCCTTATGAATTCCTCGATAAAATCTTCCCGAATCACATTTATGCTGGGCTCAGGAATTTATTCCCTCCTTCTCGGCTGTGCCGCCTGGAGCCAGACAGTGGCGCTCGAAGTGGTACCTCCAGCGTCCCAAGTGCCCCAGGTGATGCCCCAGGCAGCCCCTGATGCGTCGCCGGAGAAAGCGCGTGCGCTGCTCGACCAGGTGAAAAAGAGCGAGCAAGACCGGGAAATCACCATCAAACAAACGGAAATTGATCGCCTGCAGGAAGATCAAACGAAGACCGAGAACGACGCGAAGGGCCTCCAACAGACGATCGACTCGACCGCGGGGCTGATCGGGGCGACCAGCGAGCATTTGAAAACCCTGACGACCGAGCACCGGAAGCTGGAGCGCGAGCTGGCGGTCGCCGATGCCTGGATCAATGCGGAACAGCTCAAGACCGCGGGTCTGCAAGCGCTGACCGATGCGCAAGGCAAATCGCTCTCCGCCCTGACCCGCCGCGCCGAAGCTGCGGCCGCCCGTTCGCACCTCCGGACGGTCGAGTTGGAGATGCTACAGGCCGGCCAGCAAGTGCCCGGGGAAGGCCGCGAAGATGCGCAAAGCGAGCTGGCCAAGGCCCGCAAAGCCCTCGCCATCGCGGAAGGGAAGGCCGCCTCGGAAGAACGCCTCGCCCACGAAGCGATGAAAGCCGCCACCGCCAAGATGGCGCTGGCGGAGACGAAGGCCACACAGGCACAGCATCTGGCCGGCGACGATCTCACCCTGGAGCTTCCAGCGGAGATCGTGAAGACGAAGGCCAAAGCTTCCACGAAACCCGCTGAGAAGATGGATCCCGTCGCCGCCGGACCGAAGAACACTGCCTCCGCGGGGACCGCGGC
>Ga0068858_100002981_pt1 | contig 16991 bp, 19 predicted proteins | sample KBSSwiS12_FD_66589 | JGI IMG/M metagenome (GOLD analysis project Ga0068858, IMG submission 66589) | Switchgrass rhizosphere microbial communities from Kellogg Biological Station, Michigan, USA - KBS Switchgrass S1-2 | ecosystem: Host-associated > Plants > Roots > Rhizosphere > Soil ...
GTCGCGTGGCGCCACCGTCGCGCCCGCCGCGACCTCGCTGCCGCGGAGGACCGGCGATGAAGCCGCGCCAGAAGCGGCTCGCGATCGTCGGCGGCATCGCCGCCGCGGTCGCCATCGCCGCCGCGCTCGTCCTGAACGCGTTCCAGAGCAACCTCGTCTTCTTCTATTCGCCTTCGCAGGTCGCCGCGCACGAAGCGCCGCAGGCGCGCACGTTCAGGATCGGCGGCATGGTCGAGAAGGGGTCGCTCAAGCGCGAGGGAACGAAGGCGAGCTTCGTCGTCACCGACACCGCGAGGTCGATCCTCGTCCGCTACGAGGGCATCCTTCCCGACCTCTTCAAGGAGGGCAAGGGCGTCGTCGCGCAGGGCCGGCTCGAAGGCGACGTCTTCGTCGCCCGCGAGGTGCTCGCCAAGCACGACGAGAACTACATGCCGCCCGAGGCCGCCGACGCGCTGAAAAAGGCGCAGCAGGGCAACCCCAAGCTCGCCGAGACGATGGCGGCCGAGCCGATGCGCAAGTGAGGCACTCACGATGATCCCCGAACTCGGCCACTTCTCGCTCTGGATCGCCCTCGGCGTCGCGCTGGTCCTCGCCGTCGTGCCGATGTTTGGCGCCGCACACGGCCGCGGCGACTGGATGGCACTGGCGCGGCCGTCGGCGCGGCTGCTGTTCGCGCTGGTCGCGTTCGCGTTCGCGTGCCTGACGATCAGCTTCATCCAAAACGACTTCTCGGTCGCGTACGTCGCGACCAATTCGAACCGCCTGCTGCCGCTGCACTACCGCGTCACCGGCGTCTGGGGCGGCCACGAAGGCTCGATCCTGCTGTGGCTGCTGATGCTGACCTTCTGGACGCTCGCCGTCGCGACCTTCAGCGACCACCTGCCCGCGAAGGTGCAGGCGCGCATCCTCGGCGTGATGGGCCTGCTTTCGTGCGGCTTCCTGCTGTTCCTGCTCGTGACGTCGAACCCGTTCGATCGGCTCTCGCCGGCGCCGGCCGAAGGCCGCGAGCTCAACCCGCTGCTCCAGGACCCGGGGATGGTGATCCATCCGCCGATGCTCTACATGGGCTACGTCGGCCTCTCGGTCGCGTTCTCGTTCGCCGTCGCGGCGCTGATCGGCGGCAACCTCGACGCGACCTGGGCGCGCTGGACGCGGCCGTGGACGATCGCGGCGTGGATCTTCCTCACGATCGGCATCGCGCTCGGCAGCGCCTGGGCGTACTACGAGCTCGGCTGGGGCGGCTGGTGGTTCTGGGACCCGGTCGAGAACGCCTCGTTCATGCCGTGGCTGGTCGCGACCGCGCTGATCCATTCGCTCGCCGTCACCGAGAAGCGCAACAGCTTCAAGAACTGGACGGTGCTGCTCGCGATCCTCGCGTTCTCGCTCTCGCTGCTCGGCACGTTCCTGGTCCGCTCGGGCGTGCTGTCGTCGGTGCACGCGTTCGCGACCGACCCGCGACGAGGCCTCTTCATCCTCGCCTTCCTCGTCATCGTCATCGGCGCGTCGCTGTCGCTCTACGCGTGGCGGGCGCCGAAGGTCGGGCTCGGCGCGCGCTTCGCGCTGCTCTCGCGCGAGACGCTGCTGCTCGCCAACAACGTCCTCCTCCTCGTCGCCTGCGGCGCGGTGCTGCTCGGCACGCTCTACCCGCTCGCGCTCGACGCGATGAACCTGGGCAAGATCTCGGTCGGGCCGCCGTACTTCGAGACCGTCTTCGTTCCCCTGCTCGCGCCGCTCGTCTTCCTGATGGGCGTCGGACCGATCGCGCGCTGGAAGGAGACCGTGCTGCCCGACCTCGCGACGCGGCTCAGGTGGGCGGCCGGCTGCGCGGTCGTCGCAACGCTCGTCGTCGCGCTGGCGCGCGGCGGCCTCGGCATTGTCGCGGTCGCCGGCCTGCTGATGGCGTTCTGGATCGTTGCCGCGGTCGCGACCGACCTGACCGAGCGTCTGCGCCCTGCCGGCGGCGTGCGCGCGAGCGTGCTGCACCGTGCGCGCCAGATCCCGCGCGCGATGGCCGGGATGATGCTCGCGCACCTCGGCGTCGCCGTCTTCATCTTCGGCGTCACGCTGGTGCGGACCGGCGAGGTCGAGCGCGACGTCCAGATGGGCCCCGGCGACACGACGACGATCGGCGACCTCGTCTTCACGTTCCGCGGCGCGAGCGACGTCCGCGGACCGAACTACCGCGCCGCGCAGGGCGAGGTCGTCGTCACCCGCGGCGATCGCGTCGTCGCGACGCTGCGGCCGGAGAAGCGTTTCTATCCGGTGTCGCAGTCGACGATGACCGAGGCGGCGATCGAGCCCGGCCTGACGCGCGACCTCTACGTCTCGCTCGGCGAGCCGATCGCGAACAGTCCGGCGTGGATCGTGCGCGTCTACGTCAAGCCGTTCGTCGACTGGATCTGGGGCGGCTGCCTGATCATGGCGCTCGGCGGCCTGCTCGCCGCGAGCGACCGCCGCTACCGCGCCCGCGTCCGCCAGTCGCAAGCGCAGCCCGCCGTCGCATTGACGAGTGCCTGACATGAACCAGAAGCCAGCAACGGGCTCCGGAGGGGCGCGCCTCTCCCGCCAGGAGGGAGGGGAGCGAAGCGGGACGGGCGCAGTCCCTCGCGCCGGAGCCGCATTGCGCCCGCGGGGTGCGATGCGTCTGTGGTTCCTGATTCCCCTTGTCGCGTTCGTTGCCCTTGCCGTCGTGCTCGCGGTCGGCCTCAAGCGCGACCCGCGCGAGGTGCCGTCGCCGCTGATCGACAAGCCGGCGCCGAAATTCGCGCTCGCCCGCGTCGACGACGCCTCGCGCGTCGTCCGCCTCGAGGACCTCCGCGGCAAGGCGTTCATCCTCAACGTATGGGCGTCGTGGTGCGTCGCCTGCCGCGAGGAGCATCCGGTCCTGCTCGAGTTCGCGAAGAAGCGCGCCGTGCCGCTCTACGGCCTCAACTACAAGGACACGCGCAGCGACGCCGGCGCCTGGCTGGCGCGCTTCGGCAACCCGTACGACGCGTCGTTCTTCGACGAGGACGGCCGCGTCGGCATCGACTTCGGCGTCTACGGAGTTCCCGAGACGTTCGTCGTCGACGGCAACGGCGTCATCCGGATGAAGCACATCGGCCCGCTGACGCCCGACGTGCTCGCCAACAAGATCGAGCCGTTGCTGAAGAAGCTCGACGCCTAGATGGATCGTTTCGCCGGCAAGTCCACGCCCGATGCTGCCGCGCCTCGCCGCGCGCGCGCGCTGCTCGCGGCGGCGCTGCTCGCCGCCGGCGCGGCGTGCGCGCGCGAAGCGCCGCCCGAGGCGGCTGACCCGGCGCTCGAGGCGCGCATGGTGCGCATCACCTCGGAGCTGCGCTGCCTCGTCTGCCAGAACCAGACGATCGCCGACTCGAACGCCGGCCTCGCGGTCGACCTGCGGCGCGAGACGCGCGAGCTGCTGAAACAGGGCAAGAGCGACGCCGAGGTCGTCGACTACATGACTGCGCGCTACGGCGACTTCGTGCTCTACCGGCCGCCGCTGCGCACGACGACGGTGCTGCTGTGGTTCGGCCCCGCGCTGCTGCTCGTCGTCGGCGGCACGGTCCTCGTCCTGACGCTGCGCCGGCGCAGCCGCATGGCCGCCGACGCCTTCGATCCCGACGACGACGGCGAGGTCGTCGACGAGGTCGGCGCCGCTGCGGCCGGTACGGCAGCCGCGAACGCCGCGGCGAGCGGGCGCGGCTGAGCGATGGCACGCCGCGATCCCCTCGCCGCCGCGCGCGCGCGGCTCTTGCAGCTGAAGGCCGAGCACGACGCCGGCAAGCTCGACGCCCGCCGCTACGACGAAGAGCGGCGCAAGGTCGAACGCGAGATCGGCGCGTCGCTGCTGACCGACGAGCCGAAGCCGCCGCGACCGTCGCGCCGCCTCGTCGGCGGGCTCTCGCTCGCGATCCTCGCGCTCGCCGTCTTCGGCTACTGGCAGACCGGAGCGCCTTCGCTCGCGTGGTCGGGCGCGGCGTCCGCCGAGGCCGCCGCTTCCGCGGCCGGTGGCCAGATGGGCATGCAGCAGATCCAGGCGATGGTCGACCAGCTCGCCGCGCGGCTCGCCAAGGAGCCGAACGACGCCAAGGGCTGGACCATGCTCGCCCGCTCGTACACGGTGCTCGGCCGCTTCGACGAAGCGCTGCCGGCGTACGCGCGTGCCGCCGAACTCGTCCCCGGCAATGCGCAGATCCTCGCCGACTACGCCGACGCCGTCGCCGCAACCAAGGGGACGGCGAACAATCCGCAGTCGATCACGCTGGTCGAGCGCGCGCTCGCCGCCGATCCGAAGCACCCGAAGGCGCTCGCGCTCGCCGGCACGGTCGCGTTCGAGCGCGGCGACTACGCGAAGGCGGTGCGCGACTGGCAGCAGGTCGTCGACCAGCTGCCGGCCGGCAACGAGTTCGCCGACCGCATCCAGGCGAGCATCGGCGAGGCGCGCGAGCGCGCCGCGGCGAAGGGCGCGCCGCTGCCCGCTGCGGCGCCGGCGAGCGCGGTCGCGAGTGCACGGCCGACCAGCGCAGCGGGCGGCGCGGCGACGGCGGCGAAAGCGACCAGCGTGAGCGGCGTGGTCACACTCGACCCGGCGTTCGCCGCCCAGGTTTCGCCGGGCGACGCGCTGTTCGTCTTCGCGCGCCCGGCCGGCGGCCGCATGCCGCTCGCCGTGCTGCGCAAGACCGTGCGCGACCTGCCGCTCACGTTCACGCTCGACGACAGCATGGCGATGGCGCCGGGAGCGACGCTGTCGAGCGCGACGCAGGTGACGATCGGCGCGCGCATCAGCAAGAGCGGCACCGCGATCGCGCAGCCGGGCGATCTCGCCGGCGAAATCGAGGGCGTCCGGCCGGGCGCCACCGGCCTCGCCGTGCGCATCGGCAGCGTCGTGGGCAAGCCCTAGCGACGCGCCCGCCGCGGCGCTTCACTCGAAGGCGATGTCGACCGGCGCGCCGAGCGTGCCGTGCCTGCCTTCGAAGTTCGCGAGCGCACGCACGAGCTGCTCGAGGTCGGCGTCGCGCTCGAGCGGATCGAAGCGCTCGGTGTCGACGACGAGCACCGGCGCGCCGTCGTACGAGGCGAAGAACTCGGCGTAGGCGTCGCACAGGCGCTGCAGGTACGCGAGGTCGATCGCCTGCTCCATCGCGACGCCGCGCCGGCGAACGCGAGCGAGCAGCGTCGCGACGTCGGCCTGCAGGCGGACGACGAGGTCGGGCTCGCTCAGCTGCGCGGCGATCGGCTGGTGCATCTGCGCGTACAGCCGGTACTCCTCGTCGCTCAGGTTGAGGCGGGCGAAGATCGCGTCCTTGGCGAACATGAAGTCGCTCACCGTCGTCTGCGCGAACATGCTCGGCTGCGCCAGCGCGCGCACCTGGCGCTCGCGCTGGAAGAGAAAGAACAGCTGCGTCTGGAACGCGTAGCCGGCGCGGTCGGCGTAGAAGCGGGCGAGAAACGGGTTGTCGCCGGGCTGCTCGAGCAGCAGCTCGGCGCCGCTGCGCTCGGCGATCAGGTGCGCCAGCGTCGTCTTGCCGACACCGATCGGCCCCTCGATCGCGATGTGGCGAAAGCGCGCGAGCGAGCGGTCTTCGCTCATCGGTGCAGCCTCGGCCTGCGGCCGGTCCCGCAGTGCGGGACAGAGCGTTCCCTTCGCAGCGGCCGTGCGCGCACGCTCATCGGCCGCGGAAGACGAAATAGACGGCGCCGACCATGCACAGCGCCGCCCACAGGAAGTCGAGCCTGAGCGGCTGGCGCATGAAGACGAACGCGAACGGAACGAACACGACGAGCGTGATCACTTCCTGGACGATCTTCAGCTGCGCCAGCGTCATCCCGCTCGCGTAGCCGATGCGATTGCCCGGCACCTGCAGGAGATACTCGAACAGCGCGATCCCCCAGCTGAGGAGCGCGGCGACGATCCAGGGCCGGCTGTCGAGCGTGCGCAGGTGGCCGTACCACGCGAAGGTCATGAAGACGTTCGACGCCGACAGCAGCACGATCGTGCGAACGGGCGCCGGAATCGAGTCGATCATCGGTCGAGTTTAGCGACGCGCTGGCCGGCGACGGCGGCCAGAAGCCCGGCGATGTGACCATGTCCTCGAATGACGAGATCGGGCGCGATCTCGGCGAGGGGAACGAGCACGAACGCGCGCTCGTGCAGGCGCGGATGCGGCAGCGTCAACGCCACGCCGGCGACGACGGCATCGCCGTGCAGCAGGAGGTCGAGGTCGAGCGTGCGCGGCGCGTTCGCGAACGGACGCTCGCGGCCGTGCGCCCGCTCGATCGCCTGCAGCTCGCGCAGCAGCGCCTCGGGGGCGAGCGCGGTGCGCACGTGCGCCACCGCATTGACGTAGTCGTCGCCGTCGGCGTCGATCGGCGCGCTGCCGTAGAGCGACGAGCGCGCGACGAGCTCGGTGGCGCGCAGGGCGGCGATCTCCGCGAGCGCCCGCTCGACCTCGCCGATGCGGTCGCCGAGATTCGAGCCGAGGGCGACGTAGGCGTCGACCGGCGCCGTGCCGCGTGCCACCACCTTTCAGCCCGCGGAACCCGCCGGGTCCGCCGCGGGGCGACGGCGGCGGCGTCTGCGCCGGCGCGGCGCGCCGTCCGGCGCGGCGGCTTCGTCCGCGGGGGTGCCTTCGGCGTCGGCGCCTTCGGGCGCTTCGTCGCCCTCGCCGCTGTCGCGTCCGGGGCGCCGTTCGCCGCGCGGTGCAGCCTCGCCGGGCTCTCCCGCGCCCCCGCCCGCACCTGCGGGCTGCGCCTTGCGGACGCGCCGCGGCGGCCGCTGCTCGCGGATCGCGTCGAGCATCCTGCGCCGCTCGTGGTCGTCGGCAGCGAAGAGCGCCTCCCACCAGCGCGCCAGCGCCGGATCGGCCTCGCCGACCTCGGCACGCAGGCGCAGGAAGTCGAGGCCGGCGCGAAAGCGCGGCTGCTCGAGCATCGTCGGCGCCGCGTTCGCGGCACGTCGCTCGAGGCGCGGCTGCAGCATCCAGATCTCGCGCATGTCGACGGCGAGCTTGCCGCGTCCCGAGATGTCGCCGATGCGGGCGTCGAACGCAGCGTCGATCGCCGCCTGCAGCGCCGGGAACGGCGACTCGCCGGCGTCCTGCCGCTTCTGCCAGCCGTCCTGGACGTCGTGCCAGAGCATCGCCGCGAGCATGAAGCTCGGCGCCACGGGCTTGCCGGCAGCGACGCGCGCGTCGGTGTCGGCGAGCGCGAGCTGGACGAACTTCTCGCGGCCGTCGTGGCGCTGCGCTTCGTCGAGCGCGACGTCGAGGACCGGGAAGACGCCGCGGTGCAGGCCGAGCTTCTTCAGCTCGACGATCGACGCCAGCGCGTGGCCGGTCTGCAGCAGCTTGATCATCTCGTCGAACGTGCGCGACTGCGGCACGTTGTCGAGCAGCGACGCCATCTCGCGGATGGGCGCCCGCGTCTTCGCCTCGATCTCGAAGCCGAGCTTGGCGGCGAAGCGCACGGCGCGGATGATCCGCACCGGATCCTCGCGGTAGCGCGCGACCGGATCGCCGATCATGCGCAGCAGCTTCTTTCTCGCGTCCTTGAGGCCGCCGTGGTAGTCGACGACGATCTCGCGCACCGGGTCGTAGTACATGGCGTTGACGGTGAAGTCGCGCCGCGCCGCGTCCTCGATCTGCGGTCCCCAGACGTTGTCGCGCAGCACACGCCCCTCGGCGTCGACGACGTGCGACTTGTCGACGAGGTCCTTCCTCGATGGCTTCTCGTTGCCGGCGACCTGGTCGGCGGCGGCCGGGTCGAGCATGGCGCGAAACGTCGACACCTCGATCACCTCGGAGAGGCCGCGATCCTGGCGGCCGCGGCCGAAGACGACGTGGACGATGCGGAAACGCCGACCGATGATGAACGCGCGCCGGAACAGCGCCTTGACCTGTTCGGGAGTCGCGTCGGTGGCGACGTCGAAGTCCTTCGGCCGCAGGCCGAGCAGGAGGTCGCGCACCGCGCCGCCGACGATGTAGGCCTCGTGGCCGGCGGCGGCGAGCGTCGAGACGACCTTGACCGCACGCTCGTCGACGAGCTTCGGGTCGATGCCGTGTTCGGCCTTCGGCACCTCGACGCGCTTGCCGCGCACGCGCCGCGCGCCGGTCTCGTCGGCCGTGCCGAACAACCTGGAGATGAGCTGCTTGATCATGCGAACAGGTGGAGGACGCGCCAGCCGCGCGCGCGGGCGATCGCTTCGAGCGCGGGCGACGGGTTCGTCGCGACCGGGTCGGTCGCCCGCTCGAGCAGGGCGAGGTCGTTCACCGAGTCGCTGTAGACGCTGATCCGCGCGAAGCTCGCCCAGTCGGCACCGCTCGCGGCCAGCCATTGTCCGACACGCGCGACCTTGCCTTCGCGAAACGCGGGAACGCCGTCGATGCGGCCGGTCGGCGCGCCGTCGGCGGCGGCCTCGAGGCGGGTCGCGATCAGGGCGTCGATCGCGAACGCCGCGGCGATCGGCGCGGTGATGAAGTCGCTCGTCGACGTCACCAGCGCGAGCAGGTCGCCGCGCCCGCGGTGCGCCTCGACGAGCGCGCGCGCCGCGGGCTTCAGCGCCGGCGCGATCACCTCGCGCATGAAGCGCTCGCGCGCCGCCGTGCGCGTGGCGGCGTCCTGGGCGCGCAGCGGCGCGGTCGCGAACTCGATGTAGGCGCCGATGTCGAGCGCCTCGGCCTGGTACTGGGCGTAGAACGCGTCGTTGCCGCGGCGAAAGCTCGCCGCGTCGACCCAGCCGAGCGCGACCATGAACTCGCCCCAAGCGTGGTCGGAGTCGATCGGCAGCAGCGTGCCGTCGAGGTCGAACAGCGCCAGGCCGCGATCGGCCGTCACGCGCCGCCCTCCTCGACGAGCATCTGCTTGAGCAGCGGCACGGTGATCGCCCGCTTGGTGGCGAGCGAGAACTCGTCGAGGCGATCGAGCTGCGCCATCAGGTGCTTGAGGTCGCGCGCGAAGCGCGTCAGCAGGTAGTCCATGACGTCGTCGGAGAGGAAGGTGCCGCGGCGGTCGGCCTCGCGGCGCAGCACCGCGCGCACCTCGCTTTCGCCCGGCGGCTCGAGCGCGAAGACGTGGCCCCAGCCGAGCCGCGTCCGCAGATCCTCGCGGACCTCGAGATCCACCGGCGGCACGGCGCCGGCGGCGACGATGCCGGCGCCGCGATCGACGGCGTCGACGAAGAGCGCGAACGCGGCCTGCTGCTGCGCCCCGTCGAGCGCGTGCGCGTCGTCGATGACGATCCAGTCGTGGCCCTCGGCACTCCACGGCGCCGGCGTCGCCGGCGAATGCCACGCCGCGTGGCCGCCGTGGGCGGCGGCGCGCTCGACGACTGCGTGCAGCAGGTGCGTCTTGCCGCTCCCCGCCGGGCCCCAGAGGTAGACAGGTGGCGCGCCCGGAGCGAGCGCGAGCAGGTGCGCCACCGCGGCGGCGTTGGCGCCGGGCAGGAAGTTCTCGAAGGTACGCGCCGGCTCGGGCCCGATCGCGAGCGGGATCTGCTTCATCCGTCGGTGTAGAGGGCGCTCTGGGTGTAGCTCGCGCGCAGCCGCGCCGCGGCGACGGCGATGAGCGCGCTCGCCGGCAGCGCGATCAGCACGCCGACGAAGCCGAACAGGTGGCCGAACGCGAACAGCGCGAAGATGACCGTGAGCGGGCTCATGCCGATGCGCTCGCCGACCATCTTCGGCGTCAGGAAGAGGCCTTCGACGATCTGGCCGATGCCGTAGACGACGAAGACCGCGATCGGACCATACCAACCGGTGAACTGCAGCGCCCCCGCGACCAGGGCGAGGACGAGGCCGATGCCGAAGCCGACGTACGGAACGAAGATCGCGAGCCCGGTGAAGACTCCGACCGGCACCGCGAGGTCGAAGCCGAACAGCGCCAGACCGACGCTGTAGAACGCCGCCATCAGCAGCATCACGATCAGCTGGCCGCGCAGATACTGGCCGAGCACGGTGTCGCAATCGCCCGTGAACGACGTCACCTTGGCGCGCAGCCGCGGCGGCACGAGCGCGACCGCGCGCAGCACGTAGAGCGGCCAGTCGATGAGGAGGAAGAAGAGGACGACCGGGACCAGGACGAGGTAGCCGACGACGCCGACGAGGATGCTGCCGCCGATGCGCGCCGACGCCAGCGCGGCGGCGAGCCCCTCGCTCCAGTTGGCGTCGAGATAGCGCAGGAGCAGCGCACGCAGGTTGGCCGGGTCGAGCGAGACGTCGACGCCCATCTTGCGCAGCCACGGCGAAACGCTGCGGTTGATCCGCTCGACGAGGAGCGGCGCCTGCTCGTTGATGAGCGGCAACTCGCGCGAGAGGATCGGCACGATCAGCAGCACGAGCCCGGCGAGCGCGAGGATCGCGCCGACCTCGACGACCACCACCGCGAGCAGGCGCGGCATCCGCCGCGCGGCGAGCATCTCGACCAGCGGGTGCAGCGCATACGCGAGCACCGCGCCGATCGCGAACGGCGTCAGCACCGGCCCGAGCAGCCAGACGAAGGCGATCGCGGCCGCCACGAGCGCGGCCCAGTTGACGGTGCGCCGCTGCGCCGCGGTCAGTGGCATCGCGGCGCGGGGAAGAGGGCTGGTGCGGCGTCGGTCAATGCAGGCGCTTGCGGTCGCCGTGGCCGAGCTCGAGCAGCCGTTCCTCGATCGCGGAGCGGTCGCCGGCGTGCGGCACGTGCTCGAGGTACGCCGCGAGGTCGGCGGCGGCGGCGGCACCGGCGCCGAGGCGCGCCGCGGCGAGGCCGCGGTCGCGCCGCTCCGCCCACGCCGTCGGCAGCAGCACGACGAGGCGCTGCTGCACGGCGTGCAGCCGCAGCCAGTCGCCGGCGCTGCGGTGGATCTCCTTGAGGTTGCGCAGCATGCGGGCGACGATCTCGCGCGGCGACGCCGCCTGCAGGAAGAGCGCGAGCGGCAGCGACGAGGACGAGCCGGCGAGCCCCTGGCGGCGCCGGTACGGCACGAGCAGCGCGTCGAGCGCCTCGCGCGACATCGACTGCCCGGTGAACGGGTCGATCACGACCTCGCCCTGCGGCATCCTCAGCTTGACGAGGAAGTGGCCCGGGAACGAGACGCCGTTCGGATGCAGGCCGACCTGCGACGCGATCTCGATGTAGAGGACGGCGAGCGTGATCGGGATGCCGCGCCGGGTCTGCAGCACGCAGTGCAGGTAGCTGTTCTTCGCGTCGTAGTAGTCGTTGACGTTGCCGGCGAAGCCGAGCTCCTGGAAGAAGAAGCGGTTGAGCAGGCGCAGCCGCTGCATCGGCGCGGCGTCGGCGGCGATGCGCGCCTTCAGCCGCGCGCCGAGCGCGTCGATCTCGCCGAGCACGCCCTGGGTGTCGAGCGCGGGGAACTCGTCGTGCGCGATCGAGATCGCCGTTTCGGTGAGCGCGAAGCTCGCGTCGTCGGCGACGAGCGAGGCGAAGTACTCGAGTGCGGTGGGGGCGTGCAGGAGCAAGGAGCCGGTCACGGGAGGGAAGTTTAGGCCTTCGTCCGGCAAGGACGGTGCCGACGAACGCGGCTAGGCCCGCCGCGAGAAGTCGCGGGGTCTGAGGCCCGTGATCAGCAGCACGCCGAAGTAGACGAACGCGGCCGCGAGCAGACAGCCTGCGAGCCAGGCGATGCGGACCGGGTCGCGGCCGGCGAGGCCGAGCCAGTCGATGCGGAGGGCGGCGACGGTGAGCAGCGCGGCGAGTGCGAGTGTCGCGAAGACGACCTTGAGCGCGAAGCGTCCCCAGCCCGGCTGCGGCCGGTACCAGCCGCCGCGCTTCAGGCCGAAGAAGAGCCAGGCTGCGTTGATCGTCGCGCCGAGGCTCACCGACAGCGCCAGGCCGGCGTGGCCGAAAAGCGGCACGAAGATCGCGTTCATCGCCTGCGTCAGCACGAGGACGATGATCGCGATCGTGACCGGCGTGCGCAGGTCCTGGCGGGCGTAGAAGCCGGGCGCGAGGATCTTGACGCCGATCAGGCCGATCAGGCCGATCCCGTAGCCGCGCAGCGCGAGCGCCGTCTTCGTTGCCGCCAGGGCGTCGAAGCGGCCGCGCTGGAACAGCGTCGCGACCAGCGCTTCGGGAAAGACGAGCAGCGCCGCCGCGCACGGCAGCGCGAGCACGAGCGCGAGGCGCAGGCCCCAGTCGAGCATCTCCGAGTAGGCGGCGGCGTCGCCGCGTCCCTGCGCCGCCGCGAGCTGCGGGATGAGCACGGCGCCGAGGGCGACGCCGAGCAGGGCGGTCGGAAACTCCATCAGCCGGTCGGCGTAGAACAGCCACGACACCGCGCCGACGCCCTGGTGCGACGCGATCTGGGTGTTGATCAGGATCGAGAGCTGCGCGACCGAGACGCCGAGCAGCGCCGGCGCCATCTGCTGCAGGATCGTGCGCACGCCGGGATGGCGCCACGCCGCGACGAACGCGCGGCGGCCGAGCGTGACGCGCGGCAGCAGCCCGAGCCTGCGCAGCGACGGAACCTGGAGCGCGAGCTGGAGCACGCCGCCGAGGATGACGCCGCCGGCGAGCGCGTAGATGCGCTCGATGCCGAAGCGGGCGAACACCGGCACGAGCCACCACACCGCGGCGATCATCGCGACGTTGAGGAGGACCGGCGTCGCCGCCGGCACGGCGAAGCGCTTCCAGGTGTTGAGGACCCCCGCCGAGAGCGACACCAGCGAGATGAAGCCGATGTACGGGAACATGATCCGCGTCATCACGACCGCGTCGTCGAAGCGCTCGAGGCCCGAGGCCATCAGCCAGACGACGAGCGGAGCCGCGACGATGCCGACGATGCAGGTGAGGACGAGGGCGACGAAGAGCACGGTCGCGACCGCGTCGACGAGCTCGGAGGTCCTCTCGTCGCCGTCCGCGGCGCGGGTGCGGGCGAGCATCGGCACGAACGCCTGCGAGAACGCGCCCTCGCCGAACAGCCGGCGCAGCAGGTTGGGGATCCGGAAGGCGACGTTGAAGGCGTCGAACGCCGCCCCGGCGCCGAACACCGACGAGATGACGACGTCGCGCACCAGCCCGGTGATGCGCGACGCCAGCGTGAAGAGCGAGATCGTCGACGCCGCGCGGAGCAGGTTCATGGGCTGGAGGCGTCCTGGGATGATCTCGTCGCGACGGCGCAGATGCTATACTTGCCGGCTTTTCCGCCGAGCATCGCCTGGGCGAGCTTCCCACCCGATTTCCACGCCATGGCCACCGCTACCAAAGCCAAGAAGAAGACCGTCCGCATCGCCTCGGGCCTCAAGCGCGCCCGCCAGGACGTCAAGAACCGCGCCGCCAACATGGCGCTTCGCTCGCGCTTTCGCACCGTGATCAAGAACGTGCAGAAGGCGGTCGACGCCGGCGAGAAGGACAAGGCCGCGGAGCTCTTCAAGACGGCGCAGCCGGTGATCGACTCGGTCGCCGACAAGAAGCTCTTCCACAAGAACAAGGCGGCGCGCCACAAGAGCCGCCTTGCCGCCAAGGTCAAGGCGCTCGCGACGGCGTGACCCGGCGCCCGCCGGCGCCGACCCGAAGGGCCCGCTTGCGGGCCCTCTTTCATGGCCCGCCGAGCTCGGGATCCTCAACGACGACGAGGTCGTTGTCGCGCGCGAAGTTCATGACGAAGTCCCACGCCATCGGCTCGATCTCGCGCAGCCGCTCGTCGACGAGGACGCCCTTGGTCTGGTCGACGTAGCGCGGCACGCAGAACGGCGAGTAGCCGATGAAGGCGGCGGGGCCACGCGGCGCTTCGTCGGGACGGAACGACGCGAGCGCGCCGGCGAGCCGCTCGGCCCAGTCGCTCGGACGAAACGTCTTGCCGTCGCGGGTGCGGCCTTCGATGAACAGGCGCTTCGGATCGGAGACGGGATACGGAAGCGGCATGGGAGCCGCGATTGTCCTCGTCGCAGCCGACGCGCGTCGCGTCGCAGCGTCGAGGACTTCGTGCGCAATGACGCGCCTTTAGAATCCCCGCTCCCTCGCCTCCCGGAGCCCACGACGATGAACGCGCCCGACAGGCTCGAGCCAGCTGCAGCGATCGACCCTGTCGCTGCCGAGCCGCACGTCATGCCGACCTACGGGCGACTGCCGTTCGCGCTCTCGCACGGCCGCGGCTGCTGGGTGTGGGACACCGACGGCAGGAAATACCTCGACGCGCTCGCCGGCATCGCCGTCAACACGCTCGGCCACGCCCACCCGAAGCTCGTCCCGGCGCTGCACGACCAGGTCGCCAAGCTGATCCACAGCTCGAACTACTACCTGGTGCCGCTGCAGGAGCAGCTCGCCGCCAGGCTGTGCGAGCTGTCCGGGCTGCGCAACGTCTTCTTCTGCAACTCGGGGCTCGAGGCGAACGAGGCAGCGCTCAAGGTCGCGCGCAAGTTCGGCCACGACCGCGGCATCGCGCGGCCCGAGATCGTCGTCTACGAAGGCGCCTTCCACGGTCGCTCGCTGGCGACGCTGTCGGCGACCGGCAACGCCAAGATCCAGGCCGGCTTCGGGCCGCTCGTCGAGGGCTTCGTGCGGGTGCCGCTCAACGACGTCGCCGCGATCGAGCAGATCGGCCGCAGCAACCCGAACGTCGTCGCCGTCTTCCTCGAAGTGATCCAGGGCGAAGGCGGCATCCGGCCGACCACCGTCGAGTACCTGAAGGAGGTGCGCCGCGTCTGCGACGAGCGCGGCTGGCTGCTGATGCTCGACGAGGTGCAGTGCGGCATGGGGCGCACCGGCAGGTGGTTCGCGCACCAGTGGGCCGGCATCGGTCCGGACGTGATGCCGGTCGCCAAGGGCCTCGGTTCGGGAGTGCCGATCGGCGCGCTCGTCTGCGGCGAGCGCGCCGCCGGCGTCTTCGGTGTCGGCAACCACGGCACGACGTTCGGCGGCAATCCGCTCGCGATGCGCGCCGGCGTCGAGACGCTCAGGATCGTCGAGGAGGAAGGGCTGCTCGCCAATGCCGCCGAGATCGGCGCGCTGCTGAAGGCAGGGCTCGAGCGCGAGCTCGCAGGGACCGAAGGCGTCGTCGAGGTCCGCGGCCAGGGCCTGATGCTCGGCATCGAGCTCGACCGCCCGTGCGCGGCGCTGCTCGGCCGCGCTGCCCAAGCGGGCCTTCTCATCAGCGTCACCGCCGAGCGCGTCGTCCGCCTGCTGCCGGCGCTCGTCCTGCACCGCGACGAGGCCGAGCAGATCGTCGCGATCCTCTGCCCGCTGATCAAGGAGTTCCTGCGCGAGTCCCCATGACTTCGCGCAGCCCGGCATGAAGCCCGGAATGAGCCTCATCAAGCACTACCTGCAGTTCCGCGACTTCCGCGTCGAGGAGTACGCGTACCTGTTCGCCCGCTCGCGCGAGATCAAGAAGCGGTTCAAGAACTACGAGAAGTACACGCCGCTGGTCGACCGCACGCTGGCGATGATCTTCGAGAAGGCGTCGACGCGAACGCGCGTCAGCTTCGAGGCCGGCATGTACCAGCTGGGCGGCTCGGTCGTGAACCTGACGACGACCGACAGCCAGCTCGGCCGCGCCGAGCCGGTCGAGGACACCGCGCGCGTCATCAGCCGGATGGTCGACATCGTCATGATCCGCACCTTCGGCCAGGACAAGCTCGAGGCCTTCGCCGCGCACTCGCGCGTGCCGGTCATCAACGGGCTGACGAACGAATACCACCCGTGCCAGATCCTCGCCGACGTCTTCACGTGCATCGAGCGCTTCGGCTCGATCGAGGGTCGCACCGTCGCCTGGGTCGGCGACGGCAACAACATGGCGGCGACCTGGCTGCAGGCCGCCGACATCCTCGGCTTCACGCTGCACCTGAGCACGCCGGGCGGCTACGGGGTCGACGCCGCCGCCGCCGGCGTGCAGCGCGCCGACTGCTTTCGCGTCTTCAAGGATCCGCTCGACGCCTGCCGCAACGCCGACGTCGTCACGACCGACGTCTGGACGAGCATGGGCTACGAGGACGAGAGCGCCGAGCGCACGCGCGCGTTCGCCGACTGGTGCGTCGACCGCGAGATGATGGCGCTCGCCAGCCCCGACGCGGTCTTCATGCATTGCCTGCCGGCGCACCGCGGCGAGGAGGTCGAGGCCGAGGTCATCGACGGCCCGCAGTCGGTCGTCTGGGACGAGGCCGAGAACCGCCTGCACGTGCAGAAGGCGCTGATGGAGTATCTCGTCCTCGGGCGCATCGGCTAGCAGGCGGCCGGACGACGTCGACAACTGCCGCGCCGTGAAGCTCGCGCTCGTCGCCGACCTGCACGCCAACCGCGAGGCAGTCGGCGCGGTTCTCGCCCACGCCGCGGCGCAAGGCGCCGAGCGCCACGTCTTCCTCGGCGACTACGTCGGCTACGGCGCCGATCCGGCGTGGGTGGTCGACCGCGTCCGCGAGCTCGTCGGGCACGGCGCGGTCGCGGTCCTCGGCAACCACGATGCCGCCGTCGTCGAGGGACCGCAACCGAGCATGGTCGCCGATGCGCGCGTGGTCGTCGAATGGACGCGCAGCCGCCTCGACCGCGAGCAGCTCGCCTTCCTCGCCGGCCTGCCGATCATGCAGAGCGACGGCGACGCGCTGTTCGTCCACGCCAACGCGTGGGCGCCGCGCGAGTGGGCGTACCTCGTCGGCCGCAGCGAAGCGATGCGCAGCCTCCTGGCGACCGAGCGCCGCTTCACGTTCTGCGGCCACGTCCACGTGCCGATGCTCTACCACTTGAGCAGCACCGGGAAGGCCGGCGACTTCGCTCCGGTGTCCGACGTCGCCATTCCGCTCTCCAGCCACCGCCGTTGGCTCGCCATTCCCGGTTCGGCAGGCCAGCCGCGCGACGGCGACCCGGCGGCGTGCTACGCGCTCTTCGACTCCGCGAAGCACGTGCTGACGTTCTTTCGCGTGCCGTACGACCACGACCGCGCCGCCGCCAAGGTCAAGGCGGCGAACTTGCCCCAGGCGCTCGCGCAGCGCCTCGGCGGTGGACGTTGAGGCGAGCGTCGCGCCGGCCTCGCTCGAGGTCGGCCAGGTCGTCGACGGCTTTCG
>Ga0068858_100002983_pt1 | contig 16989 bp, 20 predicted proteins | sample KBSSwiS12_FD_66589 | JGI IMG/M metagenome (GOLD analysis project Ga0068858, IMG submission 66589) | Switchgrass rhizosphere microbial communities from Kellogg Biological Station, Michigan, USA - KBS Switchgrass S1-2 | ecosystem: Host-associated > Plants > Roots > Rhizosphere > Soil ...
CGCGCAGCTCCCGCTCGAGGAGCGAGCCGAGCTGCTCGACGCCTACGACCTGGGCGAGGGCGCGGTGGCCCGGCTCATCCAGTCGGCGTACCGCATCCTCGGTCGGCGCACGTTCTTCACCACCGGCCCCGACGAGTCACGGGCGTGGACGTTCCGGGCGGGGGCCAAGGCGCCCGAGTGCGCTGGTGTGATCCACACCGACTTCCAGCGCGGGTTCATCAAGGCCGAATGCGTGCACTGGGACGAGCTGCTCGAGCTGGGCTCGTGGTCGAAGGCGCGCGACGTCGGCAAGCTGCGCATCGAGGGCAAGGACTACGAGGTCGTCGACGGCGACGTCCTGGAGTTCCGCTTCAACGTCTGATCTGATCGACATGTGGCTCTGTCGCGGTGACGAGGTGCTCGCGTCCGCCGAGGTGGCGTCGACGCGGCAGGCTCGGCGCCGGGGCCTGCTCGGCCGGGACGGCGTCGAGGGGGCGCTCGTCCTGACCCCGGCCCGCGCCGTGCACACTCTCGGCATGCGGTTCGACCTCGACGTGGCGTTCGTCGCTCGCGACGGCACCGTCCTCGACGTCTGCCACATGCGCCGGCGCCGCGTCGGCCGGCCCCGCTGGCGCGCTCGGTCGGTGATCGAGGCCGAGGCCGGCGCGTTCGAGCGGTGGGGCCTGCGGGTCGGCGACGTGGTCGAGGTGCGCTGATGCTCGTCCTCGTCGCCACGCCCATCGGCAACCTCGACGACCTCTCGGCGCGGGCGATCCGCACGCTGGCGGAAGCGGATCTCGTCGTGTGCGAAGACACGCGTCGCACCGGACGCCTGCTGCAAGCGGCGGGGGTCAGTGCCCGCAAGCTGCTCGCCGTGCACGACCACAACGAGGCGGCGCAGACGGGCAACGTGCTCGAGCACCTCCGCGCCGGCGAGACGGTGGCCGTCGTGTCCGACGCGGGCACGCCGGGCATCTCCGATCCGGGCGAGCGCCTGGTGCGCGCCGCCATCGACGCGGGGATCGAGGTGCAGGTCGTGCCCGGGCCGTCGGCCGCCGTCGCCGCGCTCGTCGCCTCGGGGCTGCCGACGGGGCGGTTCGTGTTCGAGGGCTTCCTGCCCCGCAGCGGCTCCGGTCGCACCGAACGGCTGCGGGCGCTCGCCGGCGAGCGGCGCACGATGGTCCTCTACGAGGCGCCGCACCGGCTCGTGCGCACGTTGGCCGACCTGCGCGACGCGCTCGGGCTCGACCGACGGGTCGCGCTCGCGCGCGAGCTGACCAAGCTGCACGAGGAGACGTGGCGCGGCACGTTGGCCGATGCCATCGATCGCTCGCAGGAGTTCGAGCCGCGGGGCGAGTACGTGCTCGTCGTGGAGGGCTCGGCGGCGCCCGAGCCGGCGGCCGACACGGAGCTGGCGACCGCGGTCGCCCGGTTGATGGCCGAAGGCATGTCGACGCGCGATGCCGTGGCCGAGGTCGCCACCGCCTTCGCGGTCCCCAAGCGCCGCGTGTACGACCTGGCCACGAAGCGCTGAATCGGGCCCGTCCCGAATTTTGTATCGTATATACAGTCGTACGAGGGGGCGCAGGTGGCAGAGCACGAGCTGGTGATCCGTGGGGGCTTCGTGGTCGACGGCACGGGGACGCCCGGCCGGGTGGCCGACGTGGCGATCGACGGCGGGCGCATCACGGCCGTCGGCGAGGTCGGTGGCCGCGGCGCCGAGGAGGTCGACGCGCGGGGCCTGCTGGTGACGCCCGGCTGGGTCGACGTCCACACCCACTACGACGGTCAGGCGACCTGGGACTCGCAGCTGACGCCATCGTCGTGGCACGGGGTGACCACCGTCGTCATGGGGAACTGCGGCGTGGGCTTCGCGCCCGTCCGCCCCGATCGCCACGAGTGGCTGATCGAGCTGATGGAGGGTGTCGAGGACATCCCCGGCACGGCGCTCCACGAGGGCATCACGTGGGAGTGGGAGAGCTTCCCCGAGTACCTCGACGCCATCGGGCGGCGCACGTACGCCATCGACATCGCCGCCCAGGTGCCCCATGCCGCCCTGCGCGGCTACGTGATGGGCGACCGCGGCGCCGATTACGCCGCGGTGCCGACGCCGGAGGAGATCGCCCGCATGGGCACGCTCGCGGCCGAGGCCATCGAAGCCGGCGCGCTCGGCTTCAGCACGTCGCGCACGGTGGCCCACAAGTCGGTCGACGGTCGCCACACGCCGAGCCTCACGGCCACGTCCGACGAGCTGCTCGGCATCGCCGCCGCCGTCGGCGCCACCGGCAAGGGCGTGTTCGAGGTGGTGGCCGACCTCGTCGATCTCGACGGGGAGTTCGGCCTCGTGCGCGGCATGGCCGAGACGAGCGGCCGGCCCCTGTCGTTGACGATGCTGCAACGGCAGGGCTTCCCGCCCGACGAGTACGAGCGCATCTTCGCCCACATGGAGTCGGCGGTCGCCGACGGCGTGACGATGCGCGGCCAGGTCGCGGCGCGGCCGGTCGGCCTCCTCCTGTCGCTCGAAGGGCGCGCCAACCCGCTGGCGGTCGCGCCGACGTACCAGAAGGTGGCCCACCAGCCGCTCGCCGAGCGCGTCGTCGAGCTGCGGCGACCCGACGTTCGCGACGCGATCGTGGCCGAGGTGACCGCCGCCCGCGTCGGCGCCATCTACACGTTCCCGCACCTCTTCGCGATGAGCACCCCGCCGCGGTACGACCAGCGGCCCGAGGAGTCGCTCGGGGCCGAGGCGGCGCGCACGGGTGTCGCGCTGGAGGAGGTCGTCTACGACGCGCTGCTCGCCGACGAAGGGCGCGCGTTCATCGTCGTGCCGGTGAACAACTACGAGGAGGGCGACCTCGGCGCCGTGCGGGCGATGCTCACGCACCCGCTCACCGTTCCCGGCCTCGGCGACGCCGGCGCCCACTGCACGATGATCTGCGATGCCAGCTTCCCCACGTACCTGCTGACGTACTGGGGTCGCGACGCGCCGGAGGCGGAGCGGTTGCCGATCGAGTGGGTGGTGCAGCAGCAGTGCGCGGCGACGGCCCAGCTGGTCGGACTCCTCGACCGCGGTGTCCTCGCGCCCGGCTTCCGCGCCGACGTCAACCTCATCGACCTCGACCGGCTCTCGATCGGCCGCACCGAGATGCTCACCGATCTCCCGGCGGGCGGGAAGCGCCTCGTGCAGCGGGCCGACGGGTACGTGCGCACGTACGTGGCCGGCGACCTCGTGCGCGAGGGCGACGAGCTCACGGGCACGCTTCCCGGTCGCCTGGTGCGCGGCGCCCAGCCGGCCCCCGCCTGACGTGGGACGGCTCAGCGGCAAGGTCGCCGTCGTCACCGGCGCCGGTCAAGGCATCGGCGAGGCCAGCGCGTTCCGGATGGGCGAGGCGGGCGCGTCGGTCGTGGTGGCCGATGTGAACCTCGAGGCGGCCGAGCGCACCGCCGGCGTGATCCGCGACATCGGCGGCGAGGCGACGGCGGTGTTCGTGAACATGGCCGACGACGAGTCGATCGCCGGGCTGTTCGCCCAGGTGGTCGAGCTCTACGGGGGCCTCGACGTCGCCCACAACAACGCCATCGGCGCCCGCCCGCCGGAGGGCTGGGACGGCACCGTCAGCAACTGGGTGCACGACACCCACACCGGCTTCTTCGACGCCCTGCTCCGGGGCGTGGTCACCGTCACCATGCTCGCGACCAAGCACGCGGTGCCGCTCATGATCGAGCGGGGCGGCGGATCGATCATCAACACGGCGTCGGTGGCCGGCCTGCGGGGCGAGATCTACAACCCGGCGTACGGCGCGGGGAAGGCCGGCGTCATCCAGCTCACCCGCTCGACCGCGGCCATGTACGGCCGGCAAGGCGTGCGGTGCAACGCCATCTGCCCGGGCTACATCCTCACGCCGTCGGGCGAGAAGGCGTTCGACGACGAGATGAAGGCGGTGTGGCGGCGCCACCAGATCATCGGCCGCCACGGCCGCGCCGACGACGTCGCCCACCTCGCCGTGTACCTCGCCTCCGACGAGAGCGAGTTCATGACCGGTCAGTCGATCACGATCGACGGCGGCATCCTGTCGCACGAACCGATGTGGGCGGACCGCCTCGACCTCGAGGCCTGAGCTCCGCGTACCTGTCACACCCCCTGGTCATGCTGATGGCCATGGCGATCCTCGTGGTGGCAGGTGTCCTGACCGGGCTACTGACCGGGCTGTTGACCGGGCTGCTGGCCGGGCTGCTGTTCGGCCGGCGGCGGCCCGAGGCGGTCGGCGGCGATCTGGGCGCCCTGCGGGCCGAGCTGCAGCGGATGCAGGAGTCGGTGGCGCGGACCCATGGTGAGCTGCGCCAGCAGCTCACCACCACCAACCAGCAGACGGCGTCGCTCACCGCGACGGCGGGCGCGTTGCGGGAGGTGCTCGCGTCCCCCAAGGCGCGTGGCCAGTGGGGCGAGCGGATGGCGGAGGACGTGCTGCGCGTGGCCGGGCTGGTCGAAGGCGTGTCCTACGTGAAGCAGCGGGCCACGCCGCACGGCACCGTGCCCGACATCACGTTCCTCCTGCCTGGCGGCCAGGTCCTGCACATGGACGTGAAGTTCCCCGTGGCCAACTACGTGCGCCACCTCGAGCAAGGCGGTGAGGCCGAGCGCGACGCGTTCCTGAAGGACGTCCGTGGGCGCGTGCGGGAGCTGACCGGGCGGGGGTACGTCGACCCGGCGGGCGGCACGCTCGACTACGTCCTGCTGTTCCTGCCGAACGAGAGCATCTACTCCTTCGTCCACGAGCACGACCCCGGTCTGCTCGACGAGGCACTGCGGCGCAAGGTCGTGCTGTGCTCGCCGCTCACGCTCTACGCCGTGCTCGCCGTCGTGCGCCGGGCGGCGGACGTGGCGGCCCTCGAGCGCACGTCGGGTGAGGTCCTTGCCGTGCTCGGCACCTTCACCCAGGAGTGGGACCGCTTCTGCGAGGCGCTCGACAAGGTGGGCCGCACGGTCGACGCCATGGAGCGCGCCTACGGCGAGCTGGCCGGCACCCGGCGGCGCGCCCTCGAACGCCCGCTGGCCCGCATCGACGACCTGCGCCGCTCGGGCGCGGACGACGCGCCGGAGCGGCTTCGGGTCGTTCCGTGACGCTCGCATAGGTTTGACCACTTCGTCACCTGGGGGCCATCGCCCGTCCGCTTCCCCTCGTCAAGATCCTCCGTGGTCGACCATCGTCCCCCCGTCGCATCGAGAGAGGTCCACGTCCATGCGTTTGCGCACGTTCCTGGCCGGACTGGCCACTGCCGCAGCGTCGGTCACGGCGCTCACCGCCGTGCAACCGGCGTCCGCCGCCAACGGTGTCCCCCGTCTCAGCCACGTCGTGGTCGTCGTGATGGAGAACCACTCCTACAGCGAGATCATCGGCAGCTCGTCGGCGCCCTACATCAACTCCCTGGCCAACAGCGGCGCCAAGATGACCCAGTCGTTCGCCGTGACCCACCCCAGCGAGCCGAACTACCTCGCGCTGTTCTCCGGCTCGACACAAGGCATCACCGACGACTCCTGCCCGCACTCGTTCTCGACGGCCAACCTGGGCCGGCAGCTCATCAACGCCGGCGCCACGTTCAAGGGCTACTCCGAGAGCATGCCGTCCGACGGCTACACCGGGTGCACGAGCGGCACCTACGCCCGCAAGCACAACCCGTGGGTCAACTTCACGAACGTCCCGTCGACGAGCAACCTCCGCTTCACCGACTTCCCGACGACCTACAGCAACCTGCCGACCGTGTCGTTCGTGGTCCCCAACCTCTGCAACGACATGCACGACTGCAGCGTCTCGACCGGCGACAGCTGGTTGAAGAGCCGCCTCGACGGCTACGTGCAATGGGCGAAGACGCACAACAGCGCGCTGGTGCTCACGTTCGACGAGGACGACCACAGCGCGAGCAACCGCATCGCCACCGTGCTCGTCGGTCAGCACGTGAAGACGGGCAGCTTCTCCGAGAAGGTGACGCACTACCGGGTGCTCCGCACCCTCGAGGACATGTACTCGCTGCCGCACGCCGGCAACGCCGCGAGCACGACCCCGATCACCGACATCTGGAACTGACCGGCATCATGGGCCCATCGTCGGACTCAGATCTCGGTTCCTCGCGGCAGTGATCCTGGCGGTCGTGGCCGGGTGCAGCTCGGGCAACACGCCCGGGCCCACCGCGGCCACGACCGTCGCCGCGCCCGCGCCCACGAGCGAGGCGCACGCCGCCTCGGAGCCGCCGCCGACGACGACCGAGCTCACCTCCCCGTCGACGACGTCGAGGACCTCGACGACGGCGACCACCGCACGACCGAGGCCGCCGGCGTCGTCGACCACCTCGATGGCGCGGGCCGTGGGATCGGCCGGCCTGCCCCACCTCGACCACGTCGTGGTCGTCGTGCTCGAGAACCACGGGGCCGGACAGATCCTCGGCAACCCGTCGGCGCCGTACCTCAACGGGTTGGCGCAGCACGGCGCGTCGTTCACCGACGCCCATGCGATGACCCACCCGAGCGAGCCGAACTACCTGGCCCTGTTCTCCGGTTCGACGCAGGGCGTCACGTCCGACGCGTGCCCGCTGCGCTTCAGCAGCCCCAACCTGGCGTCTGCCCTGTTCGCGGCCGGTCGATCGTTCGTCGGCTACGCCGACGGCCTGCCCTACGACGGGTTCACCGGGTGCAGCAGCGGCCGCTACGGCCGCAAGCACGCGCCCTGGGTGAACTTCACCGACGTGCCGGCATCGGCGAACCAGAGCTTCCGTCGCTTCCCGGCCGACTACCCGACCCTCCCCACCGTCGCGTTCGTGGTGCCGGATCTGTGCCACGACATGCACGACTGCTCCGTCGGCACCGGTGACACGTGGGTCCGCGACAACCTCGGTGGCTACGTGACCTGGGCGGCGGCCCACGACAGCGCCTTGGTGGTCACCTTCGACGAAGACGAGTCAACCGAGGCGAACCACGTGGTGACCCTGTTCGTCGGTGCCCACATTCAGCCCGGCAACTACGGCGAACCGGTCGACCACGTGCGCGTCCTGCGCACGGTCGAGGACCTCTTCGGCCTGCCGCCCGTCGGTGCCAGCGCCGCGAGAGCGCCCATCACCGACATCTGGAACTAGGGGCACCTCTACAAGCGGCGCCGGCCGCGGTAGTAGCCGCCGCCGCCGAGGAGGAGCACGAGGAGCAGGATGATGAGCAGCACGAGGAGCATGCTCGAATCGTTCCCCGCGCCAGGCGGCCTGAACCCGTACGACCCTCGCCGGCGCGCTCGGTAGCGTGACCCCGTGGCCCGGCCGTTCTACCTCACGACCCCGATCTACTACGTCAACGACGCGCCGCACATCGGCCACGCCTACACGACGGTGAACTGCGACGCGGTCGCCCGCTGGCACCGCTTGCTCGGTGACGACACGTTCTTCCTGACGGGCACCGACGAGCACGGCCTGAAGATCCAGCGGGCCGCCGAAGCCGCCGGCCTCACGCCGAAGGAGATGGCCGACCGCACGAGCGAGCGCTTCCGCGAGGCGTGGGCGCAGCTCGACATCAGCAACGACGACTTCATCCGCACGAGCGAGCCGCGGCACTACACGGCGGTGCAGGCGCTCCTCTCCAAGATCCGCGAGAACGGCCACATCGAGCTCGACAGCTACGAAGGCATGTACTGCGTCAGCTGCGAGGACTACTACACCGACGCCCAGGCGCCCGACGGCAACTGCCCGATCCACGGGCGCCCGCTCGAGACGCTGGCCGAGGAGAACTACTTCTTCCGCCTGTCGCGCTTCGAGCAGCCCCTGCTCGAGTGGTACGAGGCCAACCCCGACTGCGTGGTGCCGGCCACCAAGCGCAACGAGGCCCTCGGCTTCATCAAGCAGGGGCTCCAGGACATCTCGATCACCCGCACGTCGATCGACTGGGGCGTGCCCGTGCCGTGGGACGATCGCCACGTCTTCTACGTCTGGTACGACGCGCTCATCAACTACTGCACGGCCGTCGGCTACGGCACCGACCAGGCCCGGTTCGACCGCTACTGGCCGGCCGTGCACCACGTGATCGGCAAGGAGATCATCCGCTTCCACTGCGTGTGGTGGCCGGCGATGCTCATGGCGGCCGGGCTCGAGCCCCCGCAGCAGGTCCACGTGCACGGCTGGCTGCTAGTCGGCGGCGAGAAGATGAGCAAGACCAAGCTCAACCACATCGCGCCGGCCGACCTCGTCGAGGACTTCGGTGTCGAGGGCTACCGCTACCACTTCCTGCGCGACGTGGCCTTCGGCAACGACGGCGACTTCAGCTACGAGGGCATGGTCCAGCGCTACAACACCGACCTCGCCAACAACCTCGGCAACCTGCTGTCGCGCGTGGCGACGGTCGTCGGCAAGAAGTGTGACGGCGTGGGCCCGGCGCCGCGAGCCGACAGCCCGCTCGCCGCCGTCGCCGCCGACGTCTACGCGGCCACCGCCGACGCGTGGGAGCGGCTGGTGCCGTCCGAGGCGCTCGAAGCCACGTGGCGGCTCATCCGCGAGGCCAACGCGCATCTCGAGGCCAACGAGCCGTGGAAGAGGGACCCCGGCCCCGACGTCGAGGCCGTCCTCGGCGACGCCCTCGAGGTCCTGCGGATCGTCTCCGTCCTCGCCTCGCCTGCCCTCCCAGCCACGACCCGCCACATCTGGTCGCGGATCGGGCTCCCCGGCACGCCCCAGGAGCAGCGCCTGCCCGATGCGGCGGCGTGGGGTGGCTACCCGGGTGGCCTCCCGGTCACGAAGGGCGAGCCGCTGTTCCCGCGCCTCGCCGTCTGAGCCGGCGCCCAGCCATGTGGACCGACGCCCACTGCCACATCACCGAGGAGGCGATCGAGCCCGCCCGGGCGGCCGGCGTCGACCGGCTGATCAACGTCGGCACCGACCTGGCCTCGTCGCGGGCGGCCGTCGAGCTCGCCGCCCGCCACGACGGCGTGTGGGCGACGGCCGGCGTGCACCCCCACGACGCCAAGGACGGCATCGACGACCTCGAGGCGCTGCTCGGTGCCGTCGTGGCGGTGGGGGAGTGCGGCCTCGACTACCACTACGACCACTCGCCCCGCGCCGTGCAGCGCGACGTGTTCGCGGCCCAGGTCGCCCTGGCCCACGCCCACGACCTCGCGCTCGTGATCCACACCCGCGAGGCCTGGGACGACACGTTCGCCGTCCTCGCGGCCGAGGGCGTGCCCGAGCGCACGGTTTTCCACTGCTTCACGGGCGGACCGGACGAGGCGCGGCGCTGCCTCGACCTCGGCGCCCACCTGTCGTTCAGCGGGATCATCACGTTCAAGACGGCCGAGGAGCTGCGCGCCGCGGCCGCCCTGTGCCCGCTCGATCGCCTCACCGTGGAGACCGACGCCCCGTACCTCGCGCCGGTGCCCCACCGCGGCCAGCCGAACCGACCGGCGTGGGTGCCGCTGGTCGGCGAGGCGGTCGCCGCCGCCAAGGGCGTGGCCGTCGCCGAGGTCGAGCGAGCCACCACCGAGAACGCCGCCCGCCTGTTCAGGTTGCGATCCGGTTACGACCCCCCCTAGCGTCACCGCCGACCACTTGGAGGGCGGAGACCTGGCGAGGGGCTTGGTGACGCGTCGCGTCTGGCTACTGGTGAACATCGCGGTGACCGTCGCGCTCGTTCCCGCGCTCTTCACCGCCGCCGAGCACCACTTCAAGGGGCCGGTCGCGGTGCGCGCCGGGGCGACGTTGGACACGCTGCCCGTGGTGGCCACCGCCGCACCCGGCAGCGACGCCGTCGTGATCCTCGGGCCCACCCAGGTCGCCGCCGACGCCGCCACCACCACGACCCTGCCCCCGACGACCACCACCGTCGTGCGCCGGAAGGCGGTCGTCGCCGCACCGAAGCCGGTGGTGCGCAAGACGACGGCCACCACCACCAAGCCCCGTCCCACCTCGACGGTGAGCGGGCGATCCGAGACCGGCAAGGCGTCGTGGTACGACCACGACCCCGGCATCTGCGCCCACAAGTCGCTCCCGTTCGGCACGGTCGTGACGGTCACCGACGTGGCCAACGGGCGCAGCGTGCAGTGCACGGTCGGCGACCGCGGCCCCTACGTGGAGGGCTGGGTGATCGACCTCAACCCGCGCGAGTTCCAGCAGCTGGCGCCGCAGTCGAGCGGGGTCATCAGCGTCCGCCTCACCTGGTGACGCTGACCCGCGCCCAGGTCATCGAGCTCCTCGCCCGCGCCGACCGCAGCCCGAGCCGGGCCCTGGGCCAGAACTTCGTCGTCGACCCGAACACGGTCCGCCGCATCGCCCGCCTCGCCGGCGTCGGGCCCGGGGACCAGGTGGTGGAGATCGGCGCCGGGCTGGGGTCGCTGACCCTGGCCCTGGCCGAGACGGGCGCCGCCGTCACCGCCGTCGAGATCGACCGCCACCTGGTCCCTCTGCTGCGGGAGACGGTCGAGCCGGCGGGCGTGACCGTCGTCCAAGGCGATGCCATGGCCCTCGACTGGACGGCGCTGCTGGTCGGGGGCCCGTGGGTGCTGGTGGCCAACCTCCCGTACAACGTCGCCACGCCCCTCGTCGCCGACCTCCTCGACGACGTGCCGGCCGTCCGCCGGATGCTCGTGATGGTGCAGCGCGAGGTGGGCGAGCGACTGGCGGCGAACGTCGGCGACGACGCGTACGGCGCCGTCTCGGTGAAGGTCGCCTACTGGGCCACCGCCAAGGTCGTCGGTGTGGTCCCCCCGACGGTCTTCCTGCCCAAGCCCAAGGTCGACTCGGCCCTCGTCGCCATCGAACGCCGGGCCGAACCGGCGACGGACGCGCCCCGCGAGCGCCTCTTCCAACTGGTCCGGGCCGGCTTCGGCCAGCGCCGCAAGATGCTCCGCCGCTCCCTCGCCGACCTCGTGACGGCCGAGGCGTTCGCTCAGGCGAACATCCGCCCCGAATCCCGAGCCGAGGAGCTCGACGTCGAAGCATGGGGAAGGCTGGCGAGGTGCTCGCTCGAGCGAAGCTGACCGTCTCCCTCCGCGTGACCGGCGTCCGTGCCGACGGCTACCACCTCATCGACGCCGAGATGGTCACCCTCGACCTCGCCGACGAGCTCACCTTCGAGGACGGCACCGGCCTCGAGGTCGTCGGCGCCACCGGCCTCCCCATCCCCACCGACGAGAGCAACCTCGTGACCAAGGCCATGCGGGCCGTGGGCCGCGACGCCCACGTGAAGCTGACCAAGCGCATCCCCGCCGGCGCCGGCCTGGGCGGCGGCAGCGCCGATGCCGCCGCCGTCCTGAGATGGGCCGGCAACGACGACGTGGCCCTGGCCGCGAGCCTCGGCGCCGACGTCCCGTTCTGCGTCGTGGGCGGGCGAGCACGAGTCCAGGGGGTCGGTGAGCAGATCACCCCCCTCCCGCACGAGGAGCGCACCTACACCCTGCTGACGCCCCCGTTCGGTGTGTCGACGCCGGCCGTCTACCGAGCGTGGGACGAGCTCGGGGGGCCGAGGGCCGAGGGCCCGAACGACCTCGAACCGGCGGCCACCAAGGTGGAGCCACGGCTCACCGAGTACCGCGACCAGCTCGGCGACGCCACGGGCCGGACGCCCACGCTGGCCGGGAGCGGCTCCACCTGGTTCGTCGAAGGCGCGCATCCCGGACCTGGCCGGCTCGTCGCGAGGACGACACCCGCGCCGGAGTAGCCCGGAACCGGGTGGGCTACTTCTTGGCGCGCCGTTGGAAGCGGGTGCGCTTGAGCATCTTCTTGTGCTTCTTCTTGCGCATGCGCTTCCGGCGCTTCTTGATGAGCGATCCCATGAGGGGTCCAAAGCTAGCGGTGCCGAGCGGGCCGATCCAAAGGCCGGTGCGCGACAGGGTGTAAGCGGGCCGGCGCAGTCCTCGTTGAACCGGGTGAAGGAACCCGATCAGGAGGCACCAATGGGTCGCATCCCCGCCGTTGTCCTCGGCGTGCTGGCCGTGGCCGCTCTGGCCGTCACGGCCGGCACCGCGTTCGCCGACGAGGGCAGCACCGCCACGACCGCACCCCCCAGCCGGGGCAAGGTCCCTGTCGCCATCCACCTCACGTGCAACGAGGCGGACGGCTCGATCACCTGCTCGTGGGACGCCTACGACGGCGCCGCCGGCTACCGGGTGATCGGCACGTTCCGCCACGGGAAGCGGGGCGTGATCCGGGCGCACGAGGTCAGCACCACCACGTTCACGATCCCGGCCAAGCGGGCCGGCCAGTATCACTTCGTGGTCCAGGCGCTGGGCGGCGACGGCAAGCCGGTCGCCCGCAGCAACCGGGCCCACGTCACCGTGAAGAAGGCGGCGGCGGACCCGTCGACCACCTCCACGACGCAGGCGGGTTGACACGCCCGCAACACTCGTCCCCGTGACGGACCTGGTCGACGAGCGCGCGCTCGTCGAGCAGGCGCGCACGGACCCCGGCGCGTTCGCCGAGCTCTACCGGGCCCACGTCGATCGGGTGCACGCCTTCGCCTGGCGCCGGCTCGGCAGCCGCGAGGCCGCCGAGGACGTCGTCTCGGCCACGTTCGAGCGGGCGTGGCGGGCGCTCCCGGACTTCACGTGGAAGGACGGTGGCTTCCCGGCCTGGCTGCTGCGGATCGCCGCCAACCAGGTGACCGACCACGTCCGGCGCGAGGCACGGCCGGCGAGCGATCGGGGCCAGCGCGCCCTCTCCCTGCTGGCACCGCCGGCGGCTGGTGCCGCCGCCGACGACGTCATCGAGGGCGATGATCCCGAGCTGCGCGCCGCGCTCGCCCGGGTGCGTCCCCGCTACGCCGAAGCCCTGTCGCTGCGCTACCTCGCCGGCCTCGAGCCGGCCGAGGCCGCGGCCGCCCTGGGTGTCTCGACGGCGACGTTCGCCGTCGTGCTGAACCGAGCCAAGCACGCCCTCGAGCGTGAGCTGCGTCGGGAGGAGGGAAGTCGATGACCGACCAGGATCCGATCACGCGCCTGCAGGCGCTGGGCTCGGCGGCCGTGCCCCCGCCGTCCGAGGAGCTGGTGGACGCCCTCGTCGGCGCCCGCCTGCCGCATCGCGCGCCGGCGCCGGGACCGCGGCGCCCCGTCATCCGCTTCCCCGTCGTGCTGCCGGCCGCCGCGCTGGCCGCCGCCATCCTCGGGTTCGTCCTCGTCGCGGTGGGCCACCACGACGGCGGCAACGGTTCCGTGGTGTTGCAGAACGCGGTCGACGCCAGCGTCGAGGTCGGCGGTCACTCCACGCCGGCGCGCGCGGGCACCAAGGTCGACGACGGCACGGTGATCACCGTCGGCCCGTCGGGCTCGGTCACGGTCAACGGGGTGACGCTGGGCCCGGGCGAGCTGGCCGTGATCCGCAAGGGTCGCCTGCAACGGCTGCGGGCGGCGCTCGAGGGGTCGACCACGACCACCACGCCGGGGTCGTCCGGCGCGTCGAACGCGGCGCCCGCGTGGGAGCAGCTCCCGATCGCGGTCGACCTGGAGGCGCGGCGCGCCGCGAGCGGCGCGGTGACGTTCGTCTGGACGTCGTACCGCGGCACGAACGCGACCGGCTACGTCGTCGTGCGGGAGGACCGGACCATCGTGGCGCGACGACGGGTGGGCGGCGTGCTCGAGGCGGCCGATCGAGCGGCCCCCGGGACGCGGACGCGCTACGTGCTCGTGGTGCTCGACAGCAGCCGCCGACCGGTGGCTCGCAGCGAGGTCGTCGCCGTATGAAGGCTCAGGTTCGAGCATCCACCGGTCGATGAGCTTGGTGACGTAGAACCTCCGAAACGCAGCACCTGGAGGGCATGGACATGTCGCCACAGACGCTCCGATCGTTCCGCCACCTCGAGGGCCACCACGTGTCCGTATCGCTGTGCGACGGCAGCCGGCTCGACGACTGCGAGCTCGTGTCCGCCGGCCGCGGCGCCAACGAGACGCTCTGGCTGCACGACGGTCACGACGACCGCATGGTTCCCGCATCCGACGTGATCGATCTGTGGGAGAACGTCCGCCACTGAGCATCCGTCGCGCTTCGTGGGCACGAATCCACCGCATGGGTGGACACGCGCCGACAAACGCGCTCGGTAGCCTGCGCGACGTCCCGATCGGGGGTCGTCCAACGGCAGGACAGCGGTCTTTGGTGCCGCGAATGGAGGTTCGATTCCTTCCCCCCGAGCGACTAGCAAGGTGCCCATGACCTCGCTCGCGTGTGTGGTCCTCGCCGCCGGCGAGGGGAAGCGGATGCGGTCGTCGCGCCCGAAGCCGCTGCACCTGCTGTGCGGACGGGCGATGTTGCTGCACATCCTCGACCGGGTGGCCGACCTCGGCGCGGATCGGGCGGTGGTGGTCGTCGGCCACGGCGCCGAGCGCGTCACCAAGAAGCTCGTGGACGAAGGCCCGCCAGGGCTGCCCATCGAGTTCGTGGAGCAGTCCGTCCAGCGCGGCACGGGCGATGCCGCCGCCGTCGCCCTCACCGGCTTCCCGGACGACGACGACGATGCCGATGTGCTCGTGCTGCCGGGTGACATGCCCCTGATCCGCACCGAGACGCTGCGCCGGCTCGTCGATCTCCATCGCGCCACCGACGCGGCCGTGACCGTGCTCGGCGTGCACGTCGACGACCCGACCGGCTACGGACGCCTGGTGCGGGGCAAGGACGAGCGGGTGGTGCGGATCGTCGAGCAGAAGGACGCCACCCCCGACGAGCTCGACATCGAGGAGATCAACACCTCGTTCTACGTGTTCAAGCGCAGCCTGTTGGCCCCGGCGCTGCGCCGCATCACGCCCGACAACAGCCAGGGCGAGTACTACCTGACCGACGTGGTCGAGGTGCTGTCGCTCGCCGGTCACCCCGTCGAGACGCTCATCACCGAGGACGCCGGGGAGATGCTCGGCGTCAACGACCGGGCGCAGCTGGCCACCGCCGAGGCGGAGCTGCGGCGCCGCACCAACCGGGCGTGGCTCGACCGCGGCGTCACGATGGTCGACCCCGCCAACACCTACATCGACGCCACCGTCCAGCTCGGCGAGGACGTCACGCTCTTCCCGGGCACGATCCTGCAAGGTCAGACCCGCATCGGCGACCGCTGCGAGATCGGTCCCGATGCCCGGCTGATCGACACGGTCGTGGGCCACGACTGCGTCGTACGGTCGACGTTCGCCACGGAAGCGGAGATCGGCGACGGCTCGATCGTCGGTCCGTACGGTCATCTGCCAGCCGGAACGTCGATCGCGCCGGGGACGGTGACGGGTCCGTTCTACACTTCGTAGTTGTCGGGCGACGCGGGAGCGAAGGTGGAGCTGGTCACCAAGAAGCGGCTGCAGGTGTACTCCGGGCGGTCGCATCCCGAGTTGGCGCGCGACATCGCCGACCACCTCGGCATCACGCTCGGCGAGGCCAACCTCAAGACGTTCCCGAACGGCGAGATCAAGTGCCAGCTCGGTGAGTCGGTCCGGGGCAGCGACGTCTTCATCATCCAGACGCACTGCCATCCCGTGAACGAGTCGCTCATGGAGCAGCTCATCATGATCGACACGGCCAAGCGCGCCTCGGCCAAGCGCATCACCGCGGTCGTGCCCTACTACGGCTACTCCCGCCAGGACCGCAAGGCCGAGGGCCGCGAGCCGATCACGGCCAAGCTCGTCGCCAACATGCTCGTGTCCGCCGGCTGCAGCCGGGTGGTGAGCGTCGACCTGCACTCCGGGCAGATCCAGGGCTTCTTCGACAAGCCGGTCGACCACCTCACGGCCATGCCGGTGCTCCTCGACTACCTGCGCCGTGAGGGCGGTGAGGACCTGGTGATCGTCGCCCCCGACGCCGGCCGGGTGAAGGTGGCCGAGCGCTTCTCGCAGCACCTGCACGCCGACCTGGCCTTCGTGCACAAGCTGCGCCCGAAGGGCACGGTGTCCACGGTCGAGGCCAAGGGCGTCATCGGCGAGGTCGACGGCCGCCGGTGCGTGATCATCGACGACATGATCGACACGGCCGGCACGATCGTGGCCGCCGCCGAGATCCTCCGGGACAAGGGCGCCACCGAGGTGTGGGGCATGGCCACCCACGGCCTGCTGTCGGACCCGGCCGTCGACCGGCTCAAGAACTCCGAGTTCGAGCGGGTGGTGATCACCGACACGGTGCCGCTGCCGCCGGAGAAGGCGATCGACAAGATCGAGGTCCTGTCGGTGGCCAAGATCATCGCCGACGCCATCGACGCCGTCTTCGAGGACACCTCGGTCTCCGAGATCTTCGACGGCGAGAACCAGTCCTAGACCCCGTTCCGGAACCCCGTTCCGGGCCCGGGTGCCGCGGGGCGCTTGGGCGAGAGGGGGTCTGACCCCTAGACTTTCCCGGTCCATCTCCCAGGAGTCGCGTCGCCATGTCGTCGGAAGTCACCCTCATCGCCGAGCCCGGTCGCACCATCGGCACCCGCCCGTCGGGCCGCCTGCGCACCGAGGGTCGGATCCCGGGCGTCGTGTACGGCCACGGCATCTCGCCGCTCAGCGTCTCGGTCAGCCGCAAGGACCTCCGGGCCGTCCTCCACACCGACGCCGGCCACAACGCCGTCATCAACCTGACCGTCGGCGGCGAGAAGCACCTGACGATCGTGAAGGACCTGCAGCGCCACCCGGTGCGCAACGAGGTCACCCACGTCGACTTCCTCGTCGTCAACGTCAACGAGGTCGTGTCGGTCGACGTGCCGATCGTCGTCACCGGCGAGTCGGCGGCCATCAAGGCGGCGTCCGGCACGGTCGACCTCCAGATGCACGCCCTGTCGGTGCAGACCACCCCCGGCAACATCCCGAACGAGCTCACCATCGACGTGACCGACCTCGACATCGGCGACCACATCCGGGTCGGCGACCTGGTCCTCCCGTCCGGCGTGTCGACCGACGTCGATCCCGAGGAGACCGTCGTGCTCGCCCAGGTCACGCGGGCCACCATCGAGGCCGAGGAGCTCGAGGCCGAGGCCGCGGAAGCCGCCGAGGGCGAGGAGACGCCGGAGGCCGAAGGCGAAGCCGCCGAGACGGCCGGGGCCGAGGGCGAGTCCGA
>Ga0068858_100002986_pt1 | contig 16979 bp, 20 predicted proteins | sample KBSSwiS12_FD_66589 | JGI IMG/M metagenome (GOLD analysis project Ga0068858, IMG submission 66589) | Switchgrass rhizosphere microbial communities from Kellogg Biological Station, Michigan, USA - KBS Switchgrass S1-2 | ecosystem: Host-associated > Plants > Roots > Rhizosphere > Soil ...
CTGCATCGGGCGGAACACCTGGATCGCGCCCTCCTCGCCCAGCTGCTGCAGGCCGATGCGCAGCTGCTTGTTGCGGATCGGATCCTTCACCTCGACGTTGTGAAAGATCTCGGGCGCGAAGAACGGCAGCCCCGTGAACTGCAGCGACTCGCCCTCCGTCAGCGTGTCGCCCAGTTGCAGCACGCCGCGGTTGGGCAGGCCGATGATGTCGCCGGGAAACGCGTCCTCGAGGATCTCGCGCCGCTGCGACAGGAACGAGACGGCGTTTGAAGTCTTCACGTCCTTGCCGGTGCGCGCAAGCCTGAGCGACATGCCCCGCTCGAAGCGTCCCGAGCACACGCGCACGAATGCGATGCGGTCGCGGTGCGCGGGATCCATGTTGGCCTGGATCTTGAACACCACGCCGGTGAACTTGTCCTCGGTCGGGATCACCACGCGCTGCAGCGACGCCTTGGAGCCCGGCGGCGGCGCGAGGTCCACCAGCGCGTCCAGGACCTCCTGCACGCCGAAGTTGTTGATCGCCGAGCCGAAGAACACCGGCGTCTGCTCGCCGCGCAGGAATTTCTCGCGGTCGAATCCTTCCGACGCGCCCTCCAGCAGCTCGATGTGCTCGCGCGCCTGGCGGAACTCGTCGCCGAAGCGCTCCGGGTTGGCCGGGTTGCCGATGCCCTCGATGATCTCCACGTCGCCGCCCGCGCGATCCTCGCCCGCCTTGAAGACGCGCATGCGGTCGCCGCGGATGTCGAACACGCCGCCGAAGCGCTTGCCCATGCCGACCGGGAAGGTGAACGGGACGGTCGGCATGCGCAGCACGCGCTCGATCTCGTCCAGCACCTCGAGCGGCTCCTTGCCCTCGCGGTCGAGCTTGTTGACGAACGTGATGATCGGCGTGTTGCGGGCGCGGCACACCTCGAGCAGCCGGATCGTCTGCGCCTCGACGCCGTTCACGGAGTCGATGACCATCAGCGCGGCGTCGACCGCCGTCAGCACGCGGTAGGTGTCTTCCGAGAAGTCCTGGTGGCCCGGCGTGTCGAGCAGGTTGATCACGTGCCCGCGGTACTCCATCTGCATCACGGAGCTCGCCACCGAGATGCCGCGCTGCTTCTCGATCTCCATCCAGTCGGAGGTCGCATGGCGCGTGGCCTTGCGCGCCTTCACGCTCCCGGCGATCTGGATCGCACCCGCGTACAGCAAGAGCTTCTCGGTGAGGGTCGTCTTGCCGGCGTCCGGGTGGGAGATGATGGCGAAGGTGCGGCGCTTGGCCGCCTCCGCCGCGATCGCGGAGGAAGTCATCCCGTTATTTTAAGGCTTTCCCCGGCTCCCGCCCGAGGCGACCTCGGGGAACGCGCCTTAGTGTTTCAGGCGCAGCACCTTGAGCGTCTTCGTGATGGTGGCGCCGATGAGGGGCCAGAAGAGCAGGATGATTCCGAGCGTGGTGATCGTGCCCACCAGCGAGTTGGACCAGAACACGCGCAGGTCGCCCTCCGCGCCGATCATCGAGAGCCGGAACGCGTCCTCGGCACGGCTTCCCAGCACCAGCGCGAGCGTGAGCGGCGCCATCGGGATGCCGATCTTCTTGAAGACGTAGCCGATGACGCCGAAGCCCAGCATCAGCCAGATGTCGAACATCGCGTTCTGGATCGCGAAAGCGCCGATCGCGCACGACACCACGATCATCGGCGCGATGGCGGCGAACGGCACCCGCAGCACCGCGGCGAAGAACGGCACCGTCGTGAGCACCATGACGAGGCCCACGACGTTGCCCAGGTACATCGACGCGATGAGGCCCCAGACGAATTCCTTGTGCTCGACGAAGAGCAGCGGCCCGGGGTTGAGTCCCCACACCATGAGGCCGCCCAGCAGGATCGCCGCGGTGCCCGAGCCGGGGATGCCCAGCGCCAGCATCGGCAGCAGCGCCGACGTGCCGGATGCGTGCGCCGCCGTTTCCGGCGCGAACACGCCCTCGATGCGCCCGGTGCCGAACGAGTTCGGATCGCGCGAGAAGCGCTTCGCCAGGTTGTAGCCCATGAAGGACGCGGCGATCGCCCCGCCGGGCGTGATGCCGAGCCAGCAGCCGATGACCGACGAACGCAGCAACGTCACCCAGTACTTCGGGAGGTCCTTCCACACCTTCCACACGACCTTCATGCTGATGCGCGCCGCATGGCCCTTCAATGCCAGCTGCTCCTCCATCGTGAGCAGGATCTCGCTGATGCCGAACAGACCGATGACGGCGACGAGGAAGTTCACGCCGCGAAGCAGCTCCGCGTTGCCGAACGTCATCCGCAGCTGCCCGGAGACGGTGTCCATCCCGATGCCCGCGAGGATGAGGCCCAGGGCCATCGAGATGATCGTCTTGTGCTTGTCCTCGCGCCCCAGGCCCACGAACGAGCAGAAGGTGAGGAAGTAGACGGCGAAGAATTCCGGCGGCCCGAAGCGCAGCGCGAAGCTGGCGATCCCCGGTGCGAGGAACGTGATCAGGATCACCGCCACCAGCGAGCCGATGAACGACGAGGTGAACGCGGCGGTGAGCGCCTCCGCGGCCTGCCCCTTCTGCGCCATGGGGTAGCCGTCGAAGGTGGTCGCCACCGACCAGGCCTCGCCGGGGATGTTGAAGAGGATCGAGGTGATGGCGCCCCCGAAGAGCGCCCCCCAGTAGATGCACGACAGCATCACGATCGCCGACGTGGGATCCATCGTGAACGTGAGCGGCAGCAGGATCGCCACGCCGTTGGGGCCGCCGAGGCCGGGCAGCACGCCCACGAAGATGCCCAGCGTGAGCCCCACCATCATCAGGGCGAGGGTTTTCCAGGTGAACAGCACCTTGAAGCCGAGGAAAAGCAGGCCGAGCGCTTCCATCAGTAGCCGAACAGCCGCTCGAGCGGCCCCTTGGGCATGATCACGTCGAACGCGACCTCGAACACCACGAACATGATGAGCGAGAAGAGGAAACCGGTGAGCAGCGACACCCACGGCTTGAGCTTCCCGATCCAGTACATGAACCCCGAGATCAGCGCGAAGCTCGCGACGTAGAGGCCCAACCACTGCGTCGCCGGCACGAAGGCGAGCGTCGGGATGAAGACCTGCATCACCCGCTTGAACTCGTCGCGCGAGACGAACGAGCGCGACAGCTTGCTCATCCGCAGGGCCTCCCGCACGAGGCCGTAGATGCAGGCCCCGGCGAGGATGATCGAGACGTAGAACGGAAAGTAGCCGGCCTGCGGGCCGGTGGATTCCCAGCGGATGCCGGTGCGCCAGTTATCCCACGCCATCAGCGCCGCGAAGGCGAGGATCACTCCCAGCGTGATGGTCTCGACCGACCGCTGGCTTGCCAGCGATCGGTCGCCCTGCTCCTCGGTCGGCAGGGTCACTGCGCGACGAATCCGGCTTCGGTCAGCAGCCCCTTGTTGAGCGCGTCATCCTCTTCCAGGAACTTGACCATCTCCGGCCCCGTCATCCAGACCGGCTTGAGCGCCTGCTTCTCCATGTACTCCTTGTACTCGGCCGTCTGCGTGATCTTCTTGAAGAGGTCCACGTAGAACGCCGTCTGGTCGTGCGTGACACCGCCCGGCAGGAACATCGCGCGCAGCATCTGGTAGTTCACATCCACGCCCTCGGAAGCGCAGGTCGGGATGTCGCTCCAGGCCATCGTGTCCGTCACCTTGTTCTTGTAGCTGATGCGCTCCTTCGAGAACAGGCAGAGCGGCCGCACCTGGCCCGCGCGCCACACTTCGAGGTTCTCCGACGGGTTGTTCACGTTGGAGGCCGTGTGGTTGCCCACGAGCTGGGTGGCCGCCTCGCCGCCCGACTTGTACGGCAGGTACGCGAACTTCGCACCCGTCTTCTTCTCGAGGAACACCGTGAGGACGTGGTCCTCGCGCTTCGAGCCGGTGCCGCCCATCTTGAAGGGGGGGGTCGCGGCCTTGGCGGCGGCGGCGAACTCCTTCACGTTCTTGTACGGCAGCTGGGTGTTCGTCCAGAGGATGAACTCGTCCATGGCGAGCACCGACACCGGCGTGAGGTCGCGCCAGTTGAACGGGATCTTCGCCGTGAGCGGCAGCATGTAGATGAGCGAGTAGGCGAGCAGCACCTTGCCCGGATCGCCCTGGCTGCTTTTCATGTAGATGAGCGCTTCCGCTCCCGAGGCGCCGCCCTTCAGCGACACCACGATGGGCTGCTTCATCAAATTGTTCTTCTGGACGGCGAGCTGCATCATGCGCGCCATCTGGTCGGAGGCACCACCGGCGCCGGCGGCGACGACGATCTCGACGGGTTTGGTGGGCTCCCAGGCGGCGACGGCGGGCGCGGCGGCGAAGCCGAGCGCGGCGACGGCGGCGGCGATGATTCCCAGGCGGCGGATTCTCGACGGCATCCTGACTCTCCTCTAGTTATATGAACGACGCTGCAATTCTATTGAATTGCCGCCGGGAGAATCATATCAACCGTCAAGAATCCCCTTACCGGACCGCGCGCACTCGCGGGCGGGCGTTGCGCACGCCGGGACGATTTCGGCGCATCCAGCTCATGTCAGTAGTCGCAGAGCAGGTAGATGTTGCGCAGGGAATCGCACTCGCGCGGCTGCGGCGTCGCGTCGGCGTTGCGGTCGATGGCCGGACCGGGCTGGGGCGCCAGCTCCACCGGATGGGTGGACGGGCGGTAGGCGCGGTCGGCGCCGTAGAGTCCGGCCCCGCTGAAGCCGATGAGGGTCGCGACGATGAGGGCCTTGGTGGCGGACTGGGTCATGGCGGGTCTCCTTGGGGTTGAAAACGGCCCCAGCTTCCCTCCCCCACCCCCCGCCGGTCCTTGAGCGACCCTTAAACGTTCTTAAAGATGGCCCCGGCGTATGATTTACCCATGGACCTGCGCTACGAGACCCGCCCCGACCACCTCCTGGTGACCGCCGCGGGGGAGTTCGACCACGTCGCCGCCAGGCAGGGGATGACCAGCGTCATCAAGGCCTGCGGCGAAAAGGGGGTCTCGCGGATCCTGGTGGACGGCCGGGGGATCACGTCGCTGGTCTCGATCGCCGACCGGTTCGACCTCGCCACCCAGCTCTCGGTCGAGAGCAAGGGCAACCTGCGCATGGCCGTCGTGGTGGCGGCCGCGAACATGTTCACCAAGACGATGGAAGACGTGGCCGCCAACCGCAATGCCCCGCTGCGGACCACGGACTCGATGAAGGAAGCCCGCGAGTTCCTGAACCTGGAACCCGAGTAGCTATTTCACCAGCGCCCCGCCCTTCACCACCGCGGCGGGATTCTCCAGGACGGTCACGTCGGTGAGCGGGTCGCCTTTCACGGCGACGAGGTCCGCGAAGCGTCCCCTTTCCACCACGCCCACGTCGTTGCGCCCCAGCGCCTCCGAGGCGTTGACGGTCGCGGCACGGATCGCCTCGAGGGGCGTCATTCCGTACTTCACCATGAAGGCGAACTGGCGCGCGTTCTGGCCATGGGGATACACGCCCGCGTCGGTGCCGAAGACCATCTTTACGCCGGCCTTGTGCGCCTTGCGGAAATTCTCGCGCTGCAGGTCCGAGACGTCGCGGTCCTTGCGCAGGTTCTCCTCCAGCGTGCCGTTCTTCTTGCCCTCGCTCTGGATGTACTCGGTGTCGTAGATGTCCATGGAGAACCACGCGCCCATCTTCCTGGCGAGCGCGATCCCCTCGTCGTCGACGAGGCTCGCGTGCTCGATGGTGTCCACGCCCGCGCGGATCGCGTCCTTGATGCCCGAGGTGCCATGCGCGTGCGCCGCGACCTTGAGGCCCTGCAGGTGCGCCTCGTCCACGACCGCCTTCATCTCCTCGAGCGAGAGCTGCTGCTGGCCTGGCTCCGTGTTGAGCGAGAAAACGCCGCCGGTCGCGCAGATCTTGATCACCTGCGCGCCGTACTTGCGCACCTCGCGCACGCGCCGGCGCGCCTCGTCCGGGCCGTCGAAGACGTAATCGCCCTTCTGCTTCATCGACGGCGGAAAGTAGGTCTCGTCGCAGTGGCCGCCGGTCGAGCCTATGGCATACGCGGCCGTCACCACTCGCGGGCCGGGAATCTTGCCGGCGTCGATCGCCTGGCGCAGGCCCACGTCGTTCCACGCGTCGGAGCCCACGTTGCGCACGGTCGTGAACCCCGCTTTCAGCGTGGCGAGCGCATGCGGCACCTGCAGCACCGACCAGAATCGATCGTTGAACTGGTAGTGCGTGTAGCCGCCGTAGGTCGGGTCCGAATCGAGGTGCACGTGCATGTCGATGAGGCCGGGCACGAGCGTGAGGCCGTCGAAGCGGATCACCCTGGCGTCGGCCGGCGGCTCGCCCGATCGGACCTCGACGATCTTCTCGCCGTCGGCGATCACGACGGGCTTCTCGATGTAGCGGCCGCTGCGCACGTCGAGCAGGCGGTCGGCGGTGATGGCGACGCGTTCCGCGGAAGCGGAAGCGGTGGCGCAAAGGAGCGCGATCAGGAGCAGTCGGGGTTTCTTCATGGGGCGTGATTATGCGGTAATGTCGCGGCCGTGCGGACATTCTTCGCCCTTCTCGGCGCCATTACCGTGGGTTGCGCGGTACAAATGACGCCTCCGCAGATCGTCGGCTACTACGCCGGCTGGAAGGACACGACGGTCGATGCCCGTAAGCTCACCGTCATCAACTACGCGTTCGTGGATCTCGGCTGGTCGCTCGGCGGACAGGACCGCGACAACCTCCGCAAGCTCGCGGCGCTCAAGGCGCGCAATCCTGACCTGCGCCTCGTGGCCTCCATCGGCGGGTGGTCGTCGTCGCAAGGCTTCTCCGACATGGCGGCGGATCCGGCGGCGCGCGAGCGCTTCATCGCCGGCGCCATCGCCTTCATGCGCCAACATGATTTCGACGGCATCGACATCGACTGGGAGTATCCGACCGCGATCGGCGCGGGCTGCGACAGGGGCCGCACCTGCGAACGCCCCGAGGACAAGCGCAACTTCGTGACGCTCGCCCGCGAGATGCGCCACGCCTTCGATGCCGCGGGCGCTCGCGACCGCCGCGCCTATCTCATCACCATCGCGGCGGGCGTCGATGCCAGGTGGATGTACGACAACGGCAGCGCCGCGTGGATGCGCGAGCTCGCCGAGAGCCTGGACTGGATCAACCTCATGACCTACGACTACCACGGCACCTGGGAGAACGCGGCGGGCTTCCTCGCGCCGTTCGCGCGCGATCCCGCCGACCCGTGGGAATGGAACGTCGTCGCGTCCGTCGAGATGTACCTGCGCGAGGGCATCCCGGCGCGCAAGCTCACGCTCGGGCTGCCCTTCTACGGCAAAGGCTGGATCGGCTGCACGGCGCCCTACCAACCTTGCACCTCGCCGATCCCCGATCCGCCCGAGTCGGCCTATCCCTTCGGCATGCTCACGGACGACGGCTATCTCATGCCCGACAAGGATGGCAACCACACCGTCGGCGGACGCGGCTTTGAGCGGCACTGGAATCCGCTCGTGCGCGCGCCCTACCTGTACAACCCGGACACGAAGACCTTCATCACCTACGACGACGAAACCTCGATCCGCGAGAAGCTGCGCTACGCGAAATCGAAAGGACTGCGGGGCGCGATGTACTGGGAGATCGCGGCCGACCGCCACGGCGTGCTGGCCGACGTGGTCTCGCGCGAGCTCCCGCGCTGAGGTCTAGGCAGCCGCGCGACCGGGCGCGAAGGCCAGGCGGCTGCGGAACTGCTGGCGCACCAGCAGGAAGCTCAGCACCGCCTGCAGCCAGACCGTCACCACCGACAGCAGCCAGATCTGCTCGATCTGGAATCCCGGCTGCCGCGAGATCCAGTAGGCCGGGATCGCGAACGTCGCCAGGCGCGTGGCGACGCTGATGAGCGAGGGCCACGTGTTGCCGAGCGCCTGGAACATGCTCGAGCAGCAGAACACCAGGCCTACCGCGATGAAGTTCCAGGAGATCATCGACAGGAAGCCGAACGCGTAGTCGACCACCACCGCGTCGTGAGTGAACGCCGAGATGAGCCGGCGCCCGATGAACTGCACCAGCAGGCAGAGCACCAGCATGATCACGGTGCACGCCGTCACCGCCGAGGTGAACGTGTGGCGCACGCGCCCGGCGAGCCTCGCTCCGTAGTTCTGCCCCGCGATCGGCGCCGCCGCGAATCCCACCGCCATTGCCGGCAGGAAGATCGACTGCATGAGGCGCGAACCGAGGCCGAAGCCCGCCTGCGCGGCGGACCCGAACGGGCGGATGATCCAGTAGATCAGCCCCACGTACACCGCCATCAGCAAGAACTCGCCGCCGGCGGGGATGCCGATCACGAGCATCCGCTTCCAGGTCTCGATCCGCGGCGCCACCTGCGAGCGGTCGAACGCCACGTACTTCTCGAGCTTCGCGAAATAGAGCGCGAGCACGATGTTGCCCGCGGCGACCGCGATGGTGCTCGCCCAGCCCGCGCCGGCCGCGCCCAGCGCGATGCCGGTGCCCCACCCGCCGATCATCACCGGCGCCAGCGCCGCGTTGAGGAGGACCGTGAGCGCCTGGACGACCATGCCGGGCTTCACGATGCCCGTGGCGCGCAGGGCCGATCCCATCACCACCATCGGGTACTGCAGCGCCAGGCCGGGAATGAACGCGTGGAGGAAGCTCATGCCCGCGTCGCGCGTCGCCGCGTCCGCGCCCATCGTGTCCATGTACCAGCCCGAAAGCCCATAACCGCCGGCCAGCGTGACGGCGGCGCACACCGCGGCGAGCGCGATCGACTGGTTGAAGACGTGGTTGGCCTCGTCGCGATTCTTGCGCCCGACGGCGTGCGACATGAGCGCCACGGTGCTCACGCCGAGCACCTGGGTCAGCGCCAGCACGATGAACCAGACGTTGCCGGCGGCACTCACGCCCGCGATGGCGGCGTCGCCGATGCGTGCGACGAAGTACAGGTCGACGAGGTAATAGAGCGTCTGGAGCAGCAGGCCGATGCCGAGGGGAATCGCCATCTCGACCAAATGGCGGGGTATCGGTCCCTGGGTGAGGTCTTTCATGGCGCGAAAGCGTACCTGAAATGGCCGTAACACTCGGTTACGGATTCGCGTCACGTCGCTACGCGCCGGAACGAACCTGAAAGGCGCCCCGTCGCAATATTCATCGGCACGGCCCACTACAGGAGAATCAACATGAACAAGCTTCTCGGTCTCGCCCTCGTCGCAACCCTGCCGCTCGCCGCATGCAGCCACATGCCGATGGCGAGCACTTCGGAAAAGGCGAGCAACACCGCGGTCGCCACTTCGGGCGAGCAATACTGCTTCAAGCGCAACCTCGTGCAAAGCGACGGCAAGCTCTACTGCAACTGGGTGTCGGATCGCGCCGACGCCTGCACCGCTCGCGCCGACAAGGGCCTCGAAATCGCCCGCTACGGCGACCCGCAGCCGGCCGGCCGTTGCGACACTGGCGAGTACCTGATGAAGGTGGCGCCGAGGGCGTAGGCAACGTAGCGAATGGTGGCCGCCATACAATGGCGGCCATGCAATTCCTCCGGAAGGTCCCGGCGCCCGTGCTCGCGGGCGCCGTCATGGCAGTCATCGGCTCGCTCGCGTGGGCCATCTCGGTCCCCTGGCTCTTCCCAAGCCTCGGTCCCACGATCGCGATCCAGTCGCAGGCGCCGGATTCCAACGTCGCGCGCCCCTGGAACGTCATCGTCGGGCACCTCATCGGCGCGGCGGTGGGATTCGCGTGCGTGCACCTCACCGGCGCATTCCACGAGTCGCCGGTGAACGTCGCGCACATGCTGAGTGCCAACCGGCTCGTGGCCGCGATCCTCGCGATGGTCCTGTCCATGTCGCTGCAGCACGCGGCGAAGGCGGATCACCCCCCGGCGCAGGCGACGACACTCCTCATCGCCGTGGGGGCGCTCGACGCCGACCTCCAGGGCGCGGGCGTGCTGGCGGCAGGGATCCTACTGGTCGCGGCACTGGGAGAATTCGTGCGGCGTGCGAAAGCTACGCCACCAGCTTCCAGCGCCGCGCCGTAAGCAGCCGCAGCTTCTGCATCTCGCGGTCGTTCAGCTCCTTCGCGCGTGACTTGAGCACGGCTTCGAAGGCGGCGAGCGCGTCGCGAACCTCGGCGGCGAAGAGCTGGTTCTTCAGCTCGTAGAAGAGCGCCGAGTACTCCCCCAGCATCTCGTGGATCACCGGAAACGACATCCGGTGGAATTTGCACGGGCCCAGCTCCATGAACGCCTTGCGGTGCTCGGCGGTGGGGTAGCCCTTGTGCGATGCGAAGCCGTATCCCGGGAACTCACGGTCGAGCTCCAGCATCATCGCGTCGCGCGACGTCTTGGCGATGATGGAGGCGGCGGCGATGCTGAAGTTGATGCCGTCGCCCTTGTTGAACGCGTTCTGCGGCGAGTCGATGCCGGGCACGGTGCGCGCATCGACCAGGACGTGCTGTGGCCTGCGCGGCAGGCCCTCCACCGCACGCTGCATCGCGAGCAGGGAGGCATGGTAGATGTTGATTCGGTCGATGTCCTCGACGGTGCCGATGCCGACGCAGACTCCGCTCGCCTTCGCGCGGATCTCCTTCGCGAGCTCCTCGCGCGTGGGCGCGTCGAGCTGCTTGGAGTCGTTGATGCCCGCGATGTCGGTATCGGGCGGGAACATCACCGCGGCGGCGACGACCGGTCCCGCGAGCGGCGCGACACCCGCCTCGTCCACGCCGGCGATGTCCTGGATGCCGGATTTCCACAGCACCCGCTCGAAGTGGCGCATGGCGTCCAGGCGGGTGCGCTCGTCGCGCTCGCGCTCGTGGCGCTTCTTCAGGACAGCGAAAAGCTTCTTTACGCCGGCGCGCGGGTCCTTCTGCAGGCGCGTGAGGACCTGCGCGGATATCGGATCCGTGCTGTCGACGTAACGCTTGCGGATTTCCTCGACGGAGAGGTCTTCGAGACGTGCCATGTTTCGCGAAAAATTATACCGGCAGGAAACCGCGACGCCGCGCCCGCGCTCTAAAAAGCTCGCGCACGGAGACCAGCCATGAGACCCAGCGACCTGACCCCCCACTATCCGAAGCCTCCCTTCCCGAAGCAGCAGCAGCCGTGGCCGGGGCTGTGCAGCGAGATGGATCCGAAGCCGGACCATGGCGAGACGAGCTACCAGGGGTCCGGCCGGCTCATGGGACGCAAGGCGCTCATCACCGGCGGCGACTCCGGCATCGGCCGCGCCGCGGCGATCGCCTTCGCGCGCGAGGGTGCCGACGTCGCGATCAACTACCTCCCCGCCGAGGAGCCCGACGCGCTGGACGTGGCGGACCTGATCGAGGCCGAGGGCCGCCGCTGCGCGAGGATCCCCGGCGACATCAAGGACGAGGCGTTCTGCCGTGAACTGGTCGAGCGCGCTCGCAGGGAGCTGGGCGGCCTGGACATCCTGGTCAACAACGCCGCGCGCCAGATCGCGCGCGAGTCGATCCTCGACATCAAGAGCGAGGAGTTCGACGAGACCTTCCGCACCAACATGTACGCAACCTTCTGGATCACGAAGGCCGCGGTGGCCCACATGAAGGAAGGGGCGGCCATCATCAACACCGTGTCGATCAACTCGTTCGAGCCGAGCGAGGTGATGATCGACTACGCGGCGACCAAGGGCGCGCTCCATATCTGGACCAAGGGCCTGGCGAAGCAGCTCGCCCCTCGCGGCATCCGCGTCAACGCCGTGGCGCCGGGCCCCTTCTGGACGGCGCTGCATTACGTGCTGCTTGCCTCCCCCGAGTCGAGCTATTGCACCGGCCAGACCTTCGGCGCGGTGGGCGGGCGCGGCGGACCGTAGCCCACACGCGGCGCGCCCGGAAGTAGGACTCCGCCGACATTTGCTGTCGCCGTACGCTGGTAGCGAAACCGTGCGAAAGCCACGACGATGTAGCTCGTGGGCGCACAAACAGACACGATCGCAACCCGGCTACCGGCCTCGAGCATCCTGTTCGACGACTGGAAGGGACGGCTGCAGATGGCGATGGACGTCGACGCCGTCATGCGGCTGGTGCGCTTCTACCTGGGCAACTGGACACCCGAGCAGCTGGGCCACCTGCCGCTGCTCCTCGCGAGCCCCATCCTTCCCGATAGCGAGGCCCTCGTAGCCCGCGCCGTCATCGCGAGCCGCGCCGAGCTGATGTTCGACGGACCGAAGGTCGCGCACGCGCTGCTGCGCGAGATGGCCCTCACCCTCGCGGTGGCCGCCTCGCGCCTGCGCTACCTGCGTTCCCTCGGGGATCGGGTCTAGTCGTCGAAGACTTCGTCGCCGGCCTGCACGCGGCCCTGGCGATCGATGGAAGCGAGCGGGACCTTGCGTCCGCTCTCCACCACCGGCACTCCCAACCCGCTCTTGATCGCATCGAGCGTCGCCTCGCGCGACGCGGTCATCATCTCGTTGCGCGCCGGGTCCCAATAGCGATACCGGTAAACCCACACGGATGCGTCTTCTCTTTCCATCCGGACAGCATTCACACCATCTGCACTCCAAGTCTATCGGCATCGTCCTACATCCGGAACGACATTCGTAGGAGGCGCATCCAATTCTCCAAGCACCTCACATACACGGAAGGAGATTCCATGCGCACGCCAGCCAGCATCGCCGGCCACCCGGTTCACCCGATGATCGTCCCCATCGCGATCGGCGGCTTCCTGCTGTCGATCGTCTTCGACATCGTCTGCCTCGCCACGGGCCAGGTCGATCCGTGGTCGACCGTCGCGTACTACACGATGATCGGCGGGATTGTCGGCGCGCTCATCGCCGCGATCTTCGGCTTCGTCGATCTGCTGTCGCTGCCTTCGGGCTACACGAAGAAGATCGGCATCACCCACATGGTGATCAACCTCACCGTGGTGGTGCTCTTCATCGCGAGCGCGTACATGCGCCACGAGTCGCACAGCCCGGCCGGGACGCCGTTCATCCTCTCGGTGGTGGCGATCCTGATGCTGCTCGTCTCGGGATGGCTCGGCGGGAAGATGGTCTACGAAGCAGGCGTGGGCGTGAGCGCGGACGAGTCCGCCACTCCCGCTTCGCCGAAACCCACCAACCGCCGGATGGAAGCCTAGCCGCGCCCCATGCGGGCGTCGTAGGAGCGTGAGACCCGGTCCGGAAGGCCCGGGTCCTCGGAGAGGTTGCCGCCCGCGTTGAGCTCGACGCGAACGCTGCCGTCGGCTTGCTGCGCGAGGCGCGCGTTGACGTTCACGCCGCCTCGCCGCCCGGTGAGCACGCCGTTCGCACGATCCTGCGTGAGGATCTCGACACCCTGGTCCACGAAGGCCCCCACGGCCGCATTCCACGCCTGGTCGAACTTGGGCGGCGGGGCCTGGTAGCCGTACGGGTGGTAGTACGGATCGTAGACATAGCAGCCGCCGAGGAGCGAGAGCAGGAAGGCGAGTGCGGCAAGGCGTGCGGGCTTCATGGAGCCTCCATCGAGGGAAAGCGCGAGTTCATTCTGTACCCAAGCCCAGGCTCCCGGCATTGCCCTTTCGGGCCGGTCTTCGTTACCGCCTGACCCCGGGCGACTCGATCGGCAGGCCGCTCGAGCGCCAGCCGAGATAGGTCTCGAGATCGGCGAGGTCGGGCGAACCGTACTCGGGCATCTCGGCGCGGATCCCGGAGTAGCACGCACGGATCCGCCTCGCGAGCGATCCGACCGATTCCCACGAGAGGCGATATTCGGGAAACGCGTTCGGATGTCCCTGGCTCAAGGTCTCGGCGGCGAGCTTCTTGCCCCAGTTGTCGTCGTGGCACTGGCTGCAAGCCAGATTGAGCTGCCCCGAGCGGCGGTGATACAGCGCTCGCCCCCGCTCCAGCGATGCGTGGTTCTGCGGCGTGTCCTCGATCGCCATCGGCATCCCGCGCGACTGGTAGGCGACGTAGGCGGCGAGCGAGAGAAGCGGCTGCGATTCCGGCTCGAAGGCGCGCGCGTCCTGCCTGCCCGCATGGCAATCGTTGATGCGCTCCTCGAGGTGCACGGTGCGCGCGGCAACACCTTTCATGCTCTTTGCCGCGTCGCCGTGGCAATCGGCGCACGACTTGCCCGAGGTGCCGGCGGGCTCGGACCAGAGCTTCTCGCCGCGACTCACCCACAGCATTCCCGGATTGGCGACGTCGTCGGCCTGCAGCGCGCGCGCATCGCTGCCGGTGAACTCGACGCCCGACCGGAGCGGCGCGGGACGATCGGCGGCGAGCGCGAGACTCGCGCCGCAAACCACCGTCGCGACGAGGAGCCTCACGCGACCTCGATCTTCGCGCTCTCGCGCCCGCGCACGCCCGCGTCGTCGATCCACTCGAACTCGAAGGTGCCGCTCTTCTCCGCGGTGGCGTAGAAGTCGAGGAACGGATTGGCCGAGATCCCCGAGCCCATCTCCGCGCTGAACACCTCCACGCCCTCGAAGCGGCAGCTGAAGCGGTTGATGACGTTCTTGGGGATGGCGCGGCCGTCGATGCCGAAACGGAAGCCGGTTTCCATCGGATGCTGGATGGCGATCCGGATCTCGACGGGCTCGCCCTTCTTCGCGGTGGCGGGAACGCTGACGCGCGCGGCCACGGTCAGCTCGCGTCCAGGCACGCCGACTCGGTGACCTCGACCTCGGAGGTCGCCGACCAGAACGAGCCGTCGGACATCTGCGCGATCGCAAGCACGCGCTGCGTGCCGTTCAGGCGCACACGCGTCATCACCTCGGCGCGCGGCGACTCCTCGCCGAAACGGAACGTCGCCATCAGCGGCCGCGGGTTGCGCGGCGAGAGGATCGAGATGGACCTCACGCGATCGGCTGCGGTCATCGGGCTTTGCACCGTCACCTTGAGCGGCACCGAGGTGCCGTTGTCCGCGAGGCGCGGCAGCTGCAGCCTCACGCGCCCTTCCCTCATCGCCGCGCCGCCGGTGAGGTCGCGCACGATGGCGTTCATGCCGTTCTCGATCGGCGCCTGCGCGAAGGCCGCTCGCCCGAAGCCCGCGGCGAGCGAGGCGCCCAGCATCTCGAGGAATCCGCGCCGCCTCACTTGAGCGTCCCCAGGTAGGCGACGACGTCCTCGACCTGCTGCGACGAGAGCACGGGGCTGCCGCGAAGGTCGCGCGCCACCGCGTTCAGGCCCTCCACCCGGTGGTAGGGCGGCATGACCGACTTCGGGTTGATGCGCGAGGAGTCCACGATCCTCAGACGCAGCCCGGGCGCCTTGAGTTTCGAGCCGATGCCCGCGAGCGACGGACCCACGTCGCCCATGGCCCGGCCCTCGACGCCCGGAATCACATGGCAGAGGACGCAGCTCGCCTCGCGCGACAGGACGATCTCCCGCCCGCGACCCGCGTCGCCCGCGGCGGCGAGCGGCGCCTGGATCCCTTCGGCGGCCGCGCCGAACGCCATCGTGGCGGCCAACGCTGCCCACGTGCGCATCGTCAGATGAGCGTGAGCCCCGCGTGCTTGATCGGCAGCGTGCGCACGGGCTTGCCGGTCGCGGCGAACACGGCGTTGAGCACCGCCGGCGCGGTGACGCAGATCGTGGGTTCGCCCACCCCGCCCCAGAAATCGTACGTGGGCACGATCACCGTCTCCACCTTGGGCAGCTGGTAGAGGCGTGCGGGCGTGTACATGTGGAAGTTGGTCTCCTTCACGCGGCCGTTCTCGATGGTGATCTCGTTGAGGAGGTGGTCGAAGCCGTACGCGACGGAGCCCTCGACCTGTGCGGCGATGGTGGCGGGGTTCACCGCGTGGCCGCAGTTGGTCGCGAGCACCATGCGATGCACCTTCACCTCGCCCTTCGGGCTCACCGAGACCTCCGCGGTCGCGGCCACGTAGCTGCCGTAGCCCATGAACTGCGCGATGCCTCGGTACGTGCCCTTGGGCAGCGGCTTGCCCCAGTCGCCCGCCTTCGCCACCGCCTCCAGCACGCCGAGGTGCTTGGGATGGTCCCTCAGCATCGCGCGGCGGAACTCGAACGAGTCCTTGCCGGCGGCGCGCGCGCACTCCTCGATGAAGCACTCGAGGTAGACGGCGTTCTGGTTCGTGTTCACGCCGCGCCACGGCCCCACCGGGACGTGCGTGTTGCGCATCGCATACTCGATGAGGAGGTTGGGCACGGTGTAGCCGAACTGCGCGTCGCCCGCCTCCGTGTACATGCCCTGCACCTGGCGCGAGTCCTTGCCGTCCTTGATGTTGCCGGGCGCCATGTACGCGTTGATCGACTGGCCCGAGATGCGGATCGCGAGCGCCTCGAGATCGCCCTTGTCGCTGAGTGCAGCCTGCAAGCGGCACTGCGAGATCGGACGGTAATAGTCGTGCTGGATGTCCTCCTCGCGGCTCCAGATGAGCTTCACCGGCGTGCCGGGGAATTGCTTCGCGATCGACGCGGCCTGGCGCACGAAGTCCTGAGGGCCGCCGCGACGCCCGAAGCCGCCGCCGAGCCCGTGGTTGTAGGTCTCGCACTTCTCGAGCGGCAGGCCGGAGACGGCGGCGAGCGCCGCCATCGACGCCTCGGCGTTCTGCGTCGCCGTCCACGCCTCGGCCTTGTCCGCCGTGATGCGCACCGTGCAGTTCATCGGCTCCATGCAGGCGTGCGAGAGGAACGGCGTGCTGTACGTCGCGTCGAGCTTCTTCTTCGCTCCGGAGAGGGTCTTGTTGGCGTCACCGTCCGCGCGATAAGCAAAGAACGTCTCGCTGGAGGTAAGGCCGTCCTTGAGCCGTGCGGCGATGGTGGCGCTCGACTGCTTCGCGTTCTCGCCTTCGTCCCACACGATGGGAAGCGCATCGAGCGCGGTCTTGGCGTGCCACCAGGTGTCCGCGACGACCGCGACCGCCGTGTCGCTCACCTTCACCGCGCCCTTTACACCGGGACGACTGGCGATCGCCGCGGCGTCGAAGCTCTTCACCTTGCCGCCGAACACCGGACAATCCTTGATGGCGGCATTCATCATGCCGGGGAGCTTCAAGTCGATGGCGAAGGGATGCGTGCCGTTCACCTTGGGCGCGGTGTCGAGGCGCTTCATCGGCTTGCCCGCG
>Ga0068858_100002988_pt1 | contig 16973 bp, 17 predicted proteins | sample KBSSwiS12_FD_66589 | JGI IMG/M metagenome (GOLD analysis project Ga0068858, IMG submission 66589) | Switchgrass rhizosphere microbial communities from Kellogg Biological Station, Michigan, USA - KBS Switchgrass S1-2 | ecosystem: Host-associated > Plants > Roots > Rhizosphere > Soil ...
ATTGCGCCGTCGAGCCGGATCACTTCGCCGTTCAGCATCGGGTTGACGACGATCTCGCGGACGAGCGACGCGAACTCGTCCGGCCGGCCGAGACGCGGCGGGAACGGGACCATCTTGCCCAGCGCCGCCTGCACGTCGGGCGTCAGGCTCGCCATCATCGGCGTCTCGAAAATGCCCGGCGCGATCGTCATCACGCGGATGCCGAAGCGGGCGAGCTCGCGCGCGATCGGCAGCGTCATCCCCACCACTCCCGCCTTCGACGCGCTGTACGCCGCCTGGCCGACCTGGCCGTCGAACGCGGCCACCGAGGCGGTGTTGACGATCACGCCGCGCTCGCCGCCGGCATTCGGCGTGCCGCGCGACATCGCATCGGCGGCGAGGCGGATCATGTTGAAGGTGCCGACCAGGTTGATGTTCACGGCACGCGCGAAGCCGGCCAGCGTGTGCGGCCCGTCCTTGCCGACGACTTTCTCGCCGTGGACGATCCCCGCACAGTTGACGAGGCCCGTCAGCCCACCGAAGCGCTCGACCGCGGCGGCCACCGCGGCGGCGGCGCTCGCCTCGTCGCACACATCGGTGCGCACGAAGCATGCAGCATCGCCGAGCGCGGCCGCGAGTGCGTGCCCGTCGTCCTCCTTGAGGTCGGCGATCACTGCGCGCGCGCCGCCGGCGGCGAGCATGCGCACAGTGGCAGCGCCCAGCCCGGACGCACCGCCGGTCACGACGAACGAACCGCCATGGAGCTCCATCAGGCTTCCTTCAGCGTTGTGACGACGCGCCGGTCAAGGTGCCGGCCGCGCCGGTGTCACCGGCGTCGCCTTGACCACCGATAGCGCCGTCGCGATCACCCCGGCGACATCGGCCACGTTCGTCGGCAGGATCAGCGTGTTGGTCGTTCGCGCGAGACGACCGAACTGCTCGATGTACTGCTCGGCCACCTTGAGATTGACGGCGCTGATGCCGCCGGGCTCCGCGATCGCCTGCGCCACTTGACGGATGGCCGTGGCGTTTGCTTCCGCAATCGCCAGAATCGCACCCGCCTGACCCTGCGCGACGTTGATTTCCGCCTGCTTCTCGCCTTCGGATTTTGCGATCGCCGCCGAGCGGGCACCCTCGGCGAGGTTGATCTGCTCCTGCCGCTTGCCTTCGGAGGTCGCGATCACTGCGCGCTTCTCGCGCTCGGCGGTGATCTGCGCCTGCATCGAGCGCAGGATCTCGGCGGGCGGCGTGAGATCCTTGATCTCGTAGCGCAGCACCTTGACGCCCCACGTTGACGCGGCAGCGTCGAGCGCGCTCACTACCGACGCATTGATCTGGTCGCGCTCCTCGAACGTGCGATCGAGCTCCATCCGCCCGATCACGCTGCGCAGCAGCGTCTGCGCGAGCTGCGTGATCGCGAGCACGTAGTTCGACGAGCCGTACGACGCGAGCTTCGGATCGGTGACCTGGAAGTACAGGATGCCGTCGACTTGCAGTTGCGTGTTGTCCTTCGTGATGCAGACCTGCGGCGGGATGTCGAGCGGGATCTCGCGCAGGTCGTGGCGGTAGGCGAGCCGGTCGACAAACGGGATCACGAAATTGAGTCCCGGCTCGAGCACCGCGTGAAAGCGCCCGAGGCGCTCGATCACCCACGCATGCTGCTGCGGCACGACACGGATCGCCTGCACGACCACGATCAGCGCGACGACGAAGACGGCGAACGTGAAGACCGACGATCCGATTCCCATGGGTAACGCTCCGAAATGCGGTGCGCGCGGCGGGTGCCGCGCTAGGGCTTGCGATCGGTGAGCACGAGCGTCGAGCCGCGCGTGGCGAGGATATACATCGTCGGGGCGCGCGGCGCGTCGCTCGCCGCAAGCTCGGCGTTCCAGTGCGTGCCGCGATAGACGACGCGCGCAGTGCCGTCCGGATGCCAATGCTCGACCTGCACGGCCTGGCCGCGATCGAGCGCGGGCTGCGGCGCCGGCGTGCCGCGCTTCCGGCGCCACTGATGCGCGATGGCGACGGCAATGACCGCGAGCGTGCCGCCGATGAGCATCTGGGCGGGAATTTCGGCGCCAAGCCAGGCGGCCACGCCGCCGAGCGCGAATGCCACGCCGACCGCCAGCAGGTAGAACGTGCCGGTGGCGAGCTCCAGCCCGACCAGCAACGCCGCCGCCACCCACCAGATCCAGAAATCCGCCATCGCCCGCCTCATCACGCGCTCGTCTCACAGCATAAGGCACTTTGAAACGCGCGCCGCGCCACTATTTTGCGACGACCGGCCGCCGCAGCGCGCGAGGACCTCGGAGCCCAGAGGTTTCGGCTATAATTACCTTTTCGAATCAAGCGTTTTGTGCGGTCGCAAACGCACTTCTGTTGCACCGCGAGGATCACCATGCCGATCTACGAATATCGCTGCTCGTCGTGCGGGAACGAGCATGAGGCCCTGCAGAAGCTGTCGGATCCGCTCCTCGTCACGTGCCCGGTGTGCCACAAGGACACGCTGACGAAGATGGTCTCGGCTGCCGGCTTCCATTTGAAAGGGTCGGGCTGGTACGTGACGGACTTCCGCAACGGCGGGAAGCCCGCCAAGCCGGCGCCGGCGAAGACCGACGCCGCGGAGGGCGCGCCGTCCGCGTCGACCGCAGCATCGAGCGATACGGCGAAGCCCGCCGAAACCAAGGCAAAGCCGGCCGAGACCAAGAGCGAAACGCCGGCGCCGGCGCCCGCGAACCCCAAGCCGACGACGACGGACTGACCGCGCGCGCCGCGACGCCATGAGACGCTACCTGATCGCCGGACTGCTCGTTTGGGTGCCGCTTGGCATCACGATCTGGGTCCTGCATTTCCTGCTGACGTCGCTCGACCAGATCCTGCTGGTGCTGCCCGAGGGCGCGCGCCCGCGTGCGCTGCTTGGCTTTGACATTCCCGGCCTCGGGCTCGTCGTCGCATTCGTGATCCTGCTCGTGACGGGTGTGGTGGCCGCAAACTTCTTCGGCCAGCGGCTGATCGGCGCGTGGGAGCGCCTGCTCGGCCGCATCCCGTTCGTCAAGTCCATCTATTCGTCGGTGAAGCAGGTCAGCGACACCCTGCTCTCCGACAAGGGCAACGCGTTTCGCAAGGCGCTCCTCGTCGAGTTCCCGCGGCCGGGAAGCTGGACGATCGGTTTTCTCACCGGCACGCCGGCGAGCGCGATCGCGCCGCATCTTCCCGGCGATCACGTCAGCGTCTACGTCCCGACCACGCCCAATCCGACCGGCGGCTACTTCCTGATGCTGCCGCGGGCGCAGGTGCGCGAGCTCGACATGACGGTCGACGAAGCACTGAAGTACATCATCTCGATGGGCGTCGTCGTGCCGCGCGTCACCACGCCCGTCCTGCCGCCGCGCGTCGACGCGCCGCCGAGCGCGGCCGCCGCACCCGTCGCCGATTCCCGAAACTGACCGCGCCGGCAGGCGGCCGCCGGTCGGGACTCTCGCCCGCACCGGCTAGCGCAGCGCGCCCGCGGCCCCACGACCCCCACCCGCCATGCTCGCCCCACGCTGGAGAATCGCTTGAAGCGCACCGACTACTGCGGACTCATCGACCGCCGCCATCTCGACCAGACCGTCACGCTCGCCGGCTGGGTCCATCGCCGTCGCGACCATGGCGGCGTGATCTTCATCGATCTCCGCGACCGCGAAGGCCTCGTGCAGGTCGTCTGCGATCCCGATCGCGCGGCGACGTTCGCCACCGCCGAGTCGCTGCGCAACGAATTCTGCATCGCGGTCACCGGCCGCGTGCGGCCGCGTCCGGCGGGGACGGTCAATGCCGACCTTCGCAGCGGCGAGATCGAAGTCCTCGCGCACGACGTCACGATCCTCAACGCGTCGGCGACGCCGCCGTTCCAGCTCGACGACGAGAACCTGTCGGAGACGGTGCGGCTCGCCCATCGCGTCATCGACCTGCGCCGCCCGGCGATGCAGCGCAACCTGATGCTGCGCCACCGCGCGGCAATGTCGGCGCGCGGCTATCTCGACCGGCACGGCTTCGTCGACATCGAGACGCCGATCCTCTACAAGTCCACGCCCGAGGGCGCGCGCGAGTTCCTGGTGCCGTCGCGGCTCCACCACGGCCACTTCTACGCGCTGCCGCAGTCGCCGCAGCTTTTCAAGCAGATGCTGATGATGGCGGGCTTCGACCGCTACTACCAGATCGTGAAGTGCTTCCGCGACGAGGACCTGCGCGCCGACCGCCAGCCGGAGTTCACGCAGATCGACGTCGAGACGTCGTTCATGTCCGAGCTCGAGATCCGCGACCTGATGGAGGGACTCGTGCGCACGATGTTCAAGGAGGCGATCGGCGTCGAGCTCGACGACCCGTTCCCCATCATGACCTTCGCCGACGCAATGCGCGACTACGGCTCCGACAAGCCCGACCTGCGCGTGAGCCTCAGGCTGACCGAGTTCACGGATCTCATGAAGACCGTCGACTTCAAGGTGTTTCGCGCCGCGGCCGATTTGCCGAACGGCCGCGTTGCCGCACTGCGGCTGCCGGGTGGCGGCACGCTCACGCGGAAGGAGATCGACGACTACACGACGTTCGTCGCCATCTACGGCGCGAAGGGCCTCGCTTACATCAAGGTCAACGATGCGACCAAGCCGAACGAGGACGGCCTGCAGTCGCCGATCGTCAAGTTCCTGACGGCAGACGTCCTGCGCGAGATCCTGACCCGCACCGGCGCGCAGACCGGCGACCTCATTTTCTTCGGCGCCGGCACCGAGAAGGTGGTGAGCGACGCGCTCGGCGCGCTCCGCGCGAAGGCCGGCCACGACCGCGGCTTTGCCACGCCGGGGTGGAAGCCGCTGTGGGTCGTCGATTTTCCGATGTTCGAGTACGACGACGCGCGCAAGTCCTGGGCGGCGCGCCACCATCCGTTCACCGCGCCGAAGGACGGCCACGACGCGCTCTTCACGACGAATCCCGGCGCCGCGATCGCCAAGGCCTACGACGTGGTCCTGAACGGCTGGGAGATCGGCGGCGGCTCGGTGCGCATCCATGAGCAGGCCGTGCAGCAGAGCGTGTTCGCCGCGCTCGGCATTTCGGCCGACGACCAGAAGCGCAAGTTCGGCTTCCTGCTCGACGCACTGCAATACGGTGCGCCGCCGCACGGCGGCATCGCGTTCGGCTTCGACCGCATGGTCGCAATGATGGCCGGCGTCGACCAGATCCGCGACGTCATCGCGTTCCCCAAGACGCAGCGCGGGCAGGACCTGCTCGTCGAGGCGCCGAGCGCCGTGACCGAACAGCAGCTGCGCGATCTCCACATTCGCGTACGCGCGACGGACGGCGCCTGACGCGGCATTTCGCCAGCGGCGGGTTGCGCTACACTGCCGCGATGAACGCAACGCGGTGCAGCCGCTGGCTGTCGGTCGCCTTCGTCGCGGGCGCGCTGGCCGCGCCCGCGTGGGTGCATGCGCGTGCGCCCGCCACGCCGCTGGCCGAAGTGGCCGTTGCGACGCTGCCGGCCGAAGCACGCGAAGTGCTGGCGCACGTGCGCGCCGGCGGCCCGTTCCGCTACGAGCGCGACGGCGTGGTCTTCGGCAATCGCGAGCGCCAACTGCCCGAAGCGAAGCGCGGCTATTATCACGAGTACACCGTGCCTACGCCGGGGGCGAAGTCGAGGGGCGCGCGGCGCATCGTGTGCGGCGGTCCGCGCACGACACCCGACGCCTGCTTCTACACCGGCGATCACTACCGGACCTTTGCGAGGATTCGCGAATGAAGCCGCCCGACCTGTCCGTGATCGACGACGCCGGCGTCCACACGTGGACCGGCACGACGGAGCCTCTCAAGGTGGCCGCGGGGCACGCGAAGCTGCGCTTCGCGTCCGTCGACCTCTCCAAGGCGCACGATCGCGCGACGCTGTTCACCGAGATCGACACGGCGCTCAAGCTGCCCGAGCATTTCGGCCACAACTGGGATGCGTTCGCCGACGTGCTGGAGGACCGCGACTGGCTGGGGCGGCACGGCATCGCGATCGCGCTCACGCACGCTGCCGCGTACCGGCGCGATCACCCGACCGAATGGACGACGCTGGAGGACATCCTCGGCGAGGCCGTCGAGTTCTGGAAGGAGCGCCACGCGGCGTTCTGGGTGTTCGTGAGCTGAACAGCGTCGGGCGGCTCTCCGGCGCGCGGCCCGCCCGCATCCGTCACGCCTTCGGCTATAGTCGCGCCTGCGACTGGGAACCCGCCGACCGGAGGCACGATGAACGAACTTCGGCGGCACCTGCTGCGCGTCGGCGCGGCAATGATGGGCACGGCGGCGCTTCCGGCGCGCGTGCGTGCGAACGACGACGGGGCGATCGCCGGCGCGTGGCAGGGTGCGCTCGCGCTGCCCCAGGGCGGCGAGGCGGCAATGGCACTCGCGATCGCGCGCGTCGCGAACGGCGCGCTGCTGGTCCGCCTCACCATCCCCGCAATGCATGCCTTCGACGCGCCGATCGCGGAGGTCGACGCGCTCGGCGCCGGCCGCTATCGCCTCGACCCTTTCGGCACCGTCGGCCACCTCGACGGCGATCGGTTGCACGGCCGGTTCGCGTATGTCGGTGTGCCGTTCGAGCTCCGGCGGGTGCCGACGCTGCCGGCATGGAGCGATACGCCCGAGACGCCGCTGCCCGAACCGCCGCCGCTCGCCTGGACGCGCTCGCTCGGCGCTGGTGCGTGGGCGTCGCCCGTGGCGCGTGACGGTATCGCGTATCTCGGCGACGTCGCCGGCACCGTTCACGCGTTGCGCATGCGCGACGGCGCCGTCGTCTGGACACATCGCCACGAAGTGCCGATCTACGGCGATGCAGCCGTCGATGCTGCCGGCGTCACCTTCGTCGACGAGCAGTCGACCCTTGTGCGGCTCGATCGGCGCACCGGCGTGCCGCGCTGGCGCATCGATCTCGACGCCGCCGCGTCGCCCGGAGCACCGGCGGACTTCACGTATACCCACCGGACGCCGGTGCCTGTGCTCGCGGGCGGAACGCTCTACGTCGGCGGTCGCGACGCAAGCGTGCGCGCAATCGACGCCGCGACCGGTCGCGTGCTGTGGCGAAGCGCCGTCGGCGGCGCAGTGATGAGCGGCATCACCGTCGCGGGACCGCTGCTCGTCGCCGGCACGTTCGCGCACGACGCCGTGATCGCGCTCGATCGTCGCGACGGACGCGTCGTGTGGGCGGCGCCGACAGCGCAGCCCGTGTCCTCGGCGCCGGTCGTCGCAGGTGCCGTCGTGCTGGCCGGCTGTCGCGACTTCGCGATTCACGGGCTCGATCTCGACTCCGGCGCGCCGCGCTGGCTGCAGTCGTACATCTTCTCCTGGGTCGAATCGTCGCCGGCGCTGGTCGGCACGGTCGCATATTTCGGTTCCTCCGATCTGCGCAGTGTCCGCGCCGTCGATTGCGCGACCGGCCATACGCGCTATACGACCGACGTACGCGGGCTCGCCTGGGGGCGGCCCGCGCACGTCGGCAACCGCCTTTACGTGGGCACTGCCGGCCAGAAGGACGTGCTCGTCGCGCATCGACCCGGCCTGTGCGCGCTGGATCGAACGACAGGTGCACTGCTGTGGCGGCGCGAGTTTCCGATGGGGGACGCGAAGACGGCGGGTTTCGTGGCGTCGCTTTGCCACGATGGGCAGACCGTGGTCGGCGCTGCGGTCGACGGCACGGTTTGCGCCGTGCGCGTCGCCGCAGGGTGACGCGCTTTCCACAGGGCCGGGGCGCTGCGGTATCGTGCGCCCTCGAACCGACTTTGGCGCCGCGATGCGTTACAAGCAACCCCTTTCCGTTCTCGTTCTCGTTTATACGAACGACCTGCAGGTGCTGCTGCTCGAACGCGCCGACTTTCCTGCACACTGGCAGTCGGTGACGGGTAGCGTGGAGCCGGGCGAGACGCTTGCGCACGCGGCGGTGCGCGAACTCGCCGAGGAGACGGGCATCGCCGCCGACGCGCACGGCGGCGTCGTAGACTGGCGATTGTCGAACGTGTTCGACATCTACCCGCAGTGGCAGCATCGTTACCCGCCCGGGACAACGCACAATACGGAGCACGTGTTCGCGCTCGGCGTGCCTGAACCGGTTTCCGTCGCGCTGGCGCCACGCGAGCATCTGCGGTTCGCGTGGCTGCCGTGGCGGGAGGCGGCGCAGAAATGCTTTTCGTGGACCAACCGCGCGGCGATCGAAGCATTGCCCGCACACACCGGAGATGGAAATTCGCCATGAAGACTTCACCGATCCTTGCGGCCGCGGCCGTTCTCTGGATGACCGCTGCTGCCACCGCGGGCGCGGCGGCCGCGCAGGACGCGCTCGTGCCGCAGCCCGTCGTCTCCGTCACCGCGTCTGCGACGGCGCCGCTGCCGAACGACCGCATGCAGGCGTGGCTGCGCGTCGAAGTCGACAACCCCGATCCCGTCGTCGCCGCGAACGAAGTGAACACGCGCATGGCGAAGGCGATCGCGCATGCGAAGGCGGTCAAGGGCGTCGACGCCAGCACCACCGCCTACACGTCCTACCAGTTCACCGAGCGCAACCAGCCGGCGAAATGGCGCGTCTCGCAAACGCTCGCGCTCGACAGCGGCGACTTTGGCGCGCTGTCCGCGCTGGTGTCGCGCATCCAGAGCGAAGACGGCCTCGTGCTCTCCGGCATGAGCTTCTCGGTCTCCACTGCGGCACGGCGCACGGCGGAGGACGCGCTGACGCAGCAGGCGATCAAGTCGTGGCAGGCGCGCGCGCAGGCGGCCGCGCAGGGCTTTGGCGCGCCGTCCTGGCGGGCCGGGCGCATCAACATCCAGGCGGGTGACGTCGCCCGGCCGCAGCCGTACATGCGCGCGGCAGCCGCGGGCGCGATGGCGGCCGCACCGGTCGCAGCCGAGGCCGGCAACAGCGACATCACCGTGACGGTGAGCGGCGAGGTCATTCTCGAGCCCGCACGAGGACGGTGACGCTCGCGCCGGCGCGCGGATTGACTTCACGCGCAGGCATCGGTTACCGTCGTCCGTCGCGTTCATGATCCGCGCCCCCGCGCCGGGAGGCGAGGCAGCGTCGACCGGAGGAACATCGATGACCACCCCTCGCTCGTGGCTCGCCCGCGCCCTCGCGTGCTCGACATTCGCCGTCGCCGCGCTCGGCGCCGCGTTGCCCGCGCATGCCGCCGACGCGCTCAACGTCTACTCGATCTGGCCCGAGAACTGGGCGCGGCCGATGTTCGAGGAGTTCGAGAAGGCGACGGGCATCAAGGTCAACTTCGTGCGCTTTTCGTCCGGCGAGGCGCTCGCGCGCGTGATCGCCGAAAAGAACAATCCGCGGGTTGACGTGCTGTTCGGGGGTCCCGTCGAGACCTTCGCCGCCGGCATCGCCGAAGGCGTGTTCGAGCCGTACAAGTCGCCGTCGTTCGCCAAGCTGCCGGCGCGCATGAAGCAGGCCGACGGCCAGTGGACCGCCATCGCCGACGATCCGCTCGTCTTCATGACCAACGACAAGTTCGTGAAGGAGCACGGCCTCAAGGCGCCGGCGTCCTGGGAGGATCTCCTCAACCCCGCGTACAAGGACAGCCTGCAGATGGCCGATGCCCGCACGTCGGGCACGGCAGTCACGCGCATCTTCTCGATTCTCGAAGTGAACGGACGCGACGAGACCAAGGCGTTCGCGTACATGAAGAAGCTGCGCCCCAACGTGCAGCTGTACACGAAAAGCGGCGGCGGCGGCACGCTGCCGGTCGGGCTCGGGCAGGCGGGCGGCGGCATTTTCTTCATCGTCGACGCGCTCGACACAAAGGCGAAGGGCTACGACGTGACGATCAGCTTCCCGAAGGAAGGCATCGGCACCGCCGCGGAAGGCATCGCGCTCCTGAAGGGCGCGAAGAACCCCGAGCTCGGCAAGAAGCTGATCGATTGGGCGACCTCGCCCGCGATGCAGAACCAGTTCGCCAAGTACAAGATCAACTTTGTGCCCGCACACCCCGACGTCGCGCTTGAGCCCAGCCTTGCGGCGATCCTGAAGGGGGTGAAGCTCTTCCCCATCGACGCCGACTACGCCGGCGCCAACCGCAAGCGCATCGTCGACCGCTGGATCGCCGAAATCCTGCCCTGAGCCCCGCCGTGGCGTCCACTGCAGCGGCGGGTCCGCGCGCCGCCGGCGCGGGTCTCGCGCGCGATCCCGCGCTGGCCGTCACCGTCGTCCTGCTGTGGGCAGGACTCGCGCTGTTCGTGCTGTACCCGCTCGCCATGCTTTTTGCGCGGCTGGTCGTCGACCAGGGTCATCTGTCGCTCGGCGGCCTCGGCAAGATCCTCACCGACCGCCACCAGGTCCAGGCTTTCGCGAACAGCCTGCTGCTCGGCGCGCTGGTTGGCGTGATCGGTACTGTCGTCGGGTTTGCATTCGCCTTCGTCGCCGCACGCGGGCGGCTTCCGCGTGGCGTGGTGGCCGCGATCGACGCGAGCGTGCTGCTGCCGCTGATCTCGCCGCCGTTCACCACCGCCATCGCGATGATCTTCTCGTTCGGCCCGCGCGGCCTCATCACTTACGGCATGTTCGGCATCAAGGGCTTCACCGTGTACGGGCTCTGGAGCACGCTGCTGTCCGAGGCGCTCACATACTTTCCGATCGCATACCTCACGTTGCGGCCGATCCTCGCGGCCATCGATTCCAACATCGAAGGCATGGCGCGCTCGCTCGGCGCGTCGCGGTGGCGCGTGTTCCGCACGGTGACCTTGCCGCTCGCGGTGCCGGGCATCGCGAATGCGTTCCTGCTGCTCTTCGCCGCGTCCCTCGCCGATTTCGCCACACCGCTCATACTCGCGGGCAACGGCTTCCCGGTGCTGCCGACGCAGGCGTACCTGCAGATCACCGGCATGTTCGACCTGCGCGGCGGCGCGGCGCTGTCGTTCGCGCTGCTCGTACCCGCGCTGGTCGTCTTCGTGCTGCAGCGCTACTGGGTGAGCCGGCGGCAATACGTCACGGTCACCGGCAAGGGCGCCGGCGTGACACCGTTCGACAGCATGACGCCGCCAGTGCGCTTCCTGCTGCTCGGCGCGTGCGCGGCCGTGACGCTGCTCATCGTCTACTTCTACGCGCTCCTGCTCTACGCGTCACTCGTCGTCGCGCTGGGCGCGAATCATTCCTTCACGCTTGCGCACTACCGGACGATCTTCACCGACGGCGCCAAGGCCATTCGCGACACACTGATCATCGCGGCGTTCGCGATGCCACTTGGGGGACTCTACGGCATCCTCGTCGGCTACCTCGTGGCGCGCAAGCGCTTTCCCGGCCGCGGCGCGATGGAGCTGGTGTCGATGGTCGACTATGCACTGCCGGGCACGATCGTCGGCATCGCCTATCTCATCGCGTTCAACGACCCGCCCCTCGTGCTCACTGGCACTGCGCTCATCATCGTTGCCTGCTACGTGTTCCGCTACGGCCCGACCGGGATTCGCGCGACGATCGCCCTCCTCTCGCAAGTCGATCCCAGCCTCGAAGAGGCGTCGCGCGGGCTCGGCGCCGGGTCGGCGACCACGTTCCGCCGCGTCACCCTGCCGCTGATCGCTCCCGCATTCTTCGCCGGTCTCGGCGTCGTGTTCATCCGCTCGATGACGGCGATCAGCGCGACGATTTTCCTGATCTCAATCAGCTGGACGCTCATCACGGTGAAGATCCTGGAGAACATCACCGAGCTGTCGCTCGGATCCGCGGCAGCGTTCTCGGTGTTCGTCGTCGTCGTCGTTTTCGTGGTGATCGGCGTCATCAGCCGGGCGATGGGGCGATTCCGGGCACCGGGGGCGGCGCCGATCGCGAGCCTGCTGGGAGGATGAGGCGATGGGCGTGAACGCGATTCGTGTCCGCGTCGACGGCGTGTCCAAGCGATTCGCCCATCGCGTCAAGGGCGAGGTCTACGCGGCGCGCGACGTGACGCTCGACGTCGCCCCCGGCGAGTTCCTGACCTTGCTGGGACCGTCGGGCTGCGGCAAGACGACCACGCTTCGGATGATCGCGGGCTTCGAGACGCCCGACGAAGGCCGCATCCGCTTCGGCGACGAGGACGTCACCCAAGCGCCGGCCGACAAGCGCAACATCGGCTTCGTGTTCCAGAACTATGCGCTGTTCCCGCATCTGTCGGTGGCCGAGAACGTGGCGTACGGCCTGCGCGTGCGCGGTGTGGCGGACGCCGAAGTCGGCCAGCAGGTGCGCGATGTGCTGCAGCTCGTCGGACTCGCGGGCTACGAGCAGCAGTTTTCCAATCAGCTCTCGGGCGGCGAACAGCAGCGCGTCGCGCTGGCCCGCGCCATCGTCATCAAGCCGCGCCTGCTGCTCTTCGACGAGCCGCTGTCGAATCTCGATGCGCGCCTGCGGGTGCAGATGCGCGAGGAGATCCGCGAGCTGCAGCAGCGCCTCGCCATCACCACTGTGTACGTAACCCACGATCAGGAAGAAGCGATGGCGGTGTCGGACCGCATCGTCGTGATGAGCCAGGGCCGCGTCGTGCAGGACGGCAGCGCAGAGGATCTCTATCACCGGCCCCGCACGCGCTTCGTCGCGGAATTCATCGGCCGCGTCAATCTGATCGCGGCGCAGGTCGTCGACACGGCCGACGGCGCGGTCACGCTCGCCGCGCTCGACCGGCACCTCGTCGTGCGCTACGACGGCGAAAGCCTGTTACCGGGCGACGCGGCATGGCTCGTGCTGCGACCCGAAGCGCTGCAGATCGTGCGCGCCGACGACACTGACGCGGCGCTGCAAGGCGTCGTGACGGCGCGAACGTTCCTCGGCGAGAAGGTCGAGTATCGCGTGCTGTGCGGCGAAGTGCCGCTGCAGGTCGTCCGCCACAACTCGGGACCCGGCGACCTCGTGCCGCCCGGGTTGACGATCGGCCTCGCGATCGCCGCCGATGCGGCGGCGATCCTGCCCGGGGAGCCGGAATGAGCGTGCGGTTCGCCTTGCTGGCACTGGCGCTGTGCGCCGGCCTGGTCCGCGCGGCCCCTGATGCCTCGGGCGCACCGGAGGCTCACGGCGTCGCCGACGCGTTCGCGCGACCGGGCGTCGCGCTCGCCTGGGGAGTGCTGCGCGGCGCTTCGGAGGCCGACACACTCGTCGTCGTCCGCGTCGAGACGAGCGCGCCGGAATACGCCTACGTCTCCGCCGAGGGCGTCGATCCGTTCACGCAGGTGCGCAAGATGCTGCGCGGGCCGACGCGCGCCGGCAGCGGAGTCGACCTCGAGTTTTCGCGCGCGCATTTCGCCGACTTTCCGCGCACGGAATTCCGCTTCGCCGCAAGCGAAGCGGGCGCGGCGACCGTGCTCACCGTCTACTATCTCGGCGTGCCCGACACCACACCGGAGTTCCCCACCCGCGCGGCGCTCGCCCGCTACCTCGCCGATCGCCTCGTGCGGGAGCGCGCGGCGGGCAGGTCCTCGAAATGACTCGGACGGAACTCGCGCGCATGCTCGACCACTCGGTGCTGAAGCCCGAGGCAACCGAGCACGACATTCTTGCGGGCGCCGGCGTCGTGCGCGAGTGGCACGTCGGCTACTACTGCGTGCAACCCTGCTGGGTGCGCACCGCAGTGCGCTCGCTCGGGGAAACGGACGCCACCGTCGTCGCGGTCGTCGCCTTTCCGCATGGCACCGACACGCCGGAGCTCAAGGCGCGCGCTGCCGCCACCGCCGTCGCCGACGGTGCGCGCGAGATCGACATGGTGCAGAACATCGGCGCGCTCCGGAGCGGCGCCGCGGCGCAGGTCGAGGCGGACATTGCCGCCGTCGTCCGCGCTGTCCCGGGGTTCGCCGTCAAGGTGATCCTCGAAACCGCAGTGCTCAGCGATGACGAGATCCGCCGTGCGTGTCACCTCGCGCGCGATGCCGGCGCGGCGTTCGTGAAGACGTCGACGGGCTTCCACGTTGCGGGCGGGGCCACGACGACCGCGGTGCGGCTGATGCGCGCCGAGGTCGGCCCCGGCTTTGGCGTGAAGGCGTCGGGCGGCATCCGCACGCTCGCCGAGGCGGTCGCTATGATCGACGCCGGCGCGAACCGCATCGGCACGTCCGCCAGCGCGATGCTGCTCGCCGGGCTGGGCTGAGTTTTCGCGCATCAAAGCAAGAGGGCGGCCGGAGCCGCCCTCTCGCACTTCACGCCGTTTGCGTCACGCGGCGGGCGTCGACTCCGTCGCCTGCGGGGCGGGGCCCTTCGGCGCAGCGTCCTCCTCGGCGGCTGCCTTCATCGACAGGCGCACGCGACCTTTGTCGTCGGCCTCGATCACTTTCACGCGCACGACCTGGCCTTCCTTCAGATAATCGGAGACCGCATTGACGCGCTCCTTGGCGATCTGCGAGATGTGCAGCAGGCCGTCCTTGCCGGGGATCAACTGCACGATCGCGCCGAAATCGAGGAGCCGCAGCACGGGACCTTCGTAGATCTTGCCGACCTGGACCTCGGCCGTGATGTCCTCGATGCGCTTGCGCGCAACGTTGCACGCGTCGGCGTTGACCGACGCGATGGTCACGGTGCCGTCGTCCTTGATGTCGATCGTGGTGCCGGTCTCTTCGGTCAGCGCGCGAATCACCGCGCCGCCCTTGCCGATCACGTCGCGGATCTTCTCCGGGTTGATCTTGAACGTCATCATCCGCGGCGCGTGCTGCGAGATCTCGGTCCGCGCGTGCGGCAGCGCGACCTGCATCAGCCCGAGGATGTGCATGCGGCCCTCGCGCGCCTGCGACAGCGCGACCGCCATGATCTCCTTCGTGATGCCCTGGATCTTGATGTCCATCTGCAGGGCGGTGATGCCGCGGTCGGTGCCCGCCACCTTGAAATCCATGTCGCCGAGATGATCCTCGTCGCCGAGGATATCGGTCAGCACGGCGAAGCGGTTGCCTTCCTTGATGAGGCCCATCGCAATGCCCGCGACGTGCGCCTTCGTGGGGACGCCGGCGTCCATCAGCGCGAGGCTTGCGCCGCACACCGAGGCCATCGACGAGCTGCCGTTCGACTCGGTGATCTCCGAGACGACCCGCATCGAGTACGAGAACTCTTCGCCGGTCGGCAGCACGTTGATCACTGCGCGCTTGGCGAGGCGGCCGTGGCCGATCTCGCGGCGCTTCGGCGAGCCGACACGGCCCGTTTCGCCGGTGGCGTACGGAGGCATGTTGTAGTGGAACATGAAGCGGTCGCGGTACTCGCCCATCAGCGCGTCGATGATCTGCTCGTCGCGCGCGGTGCCGAGCGTGGCCACCACGAGCGCCTGCGTCTCGCCGCGCGTGAACAGCGCCGAGCCGTGCGTACGCGGCAGCACCCCGGTGCGGATCGTGATCGGGCGCACGGTGCGCGTGTCGCGGCCATCGATGCGAGGCTCGCCGCCGAGGATCTGCTGGCGCACGATCTTCGCTTCGAGGTCGAACATGACGTTGCCGACATGGCGCTTGAAGTCGGGCGCGGCGTCGGCCGGGACGCACGACGCCTCGACGCTCTTCGAGATCTCCTTGAGACGGTCGCTGCGCGCCTGCTTCGAGCGGATGCGATACGCGTCGCGCAGATCGTTCTCGGCAGCCGCCGTGACTTGGGCGATCAGGGCCTCGTCCTTGTCCGGCGCCTTCCAGTCCCACAGCGGCTTGCCCGCCTCTTCGACGAGCTGGTGGATCGCGTCGATTGCGGCCTGCATCTGCTGATGCCCGAACACGACGGCGCCCAGCATCACTTCCTCGGAGAGCTCATGCGCCTCCGACTCGACCATCAGCACGGCTGCCTCGGTGCCGGCGACCACGAGGTCGAGCTGCGACGTCGCGAGATCGGTCTTGGTCGGGTTGAGCACATACGCGCCGTCGACATAGCCGACCCGCGCCGCGCCGATCGGGCCGCTGAACGGGATCCCCGACAGCGCCACCGCGGCGGACGCGCCGATCAGCGCAGGAATGTCGGGATCGATCTCCGGATCGACGGACATCACCGTCGCGACGATCTGGACGTCGTTGTAGAAGCCGTCCGGAAAGAGCGGCCGCAGCGGCCGGTCGATCAGCCGGCATGTCAGGATTTCCTTTTCCGACGGGCGGCCTTCGCGCTTGAAGAAGCCGCCGGGGATCTTGCCGGCGGCGTACGTCTTTTCCTGGTAGTCGACCGTCAGCGGAAAGAAATCCTGGCCGGGCTTGGGCTGCCGGGCGGCGACGCACGTGACCAGCACGACGGAATCGCCCAGGCTCGCCATGACGGCGCCGCCAGCCTGGCGGGCGATTTCGCCGGTTTCCAGCGTCAGGGTGTGGTGGCCGAAGGGAAGCGACTTCTTGATGGGTTTCTGCACAGTGTCCTCGTTATCCGAAAATGCGAATGGCCGTGCCGATTGGGTTCAACCGGGCACGGCCATGGCAGGCAGGGGGCGGGCGACCGCGCGCTTATTTGCGCAGGCCCAGCTTTTCGATCAGCGTGCGATAGGAATCGGCGTTGCGCGACTTCAGGTAGTCGAGCAGCTTGCGACGACGCGAGACCATCCTCAGCAGGCCACGCCGCGAGTGATGGTCCTTCGTGTTTTCCTTGAAATGGTCGGTGAGACCGTTGATGCGGGCGGTCAGGAGCGCGATCTGGACTTCGGGCGAGCCGGTGTCGCCTTTCGCGCGCTGGTGATCCGAGATGACTTTCGCTTTTTCTTGAACCGTGACGGACATGCCTATAACCTCGCCTCTAAACTGTTCTGGTCTTTGGTGAAGAGGGCGATTATAGCGCGAAAATTCCTTCTGAATCAAGATCGCGGTGCCGCCGAAACCATGCGGCCCGCGCGTCGTCCCGCCCGCCTGCATCGACCGCGATGGCGCACGCAAGGGCGCATCGCGACAGTAGTCACGCGATGGCGCGGCCCGCAAACGAAAACCCCGCCGGACTGCGGCGGGGCTCCGTGACGGGACGGTAAAAGCGATCAGCCGAGACGGCGGCTTCCCAGCGCGACGGCACCTACGGCCAGCGCAAGCAGCGCGAGCATCATCGGGTCGAGCGTCGG